>Ga0209270_1000144_pt1 | contig 183668 bp, 167 predicted proteins | sample MTBAKSrepl1MetaG_FD_187456 | JGI IMG/M metagenome (GOLD analysis project Ga0209270, IMG submission 187456) | Enrichment culture microbial communities from Arthur Kill intertidal strait, New Jersey, USA, that are MTBE-degrading - MTBE-AKS1... | ecosystem: Environmental > Aquatic > Marine >... | reverse complement strand
AAGGGGACCGTGAGGCTTTTCGAGCTCCTCATCCGGGTCCTTGAATGGTCGCTCGCCCAGCTGGAAAACAAAACCCATCAAGAGGAGGTATGTTACTGATGACGGCAACAGAGATTCAAAAGAGAAGTGAGAGGGCCCAGCAGTTGCGGGTTCTCCAGACCCAGGGAAACGAGTTCTATGTGGAGAGCGCGGAAGGGAAGATCCTCTACAGGGTCTTTATGGACGAGAACCAGGTTTCGTGCACGTGCGGGGATTTCGCGAGGAACGCCAAGGTGGATCCCAACTTCCGTTGTAAGCACATCATGGCGGTGGACGCGGTATTCGAGCACGGTGATTTCCAGGACGCCGAGTTCATCCAGAAACGAAAACCCAAGCTGGACGAACGATTCATCATGCGCCTCGAAGGGAAGGACTTCGTTCTCTATGCGGGGCTTCTGGATCTCGCTCATCAGAAAGGGGTCTTGAAAATTGAAGTGGAGCCCCTTCAGCTTCCGGACAAGGAGAACGGGAACTTCGCCATATGCAGAGCCACGGTGATGAGCAAGAGCGGCGAGACCTACACTGATATCGGCGATGCGAACCCCGGCAATTGCAACAGCCGAGTGGCCAAGCATCTCCTTCGAATGGCCTCCACCCGGTCCATCGCACGTGCGCTTCGAAGTTTCACGAACATCGGCATGACCTGCCTGGAGGAGCTCGCGGACATATCGGACGCCATCGGCGAGAAGGGAAATGGATCAAAGGGGAAGAAAGCGCCTTTCAAGAAAACCGGATCCGGGAAAAAGACCAATGGTGAAGAATCGAAGGCTCAGCAGGCTCAGCAGACCGGGAAGGAGAATGCCAAACCCAGGGCGGAACGCAATCAAGCTCCGAAAAGCGAACCAGCGGAGAACAAGACTGGGAAAGCGGATCAAGGTCCCCAGGGTGAGAACGATGAAAGCCGGAAAACAGCCAAGGAGTCTCCGGCCACTCAAAACGATTCTCAGTCAACCCAAGAGGAGAGTTCTAAGGCTCCCGGCATGAGCGAGGCCCAGACCAGAGCGGTGTATAACCTGAGCCGGCGAAGAGGGATCTCGGTGGAAGACCTGGAGGCCATGGCAGTGGAACGCTACAACACCCCGCTCGAAAACCTCACCAGCAAGGACGCCAGCGAGTTCATCCGGCATCTGCAGCAGGCCGCATAAGCAATAACACATTCATTTAGATCCATCTGAAACCAAGAGGGACAGGGTTCACGGGATTGGTGCGCTCTGTCCCTCTTCCCGTTTTCAACATATGCAGACCCCTGCGTATTTCCCATCTGAAAGGAGGTTCGAACGTTGACCCTAGCGGAATTGAGAAAACGTCCCCATCTGAGCGCATCGGCCATTGGGGATTACGTCGAGTGCGGGCTCCTCTACAAACTCGGCCGGGTGGACAGGGTTCCCATGGATTTCAAAGCGGACGCACTGGAGTTCGGGACCGTCATTCACCTGGTCCTGGGGGAGTTCTACGAAGAGCGGATGATCGGAAACGAGATCCCCCTGAAGGAAGTCCATGACAGTTTCGAGGTCCACTGGTGCAACCGGACGGAGGGAAGAGAGGACATACGATATGCGCCCGGAAAGGATTTCGAGACCCTTCTTCGTGAAGGAAAGGAACTCCTGACCGCTTGGCACAACAAACTTCCGGATGACGATTTCCGGGTCCTATCCGTTGAAAAGCCTTTCGAGTTCTATCTCCCGAATGTCCCCACTCCCATTATTGGAGCTACGGACCTCATCGAGGAGGACGAATCGGGAACCCTGATCATCACGGACTGGAAGACCGCGGGAAGGGCGTACTCGGCAAGCGAAGTCGACCAGAACATGCAGCTCACCTTGTATCAGAGCGCCATGAAGGCGAACGGGTTTCACGATCGGGAGATATTGCTCAAGTTTGATTGCCTCATCAAGACCAAGACGCCCAAGTTCGAATCGTATTGGACCACGAGGACCGAACTGGATGAACGGAGGCTCGCCAAAAAGGTCGGCCAGGTCTGGGAGGGAATTAAAAAAGGGGTATTCGTCCCCAACGACACATCCTGGAAATGCAAGGGGTGCTCGTACAAGAGCGCTTGTGAAGCGTGGTTCGACGAGGAGGAGGTGATCTCGGCATGACCATGGAGCAGATGGAAAAGGCCCAGGACTATCTCACCCTGATAAGCGAGGACTATGTGCGAAGGATCGTAAACCTTGAACCCCTTCTCATGAGGCATACGCCCAGGGCGGTCATCTGGTTTTTGAGAAACCTGTACAGGGAAAAGGAGGTTCATTTGAGGGCGCTGATTCGGGAGGACAGGACATCGTCGCTCATCAACGAGGTGGTTGCGATCATGTTCCGGGTCCGCATGGCCTTGTGGGTACTGGATGAAAACGAAAGAGAGGAGGTGGACGCCGCATGAGCGAATTGGCGGAACAGAGTTCATTGAACCCCGACCAGCAGGCGGCTGCGAATTTCGTAAACGGTATAGCGGCAGTCATTGCGGTCCCTGGGAGCGGAAAGACGTTCACGATGGTCTCGCGCATTTCGAGGTTGATCACGGAGCACGGCATCGCTCCTGAGAGCATCGTGGGTTTGACCTTCACCAGAAACGCGGCGGATGAGATGAGATCGAGACTGGAGCCCGTTCTTGGTAACCGGTCCGGCAGGGTGATTCTCTGCACCATTCATTCATTCTGTCACGCGGTCTTGAGAAACGAGGGCCGTGTGTTCGACATACTCTCGGGAAAGGAGCAGATCGTATTCCTTCGGCAGATCATGAAGGAGATGAAACTAAAAGACCTCTCGGTCGGAAACGTCCTTCGGGAGATCAGCCTGTCCAAAAACAATCTGGTGTCCGTGGAGGAGTTCAAAGCGCTCTACGAGGGTGACCGGACCATGCTCAAGGTGGCCGGCGTGTACGAGCGATACGATGATGAAAAGAAAAAGAGGCTCCTTCTGGACTTTGACGACCTATTGGTGGAAACGCACAAGCTCCTGGCCGAGCGGGAAGACGTGAGGGGGAAGTATAAGGAAAAATGCTCGCATATCCTGATCGACGAGTGGCAGGATACAAACCCCATTCAACTGGAGATTCTGAAACTCCTGATCGGGGGGAACGGGAAAGAGAACGGTTCCAGTTTCTGGGTGTGCGGTGACGACTGGCAGAGCATTTATTCATTCATCGGCGCATCGGTGGGGAATATCCTCAATTTCAAGGACCTCTTTCCCCATTCGGAGGAATTCGTGCTCAAACTCAATTACCGGTCCACGCCCCAGATCCTGAAGGCCTGCGAGAACCTCATCGCTCATAACGTGAGGCAGATCAGAAAGGATTTGCTCACGGAAAACCAGAAAGGTCACGACGTGGTGGTATTGGAATCGTCCACCGAGGAAGCGGAAGCGCAGAACCTGGTTGTCGAGATCAACGACCTGGTGGAGAGCAGGAGTTACAAAGACAAGGAGATCGCCGTTCTCTACCGGGCCAATTTCCAGTCCAGGGTCATCGAGGAAGTGTTCAGTCAGCATAAGGTTCCCTATCACATCGAAAAGGGGACCACGTTCTACCAGAGGACCGAGGTCAGGAATCTCCTGGATTATCTCAGAGTGATTTCCAACCCCATGAGCGAAGAGGCGGACGAATCGCTATTGAACATCCTCAACGTCCCCACCCGGTACGTGTCACGAAAGCTTTCGCGCGAGCTGGAGGAGTATGCGGAAGAGAACCATATCCGGGTGTATGAGGCCCTGGAGTCCATGCGCATAGAACCGGTCTACGTGAGAAGAAGCCTCAGGGCGTTCAGGGAATTCCTTGGTCCGCTTATCGAGGACGCGGATACCCTTCACCCCTCGGAACTCATCGGTCTTCTGAGATCCACGCTGGATTACGATCGCTTCATCACCGACGAGGATATGCCGGGCCCGGACGATGTCAAGATTCAAAACCTGGACCAGCTTCAGCTTTCGGCCGCACGGTTCAGGGATATACGCTCGTTCCTGGATTACACGGAGACATTTGAAGATGAACTGGTGAGCGACAACCGGGAAGGCGTGAACCTCATGACCATTCACAAGGCCAAGGGGCTGGAGTTCAAAGTGGTGTTCGTGATCGGCATGGTCGAGGGAATCCTTCCGAGCAAGAAGGGCGATATGGAAGAGGAAAGGAGAATCGCATTCGTCGCATGTTCCCGCGCCATGGAACTCCTCTACCTCAGTCACTCGATCACCTACATGGGTCAACCCGCCAGAAAGTCCATGTTCATCGATGAAGCGCTGGGAGAAAGAAGCACCTCTTCCGGCGAACAGCAATCACTACTATAAGCCGCCAAATCAACCCCTGGGAAGGTTCCCGCACGCTATAAACCCCTTTGGATAGGGAAGCTGGAGAGGACCGTCCTGCGGGTGAATTTGACGGTATGGGAGGGTCAATGAAACCGAACTTCGATACGAAATACCAGGGGATCATGTGCCGCGTCTACCTGGTGAAAGAGAACGATCAACGGGATGCGATCCGAATATGCGACCCGGAAGACGTCTACAACCTGGTGAGGGGCGAGATGGTCAGCTCGGACAGGGAGCGATTCCTCTCGGTCATGCTCACCGCCGGCAATCACCTCATCGGAGTGGAAACCGTATACGTGGGAGGCATGACGTCCGTTTCCATCAAGCCCAGGGAAGTGTTCAAGAGCGCCATCCTGGCCAATGCGGTGTCCATCATCTTCTGCCACAACCATCCGTCCGGGGAACTCGCACCGAGCGATCAGGACCTCGTGCTGACCAGGGAACTGAAGCAAGCGGGGGAACTCCTGGGGTTCAGGGTGCTGGATCACCTCATCATCTCGGACAAGGGTTACAGGAGCCTCGTGAATATGAAGTTCCCGCTGCCTGAAAGGGAGGAAAGACGCCATGCCGTTTGAAGCCCATCATTTCAGGGATTCCAGAATGATCCTTGAGCACAAGCACATCATGAACGATGTCCAGGCCACCCTGGAATACATCCACGACGCTTTGTACGGGTCGGTCCATTACGGGGAACTCTTAAGACAAGCTCTCGCCGAGATGCAGTGGAGGGAGAACGGGATGGACGATCTCAGAATCCTCGAAGGACGCCGGTATGCGTACAAGGGATTCAAACGGGGCGTGGCCATTGAAGCGAGCCTTCATTCGTACGAGTACATCCTGGAAGGTCTCTTGAAACTCCAACTCGGTTTTGTCCGAGGAAACGTGGAAGCGGGCGTATTGATCCTGACCGCCAAACGAGGAGAGAAGACCCCATACGGAAGCACGTCCGAGATGCTCATCGAAGAGGTCAACGCGCTCTACCCCACCATTAATCTTCCCGTCATGGTCGCGCTCTTTGATCTCGGGGAACCCTGGATAGCGGGAGAGGAAGGAGGTGACGAGCATGCCGGCGCACCCGTTCATGCCCATGAGCAAGGAATACCTGAAGAAGCTGCTCAGGGCGTCGTGGGAGAATGAGGATTTTGATGGCGATGGAGAAATTGATACCGACAATGAACTCATCCCCCATGACCCTCGAAAGAAAACCGGACCAATCCTAAAAGAGAACTCTTTATATTCATCCTGCGAATAACCCCGTCAGACCAACATCTCAGCAAATCACAAAACATCAGATTGGAAACGGCGGTTCGTTTTCGGGGATGGGTATTTCCTGAAGAGCCGCGTCCATCAATCGTTTACGGAGGAATGAAGCATGAGCAAGGAATTGACCACGCTCGGAAAAGTGGCGGACCGTGTGGACTCCATGTCGAAGAACTGCCTGGACCGCATGGTTCCCGTGAAGAACATCTCATTCGACGGGTTGAAAGTCGTGAAGATCGACAACCAGCCCTATGAGCTCAAGCCGGTCGCGCAGAGGTCCATGTGCAATCGACTGGGGACCCCCTATCAGTATCTCAGAAAGTGCCCGCCGGAGATCCAGGCTGTGAATATGAACTACTGGATCGAAAAGGAGAAAAAGGCGGAACTCTTTCTGAGGTTCGATGGGGAGAGCGTACGGGGAATATTCACGGAGAAGTACAAACCCGTGGACAACTTCGAGGTGATCGAGAGGCTGGACTCCCTGGGTTATGGGCCGGATACCCAAGTCCAATGCCACCTGGACGGGGAGTTCATGAGCCTGAGCATCCCGGATGGTGCAAAGACGTTTTCGGTCAACGGTGACAGGATCACGCCGGGAATCACCATATCCAATTCTGAAGTGGGTCTGGCGTCCCTTTCCATATCGGCGTTCTTCCTGCGTCTGGTCTGCACCAATGGAATGATTTCCAAAACGGAAGTCTCCGCATCTTATCGGCATGTGTCCACCAGAATCCTGGAGGAATTCCCCGGAGTGCTTGAAAGGGTGTCCATGGAGTTGGGTGCGAAGAAGAGCCAGTTTCTCATGTCCCTCGAAACCCCGGTGGACCACCCTGTCGCGACCCTTGAAAGCTTTAATCGCCAGTTCCTGCTCGGAAAGGATGAGCGGAAGGCGGTCGAGTGGGGATGGGGGCTGGAAGCAGGAGAGACCATGTTCCATATCGTGAACGCATACACCAGAGCGTCCCGGTTCGAAGGGTTGACGGCTGAAGCGAGTCATCGTTTGCAGACTGTCGGCGGGAACATTCTCGGGATGCTGAAGTAATCAAAGAAAACGGGAGATCCGCATTAGGCCTGGGTTTTGATCGCTGAACATAGAATGTGCGTGAAAAGGAGGTCTGACTATGGCGAGTAATCTGCCGCCCGGAGTGACCGTGTCCATGCTCCCCGGCAATCGCCCGGAAGACATAGCACGGGAAGATGCGGAGGAGAAACTCCTGGACGCCTTGATCGACGCGGAACTCACTCCATCCGAGTATGAGATCGTGAGGGACGTGGGACTGAATGCGGTCAAGGTGTTCAGGGAATGTCTGAAAGAGGAAGTTCAGGAAACCTTGATCGCATGCGAGGAAAGAATCGTGGATCTCAAAAATGAGATCGACCGGTTGAAGAACCCTGAATGTCGATGAGGCTGAGATCCCCGTCTGTATTGACTGTTAGGGTGTTAGGCCTGATGCGGTCTCCCGTTTTCAAATTGGAAAGGAATAACCATGCCGGAAGATGAAGTCATATACGTCATCGGGAATCCTGAGCATGCCTTGGGGTTCCTGGTCCTCTCGCCGCTTGAGCCTGTGGGTTACCGGGATCCACTGAAAGCCCTGTCGGATCTTGAGCGGGTGAGAAAGCGAGAGGGTCGTCACATCAAGCTCTACAGAGTGGAGGAAGTGAAAAGGCGGCTGGTGACGAAAAACGAGATGAAGAGATTCGTCGAGGAAACGGAACCGAGAATTTTCAACTTCGTGATCATGGATGACTATGTGAGCGGAGTTCCTGAATGGGGAGGGAGAGAAATCATGGGTGTGGACAGAGTGGAAGACTGGAAGCGGTTTTCGGAGCACATGGAAAAATACATCGAGGAGAAGACGGTGCAGAAATACGGGCTGGGAGAGGCTCAGGAGGGGACGTTTGATCTGATCAGCCTGACCAAGCCCATCGTCTGCATCTGGAATATTTTGCGGTATTCGATTCGGCTCTGGAACGGCAAGGGGAAGGAGCACGACCTGGAGAAGATCGCCCATTATGCTCAGCTGGCTTGGGAGATTGGGAGTGGAAAGTGAAGTGAAGGCAGTATGTTCTGGCAATGGCCCCTTGGGGAGAAGAAAAACTCAAGGGGCCATAGAATTTCCATTTGAATTATTCCGTCATTTTTCTTATGTTTAATATTATGTATTTTTATAATTTTTTTCTAGCCTTAGTATTAATAAAATGTGGTTTTTCCAGGCTTGAAACTGTTGAGGCAGCAAGAGCATGGCTCTAATGATGTCTTGGGCTGTCCTCTCGCAGCAGCCCCGGTTTTTGCACCGCCTTTGCAGTCGACCCCGTCCGTGGAGTTTCGAGTCTTCCGCCTTAACCAATGGATGAGTTCCGACCTTGCAGGAGTGGCATATCTAATGAATAAAAAAAAGGCGTAGCAGCCCCGCTGAGGATACTGAGAGTGTTTCAACACAACCAGTAACTGCGTCCTATCACCGGAGCCAAAAGCGGTTTACAGACAACCTCCGCTAAAGTATTCTGCAAAATGATATGGATTGCCAGGAGCCGGCATGGTGGACCGATCTGGCCATTTTATCAAACAATTCAAATTAGTTATTCACCCATTTGACTAACAAAAAACGGCCAAGTGAGGTCGATATGGAAGTTGCATCAGTGAACAGTAACCAAGTAAAGAAACCGCCCGTGGAACGCTTCTCTTTCTCCGGCCACGAGACTTTTCCCCTCCGTGTAGCCTGGCTGCCGAAAGCCGTAGCCGCGGTATCCCAGGGAAAAGAACCTTTTTCGAATCCACGTGACGGAATGCGGATCCTGGGGCTGGGCAAGAATATGGTCAAGGCCCTTCAGCGCTGGAGCGATTACTTTGGAGTGATTGAGCGTGAAGAGGGTCGGTTGAAGGTGACGGAATTTGGAAAGATTATCTTTGGCGCCAAGGGCATGGACCCCTTCCTGGAAGACAGGCGGACCCTTTGGCTCCTCCACTGGCGAGCCTCCACGAATACTTCCCGAGCTTTTTTCGCATGGCACTGGCTTATCAACCTCTACCAAGAGCCTGAGTTTGCAATGAGTGAAGCACTTGAGGCGTTTCAATCGGAATCCGACACCTACGCAAGGCCTCTTTCTCAGGTCACCCTTCGCCAGCACTTGGATGTCTTCCTGAGGACTTACGTGGCATCCGAAAAAATGGGGAATCGGATTCCCGAGGACATGTTGGATAGTCCACTGTCCAGCCTGGCCTTCATTCGAAGACTCGGGGAACGTCGGGGAGAGCGTGGGCGCGACCCCCTTTTCTTGATTGATGTTCGAAGGAAGGATTCTATCTCCAATGGCCTGTTCAGGTTCTGCCTACATGATTGGTGGAATCGTTTCGCCACACACGAGGAAACGGTACTGTTTTCGGACGTAGCTTTCGGCCGGTGCAGCCCTGGGCGAGTCTTTCGGATGCCGGAAGTGGAGATTAGAGATCGCCTTACCCTCTTATCCCAAGAGAGACCTGATGAATTCACAGTTCTGGAAGGTGCAAACCAAAGGATGATACGACGGATTAGCCCAATGAGTGACCTTAATATCCTTTTGCTAGAAGCATTTAGGAGGCAGGCGTGATAGAGCAGCAGCCTCCTGTCTCTAGTTTGTTTCGAATTCGAGGGGCATTTCTACGGTCTGTAGTTGTCGCAGAAGACTACGATGACCCTCACTCCAGCGATCACTACGTGGTGACGAACCTGATTCGAGAGACCGTTCAGCGGGTATCGAGTGGTCTCCAGCCATTTTCTTCCCAGCGCGCTTGGCGACTGACAGGAGATTATGGAACAGGCAAATCGAGCTTTGCCCTTGCCCTGGCGCGGGTTGCCGCAGGACATGATAAAAGACTTCCATCGGATCTCCGTAATTTGATGGATGGCAAGGTCAAGCTTGAGCCGATCTTGGTGACAGGCGATCTCGAGTCACTACAAAGAAGCATCCTGAAGGGTATCCGAGAAACGGAAAAGAGAGCATTCGGAAGCAGTGATTGCCCATCGACTATCTATTCCAACGAAGAGCTCCTGGAGCTTTTGGACCGTCTGGGAGATCGAATGCGGAACCAAAGGACCGGTGACGGCTTACTTCTTGTGCTTGATGAGTTGGGACAAAATCTTCGCTACGCTGCACAACACCCGGATGAAGACGACATTTATCTATTGCAGCGCCTGGGAGAGAAAGCGGTCCGAAGCAACGGAAAACCGCTCATGGTATTGGCTTTGTTGCACCAGGGTTTTGCCTCCTACTCGGCTGCCGCCGATGCCATTGCAAGAAAAGAATGGGAGAAAGTAGCTGGCCGCTACGAGGAGATCGTGTTTGCCCAGCCGATCGAACAGGCCGCCGTTTTGTTGACCGAAACCCTGGGAATCCAGGAAGCCAAACTGCCAAAGAATCTGCAGGACCTCATGCGGAGCATAATGCGCCGGGCTATCAAGTCAGGTTTCTATGGATCGCTTGCCGCCGAGAACTCTCTCGTGTCCCTTGCCCCACGTCTGTTTCCCTTAAATCCGATTGTCTTGCCGGCTCTAGTCGCACTACTTCGAAAATTCGGTCAGAACGAGCGATCTATTGTGAGTTTTCTGACCTCCTTCGAGCCCTTTAGCCTTCGGGCATTTGCCAATGGAGTTTCAGTCAGCGAAAGGCTTTACCGGATTTCCGATCTCTTCGACTACTTCAAAGCAAATCTGTCGCAGCTATCCGCCGGTCCCCATCGTGCGCGCTGGGATATTGCAGAATCTGTGGTTGATAAGGGAATATCATACGGAGAGACGGCGGAAAAGATTCTCAAGGCTGTAGCACTCTTGAACATGATCGACGATCCAGGGGTTCCATCAACGCGGGAAGTTCTTCTCGCTTCAGAATCAGAGTCAGAACCCGAAACCGCCGGAGTCGTAAAGCGACTCGTATCGGAGCTAAGGTTGCTACACGAGCGGGGAACGGCGAAAGGGCTGTCTCTGTGGCCGCACACCAGCGCCAGTCTTGAGGATCTACTGGGGCAGGCCGATGAGGCCGTTGAGGTTTCAAATTCCTCAACTTTCGCCTTCCTGGGCTACCTCCCGGAAAAACATCTGGTGGCTCGACGCCATTACGTTCAGACTGGGAATTTGCGTCATTTCTCCGTTCATTACGTTCATGCTAAAGATGCGGACAAGGAGCTGCAAAAGGTAGGTAGACAGCTTTCTGCGGATGGAACGGTGCTTGTTGTCGTTCCCTCCTCGAAGGAAGAGCAGCGAGCCCTGTTCCAGATGCCGATGCTCAGAGCTCTACCAGAGCATGTCGTTTGTGGTGTCAGTGCTCCTATTGCCGGTGTATCACACCTACTCTCAGAATTGAAACGCTGGGAGTGGGTCCGGAAGAATGCCCAGGAACTTACTTTCGACCAATTTGCCCGCCAATACGTGCGCGAAGAGATCGAACGATTGAAAGTATCTCTAGGTCGGGAGCTGGAATTCCTTACGGAATTCATCGTTGATCGGGATCGCCCGATTCATTGGTTTCATGGTGGTCAAGAGGTTGAGATAGATGAACACCGTGGGATTACAGACTATCTGAGCGTTGTCTGTGAACAGCTATATCCAGATTGTCCGATTGTCCTGAACGAGCTCATCAATCGCAGAGTAACCCAATCCGCCGCTTCGCGCGCCCGAACGCTTCTAATCGAAGCCGTAGCTAATCACTCAACCGAGGAAAACCTTGGCCTGGATGGCGATCGTAATCCCCCGGAACTGGCGATTTACCTGTCAGTGCTCAAGGAGGGCAAGCTTCACGTTAAAGATGGGTGTTTATGGCGGTTTGCTTCCCATTCGGAACTGAAGGAAGATCCATGCCGCCTGGCGCCAAGCCTTAAACGGATCCATGACCTGTTGCTAGAGGCTGATTTGAATTCGGTATCGGTGGACCGGATTTACGAGGAACTGCGTCAGGCCCCATTTGGTGTGCGAGATGGCCTGCTGCCCCTCCTTGTCGCGGTCTACCTAGCGGCACACTGGCAGGAGACGTCGGTTTACGAGGACGGCACGTTTCTTTTAAAGGTTGGCGGCGACGAGTTCCAGAAGCTGAACAAAGAGCCCGAAGTATTCACATTACAGCATTGCTCTGTGAACGGTATCCGTCTGGAAGTATACAATCAAATGGCAAAGGTTCTCGGGGCCGAGACGAACCAGCGTCCGGATGTTCTAACAGTAGTTCGGCCTTTGGTAACTTTTGCTGTTTCACTTCCGGAATATGTGAGATACGCTCATGAGACTCTATCTCCACAGTCTCGTAAAGTAAGAGACATCCTTCTCTCATCGCGACAACCCGTGACGTTGCTTTTTAGAGAGCTTCCGGAAGCATTGGGACTGCCTGCGGTAAAGACGAAAGCCTTTGGGGCGGATCAGATTAATAGCCTCGTAAATGGGTTGATCGGATCGATAGCCGAGTTGCGAGATGCCTACCCGTCCCTCTTGTCGCGCATTCTTAAGGGGCTCCAGGATGCTTTCGGATTAAAGGGAGACTTCGACGAATTCCGTAAGGTGATTACCTCGAGATCGGTTGCAATTGGCATTCGCATCGTTGATATGGATCTCAAAACCTTTGTGTTACGCCTGGGAGACCCTGATCTTCCGAATACACAGTGGATCGAGTCTGTGGCGACTCTGGTTGCCAAGAAGGCACCAGAAAGGTGGAGAGATATAGACGAGGTTTTCTTCTTCGAACGCTTGGGCACGCTCGTGCCCCGTTTCAAACGAGTCGAATCAATCGGTTTCACCGGAGGAAGTGTAGACGTTGACAAATTCATGCGCTGCCTCCGGCTGACAGTGACACGTCCAGACGGTTCCGAAGTCGATGAGGTTTTGCACTGGAATCCTGAAGATGAGCATAGTTTGCATTCCATTGAGAAAGCCCTAAACAAACTAATTCAGGACCATGGCAAGATTGCCTTGGCGGCGGCTGCCCGTTTGTTTTGGCAGCAGCAGGTTGTAAATGAAAAAAACGCTCAACCCGAGGAATAAATGGCCGATTCGAGGGATACCAAGAAGACAAGACACATCCTTAGCCTCTCTGGAGGTAAAGACTCTGCTGCCCTAGCCGTCCACATGCGCGGTCGAGTAGAAGGGATGGAATACATTTTCCACGATACTGGAAAAGAGCTCCCCGAAACCTATGAATACCTGGAAAGGCTTGAGTATTATCTAGGTGTCAAGATCGTACGCACCACCTTCGGTACTACCTTTGATGATCTTCTGAGGCGATATGGAGGCATGATCCCATCAAAAAACAGAAGGTGGTGCACCAAAATGATGAAGCTTAAACCTTTCGAGGATTATGTTGGCTCCGATCCCTGCATCAACTATATTGCCATACGGGCTGATGAAGATCGCGTTGGCTATATCAGTCACAAACCGAATATCAAAGCTGTGTTTCCATTTCGAGACGAGGGAATCTCCTATCCTGATGTCATTCGAATTCTGAAGGACTCGGGAATCGGATTGCCTAAGTTTATGGAATGGGGGCGTAGCCGTTCTGGCTGCTATTTTTGCTTTTATCAGCGGAAGATCGAGTGGGTCAGGTTGAAGCTACAACACCCTGATTACTACGAAATGGCAAAGGCTTATGAAAAACCAAACCGTGTGAATGCCAATGTTTTCTTTTGGTGCAAAGATGAATCGCTTGAGAGCCTAGAGTGTCCGGAAAGGACTCAGCAGATCATCGAAAACTGGGAGAAGATACAGAAAAAAGAACGCCGGCGTAGAAAAAACATTCCGCTGGCGGCAGTGCTCGCCGGGATGGACTATGAACCGCCGAGGCGGGAAGGATGCCTGATTTGCCAACTTTAGGTCAAATAAAATGAGCGATCAAGCGTTAAGTCAGCAATGGATTCAATTTTTAAGAGGGTACACACCGACGACGCGAAACGATAGCATGATCACCGAGAAGATCGGGAATCTGGCGTCTCGCTACCAAGTGGCCCCAATCAGCTTTGAGCATCCCTTGGAAAAGTTGCTAACTTCTCTGTTTTTCGAGGGGGATGATGGCCACACCCCCCGTGATGCGCTGAGAAACGTGATTTTGACCGGTATGGCAGGGGATGGAAAAACCGCTCTCTGCTATGCTTTATGGAAGAAGCTTTTCGATGAGGAACCGCCAAAGGGAAAATGGGAAAAGCGCGATCTGAATTGGGATGGGAACACCCTTACTATCAGCTTTATTTTTGATTTCAGCGCCTTCTTTACTGCGCGAGACAATGAATCGCTTCCCCCGGAAGTGCTTTCATTTCTTGAGGACTTTTCGAGTTCGATTTTCAACGGGGAAGCTCCCGAAACCGTTTACGTCATCGCGATAAATGATGGGCAGTTTGCAGAACTGTGGAGACGCCTACCCGAGTCTGCACCGGCAAATAGGCTGGCAACCCTGATAACGGATTTACATGCGACGAACACGCAGGACTCGGAATATCGACTGAGCTTTTTCAATCTGAGCCTGATCTCAACTCGAGAGCTTTTTTCCAGAGTTTATGAAGCCGTTGTCTCTCGGCCCGAGTGGGACGACTGCCTGGCGCATCCCGAGTTCAAGGAGTTTGGAACCTATTCGCCCCTTATACGAAACCTGCATGCGCTTCGGAGCCTTCCGTACAAGCGTCGATTACATGATCTGGTAAGCCTCTGTGACGGCTGTAAACGGCACATTCCCATCCGAGAATTGCTTATGTGGATGGCAAACGGACTTCTTGGGTTGAAGAACGCCCCACAAGGAGTAGCTCGCCTTAATGAACTGCGAAACTGCCTTACTATGGAAGACGCCCACCGCGGCGCTCTTCATAGAAATCTCCTTGGTGAGAATCTGACCCAGAACCAGCGTGACCGCTTTGCGATATTCCGCTTTCTCCAAGGCCTGAAACTGGGTAATGAAACAATTAACGACCTAGACGAGCTCATTATTTTTGGGGAGCACCTAGATCACCTTAGGGATGCCTATCAGTCATTGTTGAAGCAGGATGCTTTTCATCAGCGCGACCCTTCCCTTGAGCATAAACTGAAGACCTATATCCAAGGCAATACTGAAAACTACACGGAGGTCCTGGACGCTCTTTCTTCTGAGCGAAGACGGATCTTCTTCTCATCTGAAGAAGAAGCTTTAAAAAAAGCACTGCCAAGTCGATTCATTTGGGCCATAACCGTTTTCCATAGTGCCGAAGATTATCTGAAGCACCTTTTGGATGATAAAATGCAAAACCCTGTTCCAACTGTGCTGATTCGGAAACTGATTCTCGGGCTGAATCGGGTATGGACGGGTCTGCTAGCTGAAGACGATGACAGGCTTTTTCTTGCAAAGGGGCTCAACCTGTCCTCTGCAGCCATCAGTGATATTTTTGTTTTGGGTGTACCGATAACAGACGATTTTGGAGAGACACGTATCTCAATTGTAAAGTCCGGGCCGATTATTCTGGTTCCCCAATTGCGAATTATTTGGCGATCGAGGCAGGAGCCCTTTCTGTTCGATCTGACACTCGAAAGGTTTGAGTTTCTAATGCGAGTCGCTGACGGCGTGATGCCCAATGCCTTCTCAAAAGAATGCTGGGAAGACATCATCACGCTGAAAACCAAGTTTTTACGACACATGCAGCGAGCTGGGTTTAAACTCACCGGGATTCGCACCATCGAAACCGATGCGATGGGTAAATTGAAATCGATTGAGATCGTCTAGGAAAACGCTATGAAGACTCTCGAAACCCATGCGATTCTTGGCTCATACAATCTCTTGGGCTATCCACAGAGTCCGCGTGGGATGTGGGTTGATGAGGCCATCTGGGGGCATCGGATTCGTTCAACTTCGTCCATCGGGAATTTTCAGTTTTTGGAATTCCTTTCCGTAGTCGAGAGCCTTTTTCGTCAGGACCCCACTACACTCTTTTCCCATGGAGGTGATGGAAATACTCTGACATATGAGCCACGAAGGAGCATTCTGCTTCGTAACCTGATTTTCAACAACGCTGCATTGAATCGCATGGAAAACAGGTCTCTTCCGGACGAAGAGAAATGGAGCGAATGGGCCGAAGGATTTCGGGCTTCCTTTCAACCTGTGGATAAATTTCCTGACTTTGCATACCTTCACCAACGCTTTGTTGGATTCGACAACTTCAAGGAGCACATCCGACTCCTTCAGCGTCTTTCTCTCAATCCGAATACATCGATCCGGTGGACTTCGCGATTCATTTTCCCAATTGGGATGGACGCTATGTTTACGGATTTGGGAAAGGGGCTTACGCGTGAAGCCGTTAACTTTACGCGAAATGGGGAAATCATCTACATGATGCTCTCACGCTCTTCAGTTGCCGTTGAGCTTCGATCTGGATTCGCAAAGCTGCTGGAGGCCTCCAAAGAGAAAAACAAGCTACTGGAGAAACTCCTGCCGGACGATGAGCGCAAGAACCCTGATATAGCAAAGACGGGGGCGGGAAATGTGCCAGCTTTCCTTCCGTATCTCAATCATCCCGCTTATAACAGATTTGCCGAGGACGTTCTGGCATTATTGATGTTGGATCTTCCTGATCAGGATTGTTTTGAGTTCCTCATACCTCTCTTTTCATTTCATCTCGTTCTCTTCTATCTGGAAACTGCACGAGCATGCACTGAAAAAGAAGGGCTGGGAGCTATTGTTTGCGAGATCGTGGCCCCTCGTCCAGACCAAGTGCGCCAAGCCTCTTTGGAGTCTTTCGCAGGCAATGATTCCGAGGGTGTCGTCGCGGTAGAGGAATTATTGCAGGAATTTTTTCGGCGAGAAGAGATCACCCAGATCACAAAAGCTGCAATCTCTCCCATCGACAAGGTGAGGGAAATAGCGCGGCTTTTCAATAGGGCGCCAACGAGATCCTGGCGTTTCTGTTGGAACCTCGATGAGCATTCAATTCCAGGCAATTCTCCTGAAGAGTTCTTTCGGGAGTTTCTCAATGATGCGAAGCTCGAATTCAAAAACAAATCTGGCGAGATCCACCGTGGCCTTGGGAAGGAATGCGGGTTGGTGTCACGCCGGGGGACTCGAAGCCTCAGATATGCTCCGACCGATGACTTCCTGCGGATGCTCGTGGTTACTAGCGTACGAGGCCGCGTTGAATTGAACGAGTTTCTTGCCATGCTCTTTGCTCGCTACCGCCTTGTCATTGGTCACAAGGAGGCGTTGAGGTCCTCCGAAATCCAAGACAGCCACAAATCGGAAAATCCATTTCGGAAGAATACGGATCGGTTGATCCGTCGCATGGAAAGCATGGGTCTGGCGAGACGCATGTCAGATGGGTGCACTTATATTGAGAATCCCTTTTTTGAACCTGAAAAGTGAAGTTAATTGTATCCCAGAGAAATCGCTATGAGCACCTCGCATTTCCAGCCAAAGATCGCGACCAGGTTTATCGGATCGGTTGCCTATCGGTTACTTAAAGAGAAGATCATTTCCGATCAGTCCGGTGGCGCGCCTGAAGGCAACCTCATCTTGTCCCGCTTGGAGAAGGAAGTGGTTGCTGCTTTATTACTCGCAGCCGAAGCGGACGATGACCGTCCCAGCACGTTGCGGTTTTGCTTGAATCGTGTTGAGATGAAGGACTTTGGCCTAAATAATCAGCACTTGACTGACGTGAATGCAGTCGAGGTACGAGGTTGGCCCACATGTGGGAGTTTTTTCGTTTCCTCAGAGTTTGAGCATGAAACTCAGTCTAGCGGATCTACCGCAAGCCTGGATGCTCAAGACCTGGAGGATCGCACCAACGCCAAGGTGTGGGTGGAGGCATTCAAAGAGCTCAGTCCCAAAATACTGAACGAAAAGGCTTTCGGCTCACCCGAACAGGAAGGGCAGGCAGAGGCTCTGGTGCAGGCGCTATATGGCCTTTACAGAGTGAGCCTTTCAGTTGCGGCACTTTACTTATGGAAGGTCTTCAAGGACGCCAGGAATGACTCACTCCAGAATGCGGCTGGTCGAAATCTGCCGATTCTTTCAGTTCCTCGGTTCGACAAACTTTTTGACAAGGTAATCACCACTCAACCGTCAAGCTGGGCAAAGAAGCTGGAAAGCCACTGGCGGACAGATAATTATCTCCGTAAACGGGATGAGCGCTCAAATCTTCTCGAGACTCAGGACTTGGAGGGAGCGCTTCAAAAATTCGAAGAGGATGGAAAGATCCATGACGAATCCTTCCGAAAAGCGTTCCTTGATTATGCTCACTCGAAGCCGGAACGCACGTCGGCCAGCACACACCTTTTTTCTGAATACGATTGGTCTACGATTTCGGCGATACTGAACCGGCGGAAAAAGAAGATTTCCCAGAAACTGGGTCAAGCTACCAAGCGCGTTTTCGAAGCAGAAGGCCTCGAGCTGGAAGCAAGTGATGAAGATATGTTGAATCGCCTGGATATGAGACGCAAGCTGGTGGAGCCGGATGAAATACACGAATTTTTTGAACAGCATCGTCCAACTCTGGAACAGGATTCGGCGGTTTATCGCCGCTGGGAGAAGGAGATTTACGACAAGGAGATTTCCTGTGATGATCTCTGGCAAGGCATCATTGAGTGCCTTGAGCAATCCCATGGAGGGACTGAACACAAGGGCAAACCGCTTTCAATTCTATTGATTGGACACAAGCAGCACAAAGCAAACCAGTTCAAGGCAATGAACTTACGCGCCTGCAAGTTCTTCGAACATCAATACAAGCAACTGGAATTTTTTCTCCCTGATATGGTTTTCTTCAAGGATACCTTGGCTCCTATTTTCTCTAACAAGGTCCGGCCTCATATCGAAAAGGAGAAAATGACATCTTCATCAAAGGCTGCGAATACCCTTGAGTTCACAGTAAGAATAGAGGCACGGGAAGACGAAACATACGAGACCGTTTCTGAGCACAAACTGTTATGGCGGTTTCGCCTGTCCTCCGTTTACTCCGAGTATCTGGGAGATTTGGAGCGCTTGGCTCGAAACGATTCCGGAAGTGCTCTTATCAGATGCCTTGCCGATCGGGATGCCGCCGGAGCAAAAGGAGTTCCTGCGCCTATCAGCTTGGCGGAAACGGCGGGATTCCAGTCCGGCGCAGGAGGTAAAGGCTCATTTGTTCCTGCAAAATCAAAGGGGAAATTATATTCATTGTCTCTCGAATGGAAGAAGGAAGTACATGAGTCTGCTCAGCAGGGACTGGAGAAGAAATGGTTAGCCGAGACGAAAGAGATATTCGACCAGTTTGATACCGAATATACTTCATCCATCAGATCCCTGGTGGAAAGCGAATTGAGCCCGATTGAAGGCGAACGTGTTGCTGAGCTTTTCGGAAATCTTTTGAAACGCATCGCGCTACTTCCGAACGAATCCCTCCGTCGTCGCCTGTTGAAGCCAATCTTGCAGATAGGAGTCGTTCAGGTTCCCGCCTCTCTGGGTGAGGGTAGCGCTACTATCATCTGCCCATGGCATCCGCTCCGCCTACAGGCAACCTGTGCTCGGCGTGAACAGCTTAAAAGGATCATCAAGGCGTTGCTTTCGCCTAAACGAGGTGAATTTAGCGACGAAACCGGAAACCTCTTTTTCTCGGATGCTGCACAACTTGTCTCCTACCCTTTGCTTCCCGAGATTTCAATCAGCTGGGAAGGTGCGAATGAACAGAAACCCGTTGAGCATATTGTCAGCCAATCTTTGGGCGGGTATTCTCTTCATGAGTACCCCTTTTCAAAATCAAAGAAGAAGAACACGCTGCATGACGACCCGAAGAAAGCGGCAGCGGTAATTCGGAGTCTCGTTGAGGAATATTTGCGTCTTCAACCACATGAGCAGGATAATCTGTCGGTGGCTTTGTACAATTCCGACTCCAATGCTTTGCCATTGGCGGTCGTAGAAGAAATCAACAGGCTCAATCAGAATCGAAAGAAGACAGTTCGAGACAATGGGGATTCAGACGAGATCACCTGTCAGGTGGTGATGACACATCAAGATACGAATCGTCTGCGGGATGCGTATAAAACTCTGATAAGCCGTACATCCGATCCCGACGAAATACTAGGGACCGAGGTTACGGGCGAGTTTTTATCTCGTGTTCGAATCAACATAGTCGCAGCTGCGAACATTCCTTCACCCGGAAACTCCAAGCCAATCGATATCGTGCTTTGTAAGGACGTTGTCTCCCGCCTAGCAAAACCGGACTGGCATCGAATTCCACGCGCTGTCCTGTCTGCCGAATCTATCATGCCTCATCAATGGGGTCGTCGGGAGCCGGTGGCTTCGGCAAGCGACGTATCAAGGCTTTATCTGACATGCCCTGCACAAACGTCGGCAGGATGGGATTACCTGCTTGCAGTCGCATCATTGTTCAAGAATGAAGCTGCCGATACCTGGCAGAATGGCCAATGTCATATACTTGCACGCAAGATTGATTTCACTGAGGAAGATTTGGGCAATATTTTTACGGATACCCATCGCATCGGTGCCTGGGTAGCCAATTACGATGAACTGTTGGACCGAAGGCTACTGGAGGAGCAGGGTGTCAGGGTTATCCGCTACGAGCAGAACGCAACCCATGGGCGCAATCTGGTTATTTCTTCAACGGATTCCAATGCCTTTCTAGAAGCATCTCTGAGAGAAAAGGTTGCTGATATTCTGGATGTCACGGCGGCTAATTTACTCGTGATGCCAATAGTTCAAAAGATGATGACTGACGCCAATCAGCTCTCTGGAGGATTGGTATTGAAGGCGGCCCGCCGGTTGCGCAACACCAATGAGCTGATAGGCTGCGTTTTGAGCAAGTTCATCCTAGAGCAGCAGATCGCAGGCGACGGAATCGGAAATGCCTGGTGCATGCTCGATGACTATGCACGGTGGCTTGGCAAAAGGCCCGAGACCGGGGTTGCCGACATCCTTTCACTCACCCCTGTACTCGACGCACACGGGAACCGGCACTTGGAAGTTCTCGTTTCCGAAGCGAAGTTCATCGACTATGCGGCGCTTGCCGATTCAAAGAGGAAATCGGAAAGGCAGCTGGTCGATACCGTAATGCAGTTGCATCGCTCAACCGATCCAAGTCTAGCTACGCTGGATAGCGCCCTGATCCTAGCTCGACTCTCCGAGCTTCTGGCCAATAATCTTCGGTCACGGAAATTCCTGGGCGCTGAGGAATGGAAAGCAGCTATTCGGGAAGGCAACTGCTCAATCAGGGTTCGCGGATACTCGCACGTTTTTTGCCACGGACCGAAGAGCCACCTTTCTCAGCGGCATGAGTTCACCATGTGCCCCAGGGCCAATGAGACAGAAAGTTATCAGGAAGTATTCAATCATCAGTCCCTTGCCCAATTGCTGCGGATTTATGCCGGAGCTGCCGAAGAGGCCCCGGTCAAAGTACACCAACTTCGACTGCAGGGGAACGCAGCGCCAAAGGAAATCGAGGGGGTGATGCCTGCTGCAGGGCAGGCTCCAAAGGCTGAGCCGGCAAGCCTTACACCCCAGGAAGTACCTGCAGACGAGTCAAGTAGCGAGGATTTATCGTCGATGGTCATCATTACCGCAGATCCTGAGCCTCAGGAGCTATCATCATCGGCACAGGCTGATCTATCCAGCAGTAAAAAAGTGCGCATAGCTGAGAGCACCCTATCGGACAATGAAAGTACGATATCCAACAAGCAACCGGATCATGGACTTGTCCGGGAGTTCTTGTCTTCTAAAGCAGCTGTTTTGGAAAAAAGCTCGTCGGAGGTGATGATTTGGGCAAAAGAAATGGCTGAGAAGACACGTTCAGCCTTTATCAGCCGTGGCATGCCTTTTCACTTGGACTGCGATCCGATCCTCTCCCCTAATTCTTTGATTTTCAAGGTCAAAGGCTCATCCGATGTTACGGAATCGATCATACATAAATACCGCTCGGAGATTCTAACAACAGACGGTGTAGACATCCTTTCTGTAGTCGGTGAGGTTGGCCGAATTTCTGTCGCTATACGTCGATCACCCAGAGCGATCCTGCGTTCTACGGAGATTTTCCTGCGTTACCTGTCCGAAATTGATGAAGGCTTGGCTGTTGCTCATGATATTCCAGTAGCCGTTAGGGAAGATGATAATTCACTTGTGTACTTGAAACCCTTCGAACAGCCCCATTCGTTGGTCGCAGGCGCGACGGGAAGCGGGAAATCTGTCCTTCTGCGAAACATGGTGGCCGCTATTTGTTTGGCGCAAAGACCAGACGAAGTTCAAGTGACTTTGATTGATGCCAAAGGTGGCCTGGATTTCAATTGCCTTTATTCCTTGCCTCATGTTCTCGATCACGAAGGGAGAAAGCTAGTCGACGATCCGATTGTCGCCCTGGAACTGTTGCAACAACTCAACGATGAAATGGATGAAAGATACATGCTCTTCAAAAAGCATGTCGTAGATAACTTGAAGAGCTATCGTAAAAAGACAGGCAACAGGCTCCCGATTCGCTGGCTGATCTTTGACGAATTCGGAATCTGGGTACAGGACGATGATTTTCGAAAAGCCATTGAGCCACTAATCAACACGCTTGCAAAGAAGGCTCGAGCTGCAGGTATTTTTCTAGTACTTGCGGACCAACGGCCAGATAATCGCGATTTCCCCATGCAAACGCGCAGCAACCTGGCCAATCGGCTGGCTTTGAAGGTAGCAGACAAGGGTACTTCCAAGATTGCCCTGGAAGAGGAAGGTGCCGAAAACCTGCTGAAGCACGGTCATATGATGGCAAAGACTGCCGATTATTCCTACCCGGTTTACTGCCAAGTCCCATTTATCGATACAGAAGAGATGACGGAGCTTTCTGAAATCATCAATGCACAATTTATAGATGAAATGAGCATCGTAGAGCCGCCGATCAAAATATGATTTATCTGGATAATAATGCAACCACAAAACCATTTCCGGAAGTGGTGGAAACCATGATGGAGTTCATGGCCTCCCACTTCTGGAATTCGTCTTCCGCATATGGGCAAGTCAATGACTTGGAAGGAACTGTTGAGTCAGCTAAAGTTGCAATTCGAACTTTGAGCGGAGTTGGCTCCGGAGACGAAGTGGTTTTCAATTCAGGCGCTACCGAATCGAATGTATGGGCTTTAACGGAAGGCGCAAGAAGAGCTGCCGATGGCGGGTGGTTACTGAGTTCACAAATAGAGCATCCGTCAGTGCGGGAGACCCTTGAGCATTTTCGAGTGCAAAAGCTGCCCGTCCGTTGGGTCCCTGTAACGCGGGATGGTGTGGTCGACCTAGATGAGCTCAAGGGTTTGGTTGACCCGCATCTTCGGTTTTTCTCGATGATTCTTGCGCATAATGAAACCGGCGTCATTCAACCCCTGAGTGAGGCTACAGCCATAATCCGTGAGCGCTCACCAGAATGTCTCATTCACACAGATGCAACACAGGCACTTGGAAAGATGCCGATCTCGTTTTCGGATGATCTCTGCGAAGTAGATCTGATCTCATTTTCTGGTCACAAATTTCACGGTCCAAAGGGGATAGGGGGTCTAATCATTCGAAATGGAGTGCTTATCGAGCCTATGCTCCGGGGTGGAGGTCAACAGAATGCTCTTCGTTCTGGGACGTTAAATATCCCCGCGATTGCAGGGACCGGTATTGCTGCCAATAGGTGTTGGGAGGTTCTCCAGGAAAGACAGCACGAGGCTGTTCGAACCATCAGAGATCATTTCGAAGAGCGAATTTGTTCGGTTTTTCCAAGTGTATTCATCCTGGGAAGGCATGCTCCAAGACTTACCAACACCAGCTTCTTCGGGATTCCAGGAACTGATGCCGACGATTTAGTCCTAGCGCTGGCCGCCAAAGGCATTGCAGTAAGCAAAGGGTCCGCATGCTGTGCTCAGAGTATCGAGCCATCACGGTCGGCAGCCCAGATGGGATATAGCTATGAGGAGGCTTCTTCTTTGATTCGATTTTCCGCTTCGTTTGAGACGACACCTAAAGAAGTGGTACTGCTCATTGAGGAGCTACAGGATCTCTGTCGTCAGAGCGTTCTTCAAAGCGATTCAGGTTCAAGGCTCGGTCGATGATTTCGCCACACGGGCTGATATGAACAAGCGCCAAGCCTACCGCTGGATCAAGTCCGCTGAGGAAGAGGGGATTCTGGAGCGGACAGGCGATTTTCCGAACCAGTGGAGGTTGAAGAAGAGTGTTTAGAATCAAGTGAAATCAAACTCTCTGCTCTGTTTTATGAGATCCTTCAACTTCGGCTGCTCCTCAAAATAACACAAATGAGTCCTTGCTCCCCAGTCATCCGTATTCCCGAACCCCTTCACCGGTTGAGATCCCTCCATCCGGATCAATGCATCCGCCCATTCTTTCTCCATTCACTTTTCACCGCTGCAGATCCACACTTCCACCGGTTCAGCGACTTCGCGCAGATAGTCAATGTGCCAGACAGTCTTTTTGTCCATCCGAAGGTGGCGCTTGACCCTACTCTTCAGTCCACCTGGTCCAAAAGCACTCCCGACATAGGCGTAGTAGCCGGCGCGGAACAGGATAGGACTGGAACCCTTGCTCCTTCCGATTCTGATTTTCCGGTTTCGTTTGAGTCGGAGGATGAGGACGTAGGTCCTTTCCCCTAGAGAGGGTAGAGGCTCTAGTATCAATTCTTTTCTATTGAAGTATCTCTGGTTTCATCAGGTTGCTGGTTGAACCTATCGAACCATTTAGCCAACCTCATAATCGCATGGGCAGCAGCAAATGATGTAGAAAGAGAATACAGAAAAAAAGTAAAGCCGAACCAAGCAAAAAACCCTTTTTCCAGGGACCATGAATAGCCAATTAATGCTATAAATAATGAAATTGCCTGACATACTATAAAGTGGAGGAAAGTTGCGTTTACCTGTAAATACGGGGAATTTATACCTTCTACTGAAGAGCCTGTTAGTATTTTTATGAACTTCATATCCCCAAAAGCAAGCAAAATAGCATATCCACCCAATGTAAATCCGAGCAAATTAGGCATTATAGTAAGACAAAGATCATACCATATCGTTTCACTTTTTATATCGTTCCAAATTGGAAAGCAAGCAAATGAAACTACTATAGAAATGTGGAGATATGGAGATTTTATTAATGCTCTAATGCCTCCATAAGTTTTCCAATAGGTCCCCCAGCTTTGCAAAACAAAATAGTAACTAGGCAAATTTTTTTTGATAAAATCTAATATATTTTTGTTAGATATCATATCAATTTTTAGATATTTTATTTAACATTGATGTTGATGCTAGTAACAAAGCCTGCATTTTCGTAGTTTGTTCATCATCATATACAAAACGTTGGGTTAGGGGATGGTTTTCAGTTGATAAAAATCGTTTCATCTCTCCATCATATCCTTCAGCCCTTACTTCTCCATTAGATCTGGCAATATTCATAAAAGCTTTTGTCTCTTCGTCGGGTTTTATACCTTCTTCGTCTGTAGATCTTGAAATTTGTTTCTGTTTGCGTATATTTTGTTGATTAATCCTTTCAAGAACTCTTTCTTCAATTTCTCCAAGCTCATCAGCATTAGGAATAGAAAAAATGATTTCTAATTTAGTCATTCTAGGTATTTTTAGTATTTTTTCAATTACTTCGCTTGTCGATTCAGTTGAAACATCGATTTTTCCAAATAAGTTCTCTATCTCATTTTTCATAAATAGCGATTCAAAAAGCAATCTCATCCCTCTTGGTGTTATAGATCGCCTTTCAAAAAACAGGCGATGTTTTGAAGGAAAGAACAAATAGGGTATCTGTTTCAAATTTGGCTTTAAATAATCGGGTACTGGTGGTACAATATCGTCTTTATCAGCATTTATGGGTTGCCGTTCAATAAGATTCAACCAAGTGCCATGGGGATCTATATTAAGGAATCGGTATATCTCACCACCAAGGACTGGAAACCCATCGATGTTATTGTATTCATATAGAGCTCCGATTGTCCCCCAATCAGATCCATGTATTTTAGCAAATCGGTCTGTCTGTTGATATGCCATTTTCAATAAATCAACATATTTTCCTGGAGAGTGGGGGTGCATTTTGATGTTTATCGCGCCTACATTGAGAACTCTGCTTCTTCCCATGATAGACTCCCCGCAATTAAGTAATTACACATAAAACTACAAATAAAATTATCAGTAAATGGCAATTAATAGCATTATTGTTCAGTATATTGCTATTTTTTCCCAGGATCAGGAGAAAAACCGTGACATTATATAGCGCTTTTGAATGTATGTCAATGCTCTAGACATTCTCGATTTTGAACCCCTAAGTGGAAGGCGATTAGTTTTCCCTTCGGTTCGTAGTATGAAGGGACAAATTTGCGAAAACCATCGCTCCAGCTACCTCACTTACCTCCAAGCCAGATCGAACGCATCACGTTTACGAACGAAGAAAACGGCCACACCATCGCCAGAGTCAAGGTCTACGGCCAGCGGGATCTCGTAACAGTTGTCGGTAGTCTCATGGCCCCAATGCCAGGCGAGATCATCAAGGCGCGAGGCGAGTGGGCCAATCATCCCCAGTACGGCGAAATCACTGTTCACGAAAACGCTTTCTTTTGAATATAAAATACTGTATTAAATACTTTTATGGATCAGCTATGTTTGTGTGAGCTTGAAGACAAAGACGAGATTATAGTAGAGCTTTTCTGCGATGAGGTGAAAAGCGCAAGGAATGCTCTAACAAATGAGTATTGGGATTACGCAGGTCTGCTTTCTGTTCCTTTGGATAAAAAAGAATTACTTCTCGCTGATCTGGATGGTGTCAGGGCAAAACATGAGTGCGATTCAGAAATCAAGTCTAACGAGCTGACACATTCCCCGAAGCGCAAGACTGCCATAGATTGGCTGCGGCTCTTGTCTGTGGATAAAGGCTTAAATAGAATCTTCTTCAATGTGGTGGGAATAAACCGAACTGTTCTTTGCGCTGAGGCTTTCGGAGATGGACGGTTCCCTGTCATCTACAATAGATTTTTTAGGACAGCCATCAAGCAGCTTCTGAAATACTGCTTTTGTGAATATAGGTGTATTACCGTTAACAGGGTCTATCACGATAAAGGAGACATGGAGCATGACAGATACTTTCCTTGGCATTCCATATACAAAATTGATTTTGAGGACAATAAGGTAAGGTTTTTAGATCCAGAGATAAAGTTCATCGATTCTGATCATAGGAAAACCAAGGGATGTCGTGAATCCAATTTTGTGCAGTTCATTGATCTGGTTTCCGGATTGACATCTCAATGCCTTGATTGCACTTCAACAAATAAGAGTAGGCAGCTTGTAGCTAAAGAGATGTTTCCGTTGCTCCAGCGAATGATGAATGATCCGAAGAAAGTACACAGTAGCTATGGCCATCACCGTAAGTATTTGGTGAATTTTTTTCCGAGAGAAAAACTTGACTTGGACCAAGTGCGAGACAAGCTCCAGAGGGCAAAATCAACCTTCTACAGCAACCGAAAACTACTCCAAGCAGACCATAACCAACAGAAACTGTTTTAGGAATGAAAATGCCCCGCCCCTAGGAAGCGGGCAGGGCAAATTGAGGTTACCTCTCAGCCGAGACTACTTCTTTTTTTTAATAGTCTCGACCACGGTAGTGCTTGGCCTACGCTTAGCCTCCTTGACCGGGATGAACTGGCCATTCTTGGCGTCGCGGCCAACCTTGGTGGTGCTGGCCTTTTTGCCCATGGCGGCGGGCACCTCCTTCCCCCGGCGAGATTTGAAAAAGGTCGCGGGGCAAGGATCTTGGCAGCTATCACGTGCAGGCGGTGTCATTTTCGCTTGACATGGTTTCCGCTGCATGATCTACATTGCCGACAAGGAACTAGGTGCCCACTTGGGCCTTTCTCAGCCGGAACCCTGGCCGTTGCAGCGGCCGGGGTTTTTTATTTTGTAAAGTAGAGTACACCATATGTAGCATCCGTCAAGGGAAAAAAGGCTACATATGACGGGATAACCTTGTCTTCAACACTTGGTGTCCCATTCTAGATCCTGCTCCGGATCAGGGCGATCGATGCGGAGAACCAGGAAGTGATGATCTCCTTTGATGGAAGGGACGTTCCGTATGACTACACGGACTTGGACGAGATCGTATTGGCCTATGCTGTCTCCATTCACAAATCCCAGGGGTCTGAATATCCGGCGGTGATCATCCCCATCCTGACTCAGCACTATGTCCTTCTTCAGAGGAATCTCGTATACACCGGAGTGACGCGGGGAAGGAAGCTGGTGGTCTTGGTCGGGATGAAGCGCGCCTTGGCGATCGGCGTGAAAAATGATAAGACTCAGAAGCGGTACACACACCTGAGAGAGCGATTATCCCCGATGCCGCGCATTCCGTTTTGAGGAGTTTCAATTCATGAGCGTCACAAAAGATGAGCTCGCGGAGTCTGTCTGGAACGTAACCGGATTTCCCAAGAAGCGATGCAAGGACCTTGTAGATAGCATACTGGAACTGATCAAGAGGGCGCTGGAGTCTGGTGAGGACGTGCTGATTTCCGGATTCGGGAAGTTCGAGATGCGGGAGAAATCGGCGAGAAGGGGGAGGAATCCTCAGACGGGCGGTGAGTTGACGTTGGAGGCACGACGGGTGGTCACGTTCAAATGCTCGAGTGTGTTGAGGGGGAAGCTGGGGGAGGGATGAGGTAAATACATATGGGAAACATATATATTATAGATGATAGCGGAAAAACGGAACCCATGAAACGTATCCATTGTAAAGATGAATACAAAGAACTGCATCTGCTTCTTGAAAAAAATCCCGATTTGATCCCTGGCGACCAAATTAAACCCGAAGATCCCCGGCGCTGGCTTTTGGTGAAAAGGGAAATGCCTGTTCCCGATCCGGATACTGGTCTTAACAGGTGGAGTATTGACTTTTTTTATGCCGACCAAGATGCTATCCCGACATTTGTCGAATGCAAGCGATTCAATGACACGCGGGCACGTCGGGAGATTGTCGGCCAGATGTTTGAATATGCTGCCAACGGACATTATTACTGGACTAAAGAGTTACTTGAAATATATGCCGAAGAAAGTGCCACTAAAAATGGTACAAATCTAGATGAAGTGTTCAAAAATCTACAGCCGAATGATGAGAATTTTCGAGAAACTTTTTTTGAAAACATTAAGGAAAACCTTAGGGAAGGCCAAATAAGGATCATATTTTTTTTGGAGGAAGCACCCATACAATTAAAAAGCGTTATAGATTTCTTAAATAAACAGATGGAAAGATCCGAAATACTATTAGTTGAGGCCAAGCAATTTGAAAAAGATGGCAGAAGAATAGTGGTACCAACTCTTTTCGGTTATACTGAGGAAGCACGCAGAATTAAACGTAAAGTGAATGTTATAAAAGAGTTGAAATCAATAAAATGGGATAAATCCCTCTTTTTCGAATATATTTCGAATAATCTTGACGGAAAATCGGTTTCAGCAATTACGGACCTTTACTCATACTGCGAATCTACAAAAAACACTATAAAGTGGGGTACTGGCTCGGTAAGCGGTTCATTCTCTTTTGTATGCGACGATATTTGTCCACGTTCAATTTTCAGTGTCTGGTCGAGGAATGGTAGTATTGCATTGAATTTCGGTTGGATTAGTGGCAACAAAAAAGCCGAGGCGTTCAAGGAAAATTTTAAAAATTTATTGTGTGAGCGGATGGGGCTGAACTTACCGGCCACACCAAAATTCCCTTCGTTTTCAATAGATATTTGGGGAGAAAAGGTCAATACACTTATTGAAATATTGAAGGAACTTCTGCCAAATCATGATTAAATTACCCTTGCAAAGTTATTGCCTTTGTTACTTTCAACAATCAACCTTGGGGAAGTGTTATTATGAAAATTATTTTTATATATAATTGTCAACATTTTTAAAATATAGAGTCGAATATCGAACTAGACGGTTCAGTTGGCCACGGTTTGGTTGGTCAATACCACAGTGGTCCTATTGAAAACATATAATGTATAAACAGACAAAAGCCTTTGACGTTAACCATCTCTGTCTAGTAGCAATGTTAATTGACATTTTCGATGAAGTATTGCTCCGCGATCCTTTTGATTTCCGGACCTGTCTGATTTCCAGTGTTCGATAATTTGTACGCACAAAACAAATACCAGGTTTCTGGTTTTTAGTCTGAGTTTGATTCGCTTTCAATGATTGGGGCTCCATTGGTGAACCGGGTCCTTGTCAAGATTGTCGAACAACGACGGGGCGATTAAGTTGGAGATCTTTGACGCCCATTGGAAAGACATATATAGTCCAGCCCATAAACCGGAGGGGCCACAATGATTTGTAGAGGCATGGGGAATAACATACGCGGAAAGGATACTAACCAATGAAAGCAAGGATTGACCAAGACACACTTTATATTGAAATTGAAATCAACAAGCCACCCGTACCCAGTGCATCAGGCAAGACCCTCGTTGTCGCCAGTACCAGAGGGAATATCAGCACGGATGTTATGGTTGACGGCAAGCCTTTGACCATTGGACTGAACGCGTATATTAAGAAGTGAAATTCGGTTTTTCGATAAGACCGTACACACCAAACGCCTATTGAATTTCCGATTCATGACCCCCGGCAACCATCCGGATTGAACCCCCAACTCCCAGTAAACAAGGGAATGCCAATGGCTGAAGATACATCGTGCTGGTCGTGCAAATTCCTTGGCAATTTTGGCGGGACCAGCTTTGTTCAGGACCTCACGTGCAACTGGTTTCCCGAGCACGGGAAGGGTCCAGCCAAGAAACTGTGGCCGAAGAAGGATACTGAAGAGGGCTGCAAGTTCTAGGAGAAGAGGATGCGGGGAAAAGGTTGACTCCGGATCCTGATGCGATGGAACCTTCATGCTGGAGAGGTTTGGTACTTGAATGCGAGAAAGGCGGTGACTTCGGGAATAGTCGCCCCAGCCATCTATATGATTCTTTTAAAGACGGGATAATCGTCTACCGTGAGAAACAGATCGACGGATTCCACCAGAGAGTCCGGATATTCAAGCCAGTAGCTCTCCATCGCCTGCTTGAACGCCTCTGCGCATAGTTCAGCCGGGACCAGAAACAGCCCCGTACCCAAAGCGGGGAACGCCACCGAGCGCCATTTCATGTGGTCGGCAACCCGGAGGGAATTGATGATCGTGCGTTCCTGTTTGCCCCGGACATCATCATCACTCATGCGAGGGCCAACCGCATTCACAATGCCCTTGAAAGGCAGATTGCCCGCAGATGAAGGAAGAGCCCACGTCGTCTTGATCGGGCCACACTTCTCAATAATCTTCTCGCAGGCCGCCTCGTACCTGGAACCCGCTTCGTTGCAGATGACCGCCGCAAGCCCGCCCCCATGGGAAAGGCCGCCATTGACGGGACTCACAATGGCATCGGTATCCGCACTCAATAGATCACCCACTCCGAACCGGAACCTTCTGCCGGAGTACTCCCTGATAACGATTTCATATCCTCCGACAAACATCCTCAGCACTCCTTCCCAGCAGTCGGTCATGGCCCATCGCGCTTAGAGGGAGATGATATCCGTGTGTGAGCGTGTACGTCAACAGCCCTGGCAGAGCTTTGAAACACAGCGGGTTATTCACGATCAAATCGTGTTCGAGCGACAGGCGGCCTCCGTACCTGAGAGCGTCTTTTGGTGTGAGAGTGTGTGTGAGAAAAAGTTTCCAAAACCTGCTAAAACGGGAAAAAATTGGAAAAAGGCTGCAAAACATAAATTAGTCAATTCAATAAGTTATAGTCAATCGAGGAAGTTAGGAAACTCGGGGGTCGTGACTACGAATCCGTAGGTCGCAGGTTCGAATCCTGCTGGGCGCGCCACGAATGACAGGGCTTTCGAAGCCCAGAAGACTTGAGAAGCCCAAAAGAAAAGGCCCTTGGTTGCTGAAGCGACCAAGGGCCTTTCTTACTCAACCCAGGGCCGGATCCATGGCACGGGTTTTCTCCTTCCCCCTCGATGGGGGAAGGCCGGGATGGGGGTGGTCCCTCCGTAGGCGTCTTTCGAGACTCCATTCAAAGCTCTCGCCTCTGTGGAGAGGCGCCCTTACGGTGGTTGAGGGATTTAGTTGTAATTTTGTATCTTATGGGATACTTTTAGTTTATGGCTATAGAGATCCGGCAAACTGATGAATATGCCGAATGGTTTAAAAACCTGCGAGATCGCCGAGTAAGGGCTCGCATCAACACGCGCATACGCCGTTTGTCGCTGGGCAATCCCGGCGACGTGAAACCAGTGGGAGAAGGCGTTTCAGAACTGCGTATCGACTATGGGCCTGGCTACAGGATCTATTTCATTCAACGTGGCGAGACGCTCGTCATCCTACTCGCAGGCGGCGATAAACGGACACAGAACCGCGATATCAGGACAGCGCAGGAACTGGCGCGAGGGGTTTAGGGAATGATTATGGCGAAGAAAACGAAAACTCGTCCCTGGGATGCAGCAGAGCATTTGGAAACCACAGAGGACATGGCTGCCTATCTGGAAGCTGCCCTGGAGGATGGTGATCCTGCCTTGGTAGCGGCGACCTTGGGTGACATCGCACGTGCCAAGGGAATGGCAGATATCGCGAGGGAGGCTGGGCTCGGCCGCGAAAGCCTCTATAAAGCACTGTCGCCTGAAGGCAACCCAAAATTCGCCACGGTACTGAAAGTTGTGAAGGCGCTTGGCCTGAGGCTACATGCCACGACAGAACATCTGTAACGTCCGGCAAAGATCAATCCCCGGCTTTGATGTCATAGACCTGTACCGGCTCTTCCAGGGAAAGGACCCTGAATCCGCCCGATGCCAGGTTTTCCAGTTCATCCTCGCCCGGATATATCAGGACCTCTGCCAGAAAAGCGACCCGCTCTCTCACCGCTTTCACCACGGTTGAGGCGCGGCACAGCTCCCCGGTCAACACCACCGCATCCACGTGCCCCATCAACACCGATGCCATGGCGCCGATCTCCTTTGAAATCTGGTACGCCATGGCCTCCAGTACAAGACGGGCCTCTGGATCCCCTTGGACAACGAGCCTTTCCACTGTTTCAATATCATGGGTGCCCAGATAAGAGCGGACCCCTCCCTGACGCAACAGCAGGTCCAGCACGTCGTCTTTCGTGTACCTCTTGGAAAAACAGAGTTGGACGATCTGTCCCAGGGGAAGGGATCCGGTGCGTTGCGGGGTGAACGGTCCTTCACTCAGCCCGTGGGTGCCGTCGATGATCTTTCCGTCCCTGTGGGCGCAGACCGTGATGCCCCCGCCCAGGTGGGCCACCACAAAACCGCCGCCTTCATAGGCCATGCCCAGGTCACGGGCCGCCTTTCTGGCCGCGGATTTGTGGTTCAAGACATGGAAGGCCGCCTCCCGGTCCATTCCCTTGAGCCCGGAAAACCTGGCCAGGGGCTCCAGTTCATCGGTCACCGGCGTGTCGTAGACCACGGCCTTCACGCCCTTTTGCGCTGCCATGTGAAAGGCGATGGCCGGACCCAGATTGCAGGGGTGCCATCCGAAGTCACCGGAAGCGAGGTCCCGCAGCATGTGCTCATCGATGGCGTAGGCGCCTCCGGCAACGGGTCGGGTCAGGCCGCCCCGGCTGACCACCAGGGCCAGGCCCTCCAGTTCATGCGTGTGGGCTTTGAGCACCTGATCCACGCACGCCTGGTGGAACCGCAGCCAATCCTCGTGCCCGTGGAGACCTCTGAGGGTATCCGGTGCATGCCCCACGGTTTCCTTGAACACCGCGCCGTGGCCATGAAAGAGGCCCACCTTGGTGGATGTGGATCCGATGTTGATGACCAGAATCTTGTCCATGGCGTATGGGCGATTCATGGAAACGTCCGTCCGGAAATCCATACGGGGTCAAAGCAACAGGGCCGCGGCCAGATTGGGCAGCCACGATTCAGGGGGTTCAAGGGGGGAACGGAGCACCACCGGAACGGGCGTCCCCATCAAGACACCGGCCAATGGCGATCGCCCCAGGAAGGTCAGGAACCGGGCCGTGGTTTGAGCGGATTCCAGATCCGGGAACAGGTAGATGTCCACATTCCCGGGAACAGGGCTGTGAATCCCCTTGTGTTCTGCTGCTGCTGCGGATTCGGCGTTGTCCATGGCCAGAGGACCTTCGATGACGGCATCTCCGAACTGGCCCCGCTCGGACATCTTGGAAAGAACGGCCGCTTCCATGGTCGAAGGGATCGCCGGGTTGACCATTTCGATCGCGGAGAGCACGGCTATCCTGGGCGCGTTGATCCCCAGGGCCTTTGCCGCCCGTATGGCGTTTTCAGTGACCGCGATCGTGTCCCGGATATCGAGTGAATGGTCCACCAGCGGATCGGTCAGCAGGGTCAGCCGGCCGTCCTTGGGGGCATGGAGTAGGCTGACATAGCTGAGTGTCCCCTTATGGGAGAGCGTCTGGCTTGTGCGGGTCAGGGAGGAGAAAAACCCGGGGTCCAGGGGACCCGTATCCAGGACCAGGGCGGATTTGCGGGCATGGGCCAGCCCAAAGGCCTCCTGCCTCGCCGTTTGGATATCGGCCTCCGGACAAACCACCTCCATGTCCCGGGACATGTCGCTGAATGCGCCGCCGCAGGCAATGGGGACGACCCATCCCAGGTCCCGGGCCCGGAGCACCGCATCCATGGCGGCAGAGTCATGCCGGCCCGAGACGAGCAGGCTTCGTCCCCGGGCCTGTTTCCCCGCGGCTTGAATGATGGCGTCAAAATGGGGTTGCATGTCCTGATTCGCCTTCCGTTGACGACAAGACCAGTCCAAGGGCCAGATTGGTCATGCGGGCCTCGTACCCGTCCGATCGAGAAGGGGTCAGAAGGATTCCTTCCCCCACGGTCACGCACTGTCGAACGCCTGAAAGGAGATGATCGATACTCTTGACCAGGAGGTTTCCGGTCTCGATGTTGGGGACCAGGAAGATATCGGGAAAGGAGAACGACTCCCTCTCATGATCGGGTATTCCTGCGGGCAGGTGATGAGCGGGCAAGACCTCGCAATCGCCGAGCCTGCCCTGTTCAGCGGCTCTTCGTATGGCCGCTGCGTCCCGCAGGGCGGGGGAATTCGATCCGTCCACACGTTCGGCGGCAAGGATCATGACCGAAGGCCGAGAGCATCCCACCCTGCGAAAGCAGGAGAGGGCATTGATCAGGATCTTCTCCTTCACCTCCACCCCGGGCCGGATATTCACCCCGGGATCGGTGATGAGAAAGATCTTGTCCAGGCCTTCGGCCTCATGAAAGCAGAGGGTACAGGGCACGTTGTTCGGATCCGACTCCCGGGTGTTGCGGATCAAGGCCTTGTACAGAAAGGTGGTCAGGATATCTCCCTTGACCACGAAGGCGGCCTCTTTGGTCTTCACCATGTCGACACTGATATCCGCCGCCTTTTGCGGGTCCTGCTCATGTATGATTTCGACGTGCTCGATAGGGAGCCCGGCCGTGTGGGCCACGGACTCGATCCGGTCGCGGTCGCCGATCAGGACGGGTGCGATCAGGTTCTCTTGAATCCCGTCTCTGACGGCACGCATGACATCCGGGTCATCCGGGAAGACCACGGCCACCTTGCGGGGGCCGAGGGTCTTTGCCCTGGATACGATTTCTTTGAAGTTGCGATACATATGGTGCGGCTCAGGAATGGCTTTGAAAGAAAACATCTTCATTTTTGAAGTGAGGTTGGAAGGTCAAGCGACTCTGGTTTTCCAGTATCCAGGCTTTCGGCGACCGTGAGCTACGGCAATGATTTCAATCTTCACGGCAATTTTCCGATACACCAGATAGAAAGGGAATCGGTGGAAGATGTAACGACGCGTGCCGTGGATGTACTGTGGGCACATATCTGGATTATCCGTTATCACTTCGACGGCTCGATCCAGCTCGGCAAGATAGCCGTCTGCGGCTGAAGCACTCCTCTCTTGGTACCAGCGGAGTGCCGCTTATGCCTCGGCAACAGCGTCCGGATGAATGTCTAGATGCACTATGGACGTCACCGCTGTGCCATTCGTGCTCTCGCTTCGGCCCAGGGAATCAGGGTGACTTTCCCTTCATCAATCTCGCGGACGCGCGAGGCGACTTCCGCTTCCCATGCGGACTCCGCATCCCGGTCCAATGGCTCGTCGAGGCTGTCAAGTAAGGAACCAGCCAGGGCTGCCCGGGCCTCAGGGGAAAGTCTCAAGGCCTGCTTCAGGATATCCGTGATATTCTCTTTCATGCTTTTATCTTACGTTGCTACTTGGTGAATTGCAATGAACTAAAAAGTCGAACGGTTGATTGCCGAAAACCGCCTTGATATCCGGGAACCGGAAGGGGTATAGGAAGACATGGGCGACAGGCCCTTTTTGGAGAGTATCAACAGGATCAACGGGGATGCTAAAGAAAAGACTGACCCATCTCGGCAAGAAAAGTCCACGGAATCGGGGTGCAGCATCGGTCCGGTATCGGGGACCTCATGGGCCGGCGTAGGGTCGCATATTCTCATGCTCGAGGTGTTTGTATGACCGTCCGATTCGAGTCTATCCAGAAAGAGGCCGTCATTCTGGATCCCCGGCAGGATATGGCCGAACGGCGTATTCCCAGCGAGATCCGGATGGATCCCCTGACAGGCCGGACCGCCAGGATCTGCCATTTCATGAAACTCCAGTGGGAAAAACCCGATTTTGAGGCACTGGTGGCAGGGACCGACGCCTGGTGCCCGTTCTGTCCGGACAAGGTCCTGAACGTGACGCCCTGCTTCCCCCGGGATCTCATTCCTGAAGGCCGTATGCAAAACGAAGATATGGTGATTTTCCCCAACCTGGCCCCCTACGACGCCATCGGGGCCGTGGCCACCTTCGGGGCTCGTCACTATGTTCCCATGCTGGACTTCACGCCCGACCTCATGGCATCCGCATTCGCCTTTGCCATGGGTTTTTTCAGGCAGGTGGAACGTTCGGGACATCCTGAATCGGTGTATCACATCATCAACTGGAACTACATGCCTCCGTCCGGCAGTTCACTCATTCATCCCCATCTCCAGCTCTTCTCCACGTCCTCGGCACCCAACGTGATGCGGCAGGAACTGGAGGCCTCGAAAACATACATGGAGCGCCATGGGACCAATTTCTGGGAGGATCTCACGGCAGCGGAACAGGAATCGGAAGAGCGCTACCTGGGGCAACTCGGGCGCACCCACTGGATGACGACCTATGCTCCCCTGGGCGTGGCCGGTGACGTGCTGGCCGTGGTGGAGGGCGCCCGCTGCACTCTGGAACTTGCTGCACAGGATCTCAAAGACCTTGCGACAGGTATTGCCAAGGTCATGGCCGAATACGACAAGATGGGGATTTACAGCTTCAACCTGAACTTTTTTACGGGAACCGAAGCCGACGATCCCTTCCGCTTCCACCTGGTTTTTTCACCGCGCACCTTTTTCAGCCAGCAGTTGGGAACGCCGGACACGAATGCCATGCGGAACCTGTTCAACGAATCCATATGCATGGCCTTTCCGGAGGAGATCAACGAACGGCTGAAACAGGGGTTTTAGTCACCCATTCGATCATCCATTCCCTCCGCCCGCCACACGTGGCGCGCCGCACCGGTCCTCGTTCGCCCGTTCAACCAGAGCCCTGCATTCAAGTCCCGCAGGTCCGCGGGAACGTCTCTGGAACCATGTCCGGAAGAGTCGCGAACGCTTTCGGGTCTGGACACAGGATGTCAGCGCCGAATCCATCCGGCCGATGAAATATGGGGTCGTGGGTGGGGTGCCTCCACGGGCCGGTATTCCGGATCATGGACCGTCTCGAATATGACGGGCTTCTTCGTCAGGAATTTGGCAATTTCCGACAGGGAATCCCGGGGAATCGGTCTCGGTGGGCCTCCAGGCCGCGTTTGTTCCCGATATTACTCCCGGATCGGGCGGCAGCGGGAAGCGGCGTGAATGGCCTTTTTCTTGCATGTAACCCTGCTGATCCATGTGAGAACATTCAGAGCGCAAGGAGATGATTGCCATGCTGCGAGAAATGACCCTGGGAAAGAGGATTGCATCGGGAATCGGCCTGATGCTGGTGTTGATGGTGATCGTGGGTGGGGCCGGATATTACGGCCTGAGCCGGGTATCCGATGTCATGGGTTTTTACAGGCAGGTGAACTCGCTTCAGGAACTGGCGGCCTCGTTCAAGGATGAATCCACCAAATTCATGCTATCGGAACTCAGAGGCGACTCCGAGGGGCAGGAGGTGGCCCGCACTGAGGCCTTTGTGCTTCTGGAACGAGGTGAGGCGCTGCTCGGTCGCCTGGAGTCCGTTCCCGGATTGGGCAGCCAGGAAAAAGAGGCCCTTTCCTCTGCCAAAGAGGCCATGACGAAGTATCGATCCGATTTCGACCAGTATGTCTCAGCCAACGGCAGTAAGGCCGGCTTGGTGGAAGAGGCCAACGTACGATTTGAGGCATTGAGTAAAACCATAGAAGAAGCGGAATTATGGGTGGAAGAAATCCGCGTTTCAGGGAGAATACTCATTAACTATACCCTGTCCTATTTCAACAGGTCCTCAGAGGCCAACCGGCAGGGACTGGAGCAGGGAATCGGAGAATTCAAGAAGGCCCTGGCCGAGTGGACGGACAAGATTTCCAACAGCGACACGCTGAGGGCGAGCGGCGCGAAGATAGAAAGTGCCCTTGCGGGATTTGTGGAGTCCGTGGAGGCATATCGGGAGCAGGTGATGCTTCAGGATCGGTTGAGGGGTTCCATGGACCAGGCCCAACGAGCGCTCTTCACCACCTGCGGGAAGCTGGGTGAAGAGGCGGAAAAGAGGCTCCAGGCCCAGGCCGATCTTTCCAACCGGGTCATTCTTGCCACGATCCTCGCGGCCCTGATCATCGGGATCCTGTATGCTGCGGTTTCCATCAGAAAGATCGTCCGAAGGATCAAGAAAGTGATCGGAGGGGTCATGGAAGGGACCGAGCAGGTGGCTTCTTCCTCGGAGCATGTGGCCAAGGCGAGCCAGGACCTGGCCGAAGGGGCTTCCAGACAGGCCGCGTCCATTGAGGAGACCTCCTCTTCCCTGGAGGAAGTATCCTCCATGGTGAAGCAGAACGCAGAGCACGCGGGCAAGGCCAAGGATATGATGAAAGAGGTCGAGGGGATCGTGGATCAGGTGGACCGTAACATGAAGGACATGAGCCTGGCCATCAAAGAGATCTCCGAGTCCAGCCAGGAGACGGATAAGATCGTCAAAACCATCGATGAGATCGCCTTCCAGACCAATCTGTTGGCCCTGAACGCAGCCGTGGAGGCGGCCAGGGCGGGTGAGGCCGGCGCCGGATTTGCGGTGGTGGCCGATGAAGTCAGGAACCTTGCCCTGCGGGCGGCGGAGGCGGCCAAGAACACGGCCACGCTCATCGGCAACACCATCACGTCCGTGGACAAGGGAAGCCGGTACACCAAGGCCACTCAGGAGTCGTTCAAGGAGAACATGGATATATCCTCCAAGGTGGGGGCCCTGGTGGACGAGATTGCAGCGGCATCCAGGGAGCAGGCCGAGGGCATAGACAGGGTGAGCCAGGCCGTGGCCGACATGGACGGGGTCATCCAGCAGAACGCCGCGAGCGCCGAGGAGTCGGCGAGCGCCGCGGAAGAGATGAATGCCCAGGCCGAGAGCATGAAGGGATACCTGGATGAGCTGAGCAGGCTGGTCAAACGGGCCGGCGGGAACGGCCATGCCGTGCCCGACGACCGGCGGGAGGAGACCTCCGAGTCGAAAAATTCCCGGGCTTACCTGTCCCAGTCGGACGTAACGCATCCGTCCCGGAGCGAGAAGCTCTCCGCCCTCCGGGGCGCCAGGGAAGTACGCCCGGAAAACGTGATCCCCATGGAGGACGAAGGGGACTTCAAGGATTTTTGAGGCTCCTGTAGTAACGGGTGAACCGCTGGGAGAACCGGTCCCGGCCGAGCACGAGATCCGTTGCCAGGATGGCTGCCTTCACCCGGGCTGCATCCACGGTGGGGCAGGTCACTCCCGCGGCCACGGCCAGAGAGAGGAAGACCTGGTTGATCAGGGGCCTGTCGGGCATGCCGAAGGATATGTTGCTCGCCCCCAGGGTCTGGTTCACTCCCAGGACGTCCCTCACCTTCCGGATCGCTCCCAGGGTGGTCATGCCCGCCTGATCATCCGCCCCCAGGGACAGGGCAAGGCAGTCGATGATGACGTCTTCCCGCGGGATCCCACCGGATTCCGCCCTCTCGACGATCCGGCATGCCACCTCGAACCTCTTCTCGGGGTCCTTGGGTATGCCCTGATCGTCCAGGGTGAGCCCGATGACGGCGGCGCCGTACTCCTTCACCAGGGGAAGGACGTCATCCAGAGACTTCTCCTCGCCGGTCACCGAGTTCACAATGGGTTTTCCCTCGTAGACCTTCAGGGCCTCCTTCAGGGCCGCGGGATCGTTGACGTCGATACACAGGGGAACATTCACCACGCTGCATATGACTTCAATGGCCCGGGGTAGAAGGGCGCGCTCATCCACATCCGAGGCCACTACATTGACATCCAGTATGTCGGCCCCGGCCTCCACCTGCGCCAGGGCCTCATGACGGATCACATCCCAATCGCCTGATCTGAGCGCCTCGGCCAGTTTTTTCTTGCCCGTGGGGTTGATGCGCTCGCCGATCAGGACCGTGGGCCCATCCGGGCGGATGCTCACCTTCCTCTCTCTGCAGGATACCCTGGTCTCCATCACCCAAACTCCTTGATTCCGCCTGATCCGCGTCTACGACCGTCCTTCGGAACGGGAAAAAGTTACCTGTACACGCCATACTCCTTGGTCACGTCGATCATGGCATGCACGTTTTCAGGCCTGCCTTCGTCCATAGCACATCCGAACGACATGATGTACCCACCGCCTTTTCCCGCCGTGTCGATCAGGTTTCGGCAGTAGGCCTTCACATCATCCACCGTACCGGTGAGGATGAGGCCGGACGGTACATTCCCCCCGATACAGAGGGTATCGCCGAGCATCTCTTTGGCCTTGACCATATCGGTGCGATCGAAGATCCAGAAGCAGGAACCCTTGGGCAGTTCCTGAAGGTACTGAAGACGCGAATTATACCCTCCCTCGCAGAACAGGAAAGGCACGCACCCCTCCTCGGCCATGCCGAGGATCACGGCCTTCAGCGTGGGCCAGTAGAACGTCCTGAATTGCTCGTCCGACATGAATCCATCGGCCCCCTTGTGAAGGGGCATGAAGACCAGGGGATTGCCGGAGAAGGTGGCCATGCCCACACCCTGGCGGATATAGAGTGGGGTCAGTCTCTCCACGGCCTTCAGAATCATGTCAGGCTGTCGGTACATGTCCATCATGGCCCCCCGGGTTCCCCTGAGGGTGTCGGCCAGGATGTCGAAGGGGGCCTTTGAAGCCCCTCCTACGGAACCGACAAAACCCATGGCCTTGGCCTCCATCTCAAGAGCGCCGATCTGCTGGATCCACGCCATGGCCTCATCCCCCGCCGCCATGAGGGCCTTCAAGGCCTCTTGAACTTCCGGTATGCCGAAGGGGATCATGTGCCCGGATACGCCTACAATCTCCCAGAGGTTCGTGAAGGCCCCCAGGTTTTTCAGGGGCTTCAGGGCCCCGAAGATGCGAGGGAACCACTTCCGAATCCAGAAATCACTCGGATCGTCGATGAGGGTCGTGTAGTCTTCGGCCGCCATGTATTCGCCTTCCACGCATTGATACCCGGATGTCTCGGGGATCCCGTGGCCGGGCCAGCGGTACTGCTGCATGTCCAGGATATCGAGGACCTTTCCCGATCCCACCATGGCCGGGGAGGAGTAGAAGTCGGGCCGGTAGTCCTGAAGGAACCTCTTATGGGCCGAGATAAGCTTGCTGTAATCATACATGCATTCTCCCGGGGTCACTCCATAGAGGGCGGACTGCATGAACGTGCCTATGATGAAAATCGGGACACGATCCGGCGGTTTTTCCAGAAGGAGGGCGTCCTTGAATCGGGTAATGCTGGCCGTATAGGACCTTTTCGCCTCGTCGTTCTCGAACGTCACGCCTTCTGCGGAGAGCCAGGTCGCAAAACGGGCCTCTCTCTTCTCCTCGGGGCTCATGTCTTCCCATTTCTTTTCCATGCCCTCACCCTCCTATCCATTGCCTGGCTAATTGCACGGCCTCCATGGCGTCCTTCCCATAGGCGTCCGCACCGGTGAAGCCCCGGATCTGTTCGTCCACCTGGCCGCCGCCGATCATGACCTTCACCTGGTCCCGCAGTCCGGCGTCCGCGAGGGCCTGGACGGTGCTCTTCATGGAGTTGAAGGCCGGAGTCAGAAATCCGCTCAATCCCACCACCTTGCTTCCGCTCTCTTTCACGGCGTCGACAAACGCGGCAACCGGCACGTCGATCCCCAGATCGATGACCTCGAACCCGCTGACATCCAGCATGAAGACGACGAGGTCCTTGCCGATATCATGAATATCACCCTGCACGGTCCCGATGACCACCTTGCCGAGGCGCTCCTCAGACGCCTGGTCTTTCTTGAGATGCGGTTCGAGAATGGCGATGATGCGCTTCAGTATGGCCCCCGAATAGACCAGGTCGGGAATGAAGTATTCCTCTTCGGCAAACCTGGCGCCGACGGTCATCATTCCTTCCTTGGCCTCTCCGAGCAGAGCCATGGGGTCCACGCCCTCTGCCAGGGCCTTTTCAACAAATGCCACGGCCTCCTCTTCTTTTAAATCAGCAAGCCGTTTCGACAGTTCTCCTGACATGAGCATGCCTCCTGATGATGGGTGATGAATGGTGGGTCAAACGCGTGCCTGTCAAAAAAACTCAGGGTCTTTTGAATTCCTGCTCCTCTCCATTCAGGAAATGTTCCCGAAACCTCAGTTACTTAGATGCTTATTGCCTTATCATTCGACCCATTGCCTGTCAATATATTTCTATTTCACGTGTTAAATATTCTACCATTCGAATTCAGGCGCATTCACCCGGTTTCGCGACCCCGCATTCGAGAAGGCGGCGCATGACCTTGAACACTCACGGTCGAAGACAAGCGGCGTCCCGGGGAAGATTGTTCATGGAAGACCGGTTCCGGGCGATGGAAACGGTCTTCCATGCGCGGGTCCCGTCTCGGTGGCGTCTTTGAGGATTCGGGGCTGATAGGGTGCGATTTGTGTGCGTTTCGTTATTTGTTCACTAAAGGGCTGATCGGTTATATATAAGAGACAACAGTTCCATTACGCCCTCATCCCCAGTGACGTGCAGGAGAGGCTGTTGAGAGCCGTCGTGGTCATTCCACCGGTCTTTGATTTCTATTACACCCCGCACCGTTCTTCGGGGCTGGGGGCGGAAATCGTCCTGAACTGCCTGTCGGCCAAAGGGTGCCCGGCCCGACTGATGCACTTTCCCCTGCAATCCGCCAGGCCGGCCAGGCAGGAACTGCCAAAGGCGTTACATCACTTGAGGCCCCATATCATTGAAAATGAAACCGGAAAGCTTTCGTTTTTTAATCAATACAAGAGGTTCGGTCCATGCTTCGAGGAATGCGCCGATCAGGTTCTGGCGGATGAACCCGATTTGGTGTTGATCTCCTGCTTTGCCTTCTGCTACGCGGATGCGGCGATTGAGCTGGCGGAACAGATCCGCAACGCTGATCCCCGGCCACGAATCCTGGCCGGCGGTGCGGGTGTGAGCGCCCACCCGGACTATTTTCTCCGCAGTCCGGCCATTGATTTTGCGTTTGTGGGGGAAGCGGAGGTCTCGCTGTCGCTTTTTTTGGATATCTTCTTGTCCGGATCGACGCGTTTCGACCGGGTCCCCAACCTGTATCAACAGATCGACGGAACGATCATCCCGCCGGCGCACGTGAAGCGGACCACTGACGTTGAGATCGACTTTGTACTGAAAAAGACGCGTGAGACCTCGGGCGCCGTGTTTTTTTCAACGGCCCTGAGCCGGGGCTGCCCCAAGGCATGCCGGTTCTGTTCCAATTTTCTCTCCCACGGCCGAACATTTCGAACCATTCCCGCGGAGACGATCCGGGAGCGCCTCTCCCACATGGAACCCGGCGAGAGGGCCGGCAACAGGCGGATATTCATCAACGTGGAAGACGACAATCTCCTGTTGAACCCGTCCTATCTCTTTTCCGCCCTGGACATCTTTCGATCCGTATTCCCCAACGCCGGTTTTCTGGCCGAAAACGGCATGGATTACACCCTTCTCACCCCCGAACACCTGAACCGGCTGATGGAATACGGTATGGCGCAGCTCAATCTCTCCATGGTGAGTACGGACAGCCGGTCGCTGGCCTTTGAACACAGAACGGCCGGCCTGCCTCTATATGAAGCGATCCTGGAGACACTTCGGCGGCACGGCATTCCATCGATCACCTACTTTATCTGCGGCCTTGCCCACGATACCGTGGAGAGCGTGGTGGCCGATCTGGTCTATCTTGCCGAACGGCCGACCCGGGTGGGCATTTCCATGTTTTATCCCGTGCCCGGCATTCCGGATTTTTCCGACAAAACGCGGTTTGACCACGTGGCCTCGAACCTGAGCGCCGGGTCGTCCGCCTACCCGTGGAACGGATCGCTCACCACCGGCCAGATGATCACCGCCTTCCGGTTGAGCCGGTTGGTGAATCTGCTGAAAGTCCGGCCGCGGTCGGAATCGGATGACGCGCTGATGGAACGAATCCTGCGCGAGAAGACGCTTTATACCATGGTAAAAAACGGCCGCATCCGGGAGTTGGCGCCGGTCCCGAATCTCGATGCCGACATGGTCGCCCTGTTTTTCAGAAGACTCCCCGGGGCCGTGACGAGTCACCGTGCCGGACCGGGGGCCTGAATGGAGGGTCTTCCAAAGACGGTCCATCTTCCGCAGAGGCGCAACACCGCAGAGAAAGCAGTAGACCATGGATGAGGTCTATTCTCGTCGGTCGCGCCCCCTCCTGAAAACGGGCTTTCCCATGGACATCACTGTTCCACCAGTTCCACGCGGCGGTTTTTGGCCCTTCCTTCGTCGCTCTTGTTCGATGCGACGGGACACGCAAAGGAGACGCCCACGGGGGTAAGGCGGTTTTCAGCGATGCCGTGTTGACGAACCAGTGCGCTCACCACCGAGTCGGCCCGGCGTTGCGACAAGTCCATATTGAACGAGAACGTTCCCACATTGTCCGTGTGTCCGACGACCATCAGGTTCATTTCCGGATGGTCCTTTAGAAGTCTGGCGATCTGCTCCAGCGTGGGCCTCGATTCGGGTTGGATATCGGCCTTGTTGAAATCGAAATAGATTCCATAGAGGGCAATGCTTCCTGTGGCGGAGATCTCCCCGGCCATTTCCTCGGCCTGGACGGTGACCATTTTCTGTTCCCGTTTTTCGGACCGAATGATATCCACCGCGGCGATGGTCCGCCCCTCGAAGGCCCTGCAGGAATGGCCGGGATGAACCGTGTAGGCCAGCACGGATACGTGGGCGCCACTCTCGCTCAGGATTCCAACGGTGTAACGTTGATTGGAGATGCGCTCTCTCTGGGCGCAGGAGCCGGGCGAAAAGGCCGCATCTCGAATCTGTTCGTCCGATCGAAGAACCATGGAGAGGCTCATGTCGCCTCCTCCTCCGCCGCTTCCCCGGTTCGGATCGCCGCCACAGTCCATCTCCTTGCATTCGTATACGATCTCGCCGCCCGAACTCTCCACCTCCTCCTGATAGTTTCGTACGACCTCCAGTGGAGACACGCCCTCCGGCATCAGATAGACCAGGCGCCAATGCTCGCCTTCCACGGTCTTTTTCTGTTTCGGCTCGAAATAGATGTTGTTGTGAGAGTCCCTTCTGCCGTCGACCCGCTCGAGTGCGGAGAGCGGCAGGGTGAATTCGTCGAACTCTTTGTGCTCATAGGAGACAATGACCGAACCCTCGTACCGTCCCAACAGCGGGGAGTCTTGGGCGCCCGGCAGGTCCGCCGTGGGCAGGGATGTGGCGGCGAGCGGGGTGGAGAGCCACACCAGTATGATTGCCATCGCGGAAAACAGTCTGACCATGATGTTTCTCCTTTCAGGGCTCTATCCCACGAAGAGCACGAAGAACGGCGAGACAACTACGACGAACTCGTAAAAACTGTTTTTCGCGCAGAGCCGCCAAGAGCGCTAAGAAAAAACCTTTAATATTAACTGGTTGTCTTTGCGTTCTTTGCGGCTTGGCGCGAGAATGTGTCTTTTTACGAGGACATCAAATACGGGATCATCCATGTGGCATCGCACATGATTCCCACTCCGGACGAGACCTGAGTGTGTCACGGAGCAGCCAACCGTGACAGCACCGTCTCGGCGACCTTCCGGGAGAGGGCGAGGTTCTGCTCCTCATGGGCGGCATCCATGGCTTCCCGGCTGTTGAAGGACCCTTCCAGCACGGAATGGACGGTGATGATGACCAGGACGTCCCCCGTCAGCACGTAGAGATGGGTCCCCTCCCAGAACGCACCCTGGCCCAGGCCCTGAATTTCCTGGAAGGTCTTCGACGCATGGGCGCTGTTCTTCCGCGCCTTCATCTGCCGATGGAAGACGTCTTCCGCGGAGTCGTGGATGCCTTCCTCGCGTATGGCCTCGGCCGTCGACACCTTTACCGTGACCCCGAACACATCTCCGTTCTTGCCGAAGGTGTATCGACAGGTCTCACCCGCGGGGAGCATAGCCGTCTTCACGACACCGGCGGAGACCGTCTCGTTGAACAGGGACTCCGCATCCGCCTGAGTATACAGCTCGCACGGAACCGGTGACCCTTGGGCCCGGGCCGAAGCCACGAAAACAGAAAAGACCACGGCGAAAACCATCGCCGGAATCATGGTGTACGTGGATTTTCCCGCCATGGAATTCCCTCGCTTTTCTCTTGTACACGGCATCGTGATGAACGGACTGTTTGGTGATCCATAGGATATCCGCCCGGAAGGTGAGTGTCAACGCTACCAGTGGGGAAGGAGGTGGAAGACCAGGGCCTTGGGTGGATTCATCGTCATGTTGAGTACACGTCCATTTTGAGTTTTTTGATTCTCTCGATGTGCTTCATGGTCTCGTGCTGCAAGGTGTCCAGGGCCGTCTTGGCCTTTTTGTGGATGGGATGAAATCGAGTGAAGGCGTTTTTTTCGATCAAGGCCGACTCGTAGTCCATGGCACATGATACGGCTGAAGAGAGGGTGAATTCACCTCGTTCGGCCCTTTGAACCAGTTTTTTCAACCCCTGGATCGAGGTGTTCAGGGAATGGACGTTGATTCTGCCTTCATCGAACAGAACGACCCCCTTTTTTCCGGCATCTGCCAGTTTTTCGATGATGCGCGCGTGCGTCTCCTCTTCTTTGGACAAACCGGTCCAGAAGCCCTCGTGCTCCGGGAACCGGCTGGAAAAAACGGCATAGAGCCGTGAAAGCAGTCTCTCCTGAATGGTCAGCCGTTCAATGAGTTCTTCCTGCCTGGAGTCCATGGCCATCGGGTTCTCCCATCCCCTGGGGCATGCATGTCAGGGGGCCTTGTTCTTGAGAAAGACACCGAGGTGAAGGTCTTCCTTGGTGGTGTGATTGGCCAGCCAGTCAACGATAAAGATCGTGATCCGGAAAAGCAGATAGACCCGGTTTCTCTCGGCACTCAGGACTTCCTTCTTGAGCCTGGAGAAATAGCGGAGAAACCGGTCGTGTTGCTCTTTCTGAAAATCGAAGAAGGGGTATTGGTTCGCCTGCATGATCGCTTCTTCATCCCGAAAATGGGTGACGACGGAACGGTGGAGTTCGGAAAAGGCCATCTCGACGTCGTCCAGGGGGTTCCCTTGCCGGACGGCCTCGATCAGGGTGTTGGTGTCCTGGAAGAGCCGTTGATGCTGCCGGTCCAGCAGAGGATGGTAGACCGTCTTGGAGGGATCCCAGGTGATCGTGTATTCCAGTTCTCCGCTGGTCTCATGGACGCCGGTATCCATGTAGCGCCGGCACCGCTCCATGTATACCTGTGCCGGGCGGTCCTCCGGGGCGGTCCGAAGATGACGCTGAAGGAGTTTTTCCGCCCGGGCTACGTCCTTGAAGTGATAGTCGGCGATCGCCTCCTCGAACAGGTTGACGGCGTTCTTCTTGAGGGTTCGAATCGGTTCCGGGTCACTCCCAAAGACCTCGTACACGGACTGGGGACGCATCTTTCCCTTGACCAGGACCCGGTCGATGAACCGGATGTGGTCCAGGTTGGATGGGTCCAGGCTGAAATAGGTGTGCTCGCTGATCAGGAGGTTCACCCCGTAAACCTTGGTCAGACTTTCGATTCGGGAGGCCAGATTCACGGCGTCGCTGATGACGGTGCTTTCCATGCGGTTGACGCCGCCGATGGTGCCCAGCATCATCAGCCCGGTGTTCAGACCGATGCCGATATGGATGGGGGAGTATCCTCTCTCCCGACGGGCCTCGTTGTACTCTTTGAGTTGCTTGAGTATAGCGACGGCCGCTGCCAGGGCGTGGTCCGGGCTCTGCGGAAAGAGGGCCATGATCGCATCACCGATGAATTTGTCGATGATACCGTGGTGGTCGTCGATGGCCGGCTCCATCTGGCCCAGGTACGAGTTGATGAAGCGGAAGGTGTCTCTCGGTGACATGGATTCGGAAAGCCGGGTGAAGTCGCGGATGTCGGCGAAAAGGATGGTCATGGACTTTTCGACCTGGTCTCCCAACCGGATCTCTGTGATGTCGTCCTTTCCGATCAAGCGCAACAGTTGATGCGGTACAAAGCGCTCATATGCCTGAAGGACTTGCGATGAACGGTTGTGCGGGTCCTGGTTCTCGTCCATGGCGGATGCTCCTTGCAAAGGGATGTCGCCTCTGCCCTTGGAACACAAAGATGTCTTGCGGGCGGGATCGCCCCGAGAAGGATGGGGGAGGGGGCCGTGGAATACGGAGGAGTGGCTTTCTGCAAATGGTAGCCCTCGGGCGGGTTTGGTGTCAACAGGAAAGCGGCAGCAAACACCTCGGGGAGCATCGTGGTGCGGTCTCTTGCTTGACACGAAATGCCGTTCTTTCTATTGTCTGTGGTCAAAAAACAAGCTCGTATCCTCTCATCTCGAAACGCGCGTATTTCTCCCAGGCCTCGCACAACCCCGAACTCCACCTGGAGGGACGACCTCCCCTTTCTGCAGGAGAAATGAAGCCATGCGCAAGTCCCACACATTCGGGAAGCGGATCGCCGGTACGGTGGCCGTCTTCGGCATGTTGCTGATCCCTTCGCTGGGATGTACCGAGTCCCTGAAGGACGGCGTTATTCTGAGGGACAACGCCGCCGTCGTTCTCAAGAACGGATCCACTGTCCGATGCAGCCGAATCGTCTGGCTCGTCTCGGCCGCAGACTTTGTCCAGTGCGACAAAGGGGACCACGCCGTGGAGATCAAGATTCGGGACCTGAACTTCGAAAAGACCTTCGGCCCGGCCCTGGCCCGGGAATATGCCGACATGAAGGACCACCTGGCCGATGCCCACGAAAAGAGCCGCCAAAGACAGGAGAGCGACAAAGTGACCTACGAGTCTCCCATGAACCGGGAAACCGAGGGAGAGCCGATGGCGGACGGACCCTCCGCGCCCCTGGAGGCGGCGGCCGAGGGCGACGCAAAGGAGGGAGATGCGCCTGAGACCCTGGATGCCGCCTTGCAGGCCTTGAGTGACGGCGGATCGGTCAAGGCGTACAACGCCGCACAGGCGATTGCCGGGCAGGCAAAGGCGGGAGCGGACTGCAGCAGGGCGATTACCCCGTTGATCACGCAGCTCGATGACGAGCGTCCGGTGAGGGTGATCTCGTCGGGCAGTGGATTCTCCGGCGGCAGCGCCTTCTCTCGATCCGTAGGAGATGCGGCCAAGTACGCCCTGGTGAGCATCGGTGCTCCGGCGGTTCCGGCCTTGATCGAACGGGTGAAAGAGAATCGACCCGGGAGCGCGCGAGCCGGCGACAAGCAGGCCATTCTCGCCCTTGGAGAGATCGGCGATACCCGGGCGGTTGAGGTCCTGACACGGCACGCCCAGGATAGCGGACTGGTCCACCGGCGCGATGCGGTGAGGGCCCTGGTTCAGATCAAGGGGCCGGATGCGTGGGAGGGACTGGCGGCGATCATGGGATCCCAGGACGGCAGAGTCCGCCTGGAAGCGGCCTGGGGTCTGCATACCATGGATCCGGCCCGGGCGCCAGGGGCCATTGATCCCCACATGGACGCCATGTTGGCGGATGCGGAGGGCAACGAGATCCGCTCGGCGATCAACCTGGCCGGCTCCTGCGGATTCAAGCGCCTGGCCCCTGCCTTTGTCCGCTATCTGGACCACGAAGATCCTATGGCCGTGTCGATGGCATTGAGTGCGCTGGCAAAGGTCGGCGCACCCGCGGATGCCCTGCCCAGGCTGGTGGAACTGGCCGCCGTGAAGAAAACCAACGACCATGCCACCCAGGCCATCCGCGCCATCCGCGATCCGGCCGCGACCAACGGATTGATTCAATGCGTGACCCACAGTGACGCCAAGGTGCGGCAGGCCTCGGCCCAGGCCCTGGGTGAGATCGGTCAAACGCAAGCGGTGCCCGCGCTGGCCAAAGCGCTGGCGGATGACGATCTCGAGACGCGGCACGCCGCCGTGTGGGCCCTGGGCAGGATCCCCGGGGCCGAGTCTACGGCCGCCCTGCGTGACGCGGCAAACAGCGAGGACTCCAAGATCAGCATGATCGCCCGCGGGCAGTTGCGGAAGCGGTCTGCAGCGGAATAGGGAACAACCCCCCGCCTTTCACCCTAATCACGTTTTTCTTGACAAAACGATTGCGGCGCATTTATGATACGAAAACTGACTGAGTGCTCAGTTAGAAATAAGGCAGCCGAATGAACAAAAAGAAACGGATACTGGCCGTGGCCACCAAACTCCTTGCCCTGAAGGGCTACAAGGATACCTCCATGGCCGAACTGGCCAGAGCAACCGAGGTCGCCCAGGGGACGATCTTTTATCACTACAAGAACAAGGAAGAACTCTTTCTCGCCGTCCTCGAGGAATTCAGAGGGGACATTATCGAGGAATTCGACGGGTTCTTATCTCAAGGCCGGTTCTCTTCCGGGTTGGAGATGATGGAACAGGTCATCGGCTTCTATCTGGTTCTGGCGGGAAGAATGGAAGACCGGTTTTTCCTCCTGCACCGCCACGATGCCTATGAACTGGCACGCGTCAACCCGGCTGCACGCGGGCATCTGGAAGCCATCTATGACTGCTTTATCCATATGTTTGAACAAACGATTCTTGCAGGGCAATCCGACGGTTCCATTGCCGAACTGCCGGCACGAAAAACCGCCATGGTCATTTTTTTGATGGTGGACGGCCTGGTGCGGTTCAGCACCTATGGCCTGTACGATCCCGGTGCCATTTACGATGACCTGATCACCGCCATCCACCGGATTCTCATGGAGTCACAGCCTTCTTCCGCATAGGAGTCTTTTATGGTGAAAAAACTTTTCCCGTTCGTGGGGTGGTTTGAGAGCTACGATCGTTCGTCTTTTCGGACCGATGCCCTGGCGGGTCTCACCGTAGCCCTGGTCCTGATTCCCCAATCCATGGCCTATGCCCAGTTGGCCGGCCTGCCGGCCTACTATGGCCTGTATGCCTCGTTTCTCCCGCCCATGATTGCAGCCCTCTTCGGGTCGAGCCGGCAACTGGCCACCGGGCCGGTTGCCGTGGTTTCCCTCATGACGGCCGCATCCCTGGCGCCGCTGGCCGCTGCCGGGAGCCCGGGATACATCGCCTACGCCATATTGCTTGCCCTGATGGTGGGCGCCCTGCAACTGGGTCTCGGCATTCTTCGCCTGGGGGTGGTGGTCAATTTTCTGTCCCACCCGGTGGTCAACGGGTTTACCAATGCCGCAGCCATCATCATCGCCTCATCGCAGCTCTCCAAGATGTTCGGCGTGACCGTGGACACGGCCCCTCACCACTATGAAACCATAGCCGCTGTCGTCAAGGCCGCCATTCACTACACCCACTGGCCGAGCCTGGCCATGGGGGTGTTCGCGTTTGCGGTCATGTACGGGCTCAAGTGGATTTCCCCTCGAATCCCCAACGTGCTCGTGGCTGTGGCCATCACCACCTTGATCTCATGGGCTGTCGGGTTCGAACACAATGAGACGGTGTCCCTGTCGGCCATTGAATCCTCAGAGGTCCAGCGTCTCATCGGGGATTTCAACGCATCTGCCTCCAGCCTGCCGTCCCTTTCAGAGGAGAAAGCGCGCATCACCGGCGATTTGACCGAGGCCCGGCAGGAGCACGAGGTGTTCGAGGTCCTCGACGCGGAGCATGGTGCGAGCGTCCTGGATGTGAGAATCGCACAGGCCAAGGAATCGGCCCATGAAACCCGGGAGCGGATCCGGCATCTCCTCTTTGCCGGCGTACCGCAGGCCGATGGATCGCTCCGTTTCTATCTCCGGAACGAAGCCCCACCCGGGGCCGAAACGGACGGACGCACCTGGCGGATCCGGGTCGGAAACAACCCGCTGAAAACGGATGCACTTCTCATGACGGGAGGTGGCGCGGTGGTGGGCTCGATTCCCAAAGGTCTCCCTTCCCTGAGCATACCCCCTCTGGATACGGGCGTCGTGCTCCATCTCCTCCCTTTTGCGGCCATCATTTCCCTGCTCGGTTTCATGGAGGCCATTTCCATTGCCAAGGCCATGGCGGCCAAGACCGGACAGCGTCTCGATCCCAACCAGGAACTGATCGGCCAGGGACTGGCCAACCTCTGCGGCGCCATCAGCAAGAGCTATCCCACGTCGGGTTCATTTTCACGCTCTGCGGTGAACCTTCAAGCCGGCGCGGTTTCCGGGCTGTCCAGCGTCTTCACCGGGCTGGCGGTGGTGATCGTGCTTCTCTTTCTGACGCCGCTCCTCTATCATCTTCCCCAGGCGGTGTTGGCGGCGGTCATCATGATGGCCGTGATCGGTCTGATCAACGTGACCGGTTTCATTCACGCCTGGGAAGCCAAATGGTACGACGGGGCCATATCCATCATCTCTTTTGTGGCCACCCTGGCCTTCGCCCCTCACCTGGACAAGGGAATCATGATCGGGGTTGCGCTGTCGCTCGTGGTTTTTCTATACAAGAGCATGCGGCCGTCCGTGGTCTCCCTGGCCCGCTCCGAGGACGAGGCCCTGCGATGCGTCACGACCCACGGCCTGCGGGAGTGTGCGTATGTGGCGATGGTCCGTTTCGACGGGCCGCTCTTCTTCGCCAATGCGAGCTATTTGGAAGACAAGGTGACCGAAATCATGCGCAACAAAAAGGAACTCAAGCACATCATCCTTGTCGCCAATGGGATCAATGACATCGATGCCTCCGGAGAAGAGACCCTGTCCCTGCTGGTGGACCGGGTCAGGAGCGCGGGTGTGGATATCTCATTGAGCGGCGTGAACGAGGCGGTGATGGATGTCTTCAGCCGGACGCACTTCCCTGCCAAGATTGGAAAAGATCACCTCTTTCCAACCATGGAAAAGGCCATTCTGACGGTACATGAAGGTACGCATACCCACGGCCGGGAAGCGTCTTGTCCTCTTCTGACCGTGTGTCGGATCGCGGAAGATCCAGTCTAAAAGGGGGAAACCATGCCAGTCATTACCATATTCAGCGGCAGTCACTGTAACGAGGGGCCGGTGATCGAGGAAATCATCTCCGTATTCGGGTATGAACGGGTGTCTGATCCGGATGTTGTGGCCGATGCCGCCCGCCTTTCCGATCTCCCCAAAAGCAAGATCGAGCGTTGCTTTTCGGCCAAGACCTCGGTGTTCAACAAGTTCACCCGGGAAAGGGAGCGGTCCCTGGCCTACTTGAGGTTGGTCATGGCCGAGCGCCTCTCCCGTGATCGCCTGCTGATCCCGGGATTTGCCGGTCAGCTCATTCCCCGAGACATCGGCCACGTGCTGCGGGTCTGTCTGATCGCGGACACCAGGGTCCGGGTCGAGGCGGCGGTTGCAGAACTCGGGATCTCCGAAGGGGAGGCCCTGAGGATCATCCACCGTGAAGACGAAGACCGGGCCGCGTGGATGCACTTGATTTTCGAGGCCAGGGACCCGTGGGATGCATCCCTCTATGATATCATCTTTCCCACCGACAAGATGACCCCCGGCGAGATCGCCCGCAGCCTGAAGGAAAACAGTGAAAAGCCCGTTGTGCAACCCAGCACCCAATCCCGGAAGGCCGTCGAGGACTTTCTGCTTGCCGCACGTGTGGAGACCGCGCTGGTGTCGGAAGGGCACAACGTGGAGGTCAAGGCCCGTTCCGGCGCCGTCACTCTGACCATCAACAAGCATGTGCTGATGCTCGGTCGCCTGGAGGAAGAACTCCGGGCGATCGCCCAGAAGGTGCCGGGCGTTCTGTCGGTGGAGACAAAGGTGGGTCCGGGATACTACCAGGCCGATATCTATCGGCACCAGGATTTCGAGATGCCCACCAAGGTCCTCCTGGTGGATGATGAACGGGAGTTCGTTCAGAGCCTCTCCGAGCGTCTGATCATTCGAGATCTGGATTCGACTGTGGCCTATGACGGCGAGTCCGCCCTGGAGGCGGCCCGGGAAGACGAACCGGACGTCATGATCCTGGACCTGAAGATGCCCGGCATTGACGGAATCGAGGTCCTTCGCCGGATCAAACAGACCCAACCGGAGATCGAGGTCATCATCCTGACAGGACACGGGTCCGAGGCCGACCGAAAGGTCTGCATGGAATTGGGCGCCTTTGCCTTTCTGCAGAAACCGACGGATATCAATGAACTGAGCAGGAACATCAAGGCGGCCCATGAGAAGATCGCCGCCAGACGGGCGAAGAACGCTTCAGCCCCGGAGAATGCGTAACAGCGTGTTGAAAAATCCGATGTTCACACAGGCCGTTGACTGTCGTCCCGACGGGAATGGATGGAATCAACCGTGTTCAGCCTCAAAGACCTGAAACCCAATTTCTGGAACAAACGCCTGTGGGTATCTCCGCCGGGGGCCTCCCAATATCTATTCAACTACCGGCGAATCTGGTATCTGTCCATTCTCCTGACCTCTACAGTGGCCTTGGGGCCGTTGATCTTCATCACCCTGGTCAACTACCGGGTTACGGAGGAATCCATTGAATCCGAATGGTTGTTGAGGAGTTCCCGGACCGTTTCCAACACGCATCGGGCCATTTCGTTCTTCTTGACGGAACGACGTTCCGCACTCGATTTCATCGTCCATGACAACCACGGCAAGGAGTTGTCCGATCCGGCCCGGCTTTCCACGATTCTCGAAAACCTCAAGCGGAGTTTCGGCGGCGGGTTCCTTGACCTGGGGCTGATCGATTCTGCAGGGAAGCAGATCAGCTATGTGGGGCCATACGAACTCACGGACAAGGATTACAGCGATCAAAGCTGGTTCGAACAGGTCGTGGACAGGGAGTTCTACATCAGTGACGTCTTTCTGGGATACCGCAACGTGCCCCACCTGGTGATTGCCGTGAAACAGACCTGCCCGGATGGGAAGACCTTTCATGTGCTGCGCGCATCCATTGGAATCAGACCCTTCGAGGACCTCTTGTCGAGCCTGGAGATCGGAGGCCTGGGAGACGCATTCATGATCAACCATCAGGGGATTCTTCAGACCAACTCCCACTACCACGGGAGGGTTCTGGCCCAATCTTCGCTGCCCATCCCGGAACCGGCCTCTACGACCCGCGTGATCGAAGGGGAAGACGTGGGAGGGGAGACCCTGTTTGTCGGCTACCGATTCATCGAAAGCACCCCGTTCATCCTCATGATCGTGAAACGGAAAAGCGAACTCCTGAAGGCCTGGTACAATACCCGCATGAGACTGATTCTTTTTCTGGTGGGCAGCGCCACCTTCATTCTCGCGGTCATCACCGGAATGGTCACCTTTATGGTGAACCGGGTCCATGTGGCCGACGAAAGACGGCTCATGTCCCTGCACAAGATGGAGTACACCAACAAGATGGCATCCATCGGCCGGATGGCGGCCAGTGTGGCCCACGAGATCAACAACCCGCTGGCCATCATCGGAGAGAATGCCGGGCTGATCAAGGACCTGTTCACGTTCAAGGAGGAATACTCAAAGCATGAACACCTGCATAAGATGATCGATCCGGTTCTTCATTCGGTCGCCAGGGCGGGGAAGATCACCCGTCGGCTGCTGACCTTCGCCCGGAATCTCGATGCCGCCGTCGAACCCGTGAACCTGGAAGAAACCATTCGTGAGGTCCTCAGTTTTCTGAACAAGGAGGCGGAACACCGGGGAATCCATATTCAAGTGGAGTCGCTTTCCGATGATATGCCGGTGATCCAGTCGGACCGTGGTAAACTGGAGCAGATCTTTCTCAACATCATCAACAATGCCTTTGCCGCCTTGGCCGACGATGGACACCTGTGGATCGAGTTGGCCCGTCATGGCGCGGAGGAGGTCCAGATCCGGTTCAGGGACGACGGCCACGGCATTTCTCCAGAGGACCTGGAGCACATCTTTGAACCGTTTTTCTCCACCAAGACGGATCACGGAGGGACAGGCCTCGGTCTTTCCATCACGAGCAACCTGACCCATGAGATCGGCGGACGCATTCAGGTGGAAAGCGAGGTGGGCAAAGGGACGTGCTTCACCATCCGGTTGCCGATGAAACTGGAGGCCGAGTGAACAGCATTCGCCGACGGTATGGGGCGGGAGACATTCATCCGGGTACACAGAAAAGGGGAACAGTATGCGCGTGATGCTCGTAGACGACGAAGAAGAACTGATCTCAGCTCTAGCCGAACGTCTGATTTTGCGAGGCATAGACACCGAATGGTTCACGTGCGGGCTCACCGCCCTTGAGCGGGTGGGTTCCGGGTGTTTCGATCTGGTCGTGCTGGATGTGAAGATGCCCCGAATCGGAGGGCTGGAATTACGTGACAAAATGCGCGCCGTCTGTCCGGATATGAAATTCATCTTTCTGACCGGCTATGGCTCTGAAAGGGACTTTCTGCTGGCAACGGCCCGGGAACCCAATGTCTGCTACCTGGTCAAACCGGTGGAAATCGGCGTTCTGCTTGCGGAGATGAAATCCCTCATCGAGAGCGATGGAGCCAAGACATGAATCAGGCATCCCAGACCATGGATGACGCGCTGCTCCGTTTTTTCGGGAGAATGACGGCTTCCATGACCCATGAGGTCAAGAATGCCCTGGCCACGGTCAATGAAAATGCCGGGCTGCTCACGGACTATGCGGAGATGACGTTGCAGGGAAAGCCTTTGGACCCGGAAAGGGTGCATGGGCTGGCCGCCAGAATTGCTGATCAGGTGATACGGGCAGACGGCCTGCTGAAAATCCTCAACCGATTTGCCCACAGCGTGGACGAGCCCTTGATCGGGGTGGACGTGACCGAACACTTGAAACTGCTGATGGCCTTGTCCATACGCTTTGCCTCCATGAGCGAGGTCTCCCTGAATGTCCGGGAGCCGGCCGACCGGGTCGTGATCGAAACCTCCCCCTTTCCATTGCTCAACACCCTGTTCGGTTGCCTGGAGTTCGCCATGAGGGCGGCCGGCCGCGGGCGATCCATTGAACTCTGGGCGGAAAAGGGCCCGTCCGGCGTCTGCATCCATTTCGAGCCGTTGCCGCAACTCGACGACACGTCTGCGGAAGCCCTGGAGGTTGACGAGACCCACAGCCTGCCCGGGTCTCTTGAAGGACGCTTTGTGATGAACAGGACCTCCGGTAATCTCTCCCTCCTGTTGTCCAAGCGTGCATGACAATGAAAGAGGTTCCATAGCCCACTTCAAAAAAACCGTAATGCGTGAAAGGAGGCAAATCAAATGCCTGAAAAAGTTCTCCTGGTAGACGATGAAAAGGAATTTCTGGAGGCCATGGCCGAGCGCATGACCATGCGGGGGATCGAGGTGTCCACCGCCTCATCCGCTTCAGAGGCCATCCGGCTGGCGGAGAAGGAATCCTTCGATGCCATCATTGTGGATCTCATGATGCCTGAAATGGACGGCCTCGAGGCGTTGAAACTCCTCAAAAAGAAAAGCCCGGAGTCGCAGGTCATTCTGCTGACCGGACATGCCACGCTGGAAAAGGGAATCGAGGCCATGAAGCTGGGCGCCGTGGATTTCCTGGAAAAGCCGGCCAACCTCTCCGAACTGACCGAGAAAATCAAGGAGGCCCACGCCCACAAGATGATCGTGGTTGAAAAACAAGTGGAGGAACGGATTCGGAACATTATGAACGTCAAGGGCTGGTAGGTCTTCTCGGCAGAAACAATCAGATGGCCTGTTCGGACGTTGTTACACCCGGTACAGCGAGGGGCGGTCGCCGACATCGACCTCGATGGCCACGGTATCCCCGGTCTTGAATCCCAGCCGAAGGATGGCGCGACTCACTTCCTGGTGCCGTTGCTTGTCCCAGTAAACCGTCCAAAAGGGGACCCGTACCGTGTCTATGCCGTAGGCGTCATGGCTGGAGAGGCTGATGTGCTGGATGTCCTGGGTGATCAGGGTGTCGGCCTCCGAGAAAAAGGCGTCACGCCGGTACTGATGGTTGTGGAGGGCCTTGGAAAGGCGCTTCTGGTCCTCGGGGTAGTCCTCCAGGTAGTGGTTGGCGATCTGGTACAGATAGCTCGCCTCGGCATCTGTGAGATCGATGATTCCGAACCGCTGGTGTCTGAGGCAGAAGTCCTCCATGCTCGCTTCGTAGCCGGAGACGATGTCCAGAATCTGGTGGATGGAGACATCCGGCTCGTTGCCTTTCCCCAGCATCTCTTCGCATCTGTCGATCACCGTCATGTAGAAGGCCCTGTTGTCTAACACAAACACGGGGCGCTCTCGGAAGTTTCGGCGGCGTCGGATACGGCGGATGCCGTCCAGACGGATGGTGCGATGCCCCAACGATTTTTCCAGCACCTCGATTCGGGAGATGTCCTTTGCCTGAACCACATGGATTTCATTGTCCGTTGAAATAATGAATTCGATTTCGCATCTGAAGCCGAGATTGGATTCTATCTGTTCGGAAATCCGAAGCAGTTCGATGTCGTGGGGGGTTTCCGTGATGTAGGGCCGGCACTGGACTTTTCGGGTTCGGTCCCTGCAGTATCCGAATTCCCATCGGTTTTCGATCCGTTTGGCCATCACGCTGGCGCCTTCCACAAAGGGCATGACCACCACACCCATATCTTCCAGATCAATGTCAGGCGCCCCGTAAAACTTCTGCTGACGCAGGATGGAGAGCCGCTTGGCGCCCTGGGCCAGTTTGATGATCCGGGTCCGGGCATACATGATGCCTTCCTTGTCCGCATAGGTCTCCAGGGAGTCAAAGGTCCCGCCCTTGAAGAAGGACTCCATGGGATGGGCGCTCCTTGCGATGACCTTATGGCCGGAGCGGTGGGTCGTGAGAAAGTCCTCCAGTTCTCCAAGTTGGTTCCTGTCAAAGGCCTCTGCCGGCACATAGATGAAAGGCGGGACATTGAACCCCGCATCCGTCAGCATATGGAGCAGGCGTGCCTTTTCTGGTATGGGGTGTCGTTCAGGGTCCGTCATGCTATCTCCGGTTCTCGAAAAACCCGCTCGATGGAATGGATCATGCTGCGATCTGCCTTTTTGCGGATGGCCCGCTTAGTAGACTGTTTCATACGTACTGTGACAAAACACACCCGGAATGTTGCCACTGCCTCCTTCGTGTTCTTCGTGCCCTTCGTGGTGAAACAGAGGCTTCTTAACCCACGAAGATCACGAAGTGCACGAAGAGGGGGAGGAATACGTAATCGGTTTTGTGGAACCATGCACTTAGCTCGGACGAGAGGAATGATAACCTGCGTCCTACCCAACTCCGTTGCCGCTGAGGAGCAGAGAGAGCTCCGCCATGGCTAGTAAGAAAAGGAGATCGTCACGGATCCGTATTGCTGCGCCTCCCTTTGAGTATCATACTCTTTGGTCTGGTAGACATAGGCATAGCTGATCTTACAGCGCTGAATGATCATCCCGACACCCACGATGAAGTGACCTACAAAGGGCTTCTTGTCCACACGGTGACTGTCCCTGAAGGTGTTGCCGTCCAGGAGGATATTCCTCGCTATGGCCCTGCCGTCCAGACCGGTAAAGACATGGATCCCGAAGCGAGCAGAGCGTGGATAAAACCGGGGATCACTCTCATCCTCGGGGGCATTGGTATCCGAGCCGGGCCGGATGAGATACGTCCCGAAATCCCTGGGCAGATTCCATCCGAATCGAACCTGGCCCCCGAAGTTGACGCCTGTCAGGGCATTGCCGAGCGAGCACCCCAGATGGGGAATCAGATCATAGGCAAAACCGTGTCCCAACGGGGATCTCAAGAGCCTCCACTTCCGCTCGAAGAAGACATTCAGTATGGGCTCATCCTTCAATTGATGGTCCCATCCCTTGGGGTCCGTGGAATCGATCCACTTGTGCCAGGTCTTCTGAATGTCCTCGGCGTAGGAATGGGGGCCCAGAATGCCCAGATTGATCTCGAAGGTATCCATCCGACGGATATTTTTGCTGTGAAATCCAATACCCAGATAGGTAATTCCCGCATAGGGTCGCTGGTCCGGAACGAGGTCCTCCCGATCGATATCCTCGGGGGCATACATTTGCTGCCCGATGGAGAGAGATATATTTCGCTGAAATCCCGGTTCGTTCACAAAGGGAAGGTGCTCGATGATCGGGTAGCTCCATTCAGGGATCCGGGAATCTTCCCGGTAGTCTCTCAGGTCCTGGGATATCCAGGTCAGTTTGGTCCCGTTGGTGTATTCCCTGTCCGTCCCTGTGAAGACATCATTTTCAATATAAAAGGTCGTGGTCCTGTGAGCCCGGGGACTCTTCTCCGCACCCAACAGGCGGCCGGGTAGGATCAACAGGGTCACCACCAGATAAAGGATCAAGCAGGTCATCCTGTGTGTCGCCATTCCGTTGTACCTCTCTGTGACGGGGATCACCTCGTACGACCCCGAAGACGTTTTTTGTTCGCCTGATTCGCGCGGCTGTGTCGAGGCTTCATTTTCCCTCCTCCATCAAACCGGGTGGTTCGGCTGCAGACGGGAAGCCCCGTTTTTCCATGGGACTCGCAGGCCTGTCCGAATATCGTGTGTGGATGGGCCTAATCTAAAAACCACCGAATAGAGGACCCGTACGATCAGCAGAGTCAGCATGGTGCCGAATGTCAGTCCACGGATGATGATAACACTCACGCCGAAAAAAAACACATTCTTACAGGCCGTTGAAAAACGCCCATCTGCTGCGTTTTGCTCATCCCTCGTCACTGCGGCGTACTGGCTTGTGCGCCTCATTCCTCGGGATTTCGCAAACCTTGCATTCGGGCATGTTGAGTCAGCCTGTGAACATCGGATTTTTCAACACGCTGGTAAGCAGCGGCAGCGTAAACTGAAAAAGCCCTCAACCGGGAGAACGGAAGGGTTGAAGGGGAGAATGGGGCAGCGCAGATGCTCGGGCTTTACCCGAGCACATTGCGCGGCCGAATGAGAAGGTTGGGTATCCCCCATGGAAGGACAAGGCAGGCAACTGCCGGTTCAACCGCCGGACGATTTTTCTGAAGCCGTTTTTGAATGAGGACTAATGACCGCGGCGGCGCAGTCTCTCAATGGATATGCTGATACTGTCCTGCATTCTGCCGATAGCCTCACCTAGAGCACCGATCTCGTCAGTGGATTTCACAGGAATTTCGGCGTCCAGATCCCCTACGCTGATTCGGTCGGCAACGTCAGTAAGGCTCCTGATCCTGCCGGATAAGCTGTTGCCGAACAAGTAGGCGATCAGAGCAACCAGGATGGCTGCTGCTGCGAGAATGATCAAGACGATACTCATGGTGTGCGCTGTCATGGAATCGGCCCGTTCTTTAAGCTCTTTGATCGGGACAGTAAATTCATCCAGATAGGTTGTGCTGGAGACAAAGAAGTTGGTTTTCTCGACAGGCACCATAGCCATATATTTCTCTCTTTTGTCGTACCACATATAATAACCAGCAGCTTCTTGACCCATATCTTTAAAGGCATTTACGGTGATTTCATACCAACGTTGATAATTGTTGCCTAAGGTTTTTTTCATAGCTTCATTAATGTCAACACCAATTAATTTATCTAGTGGATGAGACCAAAGTTTACTTATCGGTTCACTTGGATTCGGCTTTTCAACAATGCATGTGTATCCTGTTTTTCCGACTTTTTGAATAGATATGTCCCTGAATTCCTGATTTGTGTTGAAATCTTCCTTTGTCAAGCCCGGATGAGTATCAAGAAAAAGCCTTACCTCCCTCGCAACTCCCCTCGCTTTTTGAATTATGATATCTTCAGCCATCGATGAAACCATCTTAGTGCTATCATCAGTTATGAGATTTGATAGTTTCTGCATTTGTTTAACATAAAATAGACTGGCAACTGCCATAAGCAAAACCGGTAAGATGATAAACAATATCGTCATCTTGGTTCGGATTCCGATTCCCTTTATTTTGGGTTCAGCTTTCCTGGGTTCCTTTTTAATTTTAATTCCATCGTCCGTTCCTGAATATTGAGGGGCGACGTCACCGCCTTCGTGTTTTTCTTCTATATTAGGAGTTGCTCTTACGATAGTATTTACATGATTGCATCCACGGCACTTGAATCTAACAGTTTTTCCTTCTACTCTATCAAAATCAATAGAATATCTTTTTCCACACTCTTCGCAGTTTACAATCTCATTCATAAGAGCCTCTCTTCTCAGTCGGATTTCTCAAATAAAAATAAACTAAAATTATCTTTTATTATAATGATGCTCCGACATCAAATTGACTTTTAGGTATAATGATGCCAAGACGGACTTTTTGATGTCAATAAAAAATCGCCTTTATCATGTATTTATCACAAAAAAAGTAAAATAATATAAGATTAATGCCCTTTGAAACCCATGATAATAGTATGATTTCAGTGCAAGATGATATTTCCTAAATCTGTTGAATGTCAATAAAAAAAATATGCTCAACATCTTTGGGTATGTGGTCTTACAACATCAAGGGACGGAAGGCCTTGCTGAAACCAGGGCGTACCATCGAGGATGTGGCTTGGCACGAGGGGCTGCATGGGGCCTCCGTGGGCCTGGTGGTCCATGGACCGAACCCGGCTCGATTCGCAGCCGGATGGGTCTATGGAGCGTCCAGAATGCTGCGGAGCTTTGCCGCCAGGCCTTGAATTGAAAACGGTTTGTTGATGAAGTGCAATCCCTCGTCAAGTATGCCCTGATGTGCAATCACATTGGCGGTGTACCCGGACATGAACAGGCATTTCATCTTCGGCTGCAAATCACTGAGGTATCGCTGGAGTTCCCTGGCATTCATGTCCGGCATGATCACGTCGGTCATCATCAGGTGGATAGGGGCATTGTGTTCCTCTGCCAGCCGTATCGCAGAGAGTGGGCCGTCCGCCGGCAGGACGTTGTATCCGAGTTCTCTGAGCATGGTGGTTGCGGTTTCCAGCAGGGATTCTTCGTCTTCCACCAGAAGGATCGTCTCGCTGCCTCGCTGGGTTCTTGGGGGCTCAACCGGTTTGCCCGTCACGACAGCTTCCGAATGATGCCTGGGCAGGTACAGCTTGAAGCTGCTCCCCATGTCGGGTTCGCTGTATGCATTAATGAAGCCCTTGTTCTGTTTGACGATGCCGTAAACGGTCGCCAGACCGAGGCCTGTCCCATGGCCCAACTGCTTCGTAGTAAAGAAGGGCTCGAAAATGGATGCCAGGGTCTTTTTTTCCATTCCGCATCCGTTGTCGCTCACCGTCAGCGTAGCAAAGTCACCCGGCAGGAACCCAGGGTGGGAGCTGCAGTATGCCTCGTCCAAGGTCGTGTTATGCGTCTCGATGGTCACCTTACCGACATCCGCGATGGCGTCCCGGGCATTGACCAGGAGGTTGGCCAGGATCTGATCGATTTGGGCCGGGTCCATTCTGACCGGCCAGAGGCTGGGATCCGGATTCCATCGCAGATCGATGTTTTCACCGGTCAATCGACGCAGAAGACGGAGCATTTCCTCGATGGTGTCGTTTAAGTTCAGAACTCTCGGCTCGATCGTCTGCTTGCGGGCAAATCCCAGCAACTGACGCGTGAGGGCCGCGGAACGCTTCCCGACCGTCAGAATCTCGTGCAGATTCTGATACAGCGGATCCGTCGGCTGAAGTTCCATCATGCCGAGTTCCGCACGGCCAAGGATGACCGCAAGCATGTTGTTGAAGTCGTGGGCCACACCTCCGGCCAAACGACCGATGGACTCCATTTTCTGGGCCTGGATGTATTTGGTTTCCAGCTCCGCTCTTTCCAGTTCGGCATCTTTTTGGCGGCTGATGTCGGTCAGGGAACCGGCCACACGAACCGCCCGGGCATCGGCCGTGGTTTCCACCACCTTGCCGCGCATCAGGACCCACCGCCATTGCCCGTCCTTGGCCAGCATGCGCAACTCGATGGCAAAGGCCTCATGGGAGTCGATGGCCCTTCTAAACACATCCTCGGTGGTTGAGCGATCCTCGTGGTGGACCAGCGCACTCCAGCGGTCAATGGAGGCCGGAAACTGATCGGGTTCATATCCCAGTACGGTGTACCATCTCGGGCTTAGATAGGTCTGACCCGTATCGATATTCCAATCCCAAATGCCGTCGGTGGTTCCCTCCAGGGCCAGGCGGAGACGCGTTTCACTTTCCTGATGGGCATCCCGGGCGATCTTGATTTCTTCATACTGATACTCGATTTCCTTGAGACTTCCCACGAGTTGGGAGGCCATGCTGTTGAACGCAGTGGCCAACCGGGCAACCTCGGCGGGTCCCGAGACCGAAGCCTTCAGAGTCCTTTCGCCCCGGGCGATGCGAACGGCCGTTTCTTTCAGGTCGGCAAGGGGAATCGTCAGTTTCCGGGAAACCATGCCCCCCAACATAGCCGCCAGGAACGCCATGATGCCGATGATGATCATGGAGATCGCCGCTGTTCGAAGCACCTCGTGATAGGCTTCCAGCCACGGAATCTCGGCAATGATCGCCCATGGGGATGCGTCCATGAGTGCGAAGGTGCCCAGGACATAGGTCCCTGTCAATCCCTTATAAAGGCACGAACGGTCTCTCGGCGGATTGGGTGCATGACCCCGGGACTCGACCACGGGCGGCAGGTGGGATACGTTTTCTCCCTTTAAGACGCGGGCTGTATCGCCGAATGCAATGAGACGCCCGCTTTGGTCGACCACATACACATAGCCGGTCCTGCCCACCTTGAGTTGATCGACCAGATCCCAGATAAACTTCAGGTTCAATTCCGCGATCAGAAGACCTCTCGGTTCTCTCAACGCGTTGGTTACGGGAACTCGTAAGGATACGATGGGTTCGCTGGTCTGAGGATCGATATAGACTTCGCTGACAGACGGGGTATGGGAATTCGACTGTGGATATCGAACCGCGTTCAACCCGTTTGCCAGCATGTCCAACCGCGAAGGAGAAAAACGCGAGACACAGGCGATGGGCTCATGATGGATATCCACGAGGGCCAGGGTCCGCAAGGCCGTCTCCAGCCCCAGTAGGCGCTGAAGAGTGAGATTCCATTCCTCGGGCTTCATTGTATCCGGGTTGTTCAGGCCGGCGGTGGCCTGCAATGCCTGAATCTTCTCCTGAATGAAATCGCCGACAGCGCTTGCAGCGCCTTCGGCGATCAGTTGTTGCTGGCTGTGAAGGCCCTTGGTCTCACTGTGAAAATAGAAGAAAAACTGCAGCCCGCCTGCAAGAAAAAGGATGCTCAGGCTGAGCGATACAAAGGCGGTGGTCAGTAACTGGTTCAGGCTTTTCTCGACCTTTGATTTACTGGCAACGGATTCCATCGCGCTCCCCTTCATCCTGCCGGACGCGGCATGTCGCGCTACCGCAGGATTTCTTCCGCCTGTCTCAACAACCCCTCAGGGACCTCAAGCCCCAGCTCATGAGCACGCTTGACGTTGATGAACAGCTCCTGCTCGGGGGTGATCACGGGAATGGTCCCGGCGGGTATTCCCTGAAGGATCTTATGCACCAGGGGCGCGGCCAGCCTTCCGACTTTTTCGAGGTCATCGGCATTGCCGAAGAGGGCGCCCTGCTCCACGGTATACGGAAAACTCCCGGCGATCGGCAGATCGTGGCTGGCGCCAAAGTCCCGGATCATTTTCCAGCCTTCAACCGAATGATTGATGGCGTCCGGCATCAAAAGGATGGCATCCATGCCGGGGTCCGTAGATTGATCGCACGCCTGTAGAGCGCTTTCCATTCCCTCCAAATCATCCACAGGTGCTTCAACCAATGTCACGGCGAGTGTTTTCGAAAGCGCCCGCAACATGGTCAGGGCCGGTCCGGTGTTGGGATAATCCCGATCATATACGATGAAAACACGGCGGCTGTTCGGTGCGATCTGGGTCAGGATATCGAGGCGTTTACTGATCTGTTCAGGCCCCGGATAACGAACGCCGGTGATGCGGCCGCCGGGCTCTCTTATGCTGTTCACCAAACGGGATTCCTCAATGCCGGCATAAGCGAATACCAAAGGGATATTCATTTCACGTGTCGCTTCTTTTGCCACAAGAGTCGCTTCGGTAAACAGGCTGAAAATCAGATCAACGTTTTTTGAGGCCGGTTTTATTGCGTCCTCATTCCGCATTGCATCAATGTAGTTGTTGTAATCTTTTATATTATAAACAATATCTATGCCTTCAACGTATCCAAAAGCAGACATTTGCTTCTTGAAACCAATAATTATTTTCTCGAATAAAGGGTTATTGCTCAAAATATCAATATGGTATTTGTTGTTATTCGCATCACATCCAATTAAAAATAAAATGATAAAAATAGCCAAATGGAGAATTGGTATCATTTTTGTGTTATATGATATGCAATTCGATTTCATATGTCACGCTTCATGCATTATCGCCTATTCGATGCCAAACGATCGGCAGGGTCAGCCGATTTCTCAGAAGTATGCATTAAGCATGCCGTATCGTTCCGGTTACGGGGTATGAAACTTGGAAAAAGAGGGGGTGTTGATGCGACATCGGGGTGGTCAGGAACCGAACCAGGCTTCCATAAACAGAAGGCCTCCATCGAGGCCTTGATTCAGGGGGGCGTGCACCGGAAGGTCCGGTCAAGGCCGACAGGCAGTCTACCAGGTCGGGCTGTGTCTTTCTCCCTATCCCACCACCCAGACGGTGCAGTTCCGCGCATGATTGACGATCTTGCTGGATATACTTCCAAAGAGGAACTCCTCGCTTCGCGAGAGCCCCTGCCTGCCCACCACGATGGTGCTGTACTCACGGTCATCCCGTTCCGCCAGGATGCACTCGGCCATGGAGGGGCAGTAGCGGAGCGTGGAACGGACGGCCACATCCTGCGGGTCGAATCCATCCTGAATCAGGGATTGGCGGCAGTCCTCCAGCAGGGTGTCGATCCGTTTTTTGTATTTGGCAAGCCATTCCTCTTTCAGGTCCGGGGTGCGGAAGTAGTCTTCCTCGGGTTCGGGGATCACGTGCAACACGGTGACCTTGAAGCCCGGCAGCCCCCCCAGGATCTGTCCCACATACGATACGGCCCGACGGGCATTGTCCGACTCATCCACCGCCACGAGGATGTTTTTGTTGAAGGTCTTTTCCGGATCGGTCATCTCTCTTCTCCTTGTGTCATGATGCGGTTCGGCCGGCGATGGGGCCGGCGTCAAGGGCATCTGAGGGACAGGACCTGGGATCAATGGGGTTTGACGACCTCGCCCAGATCATCGATGAGTTGGGACGTGTGCTCGTAAAAGCGATTCGCCTTTCGTGAAAAATGCATCATCACCCGATGGAGGGATTCGGAAATGTAAGGATACACCTTCCTGAGATTCACCACCCGATGATGAAAAACAATGTTGAAATCGTCGTCGTTCAAGGTATCGAGACACGGGTGGTCTGCTTGCTTCAGATCGGTGAGCAGGATATCGCCCATGCCCACCAGGAACACCAGGATGTTGCCGAGGCCGAACAGGTCATACCCGTATATGTTTTCCCTGTGCCGGTAATTGAAGTCAAAATCGATCCAGCGGTAATCCCCGGTCTCCAGGTCGATGAGGATATGGTCCCGCCGGATGTCCCCGTGCTTCTCCCCGTGATCGTGCAGGAATCGGATGGCCTCAACGCATTGGAGAAACTGCTTCAGTATCTCCGGTAAGTGCTCGTGGTAATAGGTCTCATGGTCCATATCCATGCGGTTCACATGGTTGGCCAGGGTCTTGCCCTTGATGAAATCCAGGACCCGGATGATGTTCCCCTTTTCATCCGGCACGGCGTATCCATGCATGAAGTTCCGGTGCTCTGCGACGAGGTCGAGGATCCGGGCCTCCTTTCGAGGGCTTCGAAAACACTCGAATTCAATGTCTCCAACGTGGGACATGAACCGTTCGTAAAACACCAGCTTCATGATCTTGAGGCTGCCGTCCTCCAGGTCAATGGCGCGTTTGACCCAGTGCTTGACCTCGTCTTCCAATCCGAACCGCAGTTCTTTGGCATTGTGGCGAATGAAATAAGGGCGCCCGTTCAGGAGGACGATGTCGTCATATTCCACCCGGAAGAAATCGGTGGTATCCGAGTGGATTCGAAACCGTTGGGGCGTCTGATGGGGCGGCAGCCAGCGCGCAACCATCTGCTGAAGGTCGTCCTGGGAGGGGGTATGGGTCATGAAGAACCGTGTTCCGTGTCAGTGGTCCGTGTCCGCAACAGAGCGGCGTTTTCGGCTCATCCGTTCAACGACTCCATCGCTGAGGTGCCGCATCGGCTGGGTCCGGAGCGGAAGCGAGAAACCGAGTGCGCGTTGATGACGTCATGAAAAACCCGAAACCGGGCCGTCCGCCTCTATGATCCCAACGGGTCACATCCTGATCGGCGGCGGTGGATTGGGCTCCGGTTAGATGTAACTATAGGGAAATACGCGCCGCCCGTCAAGTTCTGCCCACGGCTCCGAGCGTTGGCCGGGCCCGTGGAACGGCCATGTCGAGCACGGTTCTTCCGTTCCGGGTCGCTTTGCCCACGGAGTCCTCAGGTCCGGAGGAGACAGACTTCTGCCGGTCCGGTCCGCCTTTGGAACTCCCATGACAGGTCCAAACACGCTTGATCGCGCCCCGGAATTGTTGGACAATACACGGAAACGCCTACCCATGAACAAAGGAGGCCCCATGAACGAGAGCACGATCAACATCAGGCTCATGAAGGTGGACGATTTTGACGCAGTGGTTCGCATTGATGAAAAGGTCGTCAACGTTCCCCGGACCGAATACTACAACCTCAAGTTTGAAAAGCTGTTTCAGTCCACCAATTATCTCCCCGCATCCCTTGTGGCGGAAGAAGAAGACGGAACCGTGGTGGGCTTTGTCATGGGTGAACTCTACATGGGGGAATACGGGATTTTCCAGGAAGAGGCCACCCTGGATACCATCGGCGTGGATCCGGATCATCGGAACCAGGGTATCGGCAGGCGTTTGATCAGTGAATTCATCGACCACCTGAAACGACTCGGCGTTCTGAAAATCAATACCCTGGTTGACTGGAACGATTCCAGGTTGATCCAGTTCTTCAGCGCCAACCAGTTCAGCCCTTCCAGGACCATCAACCTGGAGCGAAGACTGACGAACCCGTAAAAACCGTTTATCGCGCAGAGGCGCGGATAACGCTAATAAAAAACCTTTTAATATCAATTGGTTGATTTTGCGCTCTGTGAACTGGAAGACGTGGGTGCTTCCCGCCAGTTGCAGGATATCCACTGAATCATCCTTCCCCCATGAACCGGAGAGAGATGGGAAAGCGCGGGATTAGGAAGACGTGGAGGGGGCGCGGATCGTGGAGCCGTTGAAAGGAAACGGGAGGGGAGCCCGCCGGCGCGGTCGCCGGCCGGGCTCCGGTGGCGTGATGCTCATGCAATCCTCAGTTGGCGCAGAGCTCCCGGCGCAGCCAGCCCCGGACATCCTCGGTGAGGCCCCAGACCCCCTTGTGGTGGCCGATGGATTCCAGAAAACGCTGCCGAATGGGATCGGGAAGATCGATGGAGGCGAGCTCCTCCGCACCCTCGGTGTTCCGGCGGATAAAAAAGACGCGGGGAGGGTCTTCCCAACTGTTGAGAACAAAGTAGTGTGACACGTCGTTTTTTGACTTTATCATGCGACGGTGGGACCAGTTATTCCCCCATTCGAGATAGAGGGTGATGGCCTCTTCCGGTGTCATATGCCAGTCAATGTCGTTCACAAGACTCGGATTGTTTCGAATGTCGCGCAAATTCATCATATTTTACCTCCTTGGACCCATACGTCCTGTGTGGGGCGGCATGGGGGTCTTTTCCCTCTGCAACCCGGGATGCCCTACAGGAGAGAAGAGGCCGTTGCGAATCCATCCCATATGGGTCTCTGTGCGTGTCGCATCGGGCGGTCCGTCTTTCCATATATGAGTTCGATTTCGAGTTTTGGTTTCCGGCCGTATGATTTTCCTTGGCAATCGGGCTCAGGATAGGGATGATCGGTACGGGGCTGCAGTGAGCCCGTTTCGGCAACGTAGTGTGAGATACGTGTGCGTTAACACCTGAAACGGCAACCGGTTCTCACCCGGGGCCAAACGAGAGGATGAATCGTGGCGCCAAAACGGATTTCCGACGCAGTCAGGAGGAAGGTAGTCAGGGATTACAGCAAGGGTGTTTCCAAGAGGAAGATCGCCGAGAGATACGCGATCAGCCACACCAGTGTGACGCGCATTGTCAGGGAAAATGAGGCCGAGGCCGTCCAGCCCGCCTTGAAGAGGGAACAAGGGTCCGCGCCCGTGGAGACCAAACCGGACCTGGAAAGGGACATATCCCCGGAGAAGGCGAAAAAGCTGACCGAGATCGAACAGCGGATTCAGGACCTCGAGGCCAAGATCGCCTACTTCGAGGCCAGGAAGCAGGGCAAGGGGACCCGGGCGTGACCCGGCTCGAAGACCTTCTCCTCGAAGAGGCCCGGAAACGCTTTCTCCGATACGTGCGGGTGGACACGCAATCCGACCCGGAGTCCTGCGTCCATCCCTCCTCCCAGGGGCAGTGGGGCCTGGCGCGGATGCTGGCCGGAGAACTCCAGTCCCTCGGGCTTCAGGATGTGATGGTTTCCCCCAGTTCCTTTGTCTACGCCCGGCTTCCGGCCGCCCGGGATGTATCCGGGCCCAGGCTGGTCCTGTGCGCCCACATGGACACCTCCCCATCGGAGTCGGGCCGGGATGTGGTCCCTGTGTCTCACCCCGGGTATGACGGGGGACCCATTCGATTCGACCAGGACCCCGGGCTGGTTCTTTCCCCGGCCCTTTCCCCGGAACTGGCTTCGTGCCTGGGGCAGACGATCATCACGGCCTCCGGGGCCACCCTCCTGGGTGCGGACGACAAGGCCGGTATTGCCGAGATCATGGCCGCGCTCGCCGCATTCCACCACATGGACGACCTTCCTCACCCGGAGATCTGCATCGTTTTCACGCCGGACGAGGAGATCGGGCAGGGGACGGACGGGATCGATCCCGAACGCCTCGGGGTCGTCGGCTATACCGTGGACGGCGGATTCCCGGGTTCCATCGAGGCGGAGTGTTTCAATGCCCACCGGGTCTGCGTGCATTTCATCGGAAGGAACGTCCACCCGGGCTACGCCAAGGATCGCATGATCAACGCCGCAGCCGTGGCCTCCCGGTATGGGGCCGCCCTGCCCGAGGATGAGACCCCCGAGCATACCGAAGGCCGGCAGGGGTTCTTCCACCTCATGGGTGTCGAGGGACAGGAGAACGAGGCCTCGCTCCGCATCATTGTGCGGGACTTCGAGGTCGAGGAGAATGCCCGCCGCATCGCCTTTCTCAGAGACTTAGCCGGGACTTTCGAGGACAGATACCCGGGCCTGGTGGTTGGGGTGGATGTGGAGGAGCAGTACCGGAACATGAGGGAGGTGCTCGACGCCCACCCCCTGGTGATTCGGCGGGCCGAACAGGCGGTGAAGGCCGCCGGTCTCGAGCCTCGAATGGAGCCCATTCGGGGAGGCACGGACGGCGCCAGGCTCTCCTTCATGGGCATGCCGTGTCCCAACCTCTTCTCGGGCGCCATGATGCCCCATTCGAGGCTCGAGTGGATCTCGGAAACGGCCCTTCAACAGGCGGCGGAGACCATCGTACACCTCTGCCGGTTCTGGGCTGAACCGGGTTGAGCCGTTTCGTTTACTCAACATTCGTTACGATTCGGTCCACTCCGCCGAAATCATGCTCATTCAGAATGAGTGATCCGATTCACCGGGTATCCGCCGGGTCCGGGCCCGAGGACCCGGTCAGTGGCAGGGTCATGCGGAAGGAGAGTCTTCCCTCCATGTGTTGCGCCTCGATGTCTCCGCCGTGCTGATCCACAATCCGTTTTGTAATGGCCAGGCCCAGCCCGCTTCCGGACGAACGGTCCGGTCCGGCCCGGTGAAAGGGCTCGAAGAGCCGCTTCAGTTCCTGGGCCGGAAGCGGATCGCACGTGTTCGTCACGGTCAGAGCGACCCATCCCGGGTATGTGGCGAGTTCGATCCATATGTCCCCGCCGGCCGGCGTGTACCGCAAGGCATTGTCCAGGAGGTTGGTCACGGCCGTTTTCAGTGCCTTTGCATCGCCTGCGAGGAGAGGGGTTTTGCGCAGGTTTTCGCAGACTCGAAGGCCTCGTTCCTCCATGGCCGGGCGGAACCGGTCCGTCAGTCCTTGAACGATTCGCGTGAGGTCCGTCTCTTCGGGCTGAAAGGGCGCAGACTGGAAATCCATACGGGAGAGCGCGAGGATGCGGCCGATGAGCCGGTCCAGGATCTCGATCTCCTCTCGAATCCCTTCCAGGCGGTCGAGGGTCCCCTTCACCTCCCCCTTTTCCATCCGGTCCCGCAGGAGTTCCAGGGCCACCCGGATTCGGGCCAGGGGGCTTCGAAGCTCATGGGAGACATTGGCGGTGAGTTCGCGTGTCCCCTGGACCATCTGTTCCAATTTGGCCGCCATGGTGTTGAAGGCGCGCCCGAGTTCTCCGAGTTCATCCTTGCCCTGGACATGCGCGCGGTGCGCCAGATCGCCTTCGGCGATTCGAAGGGCCGACTCCTGCAAGTGCTTCACGCGCTTGGTGACGAACCGGGACACGGGCACCACGAGCAGGGCGATCACCGCCCCGATCACCAAGAGGCCCAGGGCGAAACCCCCTTCTGGGTGGGGCGGCCCGTATCCATCGAACAAAAGGTGAAGGGTCCCGGTGTCTCCATGCCGGAAGTCCACCGGGACCGTCACGTAGATCCCGGAGTCATGTCTCCTTCTGCTGTGAATTCGAATGTCGCCGTAGCCTTCGGCGGTGTCCTCATGGCGCAGCCGTTCTATGGCCTCCGCCGGGACGGCCTCGGGAAACGATTGGGTCACGACCCTGCCGCTCTCTTCCGTGAGCCAGATGCGGGCCTCCAGGATTCGGGCGAAGTCCGTGACAAAACGTTCCAACGAAGGGTCCTCTCCGTTTCGGCCGGGGCTGGAAAGGAGCCGTTGTTCCACGACCGTTCGAAGCAGGGAGGCCTTGGCTGCGGTGTACTGGTGGACCCGTTCCTTGATGGGGCGTCCCACGGTGACCATGAAGAGTCCGAAGATCAGGATCTCCGCCACCACGAGTACGGCCACGAAGGAGAGGAAGATCTTGATGTAGAGCTTGCTGAATCTCATGGGTCGGCCACGAATCGGTACCCGCTTCCCCAGACGGTGCGAATCCGCCGGGGAGACTTGGGGTCGGTCTCCACCATGGCGCGGATCCGGCTGATGTGCACGTCGATGCTGCGGTCAAAGGCCATGTAGTCCCGCCCCATGGCCAGGTTCATGAGCTGATCCCGGCTCAGCACGGTGTCGGGGTGGGTCATGAGGACCTTGAGGACCCGGTATTCCGTGGAGGTGAGTTCGTGCTCCGTCCCATCCATCGTCACGGTCTGACGGGCCGTGTTCAGGGCCACGCCGCCGGCTCGAATCCACGGGCCCTCCTCCCGCTTCCTCCCATCGCCCTCTCCCCCCTGCCGCCGAAGGACCGCGTTCATTCGGGCCAGGAGTTCCCGGGGATTGAAGGGCTTGGGAAGATAGTCGTCCGCCCCCATCTCCAGCCCCACGATGCGATCCGTCTCGTCCCCCTTGGCGGTGAGCATGAGGACGGGGACGGTGGATTCGGCGCGGATGTCCCGAAGGACCTCCAGCCCGTTCTTCCCGGGCATCATGACGTCCAGGATCACGAGTTCGGGTGGGGTCTCTCGCAGGGTCTCCATCACACCTCCTCCGTCCAGGGAACTCCGCACCTCGAAACCGTACCCTTCGAGGTATTCCTTGAGGAGCGCCTGCAACTTTTCGTCGTCGTCCACCAGTAGAACGGTTTTTTCCATCCCTGTCACCCCGTTTTACAAACCTTTTCATTCCCTTAACACATTTTTACAAACACGACAAATGCGCGTTACACCCCCGGCCTATGCTGGTCGAAAACCATGGCGGTAAGGGTCGACTCCGGCCGGTGGGAAGCAAGGGGATCGGGGCGAGATGGAGGAGGACCTTCCGCCGCTCAAGCAGGAGAAAGCGTATGAAGATCCATTCAAGACATTGGTTGATCGGAGTCGCGGCCGCGGTCGTCTTGGCCGGGACCGTGGCGGGGTTCGCGGCGTGCCACCGGGGCGTGGGTCCGTGTTCGTTCCACTCCCGTTTCCACGGGCACCCCACGCCGGAGAGGATCCTGAAGGCCATGGACCGGAAGATGGCGGACCTCCATTTGAACCCATCCCAGCAGGCGGTCTACGACCGCATGCGGGGGGAGCTGAAGGCCGACCTGGACCGCTTCGCGGAAGGGCGGGCGGACTTCCGGGAGCAGGTCCGCCGGGAGATGGCCGAACGGAATCCGGACGCGAGGGCCGTGGCTACGCGAATGAAGGCCGGCATGGATCGATTGCACGCCCTCATGGCGGACCACCTGGATCGCATGGTGGAGCTGTACGAGGTGCTGGACGAGGAGCAGAAGCAACAGGTCCTCGATCACGTGAGAGGGAGGATGGATCGATGCGGGTCGTGAAAGAGAACCAGGACACCAGGGAAGCGAAAGAGCAGGGAGGACATGGGATGGAAGAAATCACGCGGCGGATGTTCATGAAAAAGGGGGCCGTTATGGTGGGAGGGGTGCTGGGCGCCCCGGTTCTGGTGGGCCTCGGGGCGCGGTCCGGGGTTGCCCGGGGTGAGGTCCCGGCCTTTCCGGAAACCCGATTCAGCCTGTCGGATGCAGCTAAACCGAGGGTGCTCGTCGCCTACGGGAGCATGCACGGATCCACGGGCGGTGTGGCCGAGGCCGTGTCGCGGGCCCTGTGCGACGCAGGCATGAGGGCGGAGGTGCGAAGGGTGGAGACCGTCAACCGGGTCTCCGATTACAATGCGGTCATCGTGGGGAGTGCCGTTCGAGGCGGCCGGTGGCTTCCCGAGGCCGTGGATTTCGTGCAGTCCTTTCGGGATGTGCTGTCCGAGCGGCCCGTGGCCTATTTTCTGACCTGTCTCGCCCTCTACCAGGACATTCCGGAGACCCGCAGAACAGCGAGTGAATACATGGCCACGGTTCTCGAGGCGGTACCCAAGGTGGTGCCCGGGGACGTGGGCCTCTTTGCCGGGGTCCTGGACTACACGCAGTACAACTTCGTGATGCGCATGGTCATGAAGCGCAAGATGGAAAAGCTCCGAGTCCCGGAAGGCGATCACCGGGACTGGAATCGCATTCGGGCCTGGGCCGAAGGGCTCGTGCCGGTGATTTGCGACGAACGAATTCCCGTAGCGGCGGTCTCACGGTGAGGCCCGCCCTTTTGTTTGCAAGCCCGGCCCGGGATGCGGCCTCTCCGCTTCGGGCCGTGGCCTCGCATTCCTTGTTCCGAGGCCGCGCCGTGAAGATCCAAATGCCTTTTCTCTTGACTTATGCCGGGGGCGCATTCAATCTAATAGGCAAGCATCCATTTCATGAAGGCGTGACCGGACCTATGAGCAAGAAAGGGATGCCATGAGTCACTCCACCAAATTCTGCATAGCCTGCTCCTGACGGTAACTTCTCCGTTGGGAGCGCACATCCGTGAATCATCTCAGCAATCGGGCCACCTCCAGATGCGTCCATCTTGTCCCTGATCTGCGCGGTTCTTTCTCGCCTGTTGTCATCGGGATATCCGGCAGGCGGGCGTTCCATTTCTTCTGCAACTCGTTCTGAATGTCTGTCGCGATTGAAAGGGCCTTGACCGTGGCTTTTCAACCATGGGGACGTCTTTCGTTTTTAGAGACAAAACGCATTAAAAAGTGAAATATTTTGGGTAGTTAAAGGTTAACAATAAAATGAAAGGAATAAGATATGAAAAAGCAATTGGTCAATTACGAGACATTGCTCAAGGTAACTCGTGCCATATCTCATTCCAATGATCCGGAGGAAGTCGTTTTAATGACCGTGGAAGGTATCACCAACGCGCTGGAGGTAAAGGGGTGCTGCATTTTTCTTGTCAATCGAAAAACGAATGAGTTGGAAGTGGCAGCGTCTTTCGGGTTGAGCGAAGAGTACGTCAACAAGGGGGCGGTCAGTGCCTTGAAATCCATTGCCGATTCGCTGGAGGAGGGGCCCGTGGCGGTTTATGACGTCGGGGAGGACCCCAGGATCCAGTATCCGGAAGCCGCAAAAAAGGAAGGGATTGCCTCCATCCTCTCCGTCCCCATCATCGCTCGCGGAACCGTCATCGGCGTCATGCGCATCTACACGTCGAAACCGTGGGATTTTACATTGGAAGATGTCAATTTCGTCCAGGCCATGGCTCAAATGACGGGTATGGCCATTGAAATGGCAAGGCATTACAAGGGGCTGAAGGAGAGCATAGAGATTCTAAAGACCTTGAAGGATCCACGGATCATGAAGTCAAAGCGGAGGACGCCGTATGAAGGCGTCCCCATCAGCGTACCGGCGAGTGAGATGGGCCGGTCGGCAACGCATTAAACCATCACCGGGAACACCGCCGCGTCGGTTTTGCAGACTGTCAGGCGATCAATACGCTTGATGACGACGCACCGGGACCAGGTGGGTTTAGGATTGCTTGGTGTGTTTGAGGTGGGCCAGGACCAGTTTGATGTCGCCGTAGGAGCAGCCCTCGCCGAGGGCTGCTTTCAAGGCGCTCGGCGGCTCCCCCGGCAACCGTTCGACTTGTCGCTCGATCATCCGCCGCTTTTCATCCGGCACCACCCGGCCGATCTCCAGTTCGCCCGTTGACACACCGTGGGCCAGATGGCCCTCGATGGTGGAGACGGCCAGTCCCCGCTGAGCGGCGATCTGCGGGATGGTCAGCCCCTGCTGGAGCAGTGCGAGGCTGGCTCTCCGAGTGTCTCCTTTTGCTCGAGGTCTTGTCGGGCTTTCTTTCGTCGTCGGTTGGGTGACGGGTTCGGGCAGGAAGACCTCCCGGATCCCGTGCTTTGTGCGGTAGTCGGCCACCATGGCCGTCAGTTCCGGGCCGTATCTCTCGGCCAGGCGCTTGCCGATCCCCTTGATTTTTTTCAGGGCGGCCATGGAGTCGGGCAAGTGAACCGCGATCTGGACCAGGGTCTTCTGGTGCAGGACCTGGTATGTGGCAATACCTTCCTCTGCGGCCTTTCGCCTTCGCCATTCCCGAAGGCCCTCGAACAGCTCGGGATGGCCCACGTCCGCTTCGGAGTACATGGGGGTTGCCGTTCGGGTGCGCGCCCGCCCGGCCTCCATGGACGCCATGGAAAGGGCCCGGAGATATGTTCCCGGCGAGAAGCCATCGCGGCATGAGAGGATTCCGGCCCGTTTCACCGCGATCTCCTCCCTCAGCGGCTTGATCAGATCGCGGATCTGTTTGCGGACCTCCTTGTTGTCCGTCTCCACGGCCAGGTCGTCAAGACGGGGCGACAGGATCGTAGCGAATTTCTCCTCAAAATAGGCAGTCGCCTTGGCCAGCCTCTCCAGGACGGCCGAATCCCCGCCCGGTGGTCGGTCCCGGGTGAACAACCCCTGCAACTGGCGCTTGAATTTTTCGCCCACCTCGCAGATCTCCTCGGCGGCCTGCTTCCGGACGGCGTCCATGTCGACGCCTCCTGAGACCTGGATCACCTTGGCGTTCAAACGCAGAAGCGACGCCAGGCGTCCGAGGATTCCACGCAGTCTTCCAAAATCGAAACACTCCAGCAGGAGCCGGTGCTGGTAGCTGCATTTTGCCGCCTCCAGTCGTTCCGGAGACGGGATGTGTTCTTTCACCTCGGTCCCGAAACGTCTGACCGTCGGATCGGTCTTGACGCTAACCGGTCTGAGGGGCGAGCTGAGCACCATCCCCTCGAAGGTGCGGCAACGGCTCAGGGCCACATAGACCTGGCCGTAGGCAAAGGCGGCCTGGGCGTCGATGATCGCCTTGTCAAAGGTGAGACCCTGGCTCTTGTGAATGGTGATGGCCCAGGCCGGTTTCAGGGGGTACTGGCTGAAGGTGCCGATGACCTTGTGGGTGATCTCTGCGGTCTCCGGATCCACGGCGTATTCGATGTTTTCCCAGGTGGTCTTCTCCACCGTGATCTCGCTCGAATCCCCCGGGCAGAGCACCCGAACGGCATCGCGTGACATGCCCGTGACCTCGCCGACCTTGCCGTTGAAATAGGCCTTGTCGGCCGACATGTCATTGCGGAGGAACATCACCTGGGCCCCGGCCTTCAGTTCCAGGACGGCGGCCGTGGGATAGGCGTGTTCAGGGAAGTCCCCGTCCAGGTCTGCATCGAAACAGCGGCTTTTCCCCGGCAGGTCCTTCAGCCGGGCCTCGTTGATGGCGTCGGCGCTCCGGTTGTGGGTGCAGAGGGTGATGTAGCCTTCGTCGTCCTTGGGAGAGAAACCCGGAATGTGGCGGGCGTTGATCTGCCTGAGGGTCGCCGGATCGAGCGTGTTGTCGCGGACCCGGTTGAGCAGTTCGATGAATCGCGGGTCCGACTGGCGGTAGATGTGCCGGAGTTCGATGGGGACCAGCTCGGTCCGGCCGAGGGCCGTACTGCTGAAGAAGTAGGGGGAATCGTAGTGGTCCTGCAGGATCCGCCACTCGTCTTTCCTGACCACCGGGGAGAGCTGGTGCAGGTCGCCGATCATCAGCAGTTGCACCCCGCCGAAGGGCCTGTCGGAGCGGCGGTAGCGGCGCAGGAGGCTGTCCACGCCGTCGAGCAGGTCGGCCCGCACCATGCTGATTTCATCGATGACCAGGAGGTCGAGGCTTCGAATCAGATCCTTTTTCTCCCGGCGGATCCGGTGCCGTCCGCCATACTCCTCGCCTCCCGGGACGAATGGCCCGAAGGGGATCTGGAAAAAGGAGTGAAGGGTCACGCCGCCGGCGTTGATGGCGGCCACTCCGGTGGGAGCCGTCACCACGACCCGTTTGTCGGTCTTCTGCCGTATGGCGTGGAGAAACGTGGTCTTGCCCGTGCCGGCCTTGCCGGTCAAAAAGATATGGCAGTCCGTATGACGGACGAATTCTTCGGCCAACAAAAGTTCGGGATTGGGGATGGTCATTCGTCCTTTTCCGTGCGTCCTGCCAGTAGGCGGATGTCTTTTGAAGACGTTGGCTTGATTCTGCGGTGAAACCAGGGGCCTGACCGTACTGCCGGCAACCATAACGAAGCGGCCATGGGGTGTCAACAATGAGGAGGGCAAGGGAAGGGTGTCCAAGCGAAGGGGTGCGCTTTCATCCTCCATGTGCTAAGGTAACATGGTCCGATTTCCGGAGCTGAACCATCATGCTCTTGGGGTGACAAAAGAGGCTGCAGGCAGGGGATGGACCCCGCCGAGACCGGAAAACCATGCATATCGATCGCGTCTCATTCGGTTCGCTCGTCATGGACGGCCGCAAATACGGCTCGGATCTCCTGATCTTTCCCGATGGCCGCATTGAGGAGGGGTGGCGCAGGGCCCGAGGGCATCGCCTGGCCGTGGAGGACGTGGAAAGGCTGCTGGAGGCCGGACCGGAGGTCATTGTGGCGGGCACGGGCGTGTTCGGCCGCATGAAAGCTGAACCGGACCTGGAGGAGCGTCTTCTTCAAGCGGGAATCCGATTTCTGGCCGCTCCCAATAAGCGGGCCATGGCCCTGTTCAATGAAGAGGCACGTCAGGGCCGCGTGGGAGGGTGTTTTCACCTGACCTGCTGATTTTTCGTGCTCTTTGTGCCCTTCGTGGTGAATACTCATATTTTTCCATCCACTCGGCCGCCTCCGTGAAGAAATGGGCCGGCAGAACCCGGTTGCCGGAATGATGGTTGCGGCCTTTCAACGGTGATGAGGGAAGAGAGGAGAATAGCCATGGGAAAGATCGAGGTGCAACAACCCAGGAAAGAAGACCTGGAGAAGCGGGGCGTCTGGAATTGGCCCATATGGCGGAAAGAGATCTCGCGGTTCGACTGGTCCTACGACGATACCGAGGAATGTTACCTCCTGGAAGGGAAGGTGGTGGTGGAGACCTCGGACGGGGAGACCGTCACGTTCGGGAAAGGCGATTTCGTGACGTTCCCGAAAGGGCTTTCCTGTGTCTGGGATGTGAAGGAGCCGGTGAAAAAGCACTACAACTTCAAGTGAGGGGGATTCGAATATGGTGAAGGTGACATGTCTGGGCGGCGCCGGTTCGGTCACGGGATCGAGTTACCTGGTGGAGAGTCCCAGCGGGAAAAAGGTCCTCGTGGACTGCGGAATGTTTCAGGGCGGCCGGCAGATGGAGACCCGGAACTGGGGGGACTGGGGGTTTGATCCAAAAAGCCTCGACACCCTGTTCCTGACCCACGCCCATATCGATCACAGCGGACGGATCCCCAAGCTGGTAAAAGACGGTTTTCGGGGGCGGATCATCACATCGCCCCCCACGGCGGAACTGTGCAAGATCATGCTCCTCGACTCGGCCCATATTCAGGAGATGGACGCCGAGTGGCAGACGCGAAAGAACAAGCGGCAGAACCGTAAAGAGATACAACCCCTGTATACCACGGAGGACGCCGAGCAGAGCCTCGGGCTCTTCGATCCGGTGGAACGGGACCGGATCATCGCCCTGGAACCGGCCATGAGGGCGCGCCTGCGTAATGCGGGTCACATCCTGGGCTCCTCCATCCTGGAACTCTGGGTGGGCGAGGGGGACGAGGAAGTCAAGGTCGTCTTCTCCGGGGACCTGGGGAAAAAGGACCAGCTCATTGTCAAGGATCCCCACGAGATCTTTGCAGCCGACTATCTCTTTATCGAGTCCACCTATGGCAACCGGCTGCATCGAAGTTTTGACGAGAGCAAGAAGGAACTCCTGGAGGCGATTCAATATGCCCACGGCAACGGGGAAAAGGTGGTGATCCCCGCCTTTGCCGTGGAACGGACCCAGGAGATTCTCTACATCCTGGGCGAGTTTCAACGGGACGGCCTTCTACCGGACATGCCGATCTACCTGGACAGCCCCCTGGCCATCAAGGCCACGGAGATCTTTCGAAAGAACAAGCAATACTACGATGAAGAGGCCATGGCCATCGTGGACCAGGGATTCGATCCCTTCAACATGCCCAACCTCAAATTCACCTCGTCCACCCAGGAGTCCATCCGGATCAATGAACAGGCCGGGCCGGCCATCGTGATTGCCGCCAACGGCATGTGTACCGCCGGCCGGATCAAGCACCACCTCAAGCACAATCTCTGGCGTCCCGGCGCGAGCCTGGTCATCGTGGGGTTTCAGGCCCAGGGGACCACAGGCCGGCGCATCGTGGACGGCGAGGAACGCGTCCGAATCTTCCGCGAGAACGTGGCCGTTCGCGCACGGGTCTTCACCATCGGCGGGTTTTCTGCCCACGCGGATCAGGGCGATCTGCTGGAGTGGGCCGGGAATTTCGTGGAGTCCAGGCCCCGGGTCTTCGTGGTGCATGGAGAGACCACGGCCGCCGAGACCCTGGCCCAGAAGCTCCGCGATCAGCTCGGGTTGGAGGCCCACGTTCCCCAGTGGAAGGAGCGGCTGATTCTGAAACCCCGTGATATGGCGCTTGAGGAGCCCTTGCCCGAGGAGGTGGCGCCTGAACCTTCCCAGGTCGTGCTCGAGACCATCAGCGAACTGGAACGGGATCTGGAAGAAATCAAGGCCCGCATTCAGAAACGGCCGTCCACGGAGATTCAGGAAGAAGACGTGGATCTGCTCAAGTACATTCAGGAGGAGATTCAGAACCTGTTCGGGGGATAAAGACCCCCGCCGGTCGCCGAACCGGCCCACCCGATTGGTAAAAACCGGAGGGCTTCACCACGAAGAGCACGAAGATCACGAAGTCGTCCACATTGTAGACCACTCGGGCTCAACTCACGTGATTTCCGGTCTTCGGGTTGGCAGGGCATGGGTTTTGGCAGAAAATGCTCTGTCCGAGTATAGGGAGGCCCGACTATTCTGTGTGCACTACCGCATGAGGCTGGGTAGAAACAACGCAATCTGGGGAAATATGATCAAGAGAATGTTGCAGATGAGCAGGGCGACCAGCATGGGGAGGACCCCCCGGAAGATCTGCATCAACGGGACATCTTTGGCCACACCGTACACCACGTAGACATTGACGCCCACGGGCGGGGTGATGACGCCCATCTCCGTGATGAGAACGATGACCACGCCGAACCAGATCGGATCGAACCCCAGGGCCTCCGCCACGGGGAAGAAGATGGGGACGGTCAGCATGACCATGGCCAGGGCGTCCATGAAGCATCCACCGAAGAGATAGACCAGGATGATGACCCCCATGACGGCGAAGGGCGGAAGAGGGAGGGTGCTGACCCACTCGGCCAACTCATAGGGTACCCGGGTGATGGCCATGAAGTGCCCGAATAGCACCGCGCCCGTCACGATGACCATGACCATGCAACTGATTCGCGTGGTGTCGGCCAGGGACTGGACAAAGCCGTCCCAGGATAGCTGACGGCGGAGCAGGGCCAGGACGAGGGTCAGGAACGCGCCCACCGCAGCCGCTTCGGTCGGCGTGAAGAGGCCGAAGAAGAGCCCGCCCATGACCAGAAAGAAGATGAGAAGGGTCTCTGCAACCCCGGAAAAGGATCGGAACTTTTCTTTCAGGCTGCTCCGGGGGCCTGGAGGCGCCAGGGCCGGATTTCGGTGGACGCGAATGGCGATGGTGAGGAGGAAGAGGATGCTGAGGAGGATCCCCGGAAGGATGCCCGCCGCAAAAAGCTTGCCGATGGACTGCTCCGTGAGGATTCCGTAGACGATGAAGATGACGCTGGGTGGAATGAGGATTCCCAGGCTTCCGGCGGCGGCCACCGTGCCTGTGGCCAGGCCCATGTCATATTTGTAACGCCGCATCTCGGGCAGGGTCACCGTGGCCATGGTGGCGGCGGTGGCGTTCGTGGACCCGGATATGGCCGAAAAACCCGCGCAGGCGGCCACCGTGGCCATGGCAAGCCCTCCCCTTCGGTGACCGATGAGGACATACGCGGAATCATAGAGCCGCCGGCTGATGCCCGAGTGAAATGCGATCTGGCCCATGAACACGAAGAGTGGAATGACGGTGAGGCTGTAGGAGGAGAAGACATCCCAGACATCGCGTGCCAGAAGGCTGAGACCGGCGTTCAGGGTTACCACGTAGCTGAACCCCAGGAACCCGAGGAAGCCCATGACAAAACCCACGGGCATTTTCGAGAAGAGCAGGACCACCAGGATAAGGAGGCCCAGGATTCCTATGGTCGTCAGTTCCATCGGCCCACCGCCTTCCCTGCATCTTCGAGCACTCGGGGGAGCAATACCAGGCAGACCGCCCAGGCCGACACGCCGATCCCGTAGACAAAGGGATAAAATGGAAGCTGAAGGGTCAGGGACACCTCCCCGGAACGCTGAAGAATTCCGGCATAGATCCAGCACTGCCACCCGATGAGCGCAAAAAGGACAAAACTGAACAGATCGGTGACGCCGGCCACCCAGGCCTGTACGCGAGGAGGCAGAAGCATGATGACAACGCTTACGGATACGTGTCCCCCCTGAACCGACGTGTGGGCCATGGCGAAACCCACGGCCAGGGCGCCGAGAAAACAGACGAGTTCATATGTGCCGGGAATGGGCCGTCGGAAGTAGCGAAGGATGACGTCCGCGCACGTGAGGAGCATCATGATCACAATGGCGGCGCCGGCGACCCAGAAGACAATTCGCGAGAGGCCTTGTGACGTTTTATCCAGAAAGGAGATCATGGCGGCGGCGAAGACCATCCCGGGGCCGTCCAGGCGCCTTTTTTGAGCGCATGAACGGTCCCGAAGGCGTACGGGTCTTCTAACTCCTTACTTCGAATATTTGGCGATCAGTTCACGGACCTTGTCCACATATGTCTGGCCGTTGGGCGTGTTCGCGATGAAGTCCTGAATGACCGGATCCACCGCCTTGCGCCACCGTTCGCTTTCCTCGTCCGACAAGGGTATGAGTTCGTTGCCGAGGCCCTTGGTGAATTCAAGGCCTTGGGCGTCATCCACATCCCATGCCTTGCCGTGGACATCCACCCATTCCGCGCTCAGATCGTCGATGATCTTTTTGATGTCGTCCGGAAGGGCATTCCACTTGTCCTTGTTCATGACGATGAACATGGCCGTGGTGTATCCGACGCTGAAGCACTCAGTGGTGTATTTGATGACCTCGCCCTGTTTCCACCCCTTGAGCACCTCGATGGGGCCGAAGGTCCCCTCCACAACGCCTTTTTGCAGGGCCTCGTAGGTGCCGCCCTGGTCCATGGCCACCGGAACCGCGCCGAGGGCCTCCACCACCTTGGCACTCAGGCCCGTGGCCCGAATCTTCATCCCTTTGAGGTCTTCAAGGTTACGGACCGGCTTCTTGGTGTGAAGGAGTCCCGGCCCGTGGGCATGGACGTAAAGGACCTTGGTGTCGTGAAGCTCGGGCGGGTTCACTTCCTTGGCAAAGGCGTCGGCCACGCGGCTGGCCGCCACTCCGTCGTGATAGCCCATGGGAAGGTCCACGACGGCCATGACGGGAAACCGGCCCCGGGTGTAGGCGAAGCAGGAATTGCCCATGTCGGAAATCCCGGTGACCACGCCGTCATAGACCTGGGGGGCCTTGGTGAGGGTTCCGCCCGGGAAGCATGTGATCTTGACCCGCCCGTCGGTTCGTCTTTCGATCTCAGTGGCGAAATCGGCTGCGGCCTTTGCCTGCCCGTGATGGGGAGGGAAAAAGATACTGAACGTCAACTCTGTGGATGCCGCCCCGACAGGAACCGCGCCGGAGAGGAGCAGCATCGCTCCGAAGCATAGAGCCGCAACGGTAAGGAACCTTCTCCCTTTCATGGCCAAACCTCCTTTGTTAGGATGATGCACCAACAAGGTTTCGGTGGAGGAAACACGCCGAGCCCGCTCATGGTCACTTTCGTGCCTCAAGCGGACTGTGTATGGGGAAGGGCTGGACAAACAGGAATCGGCCCCTCCGAGGACGACCCAGGCTCGATTCGTGCCGGGATGGACATGAATATACCACGGTGCCATCCGAAAAGAAAGAGTTTCTGGACATGCATTTCTGCGACATGACATGCCGTTTTGCGAACTGGCCCGAGAAGAGGGGCCTGGATGGATCCGGAAGCTGCCGGACATTCCAGGCCGTTTACTGCCGAAAGAAGGAACGCCTCGTCCCCAAGAACGCACCCTGTCCGGACTGGGAAAAGAGGCCTAGGGTGTCACCGAGTCGAGATAACGACTGATGGCATGGTCATAGGCGTTTGTCAGTTGGAACACCTTCCTGGCGAGCCGAAAACGGGTCTGGAGGGTGGTGGCGCCGCTGTGGACCTTCATTTCCTCCAGCACGGGCGCATAGTCGGAAGGGTCCACGATCACGGTGACGTATCGGAAATTCTTGGCCGAGGAGCGAAGCATGGCCGGCCCTCCGATGTCGATGTTTTCAATGGCATCTTCCAGGGTGACGCCCTCCCGGGCCACGGTTTTTTCGAACTGGTAGAGATTCACGATCACCAGGTCGATGGGAAGAATGCCGTGGGCCTCCATCATGCGGACGTGCTCGGGGTTGTCCCGCACCCCGAGAAGGCCGCCGTGGACCTTGGGGTGAAGGGTCTTGACCCGGCCGTCGAGCATCTCGGGAAACCCGGTGTGTTCCGAGATATCCTTCACTGTGACTCCACCGTCGCGTATGGCCTTGGCCGTCCCGCCGGTGGAGAGGATCTCGACGCCCAATCCGGACAGGGATGCGGCGAAGTCCACGATTCCGGCCTTGTCGGTCACGCTGATAATGGCCCTCTGAATGGGTCGCATGGTCTCACCTCCACAGGGGATATCGGTCCGTCCACAAACCGTGCCCCAATCTACCCCCGGTGGACCGCGCGAATCAAGCCCAATTCCCTCGAAGGACAGAGAGGCGCTTCACTCTTTGACAGGCCCGGGAAATCGGGGTACAAGGCAGGGAAAGGGCCTTCCTCCATGAACATTCTCGACGCCGCATACCAGGCCGTAACCTCTGCGGTCTTTTCCGCCGGGTTCCCGGCATTCTGGCTCTATACCCGGTGGAGCGGGCGCTATCGACGGGGGTTCGAAGAACGGCTCGGTTTCATCCCTTCGGCGGTTCTCTCGCGTCTCACGATCCGGCCCAGGCTGTGGATTCACGCGGTCTCCCTGGGAGAGATCCGTGTGGCCTCGGCCGTGACCCGGGCCCTCAAGGAGCGCTTGGGCCGGTGTTCCATTCTCGTGTCCACGGCCACGGACCACGGTTTCGATTTGGCTGTTCGGACATTCGGAGAAGACACTCCCGTGATATACGCCCCGGTGGACGCGGGCTTTTCGGTTCACTCTGCGCTGCGGCGCATTCGGCCGGACGCCATGGTCTTTCTGGAGACAGAGCTCTGGCCGGCCTGGATCTCCCGGGCCCATGCCATGGGTATCCCAACGGCCCTGGTGAACGGCCGGATTTCGCTTCGTTCTTTCAGGGGGTATCGGCGTCTCCGGCCTTTCTTTCGCCACGTGCTCGCCGGGATCGATGCCTTCAGTATGGTGGGGGAGGCGGATGCGGAACGGATTCGGGCCATGGGGGCGGATCCGTCCCGGGTCGTGGTGAGCGGCAACGCCAAGTACGATCTCCTGGCCTCTCAGGTGGATCCCGTGGCGAAAGACGAGATGACACGGGTCCTGAATCTCACCGGAAGGGAGCCGGTCCTGGTGGCCGGCAGCACGAGGGGCGGAGAGGAGGGCTATGTCCTGGACGCCTACGAGCGCATTCGGGAGGTGTTTCCGGAGACCATTCTCGTGATTGCGCCGAGGCACACGGAGCGCGCACACGGGATCGCCGCTATCTGCGAGGCCCGGGGCCTGGGCTGTCAGCTTCGAAGCGATTTCGGACCTGATGGGGTGAAACGCACGGCCCCGGTGGTGATTTTGAACACATTCGGCGAATTGTTCCGCCTGTACAGTGTAGCCGACATCGTCTTCTGCGGGGCCAGCCTGGTGCCCCTGGGGGGGCAGAATCCACTGGAACCGGCGGTCTGGGGAAAACCCGTGTTTTACGGTCCGTCCATGGAGGACTTCCCGGACGCCAAGGCCCTGCTGGAGGCCCACGGGGCCGGAGGGACCGTGACCGGATCGGACATGCTGGCCGAGAGGGTGATCCATCTCCTACGAACACCTTCCGAGCTGGAGGAGAGGGGGCGGCGTGCCAGGGACGCGGTGCTCGGTGCAAGCCATGCCGCCTCGCGTCACGCCCGTGTGGTGGCGGATCTGCTGGACACGGCCCATGAAACATGTCGACTGAATCATGAAGTCGGGTGAGGGCTCGGTTTTCCCGTGAACAGCCGGGTTGGGACCTTCTTTTACTACTGTCGAAATCGCCATGGGGATCGCCATGGTTGGATGGTTGATGTCCTCGTAAAAAGTCACATTCTCGCGCCAAGCCGCAAAGAGCGCAAGAATAACCAATTGATATTAAAAAGGATTTTCTTAGCGTTCTCCGCGCCTCTGCGCGATAAACGGTTTTTACGGGTTCGTCATGGTTGGGTTTTTCGATTTCGACAGCGATCCCGATAGCGATTTGGATTCCCTGATCTCGACGCGTAAATGCCGACACTCCATGCGATGGCAAATCGGGTTGATGATGGGACGGCGGGCTCTTTTACGGCAAAAGACGGAGTGAATCATGACCATCGACCGAGAGGTGATTCGTGAGATCGAGGCGGGCCTCGATCCAAAGGTGCTGGAGAGGGTGGACCAGGCCGCACAGGCCGTGGCTCGGGCCAAGCAGTCGGGCGGCCGAGTGGTGGTGGTCGTGGGAAGCGGTCCGAACCTGCACGAGGGAGTGACCACGCTCCTGGCCGAACTCATGCACAAAGGGGTGGTGGACGGGATCTCCACCAGCAGCGCCGTGGTCAACCACGAGATGGCCGGTACCCTGGAAAGGGTCAGGCGGGTCGATGGCGCGGCCCTGGGTCTGGACAAGAGAACCCTCCCCCTGGACGGCCAATTCGAGGTGGCCCTCCTGCCGGATGGTGAACTCGACGGTATGGCGGAGGAGTTGTCCGTCGACCGGGAACTCTATGATCGCTTGATCGGTGCCGACGGTCCAGTCATCATCAAGGCGGCGGGCAATATGGCCTATCCCACCGGACTCCGCACGGAACGTCTTGCCCGGGATATCCTCTGTATCGCCCGCAGACAGGGCCTTCCCTTCGAACAGGTGGCGGGATGGGGGGCGGACCCCATGACCATGCTCGGCGCCGGCGCGGCGCACGACCTCCCGGTCCTGGTCACCGTGCCCCAACTCGTGGGCGGCGGAGAGGTGGGCCTGGCCGTAGGGGACTCCATCACCGTATCCGACCGGTGCCGCCGTATCGCCGAACTCCTGGACGGGGCAGATGTGATCGTGGAGTCCGCCCTGGCCCTTTCCCAGGAGATTCACGACGGCCCTTTCGAGACCTGCACGGGCCATGGGATCTGGACGGACTGGGAGGGAGGATGGACTTACTCGCTCGCGGAGAAGACGCTCGTTCGAATCGATCTGGACTCCAACCTGGATCGGGCATGGATGGAAGAGCGGACATCCCGGGGTGTATCCGAAGCGGTCCATCGGGGACTGCCCAAGACCAAGGCCATGCAGATCCCCTTTCGGATGGAGATGTCCGGTTTCGCCAGGCTCCCCGGGAGTCTCCCCATCATTGGGGACATCGGCGAGATCTGGCCGGTCCTGGCCGTGAAGGTGGCGGACGACCTGGGCATCGAGCTCGATTTTGTCTGCTACAAACAGACCCTTCAGCTCGGGATGGAAATGCGGGACTGGATCGTGGACCGTGTCCGGCCCGTGGATTGGAAACAGGTGCTTCAAGGAGACCGGACACGGAAGAGGGAGCAGAGGCCTGAGGCCCTGATTCCGGCGGTCGAATAGGTGTAACGATTCCGCGCCGGTCCCTTTTCTGAAGCATACGCAACGCAGGAGCGGCCCATGAACATTCTCAAGGAGGTCCTCAGCCGGGAGGTCTTCCCGGCCCTGGGGTGTACGGAGCCCATTGCAGTCGCCCTGGCCGCCGCCGTGGCTGCGGCGGAGATCGAGGGCGAGCTAGAGGATGTCCGGATCACCGTGGATCCGGGGGTCTACAAGAACGGCCTGGCCGTGACCATTCCCAACACGAACGGGGAGCGCGGAAATCTTGTGGCAGGGGCCCTGGGTGCATTGATTCGGCGTCCCGATCTGCGTATGGAGATCTTGAGCGCGGTGGAGTCCCCCATGATCGAGCAGGCCAAGGACCTGATTCAGAGGAAAAGGGCGTCCATCACCTATGACCCGGATCGGACGGAGCTCTACATCGAGGTCCGGGTGGCCTCGGACCGGGACCGGGCCCGGGCTGTGGTTGCGCGGAGCCACACGAATCTGGTCCTTTTGGAGAAGAACGGCGTCACGTTGTTTCAGCAGGAGGAACCGGGCCCGGGCGAAGAGGCCCAGACCTACAGGCGGCACCTCAAGGAAAGTACCGTCTCCGATCTGATCGATCTCGTGGAGGCCATGGACGAAGAAGACCTTTCCGCCATTCGGCTGGGCGTGGAGATGAATATCGAGGCCTCCAGGGCGGGGCGGGAACTTCGCAGGGTGGGGTACTACGTCTCCCGCCTGGTGGAAAAGGGTCTTCTTCAGAACGACGTGGTCTCTTCCAGCAAGGTGCTGGCCGCCTCGGCCACGGACGCCAGAATGGCCGGTCTGAGCGTCCCCGTCATGGCCAGCGGAGGGAGCGGCAACCAGGGGATCGTGGCGAGCCTGGTCCCCTATAATGTGGGCCTCCATTTTCATGTGGAGGAGAATCGGATCCTTAGAAGTATTGCCCTTTCCCACTTGATGAACAGTTTCATCAAGTGCTTCACCGGGGACCTGTCCCCCCTCTGTGGCTGCGCCATCGCGGCCGGGGTGGGCGCGGCGGTGGCGATCGTGTATCAGCTTGAAGGGCGCGACCTGGACAAGATCACCCTGGCCGTGAACAACCTCATCAGCGACCTGGGTGGAATGCTCTGCGACGGCGCCAAGGCGGGGTGCGCGCTCAAGGTGGTCAGTTCCACGGACTCGGCCATCCGTGCCGCCTACATGGCCATGAACGGGCACGGGATTCGGGAGGCCGAGGGGTTTGTGGGGCACACGACCGAGGAGACCATTCGCAACTTCAGCCGCATCAGCCGGATCGGCATGGCGGAAGTGGACGCCACCATGCTGGAGATCATGAAGGCCAAAATGGTCTGAACCATCCTTCCCGTTTCATCTTTCATCGCGACCTTTCCTTTTCGCTCCATCGGATGGAGAACCGTTGCAGACCCACATGACCAGGGTTTCGCTTCTGGTCACCCCTGAGGATGAAAAGAAGCGTGGGGGGCTCAAGATGGCTTGAAGACCGGGACTTCTTCCGCTCCCTTCGCTCCCGGCCTGGTCATGGCTGGGCGGTTACGCCCGGGGGACCCTGGCCCCCTCCGCGTTCCACCCCCGCCGGGAGAATCCTCTACAATAGGAATGCATTCCGTGTCCGCGGGTCGGACGAGGTGTGGAGACGGTGGACCGCAAGGCTGAATGGGTTCGTGTGCCCGCAGGGTTTTCACCTGTTGGAATCCAAAGGTTTTAATCCGCGTAATCCGTGCACTCTACCGCCCAAAAATGCTTTTGGGTTTTCTGAAGACGTGGCTGTGGCCCGCTCCAGAGGCGAAGGTCCCTTCCGCTTCCTCCGCTCCCGGCCTGGTCATGGCTGGGCGGTTACGCCCGGGGGATCCCTGCCCCCTCCGCGTTCCACCCCCGCCGGGAGTACCATCTACAATAGGAAGGCATTCCGTGTCTGCGTCTTTCCGTTCCACTCAGCGTCCTTCCCGGGCGGGGGATGGCCGCGGCTTCCCCCGGACCTAACCGCCCGCCATGACGAAGGCCTAACGCTCCTGTCCGCTCCAGGAACCCTCACCTCCTCCGCTCTGTGCCCGTTCATGGTGCAGTGCGTGGAGGCGGGGGACTTCAAGGGTCAAAAGGCCGGCGTTATCGAGGGGGTTGCACATATTGGAACCCAGGTTTGAATCCGCGTAATCCGCGCCAAAAAAAAGGTTTTTGGGTTTTTGGAAGATGTCGCTGTGGCCGGCTCCCAGACAAGATGATCTTAAGCGTATTCTCACGTTAAAACCCCGGTTCACAGGGGGAGAGGCGAGTCTTTTTTCCCTGAATAAAAAATGGGCGTACGCTCAAAATAGGTCTTGACAGCCTCAGAGTAAGACCTTATATTTTGGGCGTACGACCAAAACGGAGATTGAGCATGCCAAGACCCAGAATCCCCCGCTTTGTGCAGGGACGCCCCGTGGTGGAGGTGTTCCAACCGGCCCAGGCCCCTCCATGGGGCCGCGAAGAGGCCGTCCTTCCCATCGAGGGCCTGGAGGCCATCCGTTTGATCGACTACCAGGGCCTGGATCAGCTCACCGCTTCGGGGGTCATGAATGTCTCCCGTCAGACCCTGGGACGGATTCTGGCCGAGGCGCGGGCCATAGTGGCCGATGCCCTGGTCACGGGAAAGACCCTCCGCATCGAGGGGGGGCATTATGCCCTGCCTTCAGGCGGGGGGAGACAGAGGCGCCGCCGAAGAAGAGGCGGGCCTTTTTGAAAGGAGGAATAGGAGATGCCTGGATTCGATGGTAGTGGACCCCGAGGTTTCGGTCCCATGACGGGTGGAGGTCGGGGATACTGCAATCCCCGCGGACGAGCCCTCAATACGGGCTATGGGATGGGAGCCGGCGTCAGAGGTGGTTTGGCCCGTGGATTCCGAAGAGGTGGAGGCATGGGGTTCGGCTGGGGCGGAGGGATAGGCCGCGGTTATGGCAATGCGGGCTTGGGATATGGCCCTTCGGCCGGCCCCTATGCCGGTGATCCGTATGGTATGGCCCCCGGAGCCGAGGCGGGCTTCCTCAGGGATGAGGCGAACGCCATTCGCGAAGAACTGAATGCCATTCAGCAGCGAATTGCGGAACTTGAATCCAAGAATTCCTCGTCCTCCTAGGACGAGGCCGCTACACAGGTCCCCGGGGCCGGTCCTTGCAGGCCGGCCCCGGCAAAGGCCTGCCAACCTCAAGAAAGGCCCTGCCCGGGTTGCATGGGGCTCGGGACCGTGCACTGCGCATGGGATGGGTCCCGGGAGGGCCTGCACATGATCGCACACCGTCCTTCAACCGGAAAAGGACTCCCCCATGAATGAGCGTTCCGGATGTTTGTCCATTGTGGTCGACAACGAGACCCTGAGGGAAAATCTCCAGAAGGATTGGGGTTTTTCGTGCCATATTCGAACTCCGGATCGACGGTACCTCTTTGACACCGGCTCGGACCCCCTTCTGCTCGTCGGGAACATGGAGCGGATGGGCCTCGACCCGGCGCAGGTGGATATGGTGGTCCTCTCCCATGCACACTGGGATCACGTCGGGGGTCTCGCCGGTGTGCTAGGGACCGGCAGCCATAAGCCTGCGGTAGCGGTGCCGCAGTCCTTTCCGGATCTGTTTTTCCGGGACATGGCCGCCATGGGGTTATCCTGCCGTTCGGTGGATGATTCAGAGGAGATCGCCCCCGGAGTCTTCACTACCGGCGAAATGGGCCGGGACATTCCAGAGCAGGCCCTTGTCGTACAGACCAGCGAGGGACTGGTGGTGGTTACCGGCTGCGCCCATCCCGGCGTGGTGGAAATCGTGACCAGGGTCAACCACCTTTTCCATGGGCCCATTCACCTTCTCATCGGCGGATTCCATCTCATGGGGGAAGACGACGGAGAGGTCCGTCGTATCGCAAAACACCTCGAGGACTTGGGCGTGGGCCGTATCGGCCCCTGCCACTGCACCGGAGCGGATGCGATTGGAATCATCGGGTCGCATTTCGGGGAGCGTTACCTGACCTGCGGCGCAGGGCTCGAAGTCCCGCTGTCGTTCTTGTGAATTCGCCCACCGGCATACTCAAGGCCGATGCTGTGGGCGTCATGGGGGCGTGAAGAAAAAACGCGGCACGATAATCTTCATCGTGCCGCGTCCTGAACAGGGGGTTCTGGTTACGCCAGCCTTTTTATCCCGCTGCTGGGCATACCTATTCTCAGCGGCTCTTCCTCTTGAAGCTCCGCCGGTGAACCTGCATCGAAGGCCTCCATCCTTGCATCTCCGCTGACGAGCTGAATCAGGTCATTGACGATTCGCTGCATCTGTTTCGCCTGAATGTTCATCTCTTCCGATGCGGAGGCCGACTCTTCGCCATTGGCCGATACCTGTTGAACCACCTTTTCCATCTCGGCGACGGCCTTGTTGATTTGTTCAATGCCCTGAGCCTGCTCCCCAGAGGCCTGGGCAATCTCCGCGACCAGCTCTCCCACCCTGGAAGAACTCTCGGCAACGGACTTGAATGCCGTGTTGGTCCTGTCCACAAGGCTCGATCCATCCTTCACTTTTTCCACCGTCTCTTCGATCAGGCCCGCCGTGTTTCTCGCTGCATCCGCAGATCGTATGGCCAGGTTTCTCACCTCTTCGGCCACCACAGCAAATCCAGCCCCGGCCTCCCCCGCCCTTGCAGCCTCCACTGCTGCATTGAGCGCGAGCAGGTTGGTCTGAAAGGCAATCTCATCAATCGTCTTGATGATTTTCGACGTCTCCTCGCTCGCCTTGGTAATCTCCTCCATAGAGCCGGTCAGTTCCTTCATGGCCTGATCGGCCTGGCTCACCACCCGGTTGGCTTCTTGCATCAGGTGATCGGCGGTGGAAGCGTTTTCCGCATTCTTCTTTGTCATGGAAGACATCTCTTCCAGAGATGCCGAGGTTTCTTCGATGGATGAGGCCTGCTCCGAGGAACCTTCGGCCAGGGATTGGCTCGATGTGGAGACCTGGGTCGTTGACATCACCACCTGATCCGCTCCCTCATTCAAATCCTTGGCCATGCGATGGATGGCCTTGATGGTTCTGGTCAGGATCACAAACAGGATAGAGAGGATCAGGGAGACGAGCACGACACCCAATCCCATGATGATCTGACCGGTTTTGCTCTGAAGTCTCCGGGAGGCCTGGTCAAGGTCTTTTCCAATGAGACTGGAAGCTGCCTCGGTCTTCTTTCCCAGGGTATCCACCATCGCCTTGATCCCTGTGCCGACCTTCTGGCTCTCTTCGCCCAGCACGGTGCGGACCGCATTCCCATTGCCTTCGCTCAGGGAGGTGAAACGGACGGTCATCTCGTCTATCTTTTTATGAATGACCGCCTTGCTGACGCACAGTACGACCTTCCCCAGGTTTTTGCCTTCCAGTTCGACGGGTTTTTCCACCATGAAGACGTCCTCATCCCTCGAGGCCGCCTCCATGACCTTGCTGATCTTGTTGTCGCCTTTTCCCTCGGACAAGAATTGTTGTACCAGCGGGTCTTTTCCGTCCAGGTACCGTGTCAAGGGCCTCCCCTCGGTGTTGAAAAAAACCGCATACACGATGCTCGCATTGGCGCCCGCGGACCGGGCATAGGCGATGAGATCCATGAAGTTATTGGAAAGAATGGCCGGAGGGGCCACCTTTGCCAGAAGATCGGCCATGGCTCCGGAACTCTCCCGTAGAAAGGCATCCCATTCCGCGATGCTCTGCAGTTTTTCCTTTTCCAGGGCGCCTGCTGTGGTCTCGGCCAGGACCTCGGACGCCTTCCCGTTCATGGCGGAGAGACTCTGATTGACATCTCCTTGCAGTTGTTCGCAATTCACCTGCATTTCCTGAGTCAACTTGGTCAAACCCGAATCCACCAGGGCTCTCATATCCGAGAGCAGGGTCTTTTGCACAGCAATGACTGCGAAGACCAGGCCCACAACCGTTGCGATCAGGACCGCTGTGATGGGAAGGAACAACCTCGTCTTGAGACCCGCCCTCTTGAATGTACCGGACATATCCTCTCTCTCCTCAAGGGCGCATACGCTCGAATCTCGGACGCACCCTCTCCATTGATGGATGATTGCAACGGGCTATTGGGCGGCCGCCGTGGTTTGGCCCTCTCCCTCATAGGCCCCTATTTTCAGGGTCTTCTGAAGGTCCTCAACCGGTGCGTAATCGAGGCAATCCACCCATCCCACCACCTTGGAATTTTTGGCCGCCTTGTGATCCTTGTCCAGTTTCTTCAGGGCCGCGACCACGGCCTGGGCCACATGGTCCGGGGTTTGTTTCAGTTTTGCCAGGGGCCATTCGGGATAGAGGGTCGTACTGCAGACAAAGGGAAAGCCCGCATGCTCCATCGGATGGATGATCTTGAATTCCTCCATGTCGATGGTCCCTTCGGCCGCCATCCGCTCCAGGGTGTCCGTCCGCACGGTGCCTGCATCCACCGCGCCGTTCTGAACCGCCAGGACGACGTTTTCGTGCTTTCCCACGAATTCGAGCTTTTGAAATTCCGTGAAAGGGTCTATGCCTGCATCCAGAAAGACCTTGTAGGCCATCTGCCATCCCCCGAAGGATGATTTTTCGACAGCCAGGAAGGTCTTTCCTCTGAGGTCCTCAATCGAGTGAATGGAGTCATTGTCACCGGCTGCCAGAATGACGCCTCCAAAGGAATTGAGAGGCTTTCCCTGCCTGGAATTGACCATCGTGGCAATGGGCTCGGCACCGTATTGAACCTTCGCAGTGATGAACATGGATGAATTGACAAGAAAAAAATCCACGTTACCCTGTTCAATAGCTGAATTGACCTCGCCAAAGTCCAGCGGAACGATCTCGAAGGTCATGCCGTCAACGGCCTCGGTCAAGTACTCTCCGGTCGCCTGCCACATCTCCATGGCCTTTACCGGCCCGTTTTTGGCCAACACCCCGATTTTGTAGGAGCCTTCAGCCCATGCGTTCACTGCCATACAGAGGACCACCGCTATCGCCAACAACACAGTCTTTGTTTTCATGAAAATGCCTCCTGAGGTTTTTTTGTGTCTGAAGGCTGTATCGGTGACACGCAATGAAATCTTTAGAGAAAGAGTGAATCATTTTTTTCTATATAGCGTCTCATGCATGAAACATTTTATAAGTAAGTCCATTTCAATTGATTTATGCAGCCATAAAAACCATGTAAAATATAATATAAAGCCATATTTAATATAAAAAGATATATTAAAAAGGAGAATTTTGGTGATAGGTAGTTGCTTTTTTTGAAGATGATATGATAGGGAACACGGTTCATCAGAAACGTTTGATTGAATTGGGGCGGTGATGGTGTACATCGATTCGAAAACGACTGCCCCTGGACGAGGGGTAGGAATTCCCTCCCCCATAGGGCTCCATAACCCGGGAGAAGAAAGATGGATGTCAACGGTTTGGAACGGCGGCTGCAAAAAGCCGAAGAGGAACTCTTCGAAAGCCGAAAACCGTTTCAATCGGAAAAGAAGATATCCGACAGCATCATAGCCAGCCTGCCAGGGTTCTATTTCATGGTCGACGAGACCATGCGGGTCTTCAATCCACGATATGGGGAGTGGCGATATAATCGCTTGACATGATACAGGATGTATTGGAGGAGGGTGATGTTGAGAGCCGAGGTCAAAAAGGCATCGGATGCAGCGGAATATGCCACCGATGAGCGGTGTTGGATTCGGGAGGTGGCCAATGACCGGGGCGATGAGTGGGTCTCCATTGCCCGGGCACGGGTGGAGCCCGGCGTGACCACGGCCTGGCACCGATTGAGCGGTACCGCGGAACGCTACATTATTGTTCAGGGGCAGGGCAGGGTGCAGATGGGAAGCGATGCCCCGGTGATCGTGGGTGAGGGCGACGTGATCCGTATCCCCGCCGACACTCTACAGCGGATTGAAAACACCGGCGCCGTCGATCTCATATTCTATGCGGTCTGCACGCCGCCTTTCACGAGAGAGCGTTATGTGGGCCTGGAGTGAAAACAGAGGGGTGAAGCGGTGCATTCTGAAAGACGTGCAGACAAGAAACGGAGTTTAACCCTGCGCAGGATATACGTTTCTCAAGACCGTTCAAAATGAATCTGCAGCATTTTCCGGGCGCGCACTATGGATGGATGTGAGTCTGCCACCATCGTTGCCACTCTCCCGGGTCCTGATCGAATGTCCGGCCGGTCAGTCTTCGCAGGGCCTTGGCGATGCGGGCGGCATCGTCCGGCGATTCTCGATCCACGGCCCTCTGCAACGCCTCGATCAAGGGTCCTGCGACGTCGTTGTTCCCCATTCGGCCGAGGGCTTCTGCGGCAAGCACGCCGAAGCGGGGGTCGTTCAGGAGGTGGATCAGATGGTTCTTTGCCCGCAGGTCCCCGATGCTCCCGAGGCTGTTGATCGCTTCAATCACCACTCCATCCACATCCCCTTCCATACATTGAATGATCGGATCCACCGACTCCGTATCCTTCAACAATCCGAGTAACCGAACGATCTGCATGCGATGATCCGGTCCCGGGTCTTTCAACATAGGCCGTATGAGGTCTGCGGTCCCGGGGAGATTCCTGTTGACCAGTTCATGGGCCGCCAGAATGCGTGCCAGTGAATCCGGTCCTTTTGTGACAGCCGCAAGCTGCTGAAAACTCATGGCCGGGTAGGGAGATGTGCTGCGGGATTCGGTGATGGCCTTGTGCTGGAGGTACCCCGTGAGCATCCAGAGGGAACCGGCTGCGAGGAGAGAGGCTGCGGTCAGGGCCGGCCGGCCGAATCCCCAGATGGACCGCTTCCCTTTTTTTCTGGAAAGCAAGGCCCCGATGACGGCTCCGACGATCAACGCAAGAGGGGACGACATGATCAAGAGATTGATCAGAATAAGAATGGTCCACTCATGCGGGTCTGTGGCTGTGAAGAGGAGGAGTACGCATGCGAAGAGGAAAAGGAGGTTCAGAGCGCCCAGCAGGGCATGGAAGAGCATGGTGCCGGTTTGGGATGTGGATGGAAAGCTATGATGATCTGCCGGCATGGATGGAATCCTCCCTGAACATTCCGGCGGGGCCTTCCCGGCGCTTCATCGTCCTCAGATGTAGAGAAAACATTGACAAAAAAGGTGCTTTTCCTGGCAGAAGATACCCGTTTGGATCGTGAAGTGTCAACAGGAAAGACCGTGCAGCATCCTGGAAACTCCATGCCTAGATCACGTAAGGAAGTGATGGCTTCCCCATGCGCGGGATGTTTCGTCCCTCGCCCCTGGACCTGATATGTCGCCTTTTAGATCGGAATCCCCGATATCCGCTCCAGGTTTTATCGAAAAATCCCGTTTGACTTGCCCCCCTCCGAACGAATAGCTTTCGAATTCAAAAAGGATGGAACCGCATAGGCCCCAGGCCAGGCGGTCCGCTCCTGCCATTCCCAGGGGACACAGCCTTGCCCGCGGCGTTTGAGCGGGTTCGGGTAATATTTTGACAGAAAGAGGAGCCAGGAAGGAGGACCTATGGCGCAGTTCAAGAACGTCTTTGCCACGAGGTGGGGGATCATCGGCGTGGGGGCCTGCATCGGTATCCTGGCTCCCCTCCTGCAAAAGTTCGGAAATCCGGGCAACATGGGCATATGCGTGGCCTGTTTTGAACGGGATATGGCCGGTGCGGTGGGCCTTCACCGGGCGGCCGTGGTCCAGTTCATGCGGCCGGAGATCATCGGTTTCGTCCTGGGGTCCCTCATGGCGGCCTATGCATTCAAGGAGTTCCGATCCCGGAGCGGATCGGCGCCGATCGCGCGTTTTGTGCTCGGGGCCTTTGCCATGATCGGGGCCCTCGTCTTCCTGGGATGCCCGTGGCGGGCCCTCCTGCGACTGGCCGGAGGAGACGGAAACGCTATCCTGGGGATTATGGGGCTTGTGATCGGCATCTGGATCGGGACCCTGTTTCTCAAGGGAGGGTATACCCTGGGACGGACGGAGAAGACCCACACCTCGGTGGGGTGGCTCCTGCCGCTCGTCATGGTCGGATTTCTCGTGCTCATGCTCGTCTTTCCCCAAATCCAGGATGAGCCGAAAAACGACATCCTGTTCTACAGCCTCAAGGGTCCCGGAGCCATGCACGCACCCCTGGCGTTCTCCCTGTTGGTTGGGCTGGCGGTCGGGTTCCTGGCACAACGCAGCCGGTTCTGCACCATGGGTGCCTTTCGGGACCTGATCCTGTTCCGCCAGGCCCATCTGTTCTTCGGACTTCTCTCCCTCCTGGTCTTTGCCGTGGTGACCAACCTCCTCGTGGGACAGTTCAAACCCGGTTTTGCCGGGCAGCCCGTGGCCCACACCATGCACCTGTGGAATGTCGGCGGCATGGTCCTGGCCGGGTTGGCCTTTGCACTTGCCGGGGGATGCCCGGGACGCCAGCTTTTTCTGGCCGGTGAAGGGGACGGTGATGCCGCGGTCTTTGTACTCGGCATGATCGTAGGTGCTGGATTCGCACACAACTTCGGCCTGGCCAGCTCGCCCAACGGAGTCGGTCCCCACGGCATCGCAGCCGTGATCATCGGACTGCTCGTCTGCGTGTTCATCGGGCTGACCATGCGCCGGAAATAGGAAAAGGAGAACGCTGATGAGTACGACTGTCGATGCAAGGGGCCTCTCGTGCCCTCAACCCGTATTGATGACCCTGGATGAGATCAAGAAATCGGGCCGAGGGGAAATCGTGGTCCTGGTGGACACGGATACCTCCAAGGAAAACGTGAGCCGGGCCGCCGCCAGCCAGGGCTGGGACGTCAAGGATGTCCAGGCAGAAGGTGAAGGCTACCGCATGGTCCTGGGGAAGGGTTGAGTGTGGCATTTCTCGGACTTTTCAAAAAAGAGAACCGCAGCGATCAGCGGGTGAAATCCTCTCAGGGTGATCGCGGCATTCTCATCTTCGAGAACACGAGCGATGTGATTCGGGCCGAAACCACGCTCAAGACCGAAGGTTGGCCTATCCGGGTCATGGGCCCCCCGCCGGAGATTCAGAGGGGGTGCGACCTGGTCATCGAGTTTCCGCTCATCGAAGGGCTGAACATCCTGCGGAGACTGGAAGAGTCCGGCGTGTCCCCCATGGAGGTGGTTCCGGTGGTCAGCCCGCTGCTCAAGCCGGTGGACCTCTTTCAGGTCAAGGACTTCGGCGGTTATCTCATGGTGCGGGCCGCGAATATGAAGCTCACGGTGGACACTCACACCGGTGTGATCGTCAACATCTCGGGCGGAGGCTGCCCGGACGTGCCCTACCTGGCCCGAGAGATGGTGGGCAGGACCCTTTCCGATTCGCCTGTCCCCCGCGACATCGGGCATACCCTGTGCGGGTACGCCCTTCACCTGGCCTGGGAGGAGATGAGGCGTCGATGCTTGCCATCGTAGGTACGGTACCTGATCCCGATTTCCCCTTGGTTCAGGGGGAGGCGGTCCTGGAAGGAGACACCCTTGCGGTCCAGGGCCGTTCGGTGGAGGTGAACCGCGGCACCCCGGCCCTGGCGGCTGCGGCCCTGAAGGCCCGGGAGGTGCTGGGAGGGCCGGCGCCGGTGGTTTTTCTGGTGGGGGACGTGGGCCTGGGCCAGGGGAGCCGCAGGCTCTATGATCACTTGGTGGAACATATCGGTGACACCGCGTTTTCGTGCATCGTATTTCATTACCTGCAGCCGGATGTGGATGGCCACAACCGGGTCCTCTTTGCCCTGGAGGCCATGGAAAAGCGGCCCCTCCTCATCGCGGACGCCGGGTTCATGTATGCAGCCAAGATGAGCGGGTTCGCCTCTTCCTACGACCTCTTTACCCCCGATGTGGGCGAACTCGCCTTTCTGTCGGACGAAGAGGCCCCGCATCCCTTTTACACCCGCGGATTCATCCTCCATCAGGAAGACCACACCCCGGAACACATCGCCCGGGCCTACGAGCACGACAACGCGGCCGGGCTGCTTCTGGTCAAGGGGGCCGTGGACAGGGTGGCGGATCGGGAAGGGGTGCATGCGACCGTGGATGCCCCGTCGGAGGAGACCATGGAGGCCATCGGGGGGACCGGCGACACCCTCACCGGCCTGGTGGCGGCGCTCGCCGCATCGGGCATGGACATGGCGCAGGCCGCCGTGACGGCCGCCCGGGCCAACCGCCTCGCCGGAGCCATGGCCAGGCCTACGCCCGCCACCCAGATCCTGGACATCATACGATGTATTCCCGCCGCCCTGGAACAGGTCCTGAGATAAGCCTTCCCATTCTTTTTACCAATTCCTCCTTAGTGCATGGTTCCACAAAACCGAATCCGTATTCTTCCCCCTCTTCGTGCGCTTCGTGATCTTCGTGGGTTAAGAAGCCTCTGTTTCACCACGAAGGTCATGAAGAACACAAAGGAGGCAGAGGGTAAATTCCGGGTGTGTTTTGTCACAATGCTTGTGGAAAAGCCTACTTGGAAAGCGATACCCGGAGCGGGTATTTTATCGCGATGACGCAGTTCCATGGTCGGGGTGGTGCGGATTCGGGGCACGAATCACGGTTTTCCCCGGTTCCCGTTGACCCGAGGCACGGTTGTGGTAGGATGGCCTCCCGGCATGGATCGCACAAGGCCGTAATGAAAATGAACAGGAGGGACCCACCCATGGAACTGACCGATATTCTTCCCAAGGAAGACTGGGCCGCACTGGAACGGGAGATCCACGAGATCTCCGGAATGCGTCCCCGTGTGTACGACATCAACGGCATGGGCATCACGGATGTCTCGTTTTTCGGAAATGAACTCTGCGCCCGGATCCAGTCCATTCCCAAGGCCCAGACGTTTATCTGTGCCGTGGCCCAGAGCAACATGGCCGCCATGGCGCGAAACACCCGAAAGCCTGTGGTGGAGGAGTGCGATGCCGGGATGGTCAAGGTCGTGGTCCCCATATTCGCGAATGACGAATTTGTCGGCACGGTCGGGGGATGCGGCAAGCTCCTGGACGACGAGGAAGTGGATACGTACATGATCCATCAGTCCTCCGACCTCCCGGAGGAGGAGATCGAGAAGCTGGCGGAGTCCATTCCCGTGGTCACCCGCGAGGAGATGGAGGCCCTGGCCGCCCGCATTGCGGAACGACTGGAGACCCTTATTCGGGACCGTAATCCGGCCTGAGCCGGTGAGGACCCTGGTGTCTGAGGAGTGAAGGGAATGGAAAAAGCGATCATCCAGGGGGTGGAGCTTCAGCTCACAGATCCGGACGACATCCCCATGGCCTGGGTGGGACGGGAGGAACTGGTCATGCAGGTCCTGGCCGCGTGGCTGGTGATCGGTGACGACGACTTCCCGCTCAACCCCCGGCTGGTGGGAAGGCCCGGCGTGGGCAAGACCACGCTGGCCTACCATGCCGGGAGGTCCCTGGGCCGTTCGGTTTATCTCTTTCAGGCCACCATGGACACGAGACCCGAGGACCTGATCGTCACACCCGTCATCTCCGATGGGGGCCGAATCAAGTACATGGCGAGTGCCATCGTCACCGCCATGATCCAGGGCGGTGTGGGCGTGATCGATGAAGGAAACCGCATGAGCGAGAAGAGCTGGGCCTCCCTGGCGCCGCTCATGGACAACCGCAGATACGTGGAATCGGTGGTCGCCGGCATCAAGATTCACGCCCATCCGGATTTTCGGCTGTGCACCACCATGAACGACGACGCGAGTACATTCGAGCTCCCGGAATACATCCATTCCAGGCTTCAGCCACAGATTACCATCGATTTCCCGGAACGGGAGGAAGAGTTCCGGATCCTTCAGAAGAATCTCCCGTTTGCCACCGAAGACATCCTGGAATACGTGGTCGACTTTCTTCAGGCCTCCCATCAGGCCGAAGAGCGGTACTCGGTGCGGGATGGAATCAACATCGCCCGATACGCGCTCAAGCGACTCGCGGGACGGGGAGAGGACCCCTCCCGCCCCATGGCAGACTCCAGGATGGTGGAGGCCATGGGGGAGGCCGCCGGCATGATTCTGGACGAGGCCGCGGCCGAGTATTTTCAGCTCCTGCTTCAGGATGATGAAGACGACTGACTCGACCATCCAATGGGGCCCCGTCCGTTTTGTTCCCATTCTCCACAACCGGCTGGAATTCGCCCTCGAGGTGCGCCGGCAGATGGAGACCTATGGTCCCGATGCGGTGGCCGTCGAATATCCCCCCACCCTCAGACAGGCCGTCCTGCAGGGCGTACGGCGGTTGCCGTACCTCTCCGTCATCCACTACGAAGAAGCGGACGGCACCCTGGTTTATCTGACCATCGAGCCCACGGACGGCCAGGTGGAGGCGGTTCGACTCGCTCTGGAACGGGGTCTGCCGGTCCATTTCGTGGACCGGGACACGGAAGGATATCCCTTCGATCGTTCGCCCATGCCGGACCCCTATGCCGTGGCCGGAATCGGTCATTTCGAGTATTGCCGGGCCTGGCTGGAATCGGCTTGCAGTACCTCGCGCGCACCGCAGGACATTCTGCGTGAACGAACCATGGCCTTTCATCTCCGAGCCCTTGCAGAGGAAGGACATCGGGTCCTCTTCGTGGGGGGGCTGTACCACCTCTCCGGGATCCTCGATCACATGGAGAGGCCCCAGGCCGAGGTGATCGGAAGGGGGCACAGGCGCGGAGTGGGGCTGGCACACCTCCATGAAGAATCGAGCCGGGAGGTGATGACCGAGATGCCGTTTCTGGCGGCTGCGTACGAGTCCTTTCGCACCGACCCGGCGGCCGCGCCTTTCCCGGATCGCCTCGAGATCCACCAGGCACTGATTCGAGCCGCCCGGGAAGGCTACTGGAAGAACAGCCGGGAGGAGCTGAGCCTGTCCCAGGTGCGGGTCCTGAACACCTTCGCGCGGAACTATGCCCTGATCACGGGCGGCCTGACGCCGGACTTCTACCAGCTCGTGGTGGCGGCCCGGGGCGCCGCGGACGACGATTTCGCCTACGAGATCTGGGAAAAGGGAAGCGAGTATCCCTGGCAGACGGAAAGCCCCGGAATACCGGTCCTGGTTCTGCGGGGCGAGGACCTGTTCCTGGACCAGAAACAGATCCGATTTCATCGGCGAATCAAGTCTTTTCGTCGCAGGCTCGTCCCGGTCCCAAAACGCAAGAAGGCCACGAAACGAGATCGGGAGGCGTGGAAGCGGGAATTCCACGGGTTCCACATCTGTTCCTATCCCCCCGAGGACGTGCTCGTGGAGGGATACGGGGCCTTTCTCAAGCGTAGAGCCCTGGAGATCAAGACCGAGGACAACGCCCGAGAGGTCCCCTTTACCGCGTCCATGCTCGACGGGCTGGACGTCCGGCGAACCCTTCGGGAGTGGCACAAGGGAACCCTCTATGTGCGGGAAGACCGTCCCGTCCGGGGACGCGTGGGTTCGGTGGTGGTGATCTTTGATGCGGACATACGGGGCGATGCAGGGGAGGAGGACTTTCCCTGGTGCGTCACCTGGCTGGGGGAGCACAGCCAGGAATCGGACATGGCCTTTTACAGCACTCCGGCCGGAGAGGTCATGGACGGCCCGGGAATCAGCCGGTGTCAATACGGAGGGTTCATGCTCTCCTATCCGCCGTTCCGGGTATACGATATCTGGAGGGACCCGTTTTTCGGCGCGGCCCGGAGCAAACCCGAGCGCCTTCTCATGGCGGCCCTGGACTACAGCCAGGAGAAGAATGTGGTCTATGTGGCCGGCGATCCCCCGTCGGGCTGGTGCCGGAGCCTGGCATCCCGGCTCGGGAAGCGGATCATCTACATCCCCATCGGGACCTTCTCACCCGTGAGCCTCAAGAAGGTCCGGCGTTTCCACGTGCTCGAAGGCCACCACGTGCGACGGTATGCGCCGGACTACATCGGCCGTTAGCAGGCCGTTGAAATACGCCCATCTGCTGCGTTTCGCTCATCCCTCGTCACTGCGGCTTACTGGGTTGTACGCCTCATTCCTCGGGATTTCGCAGGCCTTCCATCTGGGCATGTTGAGTCAGCCTGTGAACATCGGATGTTTCAACACGCTGTTAGGAACCGAGCGAGTCGCCGCAGTCGATGTTCCCGCACGCCCCGCATTTCGGGCCCGTATCCTCCCCGTCGCTCCCCCACGGTCACGTTCGCTCTCACCTGCACCGATCACCGGTCCGGCAGGAGGAGAGTGAAGGTCGTGCCCTTGCCGGGCATGGACGTAAAGGTGAGTTCCCCTCCGTGCTCCCGCACCACCTTCTCGGTCACGGGGAGACCGAGGCCCGTCCCCTTATATCCCTTGGTGGTGAAGAAATCCCTGAAGAGCCGTTGCTGGGTGTCCTCTCCCATGCCGGTCCCGTTGTCCCGGACCTCGAAACGGACTCCCCATCCCGGGGGGCGGTCCGTGCGAACCCATATCCTCCCCGTGCCCTCGATGATCCCTTCCAGGGTGCAGGCGTCAATGGCGTTGGTCACGAGGTTGAGCAGGGCGCGATGGATCCCGGTGCGGTCCATGGATACGGGAGGAAGACCCGGGGTCAGATCGCTCTCCAGTTGGACGTTGGACAGCCTGGCGCGATCCTCCACCAGGGAAAGGACTTCCCCCGCGACGTCATTGGGGTCCACCGGTTCGTAGTGGGGTTGCCGTTTCGTGGAATAGGTGAGCATGTCCATCACGATCGCCGAGATCTGATCGATGTTTTTCTCCACCATGGCCCAGCCTTTTTCCGTGAGGGAGAGGTCCCCTTTGGAAATGGCCGAATTGATCACGTACCCGCCGCCTTTGAGGCCGTTCAGGATGTTCTTGATGTAGTGGGCGAGCCCGGCCACGGTGTTTCCCACTGCGGCCATGCGTTCGGCCTGCTCCTTTTCCTGCTGCAGGCGCTGGATTTCCCTCAGGTCCTGGACAAAGACCACGCTTCCCACTTCGTTCCCCTCTTCGTAGAGGAGTGTCCCCGAAAGACGGACCGGAATGGACTCACCGTCGCGGTTCAGGAGCGCGGACTCCATGTTGATGACCTTACCGGGGGGGCCGTAACGGTCCCTGTAAAAGGCTCGGATCACATCCCCGATCGTATCCCGGGATGTGATGTCCTGGTAGCTGAGCCGTCCCACCACCTCCGCCGCGTCATACCCCAGAATATCCGAGGCGCCCCGGTTGAAGATGATGATCGTACCTTTCGGATCCGTGGCGATGATCCCGTCGATGGAGTTGTGAATCAGGTTCTGGACAAAGGCCTCGCGCCGCTCGAGTTCGCGGGTCATTGTGGCCCGTTCGGTCACGTCCTGGTACGTGACAATGGCCCCTCGAATCTCCCCGAGTTCGGCCCGAATGGGCGCAGCGGTGCAGAAGATGTGGGCACCCTCCTTTCCCATGTGGGGGAAAAAGGACTCGCCCTCCCACGCCCCGTCTATGTACGGGACTTTTCGAAGGCCGATGTCACTGTAAAGCTTCCGAATCCCCTCCTCGTCGTCTTCAATGATCAGGTCCGCCAGTGTGGGTCGAGGCTCCGGGTAGAAGGGCTCCCACTGCCGGCGGGTGCCGATCATCTCTTTGCTCGTAAAGCCGGTCAGGCCTTCACAGGCCCGGTTCCAATAGATGATTCGGTGGTCGCGATCCAGGACGAGCATGGGCAGGGGGGTGCCTCGAATAATCCCCTCGGCCGTCTGCTTCTGGCGAAGGGTCTCCAGTTGGGACTGACGGAGTTCCCGGGTCCTTGCCGCCACGTCGGTCTCGAGTTTTTCGGAATAGAGCTTTCGCGAGGCCTCGAGACGTCTTCGAACCGTGATGTCTCTGGCCATCAGGAGAAAGAGCGCCTCGTCCGGAAGCCAGATGATGTCTGTTTCCACGGGAAGAGCATGTCCCCCTTTTTGAAGGAACTCCATCTCCACCGTGACGGATTCGAGGATCTGGAGGTCTCGCAGGTGATGGGTGAGGATTTCCCGGGCCGGATCTTTGGCCGCCTGTCCGATGGTCATGGCGAGCAGGTCACCGAGAGGATATCCGAGCAGTCGGCAGAGGCTCTCGTTGGCCTCCAGGATCCGTCCTTCCGAATCGAAGAGGGCGATTCCTTCCCTGGCATGGTCAAAGAGGTGTTTGTATCGGGTGCGGGAACGTTCCAGGGCATGTTCCAGCCCCCTTCGGGTGGTCACGTCCCGGAGGCTGATGAGAACGCGTTCGGGTCCCCCGGTTCGGGCGGGAAGGGGGCGGAACGCGGCCTCGAAATCCCGTTTCGTCTCCCCGTCATGCAGGGAATAGTCTTTGTACTGCGTTTTCCCTCCCTGGGAGTTCAGGCCCTCGAGCGGGCATTCCTCCGCATTGCACGCCTCCGAGCGGCCGTGAAAGACATCGTAGCAGGTCCGGCCTTTAAGGTCTTGGGAGGAAGGGGCGAAGAGCTCCACCGAGGCCCGGTTCGCGGTCAGGATGTGGTGCCCGGGGCCGATGACGAGGATGGGATCGCTGAGAGAGTCCAGCAGGGTTTCCGCAGGTCCCCTTCCGACGGAAGGCCGGCCGGCAGCCTCCAGGAGGCGGCGGGCCGCGGCCATGTCCAGGACACCCACCGTGGCAGGGGCGGCGGCTCGAATGTCAGAAAAAAGGCTGGATCCCTCTGACGAAACGATGATCAGGTCAAGCCCTGGAAGAGACACAAGGTCGGAAATCCCGGAACAGGGGAAGTGGGGCAGGGCGTTGGCCTCACAGATCCCGGAGGCATCCGGATCCGAAGACGACACAGCCATCAGCCGCCAGCCGAGAAGGCCGGCCGCCTCTCCCATCAGCGCATGGATGGATGATCCGGCCTTGGGGGAGTCTCCGGCCAGGGCCACGTTCACCCTGTCTTCGGGGCTCAGTTGAGGGTCTCCCGAACGCATTTCAGGAGCCTGTCAGGGTCCACCGGTTTCTCGATATAGGCATCGATGTAAAGGGGCCGGGCGCCTTCATCCGGGGCCGTGCTCCGCTTGAGAAATGCGTCCAGATCGATTCCCGTTTCCCCCGCCACTCCGGTGACCATGATGATAGGGATGTTCTTCAAGCCTTCATCCTGACGAAGGTCCGACAGCAGGCTGATGCCGCTTTTTTCCGGCATCATGAGATCGAGAAGGATGAGATCCGGCGGTGACTCCCGGATCATGTCCAGGGCCTCGCGGCCGTTTCGGGCCTGCCGGGTGGTGTACCCGTTGTCCTCGAGAATCGTGGACAAAAACAGGGTGACATCCGGATCGTCGTCGACAATGAGAATACGGCTGCACATGGCACATGTCTCGAACAGAAGATGGGTCGCAAACCGCCTGCGGGTATGATTTCGATTCTATTCGAAGGCCCTGCCGTAAGTCAACTCCGGGCGGGCCGGAAAAAGACTCACACTTGAAGAGATCGGTTTGATAGGATAATGGATTGGTGAGAACTAGTGAATTCCCGGAGCGTCGAGGACGGCGAACACCCCATGAAAGAGACCATCGAACAGAGGACCCGGATCATCCTGGACAGTATTGCGGACGGCGTGTTTACCGTGGACGCCGACTGGAAAATCACGTCCTTCAACCGGTCGGCCGAGCGGATTACGGGAGTCCCCCGGCAGGAGGCCGTGGGGAGGCATTGCTGGGAGGTTTTTCGGGCCAGCATCTGCGAGAGCCGCTGTTCCCTGCGCCACACCATGGAGACCGGCGCGCCGGTCCTGAACCGGTCCATTTTCATCGTGAACGCCGAAGGGGACCGGGTTCCGGTGAGCATCTCCACGGCGCTTCTCCGGGATGCCGACGGTCGGGTCATGGGCGGGGTGGAATCCTTTCGGGATCTGAGCGAGGTGGAGGCCCTTCGCAAGGAACTGTCGGGACGGCAATCGTTTCAGGACATCATCAGCAAGAACCGGGAGATGCACCGACTGTTCGGGATATTGGAGCAGGTCTCCGAAAGTACCAGCACGGTCCTGCTTCGAGGGGAGAGCGGCACGGGAAAGGAACTTTTCGCCCGGGCCATCCACATGCTGAGCCCCCGGCGGGACAAGCCTTTCGTGGTGATCAACTGCGGGGCCCTTCCCGACAACCTCCTCGAGTCCGAGTTGTTCGGGTACAAGGCCGGGGCCTTTACGGACGCACGCAAGGACAAGCCGGGCCGCATCGCCATGGCCGAAGGGGGGACCCTGTTCCTCGACGAGATCGGCGATGTGTCCGCTGCCCTTCAAGTGCGGCTGCTGCGGTTTCTGCAGGATCGGCTGTACGAACCCCTGGGTGGCACGCGTTCGGAACAGGCCGACGTGCGTGTGATTACGGCCACACACCGGGACCTGGAGGACATGGTGCAAAAGGGAGAGTTCCGGGAGGATCTTTTCTATCGGATCAATGTGGTCCGACTGGTCCTTCCTCCCCTTCGCGAGCGGAAGGAAGACATCCCCCTGCTGGTGGAGCAGTTCGTGAAGAAAAGCGCCCGGTTGAACGGAAAGGATATTCAGGGCGTTACTCCGGAAGTCCTGACCCTGCTCATGGGGTATGATTTCCCGGGAAATATCCGTGAACTGGAAAACTTTATCGAGTACGCGACCCTGGTCTGTAAGGGCGGATGGATCGGAGTGGAACACCTTCCGGACGATTTTCGAAGACGGGTAGGCGTGGGCTCCACGGAACCGGCCGAGGTCTCCGGAATGGACCTCTCCTGGAACGAGGCGGAACGGAATTTTATCCTGAATGCCCTCGAGCGCAACCAGTGGAATCGATCCGCCACGGCCGAGCAGCTCGGTATTCACCCGAGCACGCTGTGGAGAAAGCTCAGACGCCTCGACGTGCCCCTGCCCAAGCGCGACGGGCGGAGCGTCAAGCGCGATGGAGATTAATTCGCTTTCTTCATGAATTCCGAAAAACTCTGGGTGAGGTAGGCGTTGCTGTCGATGTAACGCAGGACCAGAAGGAAGGGGCCGGCCTCAACATATTCGCCAAGCACGCGTAACTTTTCGCCCTCAGGCGACAGAAACCAGTTCGTGGGATAGCCCTCCACCATGTAGTCTCTGGCGAGCGTCTTCATGACGTCGGCGTCCACCTTGACCGGCACGAAGTGTTCTTCGATATAGGCGATGACCTGCTCGTCGCTAAAGGTCGTTTTCTCCATTCGATCGCAATACCCGCACCAGGAGGTGCGGAAGTAGACCAGCATCTTTTTCCCCGTATCTCCTGCCTCCTGTTTCCCTTTTTCGTATCCTCGCCATTCCAATGAGTCCGCCGCGGCATGGGCCGGGGCCAGGCACAGGGCCAGCACGATCAGCCACCCCCCCCACCGGCACACCGGATGTCTTTTCATGAATGTCTCCGTTCTCGAATTCCTTCGGGGTTCCCCGGTGGTTTCGGACCAGGGGCCCGCGACCGTTACCCGGGAAAGAGTTCCCGGATCACCTCGCACGAGGTGGGAAGCGGGGGCAGGTCCATTTTCCCGCGCTTCTTGTTGTCAAAATCGTCCAGGGGGTAGATCCGGCCCTGTGTGAGCACCAGGTCCTCCTGGGCCCGTATTCCCGTGGGCGCCTTGCCTTCCTTCATGGCCATGTTCTTGAGGAGCGTGAGAAAATCGGTGATGCTCACGTCGTTGGGGCACCGTTCCTGGCAGGTGTAACAACTGGTGCAGAGCCAGAGTTCCTCGCTCCCCAGGACGTCGTCCCGAAGGCCCAGGAGCGCCATGCGAATGATACGAATGGGGTTGAACCGGCTTTCCACCTGGGCCACGGGACAGCTCGACGCACAGGTGAGGCATGTGATGCAGGCCATGAGATGGCGGGCCTCAGGCAGACGGGACAGGTCCCGTTTGAACCGGGAGTCGATCCGATCAAGTTGAATGGGTTCCATGAAACGCATTCTCCCTTCCTCCGGCACGGAATGCCCGCCAGTCCGAAGCACGGGCCGGCTACCGGACCGGGTACGCGTCCTCCAGCATCCCCTCCAGCATACCCATGGTCTGCCGGTCGGTGGACAGCGGAAGCCAAGCGGCCCCGTTGGGACAGGCGGCGACGCAGATTCCGCAGCCCTGGCAAGCGGAGCCGATCACACGGATTCGATCCTTCTCCCGCACGCGTGCCTGAAACGGACAGGCCGATATACAGGTTTCGCACAGGGAGCAGAGCGCGTGGTGCACCTCCGATACGGTCCGGGACGTCCGGATGGCCGGTTTCCCCAGAAGATTGACGGCCCTCATGGATGCAGCCCGCGCTTGAACCACCGTCTCGGCCATATTCCTGGGGGAGTGGGCCAGACCGCATGCAAACACGCCGGGCCGGCAGAGGTCCACCGGGCGCCATTTGGGGTCCATCTCCTGAAAAAAACCGTCCTCGTTCAGGTCCACGCCCAAGCCATGGGCCAGGGAACGGTTGTCCGACGGCACCACCCCGGTGCTCAATACCAGGAGGTCGGGATGGACCTCCACGAGCCGACCCAGGATGGGCTCGTGGAACCGGACGAGCACCCGGTCGTCCTCCACCACGGCCTCGGGCGGCTCGCCCGGGAGGTATCGGACAAACTGGACCCCCTGCTCTCGAAGCCGGTGGTAATGGGATTCCATGAATCCGTAACTCATGAGGTCCCGGTAGAGCACAAAGATGTCGGCGTCCGGTCGCATCTCCAGGATTCGGGAGGCGTTTTTGAGGGCCGAGGCACAGCAGATGCGGCTGCAATAGGCCCGTCCTTCAGGGTCCCTGGATCCCACGCACTGGATCATCACGATCCGTCCCAGGTCTTCCGGGCGAAAGTCGCCGGCGCCGAGCCGGGCCTCCAGATCCCCCTGGCGCAGGATCCGTTCGCTCCGGCCGAATCCGTATTCCTGAGTCTCCGCCTCCGCGCCCCCGGTGGCGAGGACCACGGCGCCGCACGCCAGGGACTCTTCTTTCCCCTGTTCGAGGATGGTGGCGCTGAAACGGCCCGGCTCTCCACTGAGCCCCGTGAGCTCGGCACGGAGGCGGACCTCGATACGGTCGTGACCCTCTATGCGGGCCTTCAGATCCCGAACAAACGAGACCGGGTCCATCCCGTCCAGGGTATACCGCCTTTGGGCCGTGAGTCCGCCGAGGGCGTTCTCCCGTTCCACGATTCGAACGCGAATTCCGTGGTCCGCTGCGGCTAAGGCGGCCGTCATGCCGGCCAGACCCCCACCCACCACCACCACTTCCTGGATTACGGAGAGGGGTACGGCCTTGGGAAACTCCCGGTATTTCAGTTTGAGTGCGGCCGAGGCCAGAATGGAACCAGCCAGGCGCCGCTTTTCTTCGGCGTTCCCAGGTGATAGCCCCGATGCCCGAAGGTCCACCACCTCCACCAGGTCTTCCTGAAGCCCGAGACCGGCGCCCAGTCTGTGCAAACGCCGGTCGTAGACGTACGGCGTGCAGGCCCCCACCACGAGGCGGTTCAGATTCTCTTTTCGGAGTCGATTTTGGGCCTCATCAAAGCCTTCGGCCCGGCACAACCGGTCTCCCTCCAGGACCAGCGCCACATCCGGATGATTGCGCAGGTCGCCCAGAAGGTCGTCCCACGGGAGGTCTTCCCCCTGCCCCCCCAGACAGCGGCACAGGAGAACACCCACCCGGGGGATCTGCCGGGAGACATCCCGAGCCTCCTGGTCGGATTGGTCCTCGGACAATGCGGGGGGCTGCCCGGCGTCCAGGGCCGCTCGGCAGGCCGCGGCCTCGGCCTGATGCACGGTCTCGGTGATGTCTTGAAGCCCGTAGGCCGATCCGCACCAGTAGATCCCGGCACGGCCCGTGTCCGCGGGGTCCGCGCCCCGGGTCTCGGCAAAACCCCATGGGTTCAATGGGACACCGACGATCTCGGAAAGCCGCTTCATCTCCGGGGTGCTCGCCTGCCCTGTGGAAAGGACCACCAGGTCGAAGGGCCGCTCTCGAATCTCCCCTGCCTCCTCCAGGTAGTGCCTGAGGTAGAGGAGGCCGTCCGGGCCCGGTTCCACCGCATGGACCCGGCAGGGGATCATCTCCGTCCCCGCGGCCTCGGCGCGAAGCTGATATCGGTAGCCTTCCTTGCCGTAGGCCCTCATGTCCATGTAGAAGACGGCCGTTTCCGCATCGGGGATACGTTCCTTGACGAGCAGGGTCTCCTTGAGGGCGAACATGCAGCAGATGGAGGAACAGAAATCCCGGCCCTGCTTGGGGTTTCTCGACCCCACACACTGGATCCAGGCGATGCGTCGAGCCGGTTCGCCGTTGGAGGGACGGAGGATCCGCGCCCCGGTGGGGCCGGTGCCGCTCAGGAGGCGTTCCAGTTCAAGGCTCGTGATCACGTCGGGCAGGGTGCCGAAACCGTATGCATCGGGAGGCCCTGGATCGTACAGCCCGCACCCCGGTGCCAGGATCACGGCGCCCACCGTGTGGGTCGTGTCCCGGCCTTCGCCTTCCAGGGTGATGGCCTCGGTGGGACAGACCTCTTCGCATTCGCCGCAACGGGTGCAGGCCTCGAAGTCGATCACGTAGGAGAAGGGGACGTTATGAGGGACTTCCCGGTAGACGGCCTTTCGACGGGAAAGCCCTTCGTTGAAGGCATCGTCCACCTCCACGGGGCAGGCCTCCTCGCAGCGCCCGCAACCGATGCAGGCCTTGGGGTCCACTCCCCGGTGGCGGGTGCGAAGGGTGACCTCGAATCGCCCGGCCTCGCCTTCCACGGCCGTGAGTTCGGTCATGGGAAGGATGCGGATGTTTTCGTGGAACAGGCCCTTTCGCAGGCAATACTCGGACGCTGCGTCCCGTTCCCAGGCGGGCAGCATGCGGCAAAGGCCGCAGTGGTTGTTGGGAAACTGGTAATCCAGGCGGGAAAGGATGCCTCCCAGTGCCGGAGAGGCCTCGGCCAGGAGTACACGGCACCCCCGCTCGGCCAGGTCGATGGCCGCCTTGATCCCGCCGACGCCGGCGCCGACCACGAGCACCGTCCCTGAGTTGTTGTCAGCCATGGGAATCTCCCGTCTCGCTAGTCCGCTGCAAGCTCCGTGAACTCCTGGTCCTCGAACACGGAGAGCGGCAGAGGTTCTTCCGGGCTCCGTCCCGGTATGTAGCCGAAACGGGCCTGGGTCCTGCTTGCGGCCGTGCGGAAGATCTCCATGACCGGCAGGTCCATGGGACAGGCCGTGGAGCACTGGCCGCAGCCCACGCAGAGCGTGCTCATGTGGAGCATTCGAGTGATGTGGAAAAACACCGTGTCCGTGGGGAGCTTGACCGTGCCTTGTTTACCCGCCCATCGGAAATACTGTTCGGGATCATGGCGGAAGGTGTCGGTGAGAAACACGCACTCCCGGCAGTAGCAGGCGGGGCACGCGGCGCGGCAGTTGTAGCAGTTGATGCAGGTCTTCATGAGGTCACGAAGGCCTGCAAAGGAAGAGGCCCTCTCGCCGTACTCCTTCAGCATGGCGTCCCGCTCGGCGATTCGTGCCTGGACCAGGGCATCGAGGGCCTTTTGACGCCCCTTGGGTTCCTGTCCGGCCTCCAGGTCGAGGCTGAAGAGAGCGGATCGACCGTTGTCGGTCTGGGCGCACACAATCAGTTCCCGGCCCGGGTCCGCTCCCAGGAGGCGCAGAGACAGATCGGCCCCGTCGTGTACCGGGAACTCGCAGACCCGGCAGGCCGGAATGCGGGCCAGAGAGTCATCTCCCTGCAAGGCCCGCTCATGAAACGCCATGGCGGCCCGGTCCCCGTGTTCCACGGCCAGTTCGAGGAAATCTTTCGATTCCATCCGACCCAGGCAATCCGTGGTGATGATGAGGACCTGTTCGCGGTGGGCCTGCTTGAGTTTGCCCAGTTCCACATAGGCCCGGTAGTCGCAAGGCCGAAGGAACGCCGCCATGCGATAGGAGGCCTTCTTGCTCGTGAGCAAACTCAAAAGCCGTGCCGCACTGGTGGGGGTCACGGGGGCCAGGGGGTCCAGGTCGTCGAGTTCGGCGGGATCTCTGACCAGAGTGTGCATGACCATCTCGCCGTCGGGCTGGCGCATGGGCAGGAACACGGCCTGAACAACGTCTTTCTCCAAGAGGGCCGCGAAGAGTCCTCTGAGGGCGTCATTGATGTTCCCCGAATCCACGGGGAGCTTCACGCAATCCGTCATGGTCTATGAGTCCTCCATGTGAAAACGCGGGACGAGGTCCACTCACGCAACACGTTCTCTTCTCAATTCCGTGGGTCCCAGGGCCTTCACCTTTTCCGTCATTTCCCGAATGGTCTCGGCGAAGATATTTCCCTCGCTCGCGCCGATCCATCGAAGCCAGAGGCGGTCTTCCTCGAGACCGTACTGCCCCAGGATTTCCTTGAGCAGGGCCACACGGCGCCTGGCCTTGTAATTGCCGTTGATGTAGTGGCAGTCGCCGGGGTGACACCCCCCGATGAGGACCCCGTCGGCGCCTTCGAAAAACGCCTTGAGTACGAACGTGGGGTCCACCATGCCGCTGCACATCATGCGGATCAGGCGCACGTTGGGCGGGTATTTGTGTCGCGATGTACCCGCCAGGTCCGCTGCCGTGAAGGTGCACCAGTTGCAGACAAAGGCCACGATGATCGGTTCTTGGTCACTCATGCCCTGCTCCCTAAGCGGTATCGGATGTTCCGATGTGTCTGTGTTTTGATTTTTCGATCTTGACCTTCCTCACCCCTCACCGTCACCCTTCACCGTCTTTTCACGCCATCAGTCCTTCGATCTCCGCAAAGACCTGGCTGTCCGTAAAATGACTCACTTTGGCGGCTCCGCTGGGGCAGTAAGCCGCACAGCTTCCGCACCCTTTGCACTTGGCCTCGTTCACCACGCTCACGCCCCGGCGCTCATCGAAGTCGATGGCCGAATAGGCGCAGAGGTCCCGGCATACCTGGCATCCCGCGCAGATCTCCGGGTCGATGAACGAGGTCATGGGGCTCACTTCCACCTTGCCGAAGGCGGAAAGGCTGATGGCCTCGCTGGCCGCCCCCTTGGCCTGGGCCACCGTGTCCGGAATGTCCTTGGGGCCCACGCAGGTGCCGGCCACGAACACGCCGGCGGTTGCCGTGGATACGGGCTCCAGCTTGGGGTGCTCCTCCAGGAAAAAGCCGTCGCGGCCCAGGCTCAACCCGAACCGGCGGGCCACGTCGATGGCGTCGTCCCGCGGTTCCATGGCCGCGCAGAGCAGGACCATGTCCACGGGGACGCGCAGCATCTTTCCGAGAAGCGTGTCTTCCGCGATGACGATCAGACGTCCTTCCTCGTCCGGGTTCTCGGCCTTGTCCGTGACCTGGGCCGCCTTACCACGGACCAGTTTTACCCCCTCGGACTGGACACGGTTCTGGAATTCTTCATACCCCTTTCCGAAACACCGCATGTCGATGTAGAAGTTGTAGACGGCGGTTTCCTCGCCGATGCGGTCCTTGATGAGGTGCGCGTACTTCAATGCATACATGCAGCATACGCGGCTGCAGTACTCGTGGTAGTTCACATCCCGGCTGCCGATGCAGTGAAGGATCGCCACGCTCTCCGGAGGGCGGTCAAAGGCCCACCGGGCGTTTCGAATGAGGATCTGCCCTCCGGTGGGCCCGGTGGCGTTGGTCAGGCGTTCGAATTCCAGAGATGTGAAGACGTTCGGGTACCGGCCGTACCCGAACTGGGTCATGGGGGAGGGGTCCATCAGGTTGAATCCCGTGGCCAGTATGATGCTTCCCACATCCACGTCCACGGTTTCATCCTTCATGGAGTGATCGATGGCCCCCACCTTGCATGCCTGGACGCAGGCCATGCACTCGGAGCAGACGCCGCAGTTCAGGCATCGGTGGGCCTCCCGGCGAGCCTCATCTTCCGAAAGACCCCGGCTGACTTCGTCGAAGGCGGCGGTACGCCCCTCCGGATCCTTGATTTCCGCCTCGGCCCGGGGCTCGTGAGCGAGCCCGACCGGGACCTCGGCCCAGTCCGAGGGGCGGTCGATTTTCGCCGGGGGTGGTTGGAGGACGGCCTTCGGGTCCTCTCCGCGAAGGAAGAGGTCCATGGCATCGGCCGCGCGACGCCCGGCCGCCACGGCCTCGATGACCGTGGCCGGGCCGGTGACGGCGTCACCGGCGGCAAAGACGTCCGGGAGAGAGGTCTGCATGGTCTGCGGGTCCACGTCGAAGGTGTTCCACCGGGTGATGGTGAACCCGTCCCCTTCCCGCAGCCAGGAGAGGTCGGGCGTCTGGCCGATGGCCGGAATCACGGCATCGCAGGGTATCACGAATTCCGATCCCTCCACAGGAACCGGCCTTCTTCTCCCGCCGGCGTCGGGCCGGCCCAGTTCGGTCTTCATGCACTCGAAACCGCTGACCCTGCCTGTCTCTTCCAGAATCCGCACCGGGGCGGTCAGTTCGAGAAGTCGAATCCCTTCGGACAGGGCCTCTTCGATTTCCTCCTCATAGGCCGGCATCTCCTTCCGAGTTCTGCGGTAGACGATTTGGACCTCCCCGCATCCCATGCGAAGGGCCGTTCGGGCGGCGTCCACGGCCACGTTTCCGCCTCCGATGACCACGACACGGTTCCCCGGAGGCCGGCCGCGACCCAGGTTGACCTCCCGAAGAAAGTCCACCGCGTCCACGAGACCCTCGATTTCGCCTTCCCCCGGTATGCGGAGTTTCATGCCCATGTGGGCCCCGGTGCCCAGAAAGACGGCCCCGAACCCTTCGGCCCTGAGGTCGGAGAGGGTCACGTCCACCCCGAAACGCATTTCGGTGCGGGCCTCCACACCGAGGCTCAAAATGTAGCCGATTTCGCGGTCCAGGACGTCGGGCGGGAGGCGGTAGTCCGGAATGCCCACTCGAAGCATCCCTCCAAGCGCGGGCAGGGCCTCGAAGATGGTGACCCCGTATCCCTTGAGCCGAAGGTAATAGGCCGCGGTCAGGCCCGCCGGACCGGATCCGATCACGGCCACCCGTTCTTCCCGGTTCTCGATCTCCGGAGGCGTAATCGCGGCCAGGTCCACGTGATCCGCGGCCACGCGCTTGAGTTCGCGAATGGACACGGGCGAATCGACTTCGGCCCGCCGGCACTGAGTCTCGCAGGGGTGGGGACAGACACGGCCCAGGACCCCCGGAAGGGGAAGCCGTTCCATGATGAGGCGCACGGCCTCCTCGTACCTCCCCTGGCCCACGAGTTGGACATAGCCCTGGACGTTGATCCCCGCCGGGCAGGCGAGGACGCAGGGAGCGCGGTCCTTCTTGTCGATGGCAAAGGTGATGGGCACGGCCTGCGGAAAGGACCGGTAGATGGCCTTTCGGTCCTGAAGTCCCTCGTCCCACTCGTTGGGAAGGCTTACGGGACAGACCGCGGCGCACTCGCCGCATCCCGTGCAGGTGCTCGTGTTCACATACCGGGCCTTCTTGCGGATACGGACGCGGAAACTCCCCACAAAACCATCCACATCCTCCACCTCGCTGTAGGTGAAGAGTTCGATGTTGGGGTGCTGACCCACGGAGACCATCTTGGGAGTGCCGATGCAGGAGGCGCAGTCCAGGGTGGGAAAGGTCTTGTCGTACTGGAGCATGTGGCCGCCGATGGTCGGCTGTTTCTCCACCAGAAAGACCTTGAACCCGGCGGAGGCCACATCGAGCGAGGCCTGCATGCCGGCGATGCCGCCGCCTACCACCAGGACGTTCGGGTTGACCGGCACCACCTTGGCGTCCAGGGCGTGCTGCATGGGGACCCGATGAATGCCCGCCCGGCACAGGTCGATGGCCTTTTTGGTCGCCTCGCCCTCGTCCTCGGTGACCCAGGAGCAGTGCTCCCGAATGCAGACCATGTGAAAGGCCTCATAGGGATTGAGTCCGGCCCTCTGGCAGACGCCGCGAAAGGTCTTCTCGTGCATGCGGGGCGAGCAGGAGGCCACGACCACGCGGTTCAGATTCAGGTCCCGAATGTCCTGCTCGATCATCTCCTGGCCCGGATCCGAGCACATGAAGAGGTTGTCCCTGGAGACCACCACGCCGGGCTCTCCGGCCATGTAGTCCCGTACCTCGGCCACGCGGACCTTGCCGGCGATGTTGGAGCCGCAGTGACAGACGTAGAACCCGATTCGGTCTTCCATGGTCTACCCTTTATGATAACGAATCGTAGTCGATATCTTGCATGGATTTACTTCGTGTTCTTCGTGTCCTTCATGGTAAAAAAAGGGAGTCATGCACCACGAAGAACACGAAGGGTCCTGAAGAATACACCCGTGAACCATGCTTGACGAACTCGTAAACACTGTTTTTCGTGCAGAGACGCCAAGAACGCTAAGAAAAAAAGCCTTTTGATATTCAATGGTTATCTTTGCGTTCTTTGCGGCTTGGCGCGAGAATGTATCTTTTTACAAGGACATCATGCTTCAAAAGATCAATCCCCGTCCAGGGACTCCAGCACCAGTTCAGCGATATCGGCCACCCGGACCTCCTCTTCCTTGCCCAGGGTCTTGAGCGCATCCTCGAACATGATGATGCAGTAGGGGCACGCCGCGGCGATCACCTCGGCCCCGGTCTCCATGGCCTCCTGAACCCGAAGGATGGCGAACCGTTCCTCGGTGGGGACTTCATTCCAGAGACCTCCTCCTCCCCCGCCGCAACAGAGGCTGTTTTGGCGGTTGCGTTCCATTTCCACCAGTTCCAGCCCGGGGATGGACTGGAGAACGCGGCGGGGCGGCTCGTAGATGCCGTTGTGCCGGCCCAGGTAGCAGGGGTCGTGGTAGGTGACCTTCTTGCCCAGGGAACGGCACGGGGTGAGGCGACCCTTCAGAATCGCATCGTGGAGGAGTTGCGTGTAGTGCTGAACCTGGTACAGTCCCCCGAATTCGGAGTAGTCCCGGGAAAACGCGTTAAAGCAGTGGGGGGAGGCGGTAAGGATGCGACGGACACCCTTTTCCTGGAACAGGCCCATGTTGTTTTTCATGAGCTTCTGGAAGACCTCTTCCCCTCCCATCTTGCGGACAGCGTCTCCGCAGCACTGCTCCCGGTCATCCAGGACGCCGAAGTCCACACCGACCGTCTGAAGGACCCGGATCAGAGCCCTGGCGGCCTTCTGGTTTCGAGCGTCGTAGGCCTGGGTGCAGCAGGTGAAAAAGAGGGTTTCCATGCCCTCTTCAAAGGGGACGACCCCCAGACCCTCGGACCAGCGAGTCCTTTCACCGGAGTCCCCGGACCAGGGATTGCCCCGGCTGGACGCGCTTCCCAGAGGGCCTTTCAGGGAGGGCGGGATGGATCCCGTTTCGTTCATCATCATTCGCATGGAGCGCAGGATGTCGATGATTCGAAGTCCTCTCGGGCAGTGGATCACGCAGTTGTTGCACGTGACGCAACGCCAGAGGTCTTCACCCTCGAATCCTTCGAGGCCGAATTGGGCGAGCCGGATGATGCCCCTGGGGGAAAAGTACCGCACCTGGTTCCAGGGGCAGACCCCGGTGCAGGTGCCGCACTGCATGCAACGCTCCAGGTCTTCACCGCCCAGCGCCTTGATGGCCTCCGTGACTTCCAGGAACGGGGTTGCGGCATTCATTCGGACGGATCTCCTTGGTTATCGATAAAAGGGGCGTGGTTCCGCCGGCGATCCTTGAAACGATGCCCGCCGCGGACTGCGGCGGGCCTTCCCGGCGGGACCGGGACAATCGCTGGTTCGAACTGCTACCATTCTGGTTGCGGGTCCGTCAACCTTAAATCCCCCTGCTCTGCTGGGGTATACGTAAGAAGTCATCGCCGCCGGCACGTCACGTGGGGCGGGTCAGCCTCGCTCATGAAGAGACGGTGTGCGTGTCGGTGCCGGTTGTCTGTGGCCAAGGGCCGTAAATCGTGTTCCTGAGTTCTATGGACGGGGGTACGGGGAAGGGCTTTGCCTTGCCCGTACCCTCCCAATTTACACGGCAGTGTACTTGGGCCCGCCGCCGCCTTCGGGCGGGACCCAGGTGATGTTCTCGTATGGGTCTTTCACGTCGCAGGTCTTGCAGTGGAGGCAGTTGGAGAAGTTCAGCTTGAGGTTGGGTTTGCCGGTCTTCTCGTCCACTTCCATTTCATAGACATTCGCCGGGCAGAAGTGCTGGCAGGGGGCCTGGTATTCCTGCAGGCAGCGGTTGTAACAGATGTCCAGGTCCAGCACTCTCAGGTGCGGCGGTTGTTGCTCTTCGTGAGTCGCCCCGGAATAGTAGACATCCGTCTCCTTGTCAAAGGTCAGGGTCCCGTCGAATTTGACGGCCCCGGTCTGCTCGGCCGAAGGGGAATCGGTCCCGTAAACCTCGCGGACCGTCTTCATGTGCTGATAATCCGGTTCGGTCTCGATGCGGTCCTTCAGGATGCGGCCGCCCAGGATGTACTGAAGTCCCGCCTTGAAGAGAGCGACCCACAGCCCCTTTTGAAAGGCCTGGTGGAAATTGCGTATTTTATGCATTTCCTTACCGATTTCGCCATCGTAAAGGGCCTTTTCATAAGAGCTGAGTTGGGCATCCGAGAAGTCCTGCTTCACCAGGGCTCGAAATATGGCCTCGGCGGCCAGCATGCCCGACTTCATGGCCACGTGGACCCCCTTGATCTTCTGGCTGATGAAGAGGTTGGCCGAATCTCCCACGAGAAGTCCGCCGTCGAAAGTGAGTTTGGGGATGGAAAAATACCCACCGACCGGCGCGGTCTTCGCCCCATACTGGGTCAGCTTTCCGCCCTCGATGATCTTCGATACCACCGGGTGGGCCTTGAATTTTTGAAACGCCATGTGCGGGTCCAGGGTCGGATCGGCATAGTCCAGGCCGGTCAGGAGTCCCAGACTGACCATGTTGTTTTGCATCCCATAAATGAACCCGCCGCCGTAGGTGTCGCTCTTCAGGGGATAACCCATGGTGTGGAAGACCTTGCCCGGTGCGATGCGTCCTTCGGGGACCTCCCAGAGTTCCTTGACCCCGACCACGTAACTGGGTGGGTTTTTCCCCCGGTCCAGACCGAAGCGCTTGATGAGGTTCTTGGTCAGGCTGCCGCGGGGGCCTTCGCCGAACACGGTGACCTTGGCCTTCAGGTCGATGCCGGGTTCGTAATTCCCCTTTTTTTCGCCGCTGGCATCGATGCCCTTGTCGCCGGTGCGGACGCCGATGACCCGGTCGCCGTCGTACAGGACCTCGGTGCCGGCGAATCCTGCAAAGAGATATGTCTCCTGGGCTTCCACCAGGCCGCCCAGCCATTCGGTGAGTTTGGAAAGGGATACCACGTAGTTGCCGTGGTTGTTCAACGGCGGCGGTGTGATGGGGGAACTGATCTTGCCGGTTCGGGTCAGCAGGCAGACGTCCTCTTCGCGGACCTCGGCGTCCAGAGGCGCGCCCTTTTCCTCATAGTCCGGGACGAGTTCCCGAAGCGATGAGGGGTCGATGACGGCCCCGGAAAGACTGTGGGCCCCAAGGTAAGAACCCTTCTCGAGAACCGCGATCATGAGTTCGTCGAGCCGTTGGCCCTCACCGCTCTGTTCCACTTTGTCATTGTGGGCCTTGACCAGGTTCACCAGGTGATAGGCGCCGCTCAGGGAGGCCACGCCCCCACCCACAAACAGCACGTCCACTTCCATGACTTCTCGTTCTTCGTCCAATGATCGACCTCCTTCGGGGATGTTCAGTGCTCGCTGAGCCCGGACCGGCGACGATGCGATCGGGGGAATCGCGGCGGGGTCCATGGACATCTCAGGTAGATCACCGCCGCTGTCCGGCCTCTGGCAAAAGGCGACCGCCGGAGCGGGTCCTGGTTGATGGTTGCGGCGCATTTCTAGGCGCTTACGAAGTCTCGTACTATAGCACCCCTGCTGAATCGGGTTCAACGATTTTTTGTGAAAACACACACAAAGTCGACGGGACTCGGGTGGCCGAATGGATTCGCCGCGTCAGGATGGACAGGGATGGGCGTCTCTATTCCCAGAAGGGTTCCCGGATGTCCGGGTCATGGCGCAGGGTCTTGAGGAATTGGTCGGTCCGCCTTTCGAGACGCCGTTTGAGGATATGGACCACTCCTTCCATGATCCGGTATCCCATGTGGTGATCTTCCTCCATCAGGGCCAGGAATTTTTTGCCGGGAATCATGATGACGTCGGAGGGTTCGCTGCAGATGGCATGCGCGGTGTAGTGGGCATCGGACAACAGGGCGGACCAACCGAAAGAGAATCCGGGTTTCACCGCCCCCAGGGCGATCAGGAGGGTCTCGGAGGCCTGGACTTCCAGGAGAATTTTGCCTTGAAACAGCATATAAAGATAGATTGCCTTGTCCCTTTCGCGGAATACCACCTCCATATTCTGGTATTCACGTATCTCCGCCAGAGGCCGCAGTTTGTCGAGCATCTCATCGGTGAGATTCTCCAACAGGTAGATCTTCCTGAGTTTTTCCACGGGAACCATGTTGCCCTCCTGTGAATGCTTCTCCCTGCGGTTCGACCGTCAGGCAAGAAGGAAGCATACGACGAATACGAGTCCCCCCATGAGCAGCCCCAGGCCCGCTGGAAGGCGCCCTTCCTGGGCGTCTCGACTGAGGTCCTCTTTTTTCTCCTCCATTTCTTTTCCCTTGATCCCTCTCAGGGCCCACCATGCGGGCAAGGAAAGCCGTACCAGGCGGCCCGGGACGTCTTTGGAAACCCGGGCCAGCCCGGCTGCGGCCTTATCCACGAAGATACTCTCGCAGACCTCGTTGAGCCGGTTGAGGGCGCGGTCCGTAAAACCATGGAATCGGGCCCCGCCCACCCGGTAGAACCAGTCGGTATCCAGGTTGACGGCACGCATTTCAGCGGGATAAATGCCCGACATGATCAACAGGGTGAATGCCAGGGCCCCGAACATGAGGAGTTGAAGCTGTCCCACGACGTGTGCGCCGGTATACGGAATGTAATCCACAGGATATGGGAGAATGTCGTAGAGCGGCTGAGGGTAAACGCCGAGAAACACACACAGGAACGCGGCCAGTCCCATGGCCAGCAGCATGTTGAGAGGCGGTTCCTTGGCGCGAATGCCCGCGTCGTGCCCGAAGAACATGAAAAACGGCACCTTGATGCCCGCGTGTTCCAGCACGCAGGCCGAGGCGAACTGGAGAATCAACCATATGGTGATCATGTGATGGTATCCGGCGGCGCTGATGATCATGGACTTGCTTACAAACCCGGAGAACAGGGGAAACGCCGAGATCGAGGCCGCTCCGACGATGCAGAAGAGGCATGTCAGGGGCATGGTTTTGTACAGCCCTCCCAGATCGGTGCAGCGAATCCGCCCGGTCACGTGAAGCACACTGCCTGCGGCCATGAAAAGGAGGGCCTTGTAAAGTATGTGACAGAACGCATGGGATATGGTTCCGTTGAGGGAGAGGGCGGTGCCGATGCCGATGCCGCACATCATGAAGCCCACCTGATTGATCAGGCTGTAGGAGAGCACGCCTCGAATGTCGTTTTCCAGGACGGCAAAGAATACGGGGTAAAAGGTCATGAACGCACCGAGCCAGATCAGGATCTCCGCCCCGGGATAGGCCCGGGCCATGAGATAGACGGCACTCTTGGTGGTAAATGCCGAGAGGAAAACAGCACCGGTGGGTGTGCCTTCGGGATAGGCGTCCTTGAGCCAGGGGTGGAGCGGGGGGATGGCCGCGTTCACCGCGATGCCCAGGAAGATGAGCCAGGAGCCGGGTCCGCCCAGGCCGATGAAATCCACGTCCAGCCGGCCCGTCTCGGACAGCCGGATCAGAATGCCGGCGAGAAGTACCAGGCCGCCCGCCAGGTGCACCAGGATGTAGCGCAGGGCGGCTGCGCGTGCCGCCGGTGTTTTTCGAGCCAGGATCAGGAACGTGGACGCTACGGCCATGAATTCCCAGTACACGTACAGGCTGAAGAAGTCGCCTGCAAACGTGACCCCCAGCGCGCTCCCCGCATACACCAGGGCCGCCATGTGCTGCAGGTCGTCTTTGACATGAAGGGAGAAGAGGAAACCGATGAACGCAGTCAGGCCGAAGATGTATCCGAAGACCCGGGCCATCCGATCCACATGGCCCAGGACGATGTCGTAGCCCAGGAAGCCGAATGTCCAGTGGTTTCCCTCGGGCACGGTGTGCACGGCGGCCATGGCCAAAAGGGGAAGGAGCAGAAGCCACCCCTGTTTCAGACGCCCCCGCAGCAGGGGGACCAGGGCCGCCCCGCAGATGAGCACCAGGCCTGGAGGGAGGTCAACGGTCATAGTAGTCCTCATCCCGCTTGATAAAACGCCTCAGAACCCGTGCCGCGAGGACCAGAATCACGAAGGAGATGTAACCGTAGGCGGCAAAGAAACACGGGGTCTCTTCCCAGGGAAACGCGCCGTGCTTGGGCAAAAAGAAATCCACGATCAGGAGCAGTCCCAGGCCGGCAAAAAACAGGCGCAGGAAGAGTTTGAAGTTTTCCGGCTTGTCGAACCATCCCGTCTTTCGTTCCATGGCTACACCACTCCCGTGAAGCTCAGCAGCAGATAGATCAGCCCTGCCGACAAGGTGATGTAAAAGGCCGGCCGGTACCCGGGTACGGGTTCGTGGCTGAGGATCCGTTTTTCTCCTATGGGGACTTCACGGTCTTCGTCCATGGTGTTACCTCCCCGTGATCTGGGTCACGGCCAGTAGTGCCAGGTCCATGAAGGGCCAGGGATGAAAAAACAGGACCAGCGAGCAGGTCCCGGTCACCAGGATGGCCGCCAGGCACCAGGCCGGCGCTTCGTGAACCTCGCTCGAAGCCCCTGTAGTTGCAGGCGGCGCGAAAAAGGCGTTGTAGACGATGGGCAGAAAGTACGCGGCGTTCAGGAGCGAACTGACCAGCAGTACCACCAGGAACCCGATCTGATGCGCCTCAAGGGTCCCCAGGAGCAGGTTCCACTTGCTCAGGAAGCCGCCGGCCGGCGGGAGCCCGATCACACCGAGGCTACCCACCAGGAACGCCCCCATAGTCAAGGGCATACGGCGGCCCAAACCTTTCATGTCGCTGATGTTTTTGAGACCGGTGGCCACAAAGATGGCCCCGGCGCAGAAAAACAGGGTGATCTTTCCGAACGCGTGCATGGCGATGTGGAGCAGTCCACCGGTCAGGCCCTTGGGAACAAGCAGGGCCGCACCGAGCACGATGTAGGAGAGCTGACCAATGGTGGAAAACGCGAGCCGCCGTTTCAGACCGTCCTGGGAAAGGGCCATGAGCGATGCCGTGACGATCGTGATGGAGGCCAGGACTCCTACCAGGATGTCCAGGCCGCATCGTCCCAGGAAGTCTACCCCGAAGACCCCGGTCAGGACGCGGAAAATGGAAAAGGCGCCCACCTTGACTACGGCCACTGCGTGGAGCAGCGCGGAGACAGGTGTAGGGGCCACCATGGCCGCGGGAAGCCAGGCGTGAAAGGGCATCACGGCGGCCTTGGCCAGGCCGAATACGAACAGGAGCCCCAGGAGCCATGCGGTTTGCCGGTCGATATGGCCTGCGAGGAAGCCCTGAGCCGTGAACTCCAGGGTCCCGGTCGTGAGGTAGCAGACGACCATGGCGGGCAGGACCAGGCCCACGGATCCGCCCACGATGTAGGCGAGGTACTTGCGGCCGGATCGACGGGCCTCATGGTCCTGGTGATGGGTCACCAGGGGATAGGTGGCGAAGGAGAGCATCTCGTAGAAGAGGTAGAGGGTGAGCAGGTTGGCGGAAAAGGCCACGCCCACGGTGGCGGAAAGGGCCAGGGCGAAGAAACAGAAGTAGCGGGTCTGAGAATGCTCGTCCAGGCCGCGCATGTAGCCGATGGAGTAGGCCGAGGTGACGATCCAGAGGCTGGATGAGACCAGCGCGAAGAGCAGGCCCATGGCGTCCACCCGAAGGGCCAGCGGGAGACCGGGCAGCACATGGGCCAGGACAAGAGAAGGACGCTTGCCCGCCAGGACCATCGGAAGAAGGGAGAAGACGATACCCAGCTTGACGGCAGCGGCGGAGAAGGTCCAGAACTCGCGAACGTTGGGACGCCGGCTCCACATGATGAATGGCACCGCAGCGGCGGATACCAGTATGGCCAGCAGGGGCCTTATGGAGAACAGCTCATCCATCAGGTAAATCCTCGGGGGATCACACGTTCAATGAACAGGGTGACGATGTCCCCGGTGTAGAGGCCGACGATCACCGTCCCCACGGCCGTGACGAGCAGGGGAACGAGCATGTCCATGGGGGCCTCCTGAATTCCCTGCGCCGGCTCTTGCCCGTCTTCTCCCGTGCCCGATTCGAAATAGGCCGCCTCGATGATGCGGAAGAACAGCACGGCGTTGATCAGGCTGCTGATGAGAAGGGCCGCCATGAACATGTAGTGTCCCGCCTGAAGGGCGCCCGTGAGAAGGTACCACTTGCTGAAGAACCCGCAGGTCGGGGGCACGCCGATGAAGCTGAGGGCGCCGGTCACCATGGCCGCGGTGGTAAAGGGCATGGAGCGGGAAAGACCCCGAAAGCCTTCCAGGTCCAGGTTCCGGCGGCGGTAAAAGACATTGTTGATCACGAGAAAGAGACAGAGCGTCATGACGGCGTCATTGAGGATATGAAGAATGGCCCCGGTCATTCCGGCCCGGTTTCCGAGCCATACGCCGCCGGCCATGTACCCGATCTCGGAGATCAGGACGTAGCAGAGCATGCGCTTGACGTTTTTCTGGGACAGGGCGAGGACGCCCCCGGCAAGGATGGCCAGGACGGACATCCAGACCACGAAGGGGGCCAGGTCCATGGCCCGGTACACGAAATCGGGGGAGAACACGGAAAGGATGAGCCGGATCATGACATAGACCATGACCTTGGTCATGAGGGGGGCGAGCAGGCTGCTCGACGCGCACGGGGCCAGGGTATAGGCGTTGGGAAGCCACACATGGAGGGGGAAAAAGGCCATTTTGATCCAGACGCCCGCCATGCAGAGGAGAAAGGCCACCAGGACCGCAATGGAGGGGTCCATGCGGGTCAGGATATCGGCCATATCCCCCATGGTCAGCGATCCGGTCAGGATGTAGAGATACCCGATCCCCAGCAGGTAGAAGCTGGCCCCGATGGTCCCCAGGAGCAGATAGTGAAGACTGGCAAGGGGGGCGGCGGGGTTCCGTCCCAGGGCGATGAGGGCGTATCCGGTGAGGGAGGTGACCTCGAGAAGGACATACAGGTTGAACAGGTCGCCGGTGACCGTGATTCCCAACAGGCCGGCGACGAAGAGGAGGTAGAGGGTGAAAAAGGCCCCCTGCCTGTCCGGAAACTCGAATGCGATACATCCGGAAACTCGAATGCGATACATGTACGGCTTGCCACGAGGTTGATGAAGGAGGCTGCGGACACCAGACCCAGGACCAGGGCGTTCAGCGGATCCACGTGATAGAGAATGCCCCATGGGGCCTCCCATCCGCCAAGGCGGTAGTGGACGGACCCATCCACGCAGACCGTGATGAGCAGGGAGACGGCGGTGAAGAGGGTGCCTGACAGTCCCAGCAGGGCCAGGGGAAAACAGAGACCCCTTCGAAACCACCCGGCACCGCTGACCACCATGGCGGTGAGAAGCGGAATGACGACGATGAGAACGGGGGCGTGCTGGCTCATGGCATCGGGGTCCTGAATTCGAGTTCGAAGAGACTCCTGCTCACCAAGAAGACCGTGAAGGGCATGAAGGGCTCACCCCACCTCCCTTGCCGATAGGATCATACGCCTGTCCTTATTCCTGACCTTCGTGGTGAACACGGCCCGGTTTATTTCTGCACCGTTCCGTCCCGCATTCGCTCTCGAAGTTCATCCTCCTCCAGGGTCCCGTAGGCCTGGTACACCTTGATGACCAGGGCCAGGGCCACGCCCAGGGTGGAGACCGAGACCACGATGGCCGTGAGCATCAGGACATGGGGAAGGGGGTTCATGTATTCGACCGCCCGCACGGCGTGGTCGGCCCCCTGGAAGACGTGTTCCACAATGGGAATGGTCGCGCCCTTCTTGTACCCTATGGAGATATAGAAGAGGATGATGGCGGTCTGAAAGATGCTCATGCCGGCGATTTTCTTGACCAGGTTGTTCTTGGCGATCATGGCCCAGAGGCCGATCATCATGAGGATGACGTACAGACTGTAGTTGTATTCGGCTGCAATGTGTCGAATGACGTCCTGCATGTTCAGAGTCCTTCGTCCATTCTTCCTGCCGAGGCGATGTTCCGATAGATGGCGATCATGGTGGCCATGACGGTGATGGCGACACCGATTTCGACGATGAGGATACCCAGGGAACGGGCGGCCACCGGCTGGACGTGCAACAGGCCCGCCAGGGCCCCGTAGTCCAGGTAGTTGCCTCCGAAGAAAAGGCAGAGGGCGCCTGTTCCGGCATAGATCAGGATGCCGAGGGCCGCCAGAAGGGCCACGGTTTTTTCACCGATCCGCTCCAGGGACGTTCGCAGGTTCGTGGTGATGGCCATGAGGATCACACTCGCCCCCAGAATGACGCCTCCTTGAAATCCTCCGCCGGGGCTGTGGTGCCCATGGGCGACCACATAGAGTGCGAATATCTGAATGAACGGGATCAGAAATCGGCAGACGGTTCGAATGATCCTGTCCCGGGGGACCCAGAGGCGATCGATCCGCTCGAAGGCGTCGGAATCCTCCGGAATCTTCCGGTCGCCGAGCACGTGGAGCGTCACCCCGGTCAGGACATGGCGATAATACCGTTCCCGGGGTCTCGATGCGAAGATGCGAAGAAGAATGACGCATGCCGCGCCGGCAGCGAAGATGACGGAGGTCTCGAACATGGTGTCATACCCCCGGTAATCGGCCAGGACTGCGGTCACGATGTTGGGGACCGCGGTTTCCTCTTCCCCCATCTCCAGATAACGGGGAGAGACATGGGTGTTGGCTGGAGATGCGGGGTCCCCCAACGAAGGGAAATGGAGGCTTGCATAGATGAGCACCCATCCTACGGCCATGACGGAGATGAGCCCGAGAATCTTCAATCCCTGGTCCTCCGGGTGCATCGGAATACGGCGGCGACAAAAAAGACGGTGCTCACCCCAGCCCCCACCGATGCCTCGGTAAAGGCCACGTCTACGGCGCCCATCAGGGCCATCAGGAGGCACATGAGGAAGCTGTAGGCCCCGAAGAGGATGGCGCAGGCCAGGAGATCCCGCACCGTGATCGCCGCCAGGGCGCACAGGATGACGAGAGTCAGAATGATGAGGTCGAACGGCCAGATCACGGAATCCCTCCGGTTTTCTCCCCGATCAGGGGTTCGAGGCCGGCCCGGAGTCCGGCATCCACAATGGCGTGGGTGGCCGTGGGGCTGGAGAGAAAGACGAAGACCACGATCATCATCAGCTTCAGCGAGGTGAGGACCGCATTGAGGGTGAGGGGTAGCGCGGTGTAGAGCGCCAGGCCGAGCATCATCATGAGACTTCCCAGCGTGTCCAGTTTGCCCGCTGCGTGGAGCCTCGTGTAGAAGTCGGGAAGGCGGAGAATGCCCACGCAACCACCGCTGAAGAACACCAGACCGAAGAAGAGAAGGATGACCACAATCCAGTTCATGTCGGCTCCGTTCGTATGCCCCCGTCGCTTGAGATAATCGCTTGTCGAGTCGAAAGACGAGTCGTGACAGATGTCTCTTCGGACTATCGGGGCGGACTCTCGTCATAGAGCCCTTTTCGTTTATGAAAAAACCGCGATGCAGCAAGTACGGCGATGAAGTTCAGCAGGGCATAGGCCAGGGCGATGTCTGCGAACATGTCCACCTGCTCATAGATGAGGCCGATCAGCACCAGTACGACCATGGTTTTGCTCCCCACGGCATTGACCCCCATGAGGCGATCCAGCAGGGTGGGACCGAAGGCGGCCCGATACAGGGTCAGGAACATGAGCATGCAAAGCCAGAATTCGCATGCGAGAAAGACGTACTGCATGGTCAGGTCTCCCTGAAGATGTTCTGAATTCGAATCTCCATGGGGCCGGGGAAGCCCTGCCCGGATCGGTCATCGATGGCGTGGACCTTGAATTCCCCTTCCGCCGACATGGCTATGGTGATCGTGCCGGGCGTGAGGGTGATGGAGTTGGCAAAGGTGACCAGAGCGACCTCCGTTCTGAGGGAGCTTTGAAAACGGAGGATCTGGGGATTGATCCGTTCCTTCATTCGTGGATGAAAGACGATGCGGAGGATGTGCAGATTGGCGACCAGGATCTGCCAAAGGAGCCAGGGGATGTATCGGCTGAAGCGGAGCCAGGAGACGGCCAGCCCGGGTGATCGGAGTTCGGGAATGAGATCTCCGGTGGTCCGGGTGACGATGGCGCAGGAGATGAGGCCGAGGATCAGGTGGAAAGCGTCGAAACGCCCCGAAAAGAGGATCCAGAAGAGGAACAGGATGGCGAAGAGAATGGCGCGCCCCCGGAAAAGCCCCGTCTCCTTCGGAGAAGTGGGCGGCTCCGTGTTTTGGGATTCCGGAGTCTCATGGGGCCGGGTCTGCTGGTCCTGCAAGTCCATGGGTACCTCGGAAGGGGGGCTTTGCGTGGATCCCCCCCGACCTTCGGTGGAAGTCGCGTCTCAGATCCCTGAAGCGTGCTTGGTACCCGGTTCATGATGAGCGGTTCAACAGCAGGAGAAGGTGGAGATCGATGTCGGTTCCACAGGGCGCGTCGGCATGAATACTTCTGGAGAATCGTTTCAGGACCGTATCGGGTCGGCCCTTATTTGTAGATCAGCGATTTGACGAGTTCCACGGCCTTGTCCATGGTTACATAATTCATGTTGAGCACCATGGTGTAGAGCAGGGGGTCGTCGTGGTTCTGGTTGGACGAAAAGCAGTCGAGAAATCGCTGGCGGATCATGTCGGCATGCTTGATGGCCTTTTCCGCCTGTCCTTTCTTCATCTTGTACTTGCTGGTGAGAAATCGCACGCGGTGTTCCATGTCGGCTACGAGCAGGATGTGAATGGCGCCGGGATAGCCTTGAAGCGTACATGTGCCGCCTCTCCCGATGATGACACAGTCCCCTTCTTCATAGAGCTTGATGATAATGGACTTGACCTCGTCCACGTAGACCTTCTCGTGGACATAGCCGTGTTTGTCGGCGTGGCGTTCGAGAAAACTCGGACTGACAATGAGGTTGAGCAATTTGTCCAGTTTGGTGGTTCCCCGCTTTTCAAAGCACTCCACCTGTTCCCAGGAGACGCCCACGTTTTCAGCCACTTGCTGAATGAGCTGGTCGTTCACGAAGCGATACCCGAGGTCCTTTGCCAGCCGTTCGCCCAGAGTGATTCCGCCGGCCCCGAAATTCCTGGATATGGTGATCACTGCCATCTCCGTCCCCCTTTCTAGTGACGTGAACGTCGGATGAACACCAAGGTCGTTTGCGTTGTCCTTGTCTGAAAACTCTGTCCACGGCCCTGTTCATTCCCGAACCCATCGTGGTCTCGGATGGATGAGACGGGGACATGTACCGACCGAATCGGCTGACAGGCGGCATGGAACGGCGGTGTGTAAGGAATTCGTGCATCGCCCCCGTGATCATGGGCGCAGGTGACCATGGAGAACACGATCTCGTGCACGGTGTCAACCGTAGCTTGCGTCCATGACTCGGGACCTGTGCCACAAATTATAGGCGGGCACGAATGCGGTGTCAATCCGCATTCGGGGCTTTAATTAAAAGGCATCACGACTGCCGATAAAAGACGACCGAAAACATGGGAGATTCGATTGGTCGGGGGATCAGACGCCGATGCCCAGGGCAAGTCCGGCCTGATAAACCAGGAACGTTACCGAATAGGCCGTCACAAGATTGAACCCCAGGGAAAAGGCCGCCCACTTCCATGAACTCTCCTTTCGAATCATCAGGACCGTCACGAAGCAGGGGACATACAGCATGGTGAACAGGATCAGGGCGAAGGCGCGGAGGGGGGTCCAGTCCGGATCGTTTTGAAGGCGCTGGGAGAGGAATCCCTGCTCCGGGGCATGAGCCTCCCCCAGGGAGTAAGCCGTTCCCAGTGTGGAGACGATGACTTCCTTGGCGGCGAAGCCGCCCACGAGGGCGATGTTGACCCGGTAGTCAAATCCCAAGGGGGATGTGAATGCCTCCAAGGCGTGGCCGATCCGTCCGGCTGCGGTGGAGAGCAAGGCCTCCCGGTTGCGTTCGTCCTCCCAGTCCGCCAACCGCTCCCGATACGCCGTATAGGCCGTTCGGAGAGTCTTCCCTGTTTCTTCCGCCCGGCCGGGGGCGGTGAAGAAGATCTCCCTCAGAATCCGGGCGGCCGATCCGTCCTCCAGATCCTTGAGCGCGTCCGGGTGGTCGGAGGAGAGAGACCCGATCAGTTCCGATGCGAGCCTGTCGATCTCGGCCAGAGTGGCGCGGTCCGGGATCAGGTTGCGTACCTCGGGGCGTGAGAGAAAGGTGGTGCGGATCTCTTCCCCCTGCGCCTCGAAGTGGCGGACTCGCTCCTCGGGCAGCCCGGGATAGGTCATCATGGCCCAGAGGAGAATGGAGATACCAAGAATGACCGTCCCCGCCTTTTTGATGTACTCCCAGGTCCGCTCCCACGTGTGGATCAGGAGACCTTTGAGGGTGGGGGCCCGGTAGGGGGGTAGTTCCATCACGAACGGGGTCTTGGGCCCTCGAAGGACGGTGGCGCGGATGAATTTGGCGGCCAGGAGTGCGAAACACCAGGAGATGAGGGTGAAGACAAAGAGCATGCGGGCCTTGCCTTGGGGGAAAAAGGCGGCGATCAGGATGCCGAAAAGGGGGAGCTTGGCCCCGCAGTTCATGAAGGGCAGCACGAGCATGGTGGTGATACGCTCCTTGGGGTCCTGAAGCGTCCGGGTGGAGAGGACACCCGGTACGGCGCACCCCCCGGAGATCCCGCCGCTGATCAGAAGGGCGATCACCGAGTTACCGTGAAGACCGAACCATCGGAGCACCCGGTCGAGCATATAGGCAACGCGGGCCAGGTATCCCGAATCCTCCATGATGGAGATGGCGAAGAAGAGGAACATGATGAGGGGTACGAACCCGAGAACGCCTCCCACGCCGTCGATCACCCCCGATATGATCAGGGACCTCAGGGGGCCCTCGGGCAACACCGGGGTCAGGCCGCCTTTGAGATGTTCAAAAAAAAGGGACATCCAATCCACCGGGACTTCGCTTGCCCAGAAGGTGAACTCATAGATGGCGTAGAGTATGCCGATCATAAATAGAGGACCGATGAGCCGGTTCGTGAGCACCCGGTCGATGTGATCGGACAGATTCAGGCGGGACTCGATTCGGCGCTTCACCACGGTCCTCGTGATTCCCGCGATGTGCCCGTATCGGTGATCCGCGATAATCCCCTCGGGCTCCTCTTCGAGCGTGTCCATGGTATGTTTGGCCACACGCCGGCAGACGGCCTTCGCCTCGGTACTCACAGAGGCGTCCCGCTCCATGAGGCGGATGATCTGGTCGTCTCCCTCCAGGCACTTGAGGGCCAGCCAGCGTGGGGCATAGGCCTCGCCGTGAATCCGACCGCGACGAATGACGGACTCGATTTCATCGAGGGCACGATCGATGTCGTTGCCGTAAGAAATGAGGGCGGGATTCCAGACCGGTGACTGCTCGGCCATGTCCACGACCCGATCCAGGAGGTCCTCGATGCCCCGGTTGGATCGGGCCACCGTGGGTACCACCGGGACCCCGAGTTTGTCGGACAGGGCCTGTACGTCGATGGCGATGCCTCGGCCCTCGGCCACGTCCACCATGTTGAGGGCGAGAATGAGCGGCGCGCCCAATTCCAGGAACTGAAGGGCCAGGTAAAGATTGCGGTCCAGGTTGGATGCATCGACGATGTCGACGACCACATCCGGCCTTTCGTTGATCAGGTAATCCCGGGCGACGATTTCTTCCAGGGAGTAGGCAGTCAGGGAATAGGTGCCGGGCAGGTCCACCACCTCGATCTCGTATCCCCGGTGATGAACGCGGCCGACCTTCTTTTCCACGGTGACACCGGGATAGTTGGCGATGTGCTGCCTGGCTCCGGTGACGGCGTTGAACACCGTGGTCTTTCCGGCGTTGGGGTTACCCGAAAGGGCGATTCTGATCTTATGTTTGGACATGTCCGCTGTTTCTGAAGCTCTCGTTCAGCCTCCGGTGGGCCCTTCTCGAAAAGGGTATGCCTCCGGTACATCCACCTCCACGAGAATGTGGTCCGCCTCATTATTCCGCAGGGTCAGGATGCTGTCCATCAGGCGAATGGCCACGGGATCCCGAAGAGGTGCCCTTCCCTGGATTCGAATGGGCATGCCGGGGACAAGCCCCATCTCCCGAATGCGCCGTCCCAGTTGCCCGCCACCGCTGACTTTTCGAACGATTCCGCTCTGATTGTCGGACATCTCTCTCATTTTGATCAGTGTTTTCATGAATCCGGCACGCTCCTTGTCCCCGGCGAGTTCGTCCCTAGGTCCGCTTCACCGTGGGCAGGGGTTCCTGGGGTTCTCCCAGAAGAAATTCCCCGCTTTCGATGGATGTCTTCAGGATCCTCGCGATTTCGAGCGCCCGGGTGCGGGACGAAAGGGGCACCGTGGGGACATCCCGCCCGTCAAAGGGAATGGATCCGCTCATCAGATCCGCGTAACTGACCTGCCCCAGGCTCACGCCCTCTCCCTTGGGATAGGCGTGGCCGTAGTCGATGATCTGAGTGAACAGGTCTTCGTCGCCGACACCCGTGAACCGGGCCATCTCCTCGTCCAGGATGGGGATGGGGATACCCAGGCCGACGGCCAGCGAGCATCCATAACCCACCATGCCCACTCCCACGATCCACCGGGGGCTCATCTTCTTGAGGTCTCCCGAGACCATCAAGGTGCCTGCCGGGGACAGGGGGACGCCGTTTGGGCCGCGCGGCGCAGTCGGGTTGTGCTGGGTGCCCGGCCCCACCACGAAGCCTTGCGCTCCACCGAGAAAGATGCGCGTACCCGTCCCGATGGTGCGGTAATAGGGATCGTTGAAGAGGGGGCTCAGGGTCCCTGAGGTGGAATAATTGGCGTTGCCCGCCCGGGGTTTGAGTACCCCCATATAGGTGTAAATGGTTTTTTTGGACACATTGATGGCGCAGTTGTAATTCTGGTAGCCGTTTCGTGGATTCAGCATAACCGCGTAGGACAAATCGTCCAGCGTGATCCGTTTCTCGATCTCCCGGTTCGGGTAGCAGTCCGTGCCGTAGGCAGTGGCGCGAAGCTTCACCTTGCGGCCTGCCACCAGGTCCTCGATCACGTGTCCTCCTCCGTACTTGAATTGCCCCGGATGGATTCGATTGAGGGGGTCGTCCTCCGCCGGTTCGGTGGCGCCGATATAGCCATCCACCGCGGCCAGACCTCCGTATGCCAGCACATTGTTCAGCCAGATCTTGGCGGCTTTGATGGCCGGCCTGACCGGGCCGAAGTTGAAGAAGACCCCGGAGGAACACATGGGCGCAAAGGTCCCCGTGGTGACCACGTCCACGTCCCGGGCCGCCTTCTCGGAACCCTTGGACCGGACAATGGAGACCATCTCGTCCGCCGTGACGACGACCACCTTTCCCGATCGAATCCTGCGATTGATTTCCTGAATGGTCCGGGATGTTTTCTTCGGCATCTCTTCACCCTCCCAAAGCGCTGATGGCGAAGCATGATAGATACGATCCCGCCCCAACACAAGAAAAAGTTGGTTGGCTCAAGGTGTTGAGCGCACGTGACCGTCGCCGAGTTGCTTGACTTTACCGGGGCCATCGAATAAGCATAGGCCGTTCCGTCAGGCCGCCGAAGGAATGCCTTCGAGACCACACGAGGAGATTCATGGAACCCAAGACCGTGTACATCGGCGATCTGAGCATCGTCCCGGACCGATCCTTTTTTGTGATCGCCGGGCCGTGCGTGATTGAGAGCGAGGAGATCACCTTTCGTGTGGCCGAGTTCCTTCGTGAGACGTCGGAGGCCATGGGCATTCCGATCGTATTCAAGTCCTCCTACGACAAGGCAAACCGTTCTTCCATGGATTCTTTCCGTGGCCCCGGCTTGGAGCGGGGCCTGAATATTCTTCGACGGGTTCGGGAACGGACCGGCCTTCCCCTCCTCTCGGACGTCCACTCCCCCGGGGAGGTGGAGATGGCGGCGGAGGTGCTGGACGTCCTTCAGATCCCGGCCTTTCTCTGCAGGCAGACCGATCTGCTCGTCGCGGCATCCGGGACCGGCCTGCCCGTGAACCTGAAAAAGGGGCAGTTCATGGCGCCCTGGGATATGGAGCAGGCCGTGCTGAAGGTCGTCTCCACGGGCAACCGCAATCTGATGCTCACCGAACGGGGCTCATCCTTCGGATACAACAACCTCGTCGTGGACATCCGTTCTATCCCGGTCATGAAGGCCTTCGGATATCCCGTGGTCTTCGACGCCACCCACAGTGTCCAGCTTCCCGGAGGGGCCGGCCGATCTTCCGGAGGGGAGCGGGAATATGCGGAGACACTCGCCCGCGCCGCTGTTGCGGCAGGTGCGGACGGCGTGTTCATGGAAGTCCATCCGAATCCGGAACATGCCCTCTGCGACGGCCCCAACAGCCTGCCTCTCTCCCGGATCCGTTCGATACTGACCGTGCTCAGGGACATCCACGACCTGGTGCAGACCCGAAGGAACGACGACCCGTCGTGACATCCGGCGCTCAGTCTCCAGCGCACCGGATGGCAATCCATTGCTCGCGCGTGCATCCCCCGCCGGTGGGAAGGCGCTGGGGTGCACTCCATACGGACACCGAAGCGCCGGCGCGGCCGGTCGCGATCCATCCCGCTCTTGCGGGTTTTTTGCTTCAGCCGGGGGGAGAGGATGATCGAGGACACGGCGGCGGGAGTCGGACTGCTCGTCCTGGACGTGGACGGGGTGATGACGGACGGCCGGATTCACCTCGACGGGCGCGGTGAGGAGATCAAGGTCTTCGACGTGCGGGATGGTTATGGGCTCAAGCGGCTCATGAAGGCCGGGGTCGATGTGGCGATTATCACGGGTCGGATGTCCGGAGCGGTGACGCGGCGGGCGGAGGAACTGGGAATCGTCGAGGTGCATCAGGGGGTCGAGGACAAGGGAGCACTTCTGGACGACCTCCTGCGCCGAAAGGGCCTGGAGGGCCGTGATGTCTGCTGCATGGGGGACGATCTTCCCGACCTTCCCATGATGGAACGGGCAGGGCTTTCCGTGGCCGTGGCGGATGCCGTGGCGGAAGTGCGCAACGCGGCCGCCTTGATCACCAAAAAGGGCGGGGGCCGCGGTGCGGTCCGGGAGGTCTGCGAATTCATCCTCACGGCCAAAGGGCTGTGGCCGGGGTCGGGAAAATAGCCTTTACAGAGCTGAGCTATCTTCGGTATACTTATTGCAGAAAGGCCGCAATGAAACGACTGATCACGAAAATCTGGCCACTGCTGGGGATCGTCATCCTGGCCGCGGTCGTTTTCTTCTACCTCCAGAAATCGCAGATGGAGAAGGAACTCATCCGCCAACCCATCGTCACCGAGGCCGACCTGGAGGGCGGCATTACGCTGAGTGACATTCACTACACTCAGGACGACCCGGATCAGGGTATGCAGTGGGTTCTGGATGCGGAAAAGGTCCGGTTTTCACCGGACCGGACCTACTTCTCGTTTCAGTCGTTTCGCTTGAAGCTATTTCCGGAGGACCGTCCGTCCCTGGAACTCGAAGGGGACCGGGGGGACTTCAACAAGGCCACTGGGGAGATCCGCCTCACCGGCAATCTCCAGGGGCATTCCTTGAACGGATATCGTATCTTTGCCGATCACCTGCTCTACGATCATGAAAAGGGTATTCTGACCACGGATGAGCCCGTTCGCATCACCGGACCATTCTTCGCGGTCTCGGGCAAAGGGCTCTATTTCAATGTCGAAGAGGAGTTCCTTCGAATGACCTCCGGTGTGACGACCTACTTGAACCGGAAGATCTTGATCTGAGAAAGAGACGGAATTTATGCCGATTTTTGCCTATATCCTATTCGTCTTGGGTCTGTGGATGCCGGTGGCCGCTGCGGCCCAGACCAGCCCGGCGGACATGATCAAGGGGGGAGACGACCCCCTGGTCATCCGGTCCGAGACCCTGGAGATCGACAACCAGAAGCAGATGGTGATCTTCACCGGAAATGTGGACGCTCGGAAGAGCAGCTTCACCATCCAGTGCCGGGAGATGCACCTCTTTTACCACGGGGACACCTCGGGAAAGGCCGAAGGGGCCGATGACGTTCGTGTGGACCGGGTCGTCGCCATGGGCGATGTGAAGATCAGACGGTCCGACGGTGAAGAGGCCATGGCGGACAAGGCGATCTATTATCAGAAGGAGGACAAGGTGATCCTCACGGGAAATCCCATGGTCAAGCAGGGGGAGGATTTCGTGGAAGGGGCCCGAATCACGTTTTTCATCGGGGAGAAACGAAGCATCGTCGAGGGCGAGGGCGATAAACGCGTTCGAGCGGTCATCTTTCCCGGCAAGCGGAAAAAGTAGGGTGTCCTTGGCCGTGGGGGAAAATGAGGTCCTGGAAGCGAAGGGGCTGGTCAAGATCTACGGCGGCAAACGGGTCGTGGATGGAATTGACATGGTTCTTCGCCGAAGAGAAATCGTCGGGTTGCTCGGTCCGAACGGGGCGGGGAAGACCACGTCCTTTTACATGGTCATCGGCCTGATCCGCCCGGATGCGGGCAGGGTGCTGCTGGACGGTTGCGACATCACCCGGGACCCCATGTACATTCGGGCCCGCAAGGGGGTGAACTACCTCGCTCAGGAACCCTCGGTTTTTCAGAAGCTTACGGTGAGGGAAAACCTTGTCGCCATCATGGAGGGGCTGGGGATCCCGCGCAGCGAGATACGGGTTCGTACGGAGCGTCTTCTCGGAGAACTCAACATTCGGCGCCTGGCGGATCAAAAGGCCTCCAGCCTGTCAGGCGGTGAGAGAAGGAGGCTCGAGATCACGAGGGCCCTGATTACCGAGCCCCGGTTCATGCTGCTGGATGAGCCGTTTGCGGGGATCGACCCCCTGGCACTGAACGACATCAACCAGATCATCCGCCAACTGAGGGATCGTGGTATCGGTATCATTATCTCGGACCACAATGTAAGGGAAACCCTCAAGGTGTGCGACGCGGCCTACATCATCAATGAAGGGAAGATCATCGAGTTCGGTCCCCCGGAGGCGATCGTTTCGAGTAACGTCGCCCGCAGCGCATATCTGGGCAAGGACTTCAATCTCTGAACCGGGCGGCCGGGCGGATACCGGAATCTTATGGCACTGCAACTCAAGCAATCGCTCAACCTGAGCCAACAGCTCATCATGACGCCGCAGCTACAGCAGGCGATCAAGCTGCTGCAACTGTCCCGGCTCGAGCTTCTTGAGACCATCACCCAGGAGATGGAAGAGAATCCCATGCTGGAGGAGCAGGTCCTGGAAGAACCGGAGGATGGCGGACCTCCGGAGGAGGACGCTGCGGCGGAGGACGGAGCGGAGGACCTGCCGGAGGTCACGGTCCAGGAAGATGTCCGGAACGACGATGTGGACTGGGAGGCATACCTGGGCGAATACAACACGGGATGGGCCGAAACCCCTTACGATGGAAGGGAGTTCCCCTCCTTCGAGAACTTCACCTCCAAAAAGCCCAACCTGACATCCCATCTCACATGGCAACTCCATATCAGCGGTCTGGGCCAGGAAGAACAGACGATCGGGGAGTACATCATCGGGAATCTGAGTCCCGACGGCTATCTCAAGATCTCAGTGGAGGAGATCGCGGAGGCGTCGGGCCGTTCTCCCGAGGTTGTGGAGGCCGTTCTCGAGACCATCCAGACATTCGATCCGGTGGGAGTCGCCGCACGGGACCTTCAGGAATGCCTGCTGATCCAGGTGCGCTTCCACGGTTTGGGGGGGAGCCTGGCCGAATCGATTATTCGCAACTTCATGGGAAAACTCGAGAACAGAAATTTCGACCAGATTGCCCGAGGTCTGGGGGTCTCCGTGGAGGAGGTGGCCGCCGCGGTTTCCATGATCACGGATCTGGATCCCCAACCCGGCCGGCTGTTCAGCGACGAAGAAACGATTTACATCAGCCCGGATATCTATGTGATCATGGTTGGAGACGACTACGAGATCCTGCTGAACGAGGATGGCCTGCCCAAGCTTCGAATCAACTCGTTGTACCGCGATGTTCTCATGTCCAAGGGGGCCTACGCCGACTCGACCAAGGAATACATACAGGAGAAGCTGAAATCCGCTGCATGGCTGATCAAGAGCATTCATCAGCGCCAGCGCACCATCTACCGGGTGACCCAGAGCATTATCCGTTTTCAACGGGAATTCCTCGAAAAGGGAATCGCGTATCTCAAGCCCCTGGTGCTCCGGGATGTGGCTGAGGACATTCAGATGCACGAATCCACCATCAGCCGTGTGACCACCAACAAATATGTGCACACCCCTCAGGGGGTGTTCGAACTCAAGTATTTTTTCAACAGCGCCATCAGCGGGCCGGGCGGGGAGTCCGTCGCCTCGGAGAGTGTGAAGCAGCGCATTCGGGACATCATCAAGGGCGAGGAGAAGAAGCATCCATACAGCGACCAGGAAGTGGCCCGCATCCTGAAGTCCGAGAACATTGACGTGGCGCGCAGAACCGTGGCAAAGTATCGGGAAACCATGGGGATTCTGCCGTCGAGACAACGCAGGCGGCTCTATTGAGCGTGCATCGCCTCATCCATCCGGAGCACGGCGTGGTGACCCTCATAAAGCCCTGCCGGCTACTTCCGGCAGGCTTCATAGAGCACGCAGGCCGGCCTGCGGGTGTTGTTTCCCTTGAGGACGACTGGGAACCCTTTTCCCATAGGAGGGATAACGTATGGAAATTACTGTAACATTCAGGCGCATGGAACCCACTGAGAGTCTTCGGGAGTATGCTGGAGAAAAAATCTCCAAGATCGACAAGTACCTGGACACGGCCAGTGAAGCGCACGTCGTGCTTTCCGTGGAAAAATTCCGTCACACCGCGGATGTTACCCTAACCATCGACGGCACTCGAATCAAGGGAGTCGAAGAGACCGAGGACATGTACTCGGCCATCGATCAGGTGATGGACAAGATCGAGAAGCAGGTCAAGAAATTCCTGTCCAAGACTCGAACGAGGAGAAGTTCGGACAGCATCAAGGACGGAGGAATACCGGCGGAGTCCTCCGAGATCGCGGATGATGAGGGCCTGGCCCAGGAGGAAGGGCCTTCCATCGAGGTGGAAAAGGTGGTGGCCATGCCCATGGATCCTGAGGAGGCCGCCATGCAGCTCTCCATGTCAACCAAGGCATTCCTGGTGTTTCGAAATCCTCGCACCAAGGAGATCAATGTCCTGTACAAGCGCGGGGACGGCAACCTGGGTCTCATCGAGCCGACGAACTGAGGCCTTGGCCATGTTTTTCCTGCGGGGTTCTCTCCTCCCATGGTGTGGGTCGAGGGCAGGGGGGACGAATAACATGCTTTCATCGATTTGCCGCAAAGTAGAAACGGAATGAAGCTTTCACAACTGCTGGATGAAGCCAATATCGTTATCGATCTGAAGGCCAGAGACAAGAAGGGCGTTCTGGAGGAACTCGTGGAGGCCGTCATTGGGCGTGAACCTTCCATCGATAAGCACGCCCTGGTCCGCGTTCTTCTGGAGAGAGAGCGATTGGGCAGTACCGGGATCGGAGACGGCGTGGCCATTCCTCATGGGAAATATGCCGGCATCACTCAACCGCTGGTCTCCTTCGGCAGGAGCCGGGAGGGACTCGAGTTCGAATCCATGGATGGGCAGCCGGCCTTCCTGTTTTTTCTCCTGGTGGCTCCGGAAAACTCGGCCAACCTTCATCTGAAGGTCCTTGCGACCATCGCACGGATTCTCAAGAACGGCTCTTTCCGAAAGTCCCTCATGGCGGCCTCCTCCAGGGAGGAGATTTACAAGAAGATCGCCCAATACGATGAGGACTTCTGAGCCTCCAGGTCAAAGGCCCGGAGTCCTCTCCGACGCCCTCTCACCCGGCATGACCATCGCTCCGTAGAGAGGGAGAAAGGCACGGCGATTCATGATAGGTATCCTCGTAGTGACCCATCTGAATCTCGGTGGGGAGTTTATCAAGGCGGCTGAGTTCATTGTGGGTCGGATGGAGGGGGCCGGCGCCGTAGCCATCTCGGACACCACGAACAGCGATGAGATCCGGGGGGCGATCGAGAGGAAAGTCGCTGAAGTCGACTCCGGGGATGGAGTGCTGATCCTGACCGATATGTTCGGGGGTACGCCCTCCAATTTGAGCCTCTCCTTCCTGGCTAAGAATCGAGTGGAGGTCTTGACGGGCGTCAACCTTCCCATGATTATCTTCATCCACCAGAACCGTTCGGGAATGCGGCTTTCCGAGTTGGCCGAGATGGCCCAGCAGGCCGGCAAAACGGGAATCTCTCTGGCGGGCAAACTCCTCGAGGGGGGTTGATGGGCAGGATCGCGCGGGTTGTGCAGGAGAACGCAGAAGAGCATCTGGCGCGGATTCTGGAAATCGAGGCCCTTTCCTTTCCCACGCCATGGAGCGCAAGGGCCTTCTATGACGAATTCCGGAACCCGGTGTCGCGTATCTGGGGCTGGATGGAGAAAGACCGGCTCTGGGGATACATCTGTTGCTGGGTTGCGGGGCCGGAGGTCCAGATCCTGAACCTTGCCGTACACCCTGAGCGCAGGAGATGCGGGCTGGGTAACCGGTTGATGGAGCAGGCGGTGGAGACGGGCACTGCGGAAGGGGCGGAGGGCTTCTGGCTGGAAGTTCGAACGTCCAACCTTGCGGCGCAGCGTCTCTACGGCGATTTCGGATTTCGAGAAATCGGACGCAGGCCTCGATATTACCGGGATACCGGTGAGGATGCGATCGTCATGACCCTGTCGGTTCCGATGACGGGGGAACACGGATCATCGGCGTTGAATGCGGTGGATACCAGGTTCGTTTCGATGTCAACACAACGTTCACGGGAGGTTTGATCATGACGGTGAAAGTGGCGATCAACGGTTTTGGACGAATTGGTCGCATGGTGTTCCGGGCGGGTTTGGCACATGAGGAGGTGGAATTCGTAGCGATCAACGACTTGACGGATGCAGGAACGCTTGCACACCTGCTCAAGTATGATTCAACCCAGGGGATCCTGGCCGCCGAGGTCTCCAGCCGGGGAAACGCCATCCTTGTGGACGACAGGGAGATTCGGCTTTTCACCGAGAGAGACCCGTCCCGCATCCCGTGGCGCGAGGTGAAGGCCGATATCGTACTCGAGTGCACGGGCCTCTTTCGCACCCGGGAAAAGGCATCGGCCCACCTGGAGGGTGGCGCCCGGAAGGTCATCATCTCAGCGCCGGCTACGGATCCGGATGTGACGGTGGTGATGGGTGTGAACCAGGATGACTACAACCCTGAAAAGCACCACATATTATCCAATGCCTCGTGCACCACGAACTGCCTTGCCCCCGCCTGCAAGGTCCTGCTCGACCGGTTCGGCATCGAAAAGGGCCTCATGACCACGACCCACTCCTACACGGGAGACCAGCGGCTCCTGGATTTTCCCCACAAGGATTTACGCCGAGCAAGGGCTGCGGCCCTTTCCATGATTCCGACGACCACCGGCGCGGCCAAGGCCGTGGCCCTCGTTCTTCCCCAGCTCAAGGGAAAGCTGAACGGGATGGCGATCCGCGTGCCCACGCCCAACGTCTCCCTGGTGGATCTCGTGGCCCAGCTCAGCCGGCCCGTGAGCGCCGAAGAGGTGAACAGCGCCCTGAAAGAGGCCGCTGAAGGTCCCATGAAGGGAATCCTGGCCTTTTGCGAAGAACCGCTCGTCTCGGTGGATTACAACGGGACCACGGTATCCTCCACGGTGGACGCCCTTTCCACTATGGCCGTGGGGGACATGGTCAAGGTCCTCCTCTGGTACGACAACGAATACGGGTACTCCAATCGATTGATCGACCTGACTCTGCACGTGGCCGCGGGCTGATTCAAGCGCCGTGTACGGATGCCGGGATGGAAATGAGGACATCATGCAGAACCGGACGCCCTTGATGGCGGGCAATTGGAAGATGAACCTGAAGCTCGACGAGGCGGTGACTCTCGTGCGGGCCATTGGAGAGCACAGCAGGCGGCTGGATGGGGTGGAGGTCCTGGTGGCCCCGCCCTTTACGAGCCTTCACGCGGTGCGGGAGGCGGCCGCCGGCTCGCGCATTCTGTTGGCCGGTCAGAACATGCACTGGGAGCCCAGCGGGGCTTTCACCGGCGAGATCTCGGCCAGAATGCTGATCGAGTCGGGGTGCACCCACGTGATTCTGGGGCACTCGGAAAGGCGGACCCTGTTCGCAGAGGACGACGCAACGGTCGACCGGAAGGCGCAAGCCGCTGACCTCATGGGGCTGATCCCCATCGTCTGCGTGGGGGAGACCCTGGAAGAGCGGGAGGCGAACCGGACCTTCGATGTGATTCGAACTCAGCTTGAGGGATCGCTGAGAAACTTCATAAAGGATGAGCGCCTGCCGTTCAGCACGGTCCTCGCCTATGAGCCGGTGTGGGCGATCGGGACGGGCCGGACCGCCACACCCGACCAGGCCCAGGAGGTACACCGGTTCATTCGGGAATGGCTCGAGGGGGCGTTCAATGAGGGTACGGCCAACCTGGTCCGGATCCTCTACGGAGGCAGCGTGAAACCGGACAATGTGCGGGATCTCATGGCGCGGCCCGACATTGACGGGGCCTTGGTGGGGGGCGCCAGCCTGAAGGCCGAGGCCTTTATTCCGATCATCCGTTTTCGCGAGGCTGAATGAAAAAAGCGGTTGCATATTTTCCCTAAAATGATATTTTACGCGTTTACGAATGAAGCTGAAGCCTGAAAGGAGCCGTTTGTCTCGCCCTGTTTCCGCCCCGGCGGGAGCGCGGGGTTCGAGGCGCCGGAAATGCCATGAAACTTATATTGATCTTTGTCCATGTGGCCGTTTGCCTCGCCCTGATCCTGATCGTCCTGCTTCAACGGGGAAAGGGCGCCAGCATGGGAGCCGCCTTTGGCGGATCGAGCCAGACCGTGTTCGGAAGCACAGGCGCGTCGTCCTTCCTCTCCAAGGTCACGGCGGCCGCTGCGATTGTGTTCATGATGACCTCCCTGGGACTGGCCCTGCTCTTCGGAAAAGGAGCGCCCACCTCCGTGATGGAGAATGTCGCCCCGATCGAGGCCCCGGTCGGCCAGACCCCGTCCGGTGGTCAGGCCCCTGCCGAACCGGACCAGGGCAATTGAGTCAGGGCCATGGAACCATGCCGAAGTGGTGGAACCTGGTAGACACGCTATCTTGAGGGGGTAGTGGGCGAAAGCCCGTGGGGGTTCAAGTCCCCCCTTCGGCACCAATCAGCAAATCAAGGCCGTAATCCCAATGGGTTACGGCCTTTCTTTTTTTGGCGTGCACCTTCAAGTCTTCCCCCCCGGTTCTTCTTTCTCCGATCCGTTGACCGGATTCAGGGCCGGCAATGCCCATTTAAAAAAAAGCTTGACCTCCTTCGAATTCGCGGATATTTATCGGCCTTGAAAGTTAGGTGATCCTAAAAAAATAAGAATCAACTTATAAGGCGGCGTGCTGTTTTGAAGGCATATCCGGCCTCCAGGCTGATCAAAGAGAGAGTCAAGGCGCGGCATCCCGTCTGGTCCGGGACGGTCCGGCCGGAGACAACGGCCTGGGGGAACTTAAATCATGGAGGATCTCATGGATCACCGCTTCTGCCCCGAAAAGGGCCTGATGGCTTCCCCGGTTGACCCCCATGTCTTGTCCCCGAATCGCACGGATCGGCTGAGGCTCTGGGAAATCGATCCGTATTTCAGGTGCCCGGTGGTGGGAATGTGCCTGTCGCTTTCAGAGCAGAAGAGACTGCTGAAAAAAGTGGGCATCCGTGTGAGGCAAAAAACTCCATTCAGGGTCCATGAGGTGATGGTGATCTCTACAGACAAAGAGAACGAACTCTCCAAAAAGGCGGACACGCTGATGAACCACAAGTACGCCTTTGACGTGAACCGACTGATGGAACTCGATGAAGAGGCCTTTGTGGAGCAGTGGAAGATGGATGTTGAGGCCGGTGACGTCGCCGGGGCCCTCTGGACTGCGGCAACCCGCCGCGATCTGTCTGTGGAAACCCGGCGGGAGGTCTTTGGCGCGGTACACATGGCCATGCATTGGACCGGGAAAGAGATGGCCGACCTGACCAGGCAAGTGGCCCGTTTTCGGGCCGAATCGGATGACCTGAAAGTTAAAAACAGCACCATTCGCTCCGAGTCCAAGGCGTTACGACGAGAGAACGGCCGGTTGATGTCGATGCATGAGGAGATGAGGGCACGGCTTTTGGCTTTGGAGGAGGATAGAGCGCGCCTTGAAACCGAATGCCGAAAGTGGAAGGAAGGAAACCGGGTGACGGAACTCGAGCGGAACGTCACGGCGCTTGAGGCCGAAAAATCAGATCTCCTCGGCAGGGAACGGAAGACACGGTCCCGCATGGAGACCCTTGAAAAGGAGTGTGCCCTTCTTGGCGAGGCATTGGAACGGGAAAGAGAGGCCTTTGAGCGGCTCAAGGCCGAGACAGAGGAGTTCATGGGGGATCTGGCCCGAATGAATCGCTGTGAACCATCCTGCCCCTCTTTTGACTTGTGTCGTAAACGAATCCTGATCGTGGGAGGTCTGAAGCGGATGGAAGAGCTGTATCGGCGGTTCATCGAGACCAGCGGGGGGGTCTTCGAATACCATGACGGCTATGTAAAACGAGGGATCAGGACACTGGAAAACCGCTTCATGCGGGCGGATGTGGTCCTCTGCCCGGTAAGCTGCAACAGTCACGCTGCCTGTACGGTGGTTAAGAATATGGGGAAAAGGCACAACAAACCCGTCCATTTCCTCTTCAATTCCAGTTTGAACGCCGTTTCTCAGGCATTGGCCTAAAACGGAGGAAGTCATGAGATCGGGCGTTGACAATCCCGGGCCCATGGAATGGCTCGCGTATATCGGAAGCGTCACGGTCATGGCGGCCCTCTTCTTCGTCATCCTTTTTCAGGGGTAACCGACCCGTCAAGACAGGGTCGACCATGAGGTGAAAAAATGAACCCACGTTTCCAGATTGAATTCAGAAAAAGCAACGGCGACCTTCACATTCGCCCCAAGGGCTCTCTGGGCGGCAGTTCCGCGTGTGAGTTGGTCCGCTTTCTCCATGATCGCTATGAAGGCAAAGGCCGCATATTCATCGAGACCCGTGATCTCGGGGTGCTTCACCCCTTTGGCTGCAGCACGTTTCAGGGGAGACTCAACCGGAATAAGGTCCCTGCAAACCGGATCTATTTCAAGGGGGAGAAGGGATTCAAAATCGCCCCTCAAGGAAGCCGCGTCCTGATCATGAACAAAGAAAGGGCCCGCCGCTGTGACGGCCGCTGCGAAACCGGCCGCTGCGGAACAAGGCGATCCCCCATCCTTCGGGGGATTCAAAAAAGCAGTCGACAAAAAAATTTTGGCCGCTATGTTTGGAAGCGCTTCACTAATTAGCTGCACCTAAATAATTATAAAGTCCCAGAAATAATTCGGCGAACTTTATCAGCGCATGCAGAAGAAAGGGAAAGAGATATGAAAATCGTGGTTCAAATCATGTTGCCTTTGGCCTTAGTGTGTTCCTTTTTTGTTCTACCCGCCTCTGCGGAAGAGATGTCCAACTACGAGTTGATGCAGGAGCTTAGGACCATGAAGTCCCGGGTGGAGGCCCTGGAGATCTCGCTCACGAAGAAAGAGCAGGAAGTGGAGAACCTCAGGAAGCAGGCCGCTGGGAAGACCGCTCTAGCGGATGAAGGACTGGGAGACCGGGTGCAGCGGATCGAAGAAAAGATGGAGGCCCGGGAAAACGTCCTTGGAAAGTGGGCCGACCGGATTCACATCAGCGGTGCGGTGGAGGTGGAGGCGGGTTACGAAGACATGAATTTCAGCGACCCGGCCTTGGAGGACACAGACACGAGCGATATCACTCTGGCCACCGTGGAACTGGGCATCGATGTGGATATCATGAACCACGTCCAGGGTCGTGTCGTCCTCCTGTGGGAAGAGAACGATACGGAGCCGGTGGATGTGGATGAGGGGTTTATCACCCTGGACGGGAAGGATGTGGTCCCCCTCTATCTCAGTGCCGGCAAGATGTATGTCCCATTCGGTTCCTTTGAAAGTCATTTCGTAAGCGATCCACTTACTCTGGAGATCGGGGAAACCAATGAGAGTGCAGTGAGGGCGGGCTTTGCCAATGATTGGATCGATCTCTGTGCGGCCGTGTACAACGGGGACGTCAACAGGATCGGTGATGAGGACGATCACATCGACGGCTTTGTGGGAAGCGCCGCCTTCACCCTTCCCGAAGGGACGGTCCCGGATCTCGGGCTGAGTTTCGGCGCCTCCTATATCTCCAATATGGCGGACAGCGATGGGCTGGAGGGAGAGATCCCGGGAGGGATTCGGGATGATGTGGCCGGTTTCGGCGCCTTTCTCAGCGCCTCGTTCATGGAGAAGGTGTTCTTCGAGGCCGAGTACATCACCGCCATGGATTTCTTTGAGGCCGGCGAACTCACGTTCGACAACGGCCTTCGTGCCAAACCCCGGGCATGGAACCTGGAAATGGCCTTTTCGCCCATGGAGAAGTTGATGCTGGGGGTGAAGTTTGAAGGGAGTGACGACATGAACGGTTTTCTGCCGGAAAAGCAGGTCGGCGCCGTGGCCGGTTACGAGATCTTCACGTATACGACCCTCTCCCTGGAATACCTCCATGGGGAGTTCGAGAACGGGGACCAGAGGGACCTCATCACCACACAGCTTTCTATCGAATTCTGACCCTTGGCGACGTGATTGGAGGAACGAGTTATGACACTGGACCAGTTGAAACCGGGCAGCGAATGCCTGATCAGACATCTCTCGGCCAGAGACAAACTGGGGCAACGCCTCCTGGACATGGGCGTCTACCCGGGTCTGAGACTGAAGGTCATTCGGAACGCCCCCTTGAAGGATCCCATGGAGGTGGAACTGGACGGTTATTTCGTCAGTCTGCGACACAGTGAGGCCCGGCATATCGAGGTGGACGTCTCGTGAAAATCGACCGCGTTCTCATCGCTCTGGCCGGCCAGCCCAATTGCGGGAAGTCCACGGTATTTAACGCCCTGACCGGGGCAAGTCAGCACGTGGCCAACTATCCTGGGGTGACCGTCGACAAGATGTCCGGCGTGTTCAAGCACGACGGAGCGGCATACGAGGTGGTCGACCTGCCGGGCACCTACAGCCTGACCTCCACTTCCCCGGAGGAGCGCGTCACCCGGGATTTCATCCTTCACGAAGGCCCCTCGGTGGTGGTCAACGTCATGGACGCCTCCAATCTGAAGCGGAGCCTCTATCTCACGTTTCAGCTCGCAGAGATGGAGACGCCCCTGGTCCTGGACCTCAACATGATGGATGTGGCGGAGCATCGGGACATTACCATCGATGCGAAACAATTGAGCCGGCGTCTCGGCGTTCCCGTCGTGCCCACCGTCATCAAGAGCGGAAAGGGGAAAAAGGATCTGGTGAAGGCCATCGCCGCCATCGCCGGAATGCCGAGGCCGGTCCGGGCGGCCCACATCGACTACGGGGAGATGGAACTTGTTTTTCGGGAGATCGAGGCCAGGCTCGCTTCCGCGCCGGCCCTCTGCGCGACCTATCCGGCCCGGTGGCTGGCCGTCAAGTTGATGGAGGGGGACGCAGGCGTTGAGGAGATGATTTCCAGACGCCATCCGAATGCGGAAGACATGCTCGCATTCGTCTCATCCGAGAGGGAGTTGTTCGAGGTCCGGTATGAGATCACGCCGGAGATGCATATTGCCCAGCGTCGGTATCGGGCCGCGGACGATGTGGTCAGGTTCTGCGTCAGGACAAAGGAAGACAGAGATGTACCTCTGACCGACAAGGTCGATCGTTTTGTGTGCCACCGATTCCTGGGGCCGGCCATACTGGTGGGGGTGATCTGGCTTCTCTATTATCTTTCCATCGTCCAGGGGTACAACCTCACGAAAGTCACCTGGCCTCTGCTTGCAAAACTTCGCAGTCTCACCGAGGCCGTGACGCCGGCCCCCGGATTCATCGATATTCCTCTGACGCGGAGTCTGGCCCTCTGGTTTGTGGACAGCATCAATGCCCTGCTCAATTACATCCCCATCTTTTTCATCCTGTTCGGCCTGATCGCCGTGCTGGAGGACAGCGGATACATGCCCCGCATGGCCTTTATCATGGACCGGCTGTTCAGCCGGTTCGGCCTGCACGGTCAGTCCACACTGCCCATGGTCCTGGGGGGGATTTACGTGGGAGGGTGTGCGGTCCCGGGGGTCATGTCCTGCAAGGGGATTCCCGATGAGCGTTCGCGTCTCGCCACCATTCTGATCATTCCCCTGCTCAACTGTCTGGCCAAGGTGCCCCTGTATGTCCTTCTGATCAACATCTACTTCGCACAGCACAAAGGTCTGGCCATGTTTTTCATTTCCACGGTGAGCCTTCTGCTCGTGCTTCCCGTTGCCAAGATCCTGACCATGACCGTGCTGCGAAACAAGGAGACCGCGCCGTTTGTCATGGAGATGCCCCCGTACCATCTCCCCACCCTCCGTGGTGTCCTGGGCCGCGCCGTGGAACGAGTCTGGCTGTTCATCAAAAAGATCACGACGATCGTGGCCGCCGTGGCCGTCATTATCTTCGTGCTTCTTCAATTCCCCGGATTGGGGCAGGAACGGGAGGCCTTTTATCGGAGTCAGAAGGCGAAAGCCGTCGCGGCCTTTTTTGAGGATATTCAAGGCACCTCCTATGCCGGAAGGATCACGGAAGAGGACATCATGCCCCTGATTTTTTTCCTGGACGACATCAGGAACGCAAAGGACTCCACAAAGGACGATGGGGCCCTGGCGGCCTTGAACGCCCGGTTTGAGGAACAAAAGGCCCTCTATTTCTCCATCGCGCAGCCTGGTGACGACCGATCGGCCAAGAAGGTGAGCGGGGCCTTTCGAAAACTCGTCAAGGAGAGGAAGAGGTTGCTTCGGGAGATGCGCGGTGAACGGATCGATAACAGTTTTCTGGGAAGAATCGGCAAGGGGCTGGAGCCCTTCACGGAGTGGGCGGGATTCAACTGGCGCGTCAACGTGGCCCTCCTGAGCGCATTTGCCGCCAAGGAGAGCAGCGTGGCTACGCTGGGCGCCCTCTACGATCAGGAGGAGGAGGGAGACACTCTGGAGACGCGCATGGCCGCCGGGGAGACGGATTTTACCCCGCTGCATGCCCTGGCTCTCATGCTCTTCATGGTGCTCTATCCGCCCTGCCTGGCCACGACCATGGCGGTGAAGCTCCAGTCCGGGTCGGTCAAGTGGATGATTTTCTCCATGGTCTATCCCATGGTCCTGGGCCTCCTGGTCGCTGTGTCGGTTTTTTCCGGAGGCCGGGCGCTGGGTCTCACGGGGCTTCAGGCCATGTTCGGTTTCTACGGCCTGGCGCTGCTGATGACCGTGGGGATCGGGTTGATGAACGATAAAACCACTGTTCAATGAAAGGAGAGATGCGTCATGTTTCTTAAAAGAAGATGTGTGTTCGGTATGTTGGCCCTTGTAGGCCTCCTTGCGGCAGGTCCGGTCTCGGCCCATACGCCCCTGTGCTCCTGTTACGACAACGGGGACGGATCCGTCACCTGCGAGGGAGGGTTTTCGGACGGATCATCGGCGGCCTTCGTACCGATGCGGGTGCAGGATGCCGGCGGCAAGGTCTTGATTCGGGGCAAAATGGATGCAGACAGTGAGTTCACCTTCAAAAAGCCTTCGGGAGACTATACGGTCATTTTCGATGCCGGAGAGGGTCATGCCGTGGAGGTGGACGGCAAATCGATCGCCGAATAAGTGGTTCCCGGAACATGAAACAGGAAAGGAGAAAAACTCCCATGAAGCGATGGTTCATGATGTTCGTCGGGGTCTTGGCCCTGGCCGTGGCTGGGCCCGCAGCGGCCCATTTTCAGATGGTCTATACCCCTGACGCCGCCCTGGACAAGGCCTCGTCCATTGATCTGAAACTGGTCTTTACCCACCCTTTTGAGGCCGGTCACACCATGGACATGGGCGAACCGGAGGCGTTCTTTGTGGTCCGAAAGGGAAAGAAGGAAGACCTGCTCTCCACCCTGAGGCCGATTACCTGGGCCAGCCTCTCCAACAGCGGCAGGGCCTACGAGACCTCGTACAGACTGCGGGGCATGGGCGATAACGTCTTCTGCCTGGTGCCCTCGCCGTATTACGAGAAAGAGGAGGACTGCTACATCCAGCAGATCACCAAGGCGGTGATCAACACGGCCGGATTTCCCACGGACTGGGACGCCGAGGTCGGCCTGCCGGCCGAGATCGTTCCCCTGGACAAACCGTATGCCCTCTGGACGGGCAACGTCTTCCGGGGTATCGTCAAGAGTGACGGCAAACCCGTGCCCTATGCGGAGATCGAAGTGGAGTACATGAACCATTCACTGCTGATGGACAAGAACGCCTTTGCCAAGGAAGCACGGGTGGAGGCGCCCCAGGATGCCTTTGTCACCATGACCATCAAGGCCAACGTGAACGGCGAGTTCACCTTCGGCATCCCCAGGGCGGGCTGGTGGGGTTTCTGCGCCCTGGGCGTGGGGCCGGTCACCGAGCATCAAGGGAAAGAGTTGTCCCAGGATGCGGTGATCTGGATTCAGGCCCGGGATATGGAGTAGGTTCCGTTATCATCGCCTTCCCCCAACCGCCCGCATGCCTCTACCGTCCCTTCTTGGGGCCTGCGGGCGGTCTTCCCCGGGGAGGATTCTTTGAAGAAGACTCCGGATGAAAGAGAAAATATTCGTCTGCTGCCTGTGTGCGAGGAGATCCTATATGCGTGGCCTGAACCATGTTCCCGGTTCTGAAGAAAGGAGAAAGTCGTGGATACTCTGGTTGTCGCCCTGATCGTGATTCTGGCGGTCGGCTACCTGGGAAGGAGGCTTTGGCGATCGTTCCACGGCAGGCCCCCTGCCTGTGGGGGTGGCTGCAGCGCGTGCCCCATTGCGGATTGCTCTCTCAAGCAGGAAGAACCGGCCCCCGGGAATGCCGCACCGGACGGAGAGAGCCCATTACGGCTCTTTCCGGAGAACCGTGCCGACCAAGACGAGCAGGATGAATGAAGGCATTCGTTTCGGCAGGGGAATCGGTTCACGATGGATCCGCGCGAAAGGGTCTTGGAAGTCAAGCAGGAGGAAGATGTCATGCTCAGTCAAGTGAGGTACACAACATGAACCGACGAGAGGATCTGACCAAAGGAGAGGGCTTGAGTATGGAAATCCGGGACCGCCGCCGGCCCCAAAGAGCGGGACGGATCAATTGCCGGTCGCGTCTTCACCCGAACAGTCCTGAGAGCCTGGGAATCGAGCAGATCATCCGGGATCGCCTGCATGGGAGTTGAAGGGGGAGTTCGGAATTACAGCACATCCACCAGAACGCGCTCCGCATCGTCCGAGCGAAGGGAGCGGTGATATCCTTTGACCCGTACCTCCAGTCGATCCGCGTGGGATGACTCCATCTCAATGATGGCGCCCGGGTCGAAGTCCATCTGGGTGAGGCGTTCACGGACCGCCCCATGCCCCTTGATTCTAATGACGCGACCCCTCTGGCCCGGGACCAGTTTTGTCAGGGGAACCGAGGGATTGCCGTCAAGAAGTTTGCTGCTTCTTTTTTCTTTCAGGCTTTCCAGGCTCTGAAAGGTGCATGCCACGCATTTGTCCTCCATGACCCCGTCCCTGCAGAAGGCCCGGAAAGACTCGATCCAGTCTTCCCCGGCCCGGGGACACAGGTCCAGGAAATGGATGAACTGAATCAACCGGTCCAGGACGGACTGGGGAAGGGCATGCTCCATCTCGCAGGCGGCTGTTCCGGCCTCCTCCGGGGGAACGCCGAGAATTCGAGTAAAGAAATCATCCAGCACTTCATGACGCCGGACCACCTCCTCCGCCAGTCGTTTCCCCGCCGTTGTCAGGGTAATCACATCGTAGGGCTCGTAGTTGATCAGGCCCTTCTCCGATAGGATCCTCAGCGCCCCGGTTACGGACGAGGCCTTGACCTCCATCTTCCGGGCGATGTCCTTGGCCCGTGCGGCCTGTTTCTCCGCCGTGATATGGTAGATGGTCTCCAGGTAATCTTCCTGGCTGGATGTCATGGATGGTTCTTTTCGCATGAGCGTCCTCTTTGGTGAGTGCCGGTCCGCATTCGAGGCCCCAAAAGAATACGGGGTCCCGTAGATGCTGTCAATTTATCATGAAGGTATCTTCAATTCGATAGGGAGAAATGGTGATGATATCCTTCCCTTTGTTACAAACACCCTGTATCCATTCAGAAATGGGCCCGGCCTCATCCGGCCTTTTCCGAGGGAGGCCCGGCGTCGAGAACCTCCCGCAGCCTGCGTGAGAACTCGTGAATGTCGAAGGGCTTCTGAATAAAACCGCAACATCCGCGTTGAAGAATGCTGCGGGCCCGTCCATCTTCGCTGTAGCCGCTGGATAGCAGGACCCGGACCGAAGGATCCATCTTTTTGAGCGCGTCAAAGGTCGCCCCTCCCCCCATCTCCGGCATGATCATGTCCAGAACGACCAGATCGATCTCCTCTCCATGTTCCTTGTAGATCTCCACGGCTTCTCTGCCGCTGTGGGCCAGGAGGACCTGGTATCCCAGGTGCTTCAGCAGGTCCCGGGCCACTTCCAGGACCAGTTCTTCGTCGTCCACGAGGAGGAGGGTTTCGTCTCCGGCATGCAGAAAAGGGGATGATGTCTCCGTCACGGTCTGCTCAGGACCCTCCCCGGTCTGTTCTGCGGCCGCAGGCAAGTGGATGATGAATTCAGCGCCCTGTCCCCTGCGGCTTTGAACGCGAATGGCCCCTTTGTGTTGAGTGATGATCCCATAGGCCGAGGCCAGACCCAGGCCCGTGCCCCGGTCCCGTTTCTTGGTGGTGAAGAAGGGATCGAAGATCCGTTCCTGTATGGCTTCATCCATGCCGATGCCCGTGTCCCGGACCGAGATACGCACATAGTCCCCCGGGGACAGGGAGATCGGAGAAGCCGAAGAGAACTCGAGAGAGACGCTCTCGGTCTCCAGGTGGAGGTCCCCCCCGGCGGGCATGGCCTGCCAAGAATTTACGTACAGGTTCAGCAGGACCTGCTCGATCTGACCGGGGTCGGCCTGCACCAGGGGAAGGCCGGATTGCAGGCGCATATGGATTCGAATCTCCTTGCGAGTGCGTCCGAACATGTCCGCAGTCCTTTGGATCACCTCGTTGATATCCGTGGGCCTGGCCTCGACCCGGCTGTGGTTCGCAAAACCGAGGAGCTGCCGGGTGAGCCCTGTGGCGCTGCGCGTGTGTTCCTCGATGCTCTTCAAGTGTTCATAGTGCGAATGGGATTCCTGCGTCTCCATGAGCATGAGGGAGACTCGTCCCTGAATGCCCATGAGGATGTTGTTGAAGTCGTGGGCCACACCGCCGGCCAGTGTGCCGATGGCCTCCAGCTTCTGGGCCCGCTGGAGTTGGAGTTCCAGACGTCGATGTGTTGAAAGGTCCGTGTACAGGGCCACGATCCCCTGAAGTCGCCCCCCGATCTTGATGGGCGATCCGGACACGGTGACGTGCACAGGGCCCCCGTCTTTTCTATACCGGACGGTTCGGATGGGATGGATTTTTCGCCCTTGAAGAACGCGGTGCGTCAACCGTTTGGCCTCATCAGACACAGCTCCCCGGGCGATCAGGTCATCCGGATTCTTCCCCACCGCTTCTTCCCGCGTATACCCGAAGATATCCACCGCCGCAGGGTTCCACTCGATGATTCGGTGGTCGGCGTCCAGAGTGACGATGGCGTCTGGCGCGTCCCGCAGCACGGCCTCGAGATACTTGAGCCGTCGTTCCCCCTCTTCCTCGTTCCGCCTGCAATCCGTGATATCCAGGACCGAGAGGATCAAGCTCATATGGGAGTCATCCGGGTCCATCGGGTCGGCCCAAAGGTGTACGCTGACAACCCCGCGGCCTCTGGTCTTCCATCGAGCGTCGGTCACGCGGGTCTCTCGGGAATGAAGCGCATCGTCCAGGACGGCGCCCACCCGGTCGAATTCCCGGTCCGTTTCGTAGAGGGATCGCCCTTCCCGGCCCACCAGTTCGTCCCGTGCGAAACCGGTGATGGTTTCCATCTCTCCGTTCACCCATCGGAATGTCCGTCCTTGAATAAGGGCGAGACCGGCCGGGGCGTTGCACAGAACGGCTTCCATGGATACGCGCGTACGGTCAAAGACTTCTGTCATAGGAATCTGGGGGACAAACGCAAAAGGTTTAAGGTCAATGGATCCAGGAGCCGGGAAAAAGGAGCGAGGTTCAAGGAGCATGGGGCAAGCGAAAGGGCACGGAGACGGCTTTCACTCCTGTTCCATGTCTGACGATTTCGCAAACCGTCTACATTCGGATGACGAGGTAAGAAGTTCACATTTAAAACGCCCAAATCCTGAGGAACGAGGAATGCAGCGCAATGCGGAGGGGGGATACGAGATCGTTGATATGGGATTATACTAGAGAAGAGAGGTTATGGAAAGCCCAAGTTCTGCTGGCCCTTCAGAAGGATGCGGCCTTTACACCCTGACAAAGATGCCGACATGCCGCATGAAGACCAAAGACGGGGTAAACCCGCTCAGCAAGGCAAACCCTTTGATAATATAGTTATATTGGGTCGTGCAGTGAGCAGAGGTTCATGGCATGCCCATTGCTCTTCCTGGATTTGGCCGGGGAGATGCCGTGGGGGAACCCTTCACGGCGAATCCGGCGGAGTAGAGCCGGTTCCTTCGATGGCACATGCGGGCAACATCTGTTCATGCCTTAGGGCGCGTAGAGGAGGCGGGAGACATGACAACCATGATGGGTGGCGTGGAATACACGCCGGGGGCCTATGGTCTCGAAAGGCTGAGTGCCGCGGAACTGGCCGATCGCTGTATTCGGGAATGGGATGAACGAAGGCTTCAGGGAAAAGTGGAAAAGCGCACCTTTCCGGCCATCTGCTTTTCTCGAAAGATCGGCGTGGGGGCCCTTGAGATAGCCGATCTGGTCGGAGCCGAGTTGGGGTATCGAGTGGTGGATCGGGAACTAATGGAATACATTGCAGCGGAAACGGGGCTGAGTGAAAAGACCGTGGCCCTTTTTGATGAACGATACAGGGGCCTGGTGAATGAACTCCTGGTGATGGCTTTCGGGGAGAAATGCTTCATTCGAAGCGACTATACCCGCCACCTGTTCGGGGCGGCCATTGCGATGAGCGGCCTGGAGCCCACCCTGTTTGTAGGCCGCGGCATCCATCTGATCCTTCCCAGAGATCAGGTGCTCGCGGTGCGGTTCATCTGCTCGGATGCGCACCGGGCGAAACGTCTTTCCCGCGTTCTCGGGGTGACGGAGAAACGGGTCAAGGAGGATTTGGGAAGGGTGGACAAGGAGCAGAGGGATTTCTATCGTTCCGTATACGGCAAGAAGGAGGCCTCGCCCTATGAATTCGACCTCTTGATTCACTGTGATCACATTCGGGAGCCAGGTTGTGCCGCTCGAATCGTCATTCAGGCCTTCCGCGAGAAGTTCGGGAGCAGACAGGACGGTTGAACCCTCGCCGCTCGTCCATCCCCCGTCCCCCGGGAGGGGGACCGGGATCCGCGTCACAGGGCGTCGGCCAAGACCGGATCCCAGGGTCAGGCCAGCAGGTCTCGAACTTTTTCGGAGAGGGTCTGAAGGTCGAAGGGCTTCTGAATGAACCCGTCGCACCCCCGGTCCAGGATGGCCTGGGCCTGGCCGTCGACGCTGTAACCGCTGGAGAGAAGTACCTTGATGTCGGAGCGGATGCGCCGCAGGCTGTCGAAGACCTCGCCGCCGCCCATGCCCGGCATGATCAGGTCGAGGATGACCAGGCCGATCCGGTCCCGATCCTCCTGAAAACGGGCCAGGGCGTCCTGTCCGTTGGAGGCTCGAAGCACGTCGTACCCCAGACGGGTCAGCATTTCGGTCCCCACCTCCAACACCATGGCCTCATCGTCCACCAGAAGAATAGTACCGGTTCCCCTGGCGAGATCTCCACGGCTCTCCTTTTCCTGCTTTACGGCGACCGTAGAGGCGGGCAGGTCGATGGTGAACGTGGTTCCGCCCCCCGGTTCGCTGTCCACCCGAATAATCCCCCCATGATTCTTGATGATTCCATAGACCGAGGCCAGGCCCAGTCCGGTCCCGCGGCCCATTTTTCTGCTGGTGAAAAAGGGCTCGAAGATCCTCTCCCGAGTGACCTCGTCCATCCCGATTCCGGTATCCCGAACACGAAGTCGAACGTAGAGGCCGGGCGTTACGTCGTGCGGATCGGTGTCTTCCGCTCCGAGTTGGACGTTTTCCGTTTCAAGACCCAGGACACCGCCCGAGGGCATGGACTGCCAGGCATTGACATAGAGGTTCAAGAGGACCTGCTCCAGTTGACTTCGGTCCGCTTCTACCGCTCGAAGGTCCTCTGAGAAGCGGGTTTCAACGGTGATTTCCTTATGGGTGCGGGCAAAGAGTCCCACACTCTGTTCCATCAGGACGTTTATGTCCACCGGTTTGACTTCGTATCGTCCACCCCGGGCAAAACCCAGGAGTTGCCGGGTGAGGTCCGCCCCGCTTCGAACGTACTTCTCGATGCCTCGCATTCGCTCGTGGTGGGGGTGATCCGGCGGCGTGTCCAGAAGAAGAAGGGAGACCGTACCCTGGATTCCCATGAGAAGGTTGTTGAAGTCGTGTGCAATGCCTCCTGCGAGGGTTCCGACGGCCTCCATCTTCTTGGCCTGTAGCATTTCGTTTTGAAGCTGCTGGATCCTCCTCTCCGCCATCACGTGATCCGTGACGTCCCGGCCGGTCCCGGTGATGTATGGGTCCCCGTCTTCGGGCCGGACCAGGGCGCTGTGATACTCGATGTAGACCTTTTTCCCGTCCTTGGTGAAGTAGGAAGAGGTGGACTGGTGGACGCCTCTGGTTTTCAGAACATCCAGATATTCCGTTTTGAACAGGGGCCGGACATCGGGTTTCATGAAATCGGAGGCCAGTCTGCCGAGGACTTCTTCCTGCTCATACCCGAAGACCTGGAGCAGGGCGGGGTTCACATTCAGAAATCGCCCTTCCAGGTCCTGGGTGAAGACCAGGTCGTGGATGGAGTTGAAGAGGTCCCTGAATTTTTTTTCGGATCGGCGAAGCCTCTCCTCTGCGGATTTCTGTTCGGTGATGTCCCGGCCCACGGAGATCACGGACTCCACGGTTCCCGATGAAGACAGGATGGCCCGGGCCGACCATGCAAACCAGCGGACTCCGTACGGGGTGGGGACCCGTTCCTCGTGATATGTGGTGTGGGGCGGTTGGGCGACCTCTTCAAGCGCGGTAGCGACCCTGTGGCGGTCCTCGGAATGGACCAGGTCCAGGAAATCCATACCCAGGAAGTCCTTCTCGTTCCAGGCGAAGACCTCGCAGCAGGAGGGACTCACGAAGCGCAGGTGCCTCTCTGCATCGAATTCCACAATCAGGTCGTTCATGTGATCCACGAGCAGGCGGTATTTTTCCTCACTCTCCCTCAGGGCCTGTTCACGGACGTCCACGGCCTCGGCCATGAGCCGAAATCCTTCGGCCAGTTCGTCGATCTCCTTGTAGGTTGGGGGCTGGGAGCGAATCGCATAGTCCCCCCGCGCAATGCGCTCCACATCGGCGACGAGCCTGGACAGCGGCCCGAGGGTGCGCTTCAGACTGAACAGGGCTGCGGCCAGGGCGAAGCAGAGGGCCAGGGCCGCACCGATGGCGAAGATGCGCTGAATACGCCGCACCGGGGTGAACGCCTCCCGCTCCGGCTGGGCCACCACCACCAGCCAGTTCGTGCTGCTGACACGGACGACGCTTCCCAGCATGCCGGACTGTCCGTCGCGGTATTGCAGGGTCCCCTCGTGCCCGGCCAGACCGTGGGCCACGGGAGGCAGTTTCCGGGCGCTCTGACGTTCGTATACCTTTTTGCGGTTGGGATGGGCGATGTACATGCCCTCCTGATCCACGACGGCGGCGTACCCGGACGGCCCGAGGACATTTTTTTCGGCAAGGGAATTCAGGGAGGACAGGTTCAAATGGCCGGCCAGGATGCCGCCTTCAAACGGCCTGGCCAGGACGATGGTAGGCTCTCCCGTCTCGATGGACACAAAGACCCGGGAGAAGAACGGCTGCCGGCTGAGGACGGTGTGTTTGAAAAAGGGATGCTCGGAGAGGTCGAGTCCCAGGGAAGATGGCACGTAGGGGGCCTGGTGTTTGACGATGGATGCCCGTGGGTCGAGGACCTGGATTGAATTGAAAAATCCGTAGTAGGTCTTCACGGTCTCCAGGTATTTGTCGATCTCCACCTCGCGGAAAAAGGCCTGCCTCTCCACCACCTCCGCCACATGCCCCAGAATGGCGAGGGGTTCCCCGATGAAACGGTCCACCTCCCGGGCCATGGATTGGGCGAGCACGAAGTTGCGCGAACTGATCTGCTCCTCCATGCCCCGAGTCAGGGTCTGCAATGCAAAAAAACCGATGACCAGGATGGGGAGGATGCCCACGAGGACAAAGCTGAGGACCAGGCTGCTCTTGAGATCGGGCCGGCGTTTCATGACCTATTCCATCGCCTCATATTCACCTTGGCGGAGGATCGTGAGGAAACGCTTTCGTTGAGCATCCCCGTATGAGTCCAGCCGGAAATCACCCTGGACGCCGAAAAAGCGGTCCTGTTCCAGAATCGCCTGTTTCAGTTCGGATGGATTCAGGGTCTTTTCAAGACCGCCGAACAGCATGCGGGCGGCCTCGTATCCGTGCACGGCCGCGAACGAGGGGTCTGTCCCAAAACGGTCGCGGTATTGCTTCTTGAAACCCACGTACCGGTTTTCCCGGCTCTTGAGGTCCAACAGGTGCGAAAATACCACGCCGTCCACTGCCTTGCCGCCGTAATGGATCAGGTCTTCGGTCATAGCCCAGCCCGAAGAGATGACGGGGAGGTTGACGCCCTGCATCCGGATATGCTGGCAGATCATGGCCGTGTCCATGGCCCCGGCCACGATGAGAATTCCGTCCAGGTCCGGGCGAATGAGTCGCACAGCCATGTCCGCGAAATCGAGGCCGGGCCGGGAGGTAAACTGAATCGCGTGATCCAGCCGCCCGCCCAGGCCCTCAAAGGCCTGTTTGAAGTTTTCGGCGTAGTCTGCGGAATAGCCTTGGTTGGAGAGGTCGTACACGGCCCCCATGCTGCGGAGCCCGAGGCGATCGAATGCAAGGCGGGAGAGATGGTCTGTCTCGGCCCGGTTGGGGGGCATGATACGAATCAGCCCGTCATCTAATCCATTGAGCTGGTTGGTGGTGGTGGTAGGGCTGATTATGAGAACGCCTGCCCGGTTCATCAGGGGAAGGGCGGCAATGGTCATGGCGCTCGTCATATGGCCGATGACAGCCACCACACCCTGATCGATGAGGTCCTGATCCACCTTCAAGGCGACCCCGGGGTCCTGCTCATCGTCCCGGGTGAGAAGCATCAGGTGCCGGCCATGAATTCCACCTGCGGCCTCCTGCTCTTCCATGGCCAGTATGACTCCGTTTCGACCGGCGACCCCCAGGTCGCTCAGCCGTCCGGTCATGCACCCCACGAAACCCACCCGGATGGGCTCTCGCTCTCCGCACCCCCCGAACCAAAGGACGCAAAGCAGGATCGCCGCCGGGAAGATGCAGGCGGACGGCATGGCGCATATCCGGAGAAAACGCCTTATGCTCATGGTGCCCTCACGGGTGAAAAGGATGGAGGGAAAAGAGGGACGGGTCGTCGATTTTCCCCAAATATAATCATACTTTTTTTCGTAGGAATAGGCAATGGGCGGGGCGAATACTCGGGACGAAGAGGGATCGAAATCCCCGGCCTGCGGGGGGAGCCGGCACACGGTGAATCGAATGCGTGACGACCGGTGAGAGGTGCTGCTACGGCGGTTCGAGCGGGTCCATGATCAAATCCATATTGTTTTGGCTGAAGGGGTATCCGATTGAACATGAAACCCGTTGGTTAAAACCGGTGAGACGGATCAAGGGAGATATCCTGGACGGGAAAGCGCTGGGGTGACCGGCGGGATCAAGCGAGTGCGGCTCCGGGCGGGTTCTGCCGCGATCAGTCCCCCCCCTTCCCTTGAAGACCGTCGGGCAGAACCCGCCCGCTCCAGGAAGGAGCGCGGAGACCGACTCGGGCGCAGGTAAAGCGTGTTGCTCGAAAAAGCCCGTGCCTCCCATGTGCGGAAGCGGATTCTATGCGAGTAGGGTAAGCAAATAGGGTGCCAGAAGAAGGGCTTCGGATGATTTATCAACAAAATCGTTTGGTTAGCCATTCGTCAGGGCCTGGACTGCGGGAAACGCGCGGCCGGTTCAGGCCTTGGGGAGTTGCAGAATCGGACACATTATCGGGTAGGTATGATATAATAGTTTGAAATTGCTAGATAAAATGTTTAAGGCAGGAGTGTCCGAAGGTCGGGCACGCAACAGCGTTGCGACACGCCGGCTTTTTCGTGATTCGACGGGGTCACGGTCCAGCCAGGCCGGAATCGCAGTGAGACGCCAAGGGAATCCCGTACTTCTTCATTTTCCGGTACAGGGTGTCCCTGGAGATGCCCAGGAGTCTGGCCGTTTCCCGCTTGTTGCCCCCCGTGGCCTCCAGGGCCTCCAGGATGTGGACCTTTTCCACGTCGGTCATGGGAGGGAAGGTTTCTCCTGTGGAGGCCTTGGAGGTCTTCATGCCGCCGGTGATCTGGGGGAAATGGGCGGGGAGAATGGTGCGGCCCCGGACCTGAATCGAGGCGCTGAGCAGGGCATTCATCAACTCCCGAATGTTTCCCGGCCAGTCGTAGGCCATGAGCAGGTCGAGGGCCTGGTCCGAAAGACGTGGCACATCCCATGAGTGCTCCCGCGCGAACTGTTCCAGGAAAAAGCCGGACAGGGCCGGGATCTCTTCCTTGCGGGCCCTGAGAGGCGGGATCACCAGTCGAATGCATGCCAGGCGGTGAAACAGGTCCTCTCGAAACATCCCCTTTTCAATCATGGCGCCAAGGTCCTGGTTGCTGGCCGCCACCACTCGGACATCCACTCGCTTCGTCCGGGTGTCCCCGAGACGGGTTACTTCCTTGTCCTCCAGGAACCGCAGGAGCTTGGGCTGAAGGGCCGGGCTCATGTCGCCGATCTCGTCGAGAAGCACGGTCCCCTGGTGGGCCAGTTCCAGCTTCCCGGGCTTGTCCGTGGCGTCGTGAAAGGCCCCCTTGACCGAGCCGAAGAGTTCGCTTTCAAAAATGCCGTCTGGAATGGCGGAGCAGTTCAGGGGGATGAACTTGCCGGGGAACCCGGACATCTGATGCAGCGTGCGGGCCACCTTTTCCTTGCCGGTGCCGGGTTCGCCGAGAATGAGTACGGGGACGTTGATCGCGGCCACGGCATGAATGTCCCGGTACAGGGCGAGCATGGTTTCACTCTCCACTACGATGCCCTGCAGGTAGAGGGCGGCCTTGAGTATGTCCACATCGCTGGCCCCGTCTCCATCGAAGACGAGGGTTTCATCATCCGTCTGGGTATCCGTGGAAACGGCCGGTTCATGCACGTGACCCTGATCGATACGCTCCACCGCGCTGCCGTCCAGAAAGGTGAAGCGGTAGTCGGCGATCTGAAAGGAGTCGCCGTGGACCAATTGACTGTGGTCCGCACGCTCCCCGTGAATAAAGGTCCCGTTCGTGCTCTTGTCGTGCAGAATGAAACGGCTGCCCTGCTGTTCGATGACCGCATGCAGCCTGGATACCAGACGGTCCTCCGGGTCGTTGAGGGTGATATCGCAGCTTTCGGCCCGCCCGATCCTGGCGGAGTCGGTGAACAAAAAGACCCGATAATGGGCGGATCGTTTGCTCAGGATCAGGTAGGGCATTCCCCGTGTTCCTCCGTGTTCTGGGGACGATGCGCGGCGTCTCGTGGTGATCCGGTTTCCTTCCAAGAGGCTGTTTGAAGCCACTCTATATTACATCTACTGGAAACGCAGCGGAAAGGCAAGACGCCACAAGGGGTGCAGTTCGATGCCCACATGACCAATCGGCCCGGATGGAAGGGGGATGGGAATGTGATGTGGGTTTGTGTTGTTCGCACATCCGCTTGTCCGGCTCGATGCCGGGATGATACACTACAGGGGTTTGGTTCGGGCATGGTGGCCGCCGGAGCAATCCATGATGGGGTTGGACGATTGAGGTGGATCGCAAAAGAGGCCAAGAAACATGAGGAGATGGTGCTTCGGCCTGAACGCCATTGGAGGGACACGCCATGGACGTCTCGTTCGCCAAATCGGCTGCATATGCATCCCGCTACCCGGACGTGGGCTTCGGCCGGGTCCTTCTCACCGGGTGTGAAAACGCCGAGAATCCGGAGGGGTTCGACCAACACAAACGAGGGCTTCTTCGCCGAATGAGAAGGCGGGACACCGTGGCCGGGATCACGGAACGCATTGATCTGTATGACCGGTTTTTTTCGGAGTTCGGCCACCCCTGTCCCCTGCCCGGACACCTCAAGCGGACCGTGAACAGTGGGTTCCCGCGCTACAATCTTCTTGTGGACGCGCATTTCATGGCCGAGATGTGCGCCGGTATCCTGGTGGCGGTGACGGACTTCGACCGAATGGAAGGGGCACTGACGCTGGATCTGGCTGCGGAAGGCGAGATCTGCCGGGGCATGGGCGGCCGGGAAATGCGGACGCGCCAAGGGGAGATCGTGTTGCGGGACGAGGTGGAGATCGTCTGTGTCCTGTGCCAGGGTGCGGACGAGAAGACCCGGGTTCGGGAGAACACGACCAACGTCCTGTTCTATGCCTACGGGGTCCCCGGGATCCCATGGGAGCACCTGGAACAAGGCCTTTGCGTGGCGCAAGAGGCCACGATGCGCTTCGGGGGCGGTACGACCCGGGGGGTTTCGGTGTCGTAGCCCGCAAAGCAAACGGCCGGTGTGTATTCGGATGGTCCCAACGGGACTCGGCTTTTTGCCGTTAGAGGAGGCTCCCCATGGTTTTCACGGGCTACGCCCCTCCACGGCCGGATCTCCAACGATACCCCCTCATGAAACGATGATTACTCAGACAACTCGAGCGGGAAGACCCCCTTTCCCGGATGAACGGGACCATGAGATGGGTTCAACCGAGGCGTGGTCTGCCGCAACCTGTGGAGTTACTTGCCGACTTTCCTGACCCACTCCCTCAGCGCTTCCTTCTCAAATCGCCACTTGTTCAAGACCATTTTGGCCGGAAGCTTACCCGACTTGGCCAGTTTGTAGACCGAGCGCTTGCCCAGTCGCAGATACTCCGCTGCCTCTTCGATAGTCAAAATTTCCTGGTTTTCGGCCATGGTATACTCCTTTCAATGTGAACATGGATGTCTCTCAAACCCTGATATGCCTATTTTGAACGAAAATAAAAGCGGATTCAAGGGATAAATCACATCTCAACACAATGAGCGGAAGTCCCTGACTTTTCGTTCTCCTTTGCCCTTGATGGGGGAAATCAGGAGGGGGCGGCATGTAGGGCTCTTCCGAATGGTAGACAGTCGCTGTTTTGTCCATGTACATGATTGCCTGGTGGAAGGTTTTGTGCCTGCGTTCTTATCCAGGATCTGGAATAGCAATCCAGACAACAATTCATCCGTCGCCTGTATCGACCACATCGCAGTTATTTGTGATTTGAAGAATCAACTGGAATTTTATCCTTTTGGCATTAAAGACATCAAGAAAAAATCAAATGATCATTGGCCGTTGTCACCATCTGCCAGGCTGTTTGGCTGCACACAAACTTTGGGCAGGGTATTATTCCTCCTGAAATACAATAGCTGTTGTCTGGATGATGAAGAGAAATGCGATGTCCGGGCCGATCGTTTGAACCCCTTGGACGCTGTCGCCGGTGCGTATCCTCCAACGTAGCGGGATACCTCAGGAAACCTTCTTGAAGCGCCTGGTCTGTGGGGGAAGCCGGGTGGAGGTGTCGAGCATTCCTGTTGCGAAACCGCCAAATGCTCTATACCTCTCCCGGCGTTTATGCGCTGTGATATGATTTGAGCACTCTGTGAAGAATCTTTCCGGTGCCTGTTCTGGGCATGGCTTCATCTTCAATGAAATCGACGCCCTTGGGGCGCTTGTATCCGGCGATCTTCCCTCGGGCAAAATCCATGATGTCCCGGGCCTGTGCTTCCGAGGGAGAAAAGCCCTCGTTGAGCACCACCACGGCCTGGATCGCCTCCCCCCACTTCTCGTCGGGGACACCGATCACCGCCACCTCCCGGACCGCCGGGTGGCCCCGCAGCACGATTTCAACCTCCGAAGGGTAGACGTTTTCCCCGCCCGTGATGATCATGTTCGCTTTCCTGTCCACCAGTGTGAGATAGCCGTCCTCATCACGTCTCGCCATGTCCCCTGCGGAAAACCACTCCCCGTCAAAGACCTCATCCGTCTTTTCCGGATCTTTGAAATACTCCTTGAATCTGCAGGGAGCCCGCGCAAAAAGTTCCCCGACTTCCCCGGGCGGGACCTCATTCCGCTCGTCGTCCAGCAGCCTGATCCGGTCTGTCCCGAATATCTCGTTACCGATGGATCCCAGTTTCCTGAACTGGTCTTCCGGCCTCAGCAGGGTCCCCAGGCCTCCTTCGGTGCTGCCATACGCCTCCCAAAGTTCGGCGTTTTTGAAATATGCCATGATCTCGCGCTTCAATCTCTTTCCGGCCGGGGCCGAAGAGATCAGCAACTGACGAATGGAGGAGACATCCATACTCTCTTTCACTTCATCGGGCAGGTCCAGAATCATGCGGTAATGGGTGGGCACCAGGGACGTATAGGTGATCCGGTACTGGTCGATGGTCTTGAGCAGATCTTCCGGATCAAAACTCGCCATTTTGTAGACAAAGACAGGTGCGGTCACCAGGGTATAGGGGAAGGAATATTGAATGGAATTGACGTGGCACATGGGCATGACCAGCATGACCTTGTCCGTGGGCCTCACGCCCATATTGATATTGCTCAGCAGGTAGTGAGCCATGTGGCTTTCATGGGTTCGGACCACGCCTTTGGGTCTACCCGTGGTCCCCGAGGTATACATGATGTTCCATGCGTTACCCCCATCCACCACAGGATCGGGTTCCTCGGGCGATGACATGGAGAGAAGCTCCTCAAATCCTACATATCCCTCGGGCACAGGCCCGTCTCCAAGGTAGACATAGCTGTCCTTCGGGAGGCGAAGCCTGTCCCTGATCCCGTCCACGAGCTTGATAAAAGGGGCCTCCACCACAAGGCCTTTGCACTCCGAATGATGGATGATGTATTCGATTTCAGGGGTGGCCAGACGGAACATGACGGGCACAATCACCTGCCCGCCCTTGGCGCACCCGGCGTAGAGGTCCATCCATTCTCCGCGGTTGTAGGAGAGGACCCCGAAGGTGTCTTGGTACCCAACCCCCAACCCCCTCAACCCGTTTGCCAGGCGGCAGGCCCTCTCGTTCCATTCCCTGAACGTGAATTCCCTGTCCGAGTCCTGCCACCCCAGTTTGTGCGGGTAGTTGAGGGCGTTCATTTTCAAGACCGTGCCCACGTGGGGCCACTTACTTCCATGCATTTTCGAATCTCACCTGCCTGGTATTTTTCATCACCGTTTTACATAGCTCTCTTCGAGGGTCCTGACCAGATTGGTCATGGTGGTGTAGAAGGGGGTGGCAACCCCGGTCTCTTTTCCGTATTCAACGACCTTTCCCCCGAGGAAATCGATCTCCGTCCGCGTCCTGTTCGCAATGTCCACACACATGGAGTCCTTGTGGACCCCGACCTTTTCCAGGTAGCCCAGGGCCTGTTCGAGATAATCCTCACCCAGGTCGTACCCCTTGGCCTTTGCAACGGCAAGGATTTCATGGAGACAACCCTCGGCGATTTCCCGCGTGGGAGGAAACTCGAGCGCCTCCTGAATGGTCATATCCGTCACGGCACAGATCGATGCCATGGTGCATTTCATGATCATCTTTTTCCAGACAAAGAGTTTGATGTCGTCCACAACCTCGGTGTCCAACCCGCCGGACGAAAGGATCTCAGCGATCCGGAGGCCCGTCTCCCGGTTTTCCGGAATCACGGAACCGAGGTGATTGGGCCGGTTGAAAAAGGCCATCTCCACATGGCTCTGACTCTTCAGGGAGACCCCGAAGTTCAAGGACATGCGAAAGGCCGCTTCCGCTCCGAAGGCCTCGGTGATGAGGTCCTCGGTGCCCAGACCGTTGTGCGTGCTCACGATCCGTGTGCCGGGACGAAACACCGTCTTCAACTCATTCAGGACACCGGGGAAATGAAAGGTCTTTGTGGACACAAAGACCACGTCAGGATTGAAATCCCTGAGACCCTTGATGCTCCCTGAAAACCGGTGCACAGGCACTCGAAGATCCATGACCCCGGAGACCGTGATCCCGTTCTTTTTAATGGCCTCTTCCAGGCCGGGTCTGGGATCCACCAGCACGGTTTCCGGGTGTTTCGCCAGCAGGGACGCGGCCAGAACCGCGCCCGTGGCCCCGATTCCCACTACGGCCATTCTAACGTCGTCCATCATATCTCCCGCCTTGTATTCAGCCGAAGCCGTTTTTACTGTTTGCTGTAGTAGTCGTACTGCTCCTTCGGAAATACCGTAATCGTGTCAAAGGTGTCTCCCGTCTTGTATTTGGTAAAGAGCACTCCATTTTTGTATACATATTGATGGGTACTGTTATATTTGGACTCGGTAATATGATCCGGCCTTCCCATGGACTTCACGAGATCATCTACATGACTTCCTATACCAACACCTTTGATTTTGTATTTATTTTTACTGTAGTCTTTAGGCTGTGAAGTCCCTACCCGTATCGTCCTGACATGGTCTTTGTCATACCAGAATTCGATGCCATATCGTTCGTACCGCTGGTGCTTGCCGTTGGGAGGGAGGGGCGATTCCATGATGGTTTTTCCAAGAGTTTCGATGATCTTTTCATACGGCGTTCCCAGGGTGATCCATCCCACTCCCGAGCCCGGCTCGATGGTCCAGATGTCTTCGGTGCTCGGTTTCGCATCGTCCTGTGCCGCCGCCTGTGAAGGGACAACGGGTTCGTCCTGTTCCGGTTCCTGTGCCGGAGTCGCTTCCGGTTGAGACTCGTAGGTGACCTTGTTGGCCTCTTGTTCCTCACGGCTCTTTTCATGGGAGTCGGCCAGGTCCCCTTTCATGGCGGCATACTCTCCAGCCAGTTCCGGGCCGAAGGTCTTTTCGAAGTGGAGGTCCTCGAGCTTGATCTCCACGGCATGGTCCCCCTTGTCGCACTGGATGAAGTCTGCGGCGGAGACGAGCCAGACGATTCGGCTGCAAGCAACGACGGACCCGTTTTTGAGAAAGACCTTGGCGTCATCTCTCATGATGATTCCGTCCTTCAGGGACTCGGCCCATCCGAGGGAAGGGAGCAGCAGCATGCCGGAAACGATCACAATACCGGCGATCCGGATCGAGTGAATGAAGGGCCTTTGCATAATCTCACAGCTCCTATGGAGAGGGGAGGTCTTCCCTCCGGGGTTGGAGTGCAGGTTCAACGTGCCTCGCTCGCGCTTCTCCTGTCCCGCCATGGCGGGTCGGTGGAAAGCGTCGATAGAGACAATGCGGGTGGATTTTCTACCGGCATGATAGTGGAAATGCGGGGAGTGTGTCAATTCATGCGCGATCTCTCTTGGCAGTTAACGCCACAGAAAGAGCATTTCTTGAAATTTTCAAGAAGAGGAAAGTGCTGCTGAAAGTCAAAAATGTGAAAATTTCACATTTTTGTGCCTGAAACCCAATAAAATCCAAACAAAAGCCCCCGGCACCATGAAGGAATTCCGGGGGCTTGATGTCTTCTGGTAGTCCCAACGGGACTCGAACCCGTGTCTCCGGCGTGAGAGGAGGGACCTGAGCATATTTCACCCGTTTTTACAGGCGTTTTCGGCCCTTGAAAGGCGTTTTCAGCCGTCAAAAGCCGTCTAAAAAGCCGTCTGGCTAGAGAGTGAAAAGGGGGTCTTCGGACCTCCTTTTTTATTGGTGATAACCTGCAATCCACTCCTTCAAAAAGGGCGGCAGATAATGGGAAGGGGGTGATCCAGGCGGATTTCTAAATCGAATAAAGACGTAAAGTGAGACAGCCGTGGACCAATTCCATACCAAAAGGGGTTGGTCCTTTTAATTGGACTCAATTAAGAAATAAAAAAGGATATTATAGGGATTAATAATAACAAAATAGATTTAATATAAGATGATTATGCCAAAATATCAGGACATCCCTCCAAAACGAACACCGCCACCTCCACAGATAGATCGGATCAAGTCCTTTGGATTATTCTTTGCCATACAAATCTAATGAGGTTGAGGTGAGCCAACCCATCGTATTTAATACTAAAAATCATCAAGGAAAAAAATTATTTCCACAGTTTTCAAAAAAATGTCCGGGAATCCGGTTTTTCGCCTTCTTATTAAGGCAAGAACGAAAGATTCGAAGATAAGGACCGAAAGATCAGGACGACAGTGTGAGGCTCCAAGAGACAACTCAGGCAGACCGGGTTAATAGGCTGACGAAAGCCCGGAAGAAGGAAGGAGGTAGACCGATGTTCCAACCCATTGACGACTTCATCAAGAGTGGTATGCACGGAGCCGGGATTGGCTACTACGAACTGCACCCCCAGGCTGTACGCTACGCACATACCTTGAGCAAGTCGCAGAAGAGGAAGTGGAAACATTACGGAATCGTTCCTGCGGCCTTTCTCCGGTACCTCGAAGCAATAGGGGCTATCCCGAAACGCTTCGTCCCGGAGAAAGATCGCACCCTGTTTGGCCTCTCTGATCTTCTTTGGGAGGCACCCACGAGAAACCGGGCAAGAGCCTCCGAGGGAGAACATCTTAGAGTGGCCATCCTGAAGCAACTCGACCTCATGCCAAGCGGTACGGGCTCAGCCCAGCACATCTACATGAAGGCAGATCTCTACGGGAATCTGCCCAAGCGTCAGAAGGCGAGGAGCAGGCCTGACGTTGGGTGAGAGAGGATCCTTATTGATCCCCTGCCCCTCAGAATCTTAACCCCAGCCCGGGAACACGCAAGGCTGGGTTGTGCCGGAAAGGAGGTGATCACCAAGCACTGAACTAACTAAAGTAGAAGGACGCGGCAAGGGCGGGGCCAATTCCTCATCGAGAGGGGTTGGCCCTTTTTCGTTGGAGATGACCCGTACGCAGTTTCCTGCGTTTAGAAAGAACACCTCAAAGAAAGGAATACCAAAATGACAGATTCAAAAAAGAGCACGAAGGCTGACGTGGCCAAGGCTGATGCCAAGGTCAAAACTGAAAACCAAGACGTGATCGAAAAGATCACGGATGATGTTGCCGACGAGACCCCCGATGACAACGGGAACGGGATCACCGACGAGCCTCAGCACGAGGAGCATCTGAACATGTCGCTCCTCGGGGAATCTCCGGTCCTCCGGGAAGTCTACCTGGCGGTCTCTGACGACCGAGGTGGAATCCTCGGCGATGAAGACCTTGAGGAAAAGGTCCGGGGGATCATCGAGGAGTTCCAAAAACCTGCAGGGGATTCTCCTGAAAGAACGCCGGAAGACCAGTTGGCTGAGTTGAAGGAAGTCTCAACCGCTTATGCCCAGAGGATCAACGTCTCGGCGAGTATATCCGATGGGGCTCTGACCAAATACCGGATCCGGCTCGGGACGCTTTTCCACATTCAGAAAAAATTGGCCAAGCGGGCCGGAAGGAAATGGCTCGAATGGTTCGCCGAAAACTACGACGAAAGGCACCTTCGGTCGGTCCAGGATTTCATGGCCCTTGCCAAAGTCCCGAACATCATCCGGTACGCGGTATTCGGGAAAGAGAGACTGACTGAAATCCAGCGGACATTCAAAGTGGAGGACTTCAAGAAGGAGGACCCCATCGGTGATTTTCTCAAAAAGCACAAAGTCGTCTTCGATCCGGAGAGCGATGAGACCATCGATTCCTGGCGTGCCGAGGTTGATGCGGCAATCGCGTTCGAGCGAGTTCAGAAGGTAGAAGCTATGGAAGAAGTGGAACTGGGCGCCGATCCAGAGCTTCTCAAATCGCTCATCAGGAGCGGGATTCCCGTTGACAACCGGTTGATCGGAGAAATGGTCATCGTGGCCAACAGCGGCGGAGATGTGAACGCACTTCTGAGACGCCGCTTCGCTAACAACGGGTCCGAAAAGCAGGCCGAAGGGCTTGAGGAGGGACTCATCAGAAGTTCCAGAATGCTTGAAGGCATTCCAAAACTGGTGGCCCGATTCAAGGACACCATAACGTACCTCAGTGAGAACAAGGATCTCCTCGATCGCCTTGACCGCAGCCATGTCGAGGCCCTCGAAACCCAGGTAGCAGAACTCCGGGCCCTTATCACCGAAGAATAAACCCCAACCCCCCTGGGCCTTCACGGGCTCAGGGGGCTTCTTTATAGGAGGACAAAATGAAGATCTACAACTCATCCATGAACATCGCAACGATCAAGGAGTACCACAGGCGTTTTCCGGACACGAAGCTCAATGTGCTCCGGAGCTTCGGCATGCTGGACGCTGAGGTCTATGACATCTGCACCAAGTACCGGGGTCTCCTGGACGGGCTCATACTCGACTCTGGAACCTGGACCCGGAACAATGCAAAATCTGAAGAACTGAGAAAGCGCATCACTTTTGATAACTATATCCATTACCTTCAATCGCTTGGAAGGCTCTTTGATTTCTACTTCAACTTTGATGAGGATTTCACCAGTGCCGGCTTTGGGATGAACTATACGAACCAGCTCATCTTGGAGAAACGAGGGCTGCAGCCAGTCCCGGTGGTCCACGACATCAACGGCCCCGAGATCCCAACCTACATCAATAGAGGCTATAAGCGTGTCGCGCTGGGGTCGACGCAGATCAAGAGCGTGCGCACCATGGCCAAGGTCATGGAGCAATTCGAGGGGACCGGCATCAAGATCCACCTCTTCGGCAACACCAGTTTCAACCTGCTGGCCAGTTTTCCCATTGATTCATGTGATACCGCCATGTGGGCACGGGACGGCGGTTGGGGACATATCCGATATTGGAACCCCAAAAAGAAAGACGAAAACAAGACCGACCGTATCTATCTGGACGAACGCCTGCAAGGACCCAAAGGGAATGCACACAGTTTCTCCAGCTATGAGTTCAGGGAGGACCTTAATAAATTCCTCGATAAGACTTTCAAGCTGACCCATAATGACTTGATTGGGTCTAAAGGTGCCTCCAACAAGCGTTTGGTCAATACCCATTACCTGGTCCAGTTGGAGGAAATCATAACCAGGATCCATACGCGGAAGGGTTTCTAGACCAGAGAAATAAGCCCATACGCAGGGTTCAGCGTTTTTGCAGGGGGCCGGTCTCCATCTGGGGGATCGGCCCTTTTTTCTTACATCAACTTCAAACAAAAGGAGTTTCGTATGAAAAAGAAAAAGTCCACTGGAACCCCTAGCAAGACCAAGAGGGAAAAACCGAAGGAAGTCCCGAAGAAGGTGATCCCCATAGGGAAGGGCAAAAAGGTGAAGTACCCCTTTATTATCCATGCAGACGCACTAAAGGAGGATACTGCCTTTCCAACACACACGCACGGGTTGTCGGCGATCGATTGGCCGGAGTTCTTCATGGATCCCTTGGCATTCGGAGGGATAGGAAACAGCGGAAGAATCAATGCCGCCTACAGGTATTTTTCCAAACCCCAAAATGCCGGACAGTTGGAGGCGATCCTGAATGGTGAAGTCGTCAAGCTCCATAGCCAGGATCTCCACCCTGGTACTGATGAGGATTACACCTATTGTTTCAGGCTTGTTTCCCATGATTTCGAAGGAGTGAAGCTCGCCTACCCTGAGGAAACGGAGATCGAGAACATGAGGTTCGTTCAGATCTGGGTAGAGGGAGACGATTTTGCCCTCTTGGATGAGTATTACAAGGGCGGGGTCAAGTGGTAACTCTTTAACCCACAACAACACACATCCCAGAAAGAGGTCGTTCCTTGATCGGGCTGAGTTAACCGGTAAGGGTTCGGCCTCTTTCATTTTCAAAAGGAACAGGAGAAAAAAATGAACGATAAAAACAGAGAGAGGGAGACCTTATTGATGGCACTGAAATCCGCGATGAAAGGCACCGGACTCGTGGCATTGAGAGATGTTGAACAGGAAGGGGTATCCGGGTTCTATTCCGGGGTTGAATTTGAATTCTTCTCTTGCCTCGTCTTTGTAGGCATCCCTGATGACCAGGACATCATCAAGATCAATATCATGTTCTCCCCATCGGTCGATCAGGAAAACATTGACGTGATGGAAGACCTGATCAACAGAATCAACTCCCACGTCATGGACATCGGAACTTTTCTCATCTGTCCCGAATGTGTCGTCTCCTTACGGGCGGGCATTCCCATTGAAGGTGCGAAGCGGTTGCTGGTCGAACAGTTCCGGGACGCGCTCGAGCGCCTTCTGCACCACGGCAGCAGCCTTTACCGATGGATCCTGATCACGGAGGAGTTGGGCATGTCGCCTGAAAAATCCATGATGCACCTTGTTAATCTCAATAGTTCGCATCGAGAGAAAGGAGAACAAGATGACTGAAGAAAAATATTCAACGCTACTCGGCCAGGTCCAGGAGTGCTTCAAGGAATTGGAGCTTCCATTGATGGAGACAAGGGAGGTAGACGGGAGCGAGTCATATCCTGACCGACTGGTCTTTCATTCGTGGATGAAGAACGGACCCGAGATCTATCGAATCACCGCCATTATAGTCAATGGCCAGGATCTGGTCTTTCTTTCCATCAGCAACCGAGAAAGGATCCCTGAAGAGAAATGGCCATCTCTATGGAGGCTATTCAAATTTCTGAATGGCATCCATCCTTTTGGCCACTGGGTCCTGGATCCTTTGAGTGAAAACGTCGAATTCCGAAGCGCTGTCCTGGTCGCCGAGAGCGGGTTCAATCAGGAACAGTTTCGAACGGTCCTGAGACGTTCTCTTGACAATAGCAACCGGCATTCTCCCCTGATCCAGAAAATGATAGAGACCGGCGGTGACCCTTTGGATTTGTTGAGGGACTTCAAGGTATATAGATACCGGACCTGATACAGGAGGGCTTATTAAGACCGAAATAGCCGGGGAATCTTCCAGTAGCTGCTCAGGACGCTAGAAGATTCGCCAACCTAATTGACTGGGGCTGGTTCCTTCGGGGGCTGGCCCCATTTCTTTTCAAAAGAAGAAGGAGAAAAAATCATGAGTGAAAAATCCAAAATAGATGTGAAGGAACAAGGCATACCTGCCAGAAGCACTCTCTTCCCTGATGAATTCAAGGACCTCTATTCTTTCCTGAATACCATCAAGGCGGAATTTCCTGACTTTGGTGTTTCAGAAGGCCAATTCAGAAGCCACAGCAATTACCTGACCGTTATCGTCGAGGCGTACTTCGAGTTCTTCAAAAACATGACCTTTGCCGTCGAGAACACGAAGGACTTTGCCAGGATGCTCTCCACCCTCAACAAGAGATCCGACATTATAGTTTCTGTGAGGGATGGCTCTATCATTTTTTCGGATGGGTATCAGACCGTGAGGTTTCCCTGTATCGATGAAAGTGTCTCGAACAACAACTTCATGTCCTTGGAAGAAATGAAACCCGTACTTGAACCCGTTGAGGATGAACCAATCCTCAGGGAGACTTTGCCCAAGAGTGTGATCATCAATATCGGCAGAGCTGTCAAGGGGTGCAATGCGAGTGGGGTCAAGTACTCAGGAGATGAGGTAGACCCATACAAGGGCTCAATTGTTGTAGCAAACTCGGATGACTCAAGTGGTTACAGTGTCGTTTTGAGGGAGAAATTATTGAAGCCGATGGATGGCCATTACTTCATCGTGCCGGCCTTTCCCTATTCGTTCAACAAAGACGATATGGTCATAGAGGCGAGATTCTTCGAGGGGAGAACGATCTTGCGCGTTGTCCATCAGACAAGAATAGGCAGCCTCCAAGTAACCCTTTTCTCAAGGGCTATCTGTATTCCTGAGTCAGAAGAATAGACATTTGATCCATAGGCCGGGGATCGGGGTTGGGTTCCTTTAGAATTGTCTGACCCCGATCCCTCGGTCATTCATATTTTCAAAGGAGAAAACAAATGGAAAACGACAATGATCATAAGGCCAGCTTTCTTGAGGAAGGCGATGATAATTTTGCACTATGCGACATTGAATCTATGCATTACGGGGTCCGTTACCCCTGCAGTTTTCTTTCTTGACGAGGATAACAATTCATCCGTTTTTGACCTTGATATATCAGATATTGAAGGCCAAAAAAGGCTATTGCAAATGGGTGCATTAGCATTGGGAGCAAAAAAAGCAATTGTTGTTGCTCCCATGTCCCTCTTCGCTACTCATACGGCAATACAGGTCTATGGAGAGGAGGGAAACTACCGCTTTGTTATCGTTCAGGATTACAGAAAGGCAGGTGATGCCATCACTTTGGGGCCGAGGTATTATACTCTTCCAGACAAAGCCGTCATGAGTGGTATAATCCCGGACAAGGCTGCCATGAAGGAACTTCGGGAATTCATTCAAAAGGACAACGACTGATCTACCATACATCCTTCCGTTTTGAGGAGGGGAGGCTGTCCGTACAAGGGGTGGTCTCCCCTTTTATTCTGCCAGGCGTAGCGTGAACCTGATGAGGTGCGATGCAAGATTGACTCTGCGATCAAGTCCTCTGCGGGCCGAGGTAAGGGGTCAGTCTCTTCCATAGGGGCTGACCCCATTTTTCATCCCATCGTGGGGCTCGTTCTGCATTCCCAACCATCAAGTTTCGAACTCGATCGACCCATTTCATCCCTGATTATCCCAGAACCTATAACTTCTTCAGTCGGAATACGCATTAGGTCGTTTTTTCCACTTAAAAATACCCATTGAAAATCCTTTTTTGCAACCCTTCCCACAGGCCAGAAACATCCTAAACCGATAATTAATGTTTTAGGTTTTAGGAAGATATAAATGGTAACTGAAATTCAAATGAACAGCCAAAAAACTTCAGAATTTATCGCAACCAAGAAGCGATTATCAAAATATATAAAACCTAATATCTGAAGTTATTGAATATATGTCGGATAAAAAAATATTATTTTGACCTTTCTGATGCTTAACGCCCTAACACATAACATGATATTTTTAGTTTTATGCTGTTAGATGTCATCCATAAGCACTTAGAACAAATAATAAATGGAAAAGAAAAAGATCCTTTTCCTAAATTTTATGCGCAAAAGGAGAGATGAAAAGATGAAAAAGGCACAGTTTACAAAACCATTGTCAGTTCCTCTTCAACCCGGGGTTTTCTTCAAGATCAAAGAGATGACCGACGAGAAGGAGATCGCCATGGCTCAGTGGGTGAGAGAGCTTATAGAGAGGGAACTGAGCAAGCTTGAGAAGGAGGAAAGTAAAAATGACAACTCAAGTAACTGATAAATACCAAGAGCAATTTCATGATACAGTGCGTCAATTCTTCGTAACGATATTTGATAAAGCAATAAAAAGTGGTTGCGGAAAGATTGAAATCAAAAAAGGTTTTGAAGGTCAAAATTTGCATGAAGTTGGTTACTATGATGATATCGAAAACGCAATCAGTAGCGCTTATCAAGTTTGTCAAGCAGGAATGGACGTTTACCTTGGGGTCAACCCAAGAATCGGAGAAGAAAGCAAAAAGGAAAACATAAAATATCTAGCCGCATTTCATGCAGAAATCGATTATGGAACGTTAGGTCACAAGGAAAAGCCAAACTTCGAAACTCGAAGTGAAGCTGAAAAACAAATAAATGAATTTCGGGTCAAGCCAACCATTCTAGTCCATAGTGGAGGAGGGTTCCATTGTTACTGGGTTCTCAATGAACCTGCCAATGCTTCAGATGAATCGGCGCAAAAACATTATGAAGATATAAACAAAGCTCTGTTGCAGGCTTTGGGTGCGCCCTCAGGAACACAGAACATCAATAGACACCTTAGGGTACCAAGTACGTACAACTTTAAAGAGCCATCAAAACCTAGAAAAGTTGAAGTCATATGGAGCGATGGACCAAAGTATGAGGTCTCTGAATTGGAAACGCTACTTGAAGATACCCAAAAGCAAAGTGTCAAAACAAAAAAGAGAGAACCGGAATCCTGTGGCAAATCAGCTTTGGACACAAGCATTTCTAAATTGCCAGTTTCTGATAGAATGAAATCGCTTATTACAAATGGAAATGACGGAACTTATCCATCGAGAAGCGAAGCGGATCAGGCAGTCATCACTGCACTCGTGAACAAGGGTTACGAATACCGAGAAATCAAAAAAATATTTGAAAACAATAAAATAGGTGAAAAATACCGTGATCACTCATCCGGTGAAGACTATTTAAAGCATAATATTGAGAAGGCGAAGGAATTTTCAAATCTCTCAGAACAGGAAAGAGAAAATCCATTATTCATATGCGGTGCGATCCATAAAGACGATAATGATAAATATTATCTAAAAACTGTTCCCTTCCAGGAGTACATGAACAAGAAACACATGCTGAAATATCTAGAAAAAGAAAAAACGTTTTTCCGCTATAATGGTAAGTGTTATGAACAGTGCCACGAGGAACGATTGAACTTTCTCTGCCAAAACGAGCTTGGCACTCATCGCGACCTCTTCACCAAGTCCGTTCTTTCCAATTTTATTCACTTCAGCATAGCGGATGACCTTGTTGGGACGGAGAAGGCGTTTGAAGATCAGGTTCGTTACCTGACCATGCAAAACGGCCTCTATGACCTGGTCGAGCACCAACTCATTGAGCATGCGCCGGATATCTTCACGACGAACCTCCTTCCCTACGACTTCGATCCCGATGCCAAGTGCCCCAGATGGACTCAGTATCTCCGAGAGGTTTTCCTGGATGACGAAAACCAGATCACCTTCATCCAGGAAGCGATCGGATATGCTTTCCATAAGGCAATCCCAAAACCGGCGCTCTTCTTCCTTGTCGGCAACGGCAGCAATGGGAAATCGGTTTTCATCGACACCCTGACATCGCTCTGCGGGAAGGACAATGTGAGCAACATTAGCTGGAATCTCCTGTCCAACGAGATCTACATCCTGGATCTGTTCGGGAAGATGATCAACGTCTCGAGCGAGACACCAAACAAAAAGCTGGTAAACACGGACTTGGTCAAGGCGGTGGTCGGAGGAGACTGGGTCACGGGAAGGGAACTCTATAAAAGGCCCTCCAAGTTCAAACCCTTTGCGAAGCACTACCTTGCCATGAACCAGTTGCCGGCCATTACGGATGATACGCATGGGATGTGGCGCAGGATCTACATCATTGAGTTTCAGAGGACGTTCAAAGAAGAAGAGATGGATGTCGAACTCACCGATAGGCTGAGGGGGGAACTGTCAGGAATTTTCAACTGGGCCCTGGAAGGGTTCAAACGGCTCCGGAATCAGAGCTTCATTTTTAGCAGAAGCACATCGATGGAGAGTAACAAGAAGCAATATCAATTCCAGACAAACAGCACCCTGAAATTTATTAGCTGCTATTTTGATAAATCAAGTAATTTTCATTCTATTTCCTTCAAAGATATTTATGATCAATATCAAGAATTTTGTAAATCTGAAGGAGATCGAAATCCTTACAGCAAATCACAATTTAAGGATTCATTGAATAAGCAAGGTTATGAAGTGGTAAACTCCAGCAAGCATGCTAACCAATTGCGAATATTTGGGATAGAAATTAAATCCATGAAGTAGGTATGCTATTGGATAATGGGTGATCTATTCTATCGGACAGGTTACCCTTATCCAATAATCTAATGTATGAAAAAGTCCTTTTCCCCCAAAATCCCCCACCACCATATTTAATCTATGTTTTTAGATTAAAATGAGATTAATTACTAAAGAGTATCGTTAATCTAAAAAATATACTACTGGCAACCATTTAGTGCAAAAATTAACAAATTAATAAAAAATGGCCATCTTTATTATACCCAAAATAATACTAATATATAGAATAAATAAATAATAATAATTATAATTTAAAATTAACTAGAAAAAGATCTGGCTTTTTCGTTAATTTGTTAATTTTCGGGTTATATATACTAATTTATTCTGGATTTCGGATTAATGATTAGTTGTATTTTTTAATCTAAAATTAATCTGGGATTGCTTCTGGGACTGTTCATGTTGCAAAAGTGACCCGATTAATTTAGTGAAATGAACTGGATTAATTATGGTGGTGGTGGATTTTGGGGGAAAGCGCTTCTTCATTATTTATAATATATTATCATACAGCCCAGATCTTAACTCATCTATTACTGAGTTTAAAACTTCATAACTTCAGCAATAATTCATTAGAACAAAATATAAATTTAATAAATGGAGGATCATTTCTATGAGAAGAAAAAAATATTCAAAATATACTGGAGTGCTATTCTCCGATGAAACGTATCAGAGGTTAAAGGGATTGACAGATACAAAAGAGTTGTCTCTGTCAGAGTTTATTCGATCAATCATAGAAGACCAACTGAAATTATACGAAATGGAGGAACGTGATGAATGAAAATCTCAGACAATACTGTACTAGATTCCCAGATGATTAACCTTTTCGAAGATCATGCTCCTCAAGGTAACGTCCTGCCACTCGAATCCCCCTCAATCGAAGCGCTGATCGACTCCCTCCCGGAGAGTTTCCCTCAAGCGACGGATACCATCAAACGCCACATAGCACCCCTTATGACCGGAGCGGATGAGGGACTCAGGGACCACTACGTCACTCTGATCAAGAAGCGAACAAACGCGGCATCCAAGCATTCGGTAAAGGTCCTGATCCAGAGTACGCTCGAAAAACTCCAAGAAGAACCTGGCGAGTCTCCTCTTCGGCAGGAAGATTCATCGAAAGGCCTTGATCCCGAAATCCTGGAACGGGTGGGGGAGATCAAGCTGGATCCACAACTCTTCAAGAAACGGATGGACCTGGTCAGCCTGCAGGGAGTCACTGGTGAACGTTCGACCATCGGACTCTACACGCTGATTATCGACAGTGCCAAACTCCCCATGGGACAGGGGGGATCCAAGGCTCTTGCCGGCAAAAACTCCGGTCCACAGGGGAGTGGAAAGTCCCACACGATGTTCAAGGTTCTGACGCTCTTCTCGCCAAACGACTATCATCTCATCACGAGCGGGAGTTCGAAGAGTCTCTATAACATGGACAAGGATCTGATGTACAAGGCGCTGATCCTCACCGAAGCGCTGACCCTCGAAGGAAAGAACGGAGATACCGAACTGGCATACGCCATCCGGTCCCTGGTTTCCGAGGGAATGCTCACATACCAGTATACCGGCTTCGAAGAAGGGAAGAAGGTGACGAAAATCCAGCATATGGCCGGTCCCACGGCTCTCATCACGACGACCGTAAGGGGGAGGTTGGAGGAACAACTGGAAGACCGCCTGATCCAGTTTCACCCCGATACAAGCGACCGGCAGACCGCGAACATCATCTCGACGACCGCGGACCAGGCATCGGGAAACGCTCAAGCGGTGGATGAAAAAGAGATCAAGGCGTGGAGGGAGTTTCACGCGCGAATAGTTCCCTGTGAAGTGGTGGTTCCTTTTGCCAGCGACATTGCCGAAGCGATCACGAAATACAGTCTCCCCATCTCGGCAAGACGGGCGTTCAAGCGAGTGATTTCGGCAACGGAAACTGTGGCTCTCATTCACCAGCATCAAAGAGCAAGGGACGGAGCGGGAAGGGTGATTGCGGAGATGTCCGACTATGCCATCGTTTACCAACTCATGAAGGAACCGTTCAGGGAGAGTCTTGGACAGAGGAACAGATACACGGACACGCGCATCCGGATGATCAAGTCCATGGGTCCGATCACCCCGAGAAGGATTGCAGAACGAGAAGGGGTGTCGGGCGCATCGATCTCCGAGTGGATGAAACCGTGGATCGAAAAAGGTGTCCTGGTCTGGTGTGATGAGGCCGGCGCTGAATTCCCGGATCAGGCCTGTCTTGAAAAGGCGAAGAGGACTGGAAACGCTTATGTCCGATTCCAGGGGATGTGTGATCTTCCCTCTCCATATGACCTGACCGGCGATGAACGGTGGGCACCGGGGGGGGAACTGGATGCGTTCTATGATTTGGAGCTCGGTGAAGAATCGGATGACAGCGAAGTTGTGGATGAGGAATCTGAGGATGACTCGGGACTTGAGATAGATGGCAATGCAGAAGATGCAATCGGGCCGGTGAAAGTCCCTGATCAAGGCCGTGTCTGTGTGTCTGGGTCAATGGAAACAAAGAGAATTGATTTGAAAAATATCGTTCCGAAAGAGCGTGTTTATTCAGATATAGGTGTCGATAATTTACTAAATGAGTTTCCGGTTTTAACATTATGATTTTATACGGATGTAGAGCAATTATTAAATTGCTTTAAAATAAACTAAGGAGGAAGTAAATCATGACATTTAAATTTTGTCCTATGTGTAAAAAAATTGTAAAAACAAAGGTTAAGGCGGAGGGATACAAGCAGTACCCATATGAAAATGATGTAGTCATGAAGCGAAGGAAAATCAGTCACCTCGAAGAGGACGGTGGATGTGGCCACGCTTGGTATACGTACGAAATTCCGGGAGTGGCAGTTCC
>Ga0209270_1000143_pt1 | contig 184109 bp, 167 predicted proteins | sample MTBAKSrepl1MetaG_FD_187456 | JGI IMG/M metagenome (GOLD analysis project Ga0209270, IMG submission 187456) | Enrichment culture microbial communities from Arthur Kill intertidal strait, New Jersey, USA, that are MTBE-degrading - MTBE-AKS1... | ecosystem: Environmental > Aquatic > Marine >... | reverse complement strand
AGGCACGTCGAGGTCTTCCGGATGGGCAGTGTGAGAACTTCCATCCTCGGGAGACCTCGACCCCTACCCGGGCACCGCCACGCCGACCGGCCTCACCGCAGGGCTACACCCTCGTTCGCGAAGAGCCCGTGATCGGGCAGGTGACCGCCGCGCCCGTGCCCTGCGAACCGCCGTCCTCGCGTCTCCACTGCTCGCAGCCGGGCGATCAGTGGGCGACCCCGCTCACGCCGCCGCGCGTAGCCGGACCGTGAAGGTCGTCGCACCCGGCGTCCCGTCCACCTCCATCCGCCCGCCGTGCGCGGACACGACCGCGTCGACGATCGCCAGGCCCAGCCCGGTCGACCCCGTGCCCGGCGACCTCGCGGCGTCCCCGCGGGTGAAGCGCTGGAACAGCCGGGGTGCCAGCTCGGGGGCGATGCCGGGCCCGTCGTCGCCGACCTGCACGACCACCTCGTCGCCGACGCGGCGCACCCTGACGGTGACCGTGGTGCCCGGCGGGGTGTGCACGCGGGCGTTGGTGAGCAGATTCGCCAGCACCTGACGCAGCCGGTGCTCGTCACCGACGACGAGCGCGGGCTCGGCTTCCAGGTCCTGCTCTGCGAGGTCCACCCCGAGACCGTCGTCCGGGCTACCTCCCACGTCCAGGTGCCACACGTGGTCGGGGCCCGCGACGTGCGCGTCGGCCACCGCGTCGACGGCGAGCGCCGCGAGGTCCACCTCGTCGCGGTCCAGCGACCGCCCGGCGTCCAGCCGGGCGAGCAGCAGCATGTCCTCGACCAGCGCCGTCATCCGGACCGACTCGGACTCCACCCGCTCCATCGACCGCACCACGTCCTCCGGCAGGTCCTCGGGCAGCCGGCGGACCAGCTCGGCGTAGCCGCGGATCGACGCCAACGGAGTGCGCAGCTCGTGGCTCGCGTCGGCGACGAACTGGCGCACCTGCGTCTCGGACTCGTGCCGCGCGGCGAGCGCCGCCTCGACGTGACCGAGCATCCGGTTCAGCGCGGTCGCCACCTGGCCGACCTCGCTGGTGTCGTCGGCGTCCTGGGCGGGCACCCGTTCCAGGGTCACCACACCCCGTTCGAGCGGCTGCTCGGAGACCCGGGCCGCCGTCGCCGCCACCCGCTCGAGGGGCACCATCTCGCGGCGCACCAGTGCGGTACCGGCGATCGCGGCGACCGCCAACCCGGCGACCACGATGATGATCTCGCCGACCAGGTACGCCTTCACGGTCGACGTCGTCTCGGCCATGGACAGCCCGGTGACCAGCGTCCTGCCGTTCGTGGCGTGCGCGATCACCCGGTAGGTGCCCAGGTCGGCCACGGTGACCGTGTGCGGCCGGCCGTCCGCCGGCACCGCGAGCAGGTCGGCCCGCTGCGTCGCGTCCAGCTGCTGGAAGCCCTGCTGGTCGATGAGCCCGCCGCGCACCGTGCCGCCGCTCGTCTCGACGGTCACCGTCCCGGTGCTCTGACCGGGTGCGCCGAGGGCCGGCGGAAGGCCGCCCGGCAGCGAGTCCGCGTCCGTGTCGGCGCTCGTGCCGACGTCCGGTGCGGTGCGTGGCTCGAAGGCCGCCGCGCGGTCGCTGGTGGCCAGCAGCCGCGCGTCGAGCTGGCCGACCAGGGTCCCGCGCAGTGCGAGCGTGGACACCAGGCCCATCGTCGCGGCGACCACTGCCACCAGTCCGATCGCCACCGCCACCAGGCGGCGCCGCAGCGAGGCACGCCGCCGCTGCCGGCCCGGTGGCTGGGTCATGCCTCGGCGCCGGGCGCGGGCTTGAGCACGTAGCCCACGCCGCGCAGGGTGTGCAGCATCGGTTCGCGACCCTTGTCGATCTTCCGGCGCAGGTAGGACACGTACAGCTCGACGATGTTCGCCTGCCCGCCGAAGTCGTACTGCCACACGCGGTCCAGGATCTGGGCCTTGGAGAGCACGCGCTTGGGGTTGCGCATGAAGTAGCGCAGCAGCTCGAACTCGGTCGCCGTCAGATGGATGTCCTGACCTGCGCGGCTGACCTCGTGGGAGTCCTCGTCCAGGGACAGGTCGCCGACCCGCAGCACGGCGTCCTCGCGGGCGGAGGTCGCCCCGGCCCGGCGCAGCAGCGAGCGCAGCCGCGCCACGACCTCCTCCAGGCTGAACGGCTTGGTGACATAGTCGTCGCCACCGGCGGTCAGGCCGGCGACCCGGTCCTCGACGGCGTCCTTGGCGGTGAGGAACAGGACCGGGACGTACGGGTGGGTGGCGCGTACCCGGCGCAGCACCTCCAGGCCCGACAGGTCCGGCAGCATGACGTCGAGCAGGATGACGTCCGGCTCCCAGGACTTGGCGGCCTTCACCGCGGCGAACCCGGTCAGCGCGGTCTGCACCTCCCAGCCCTCGTAGCGCAGCGCCGTGGACAGCAGCTCGCCGATCGTGGGCTCGTCGTCGACCACGAGGGCGCGCACGGGGCCGCCGTCGGGACGGGTCAGGTGGTCGTGCGCTCCGCGCTGGCGGGGGTGGGTGGCCGTCGTCATGCGTCCCATCGTCGCGCGCGGGCCTGCAGTTCGTCTGGGCGACACCTGTGAGAACACTGTGTGACGCTCACAGCCGCCCGACCGGCGGCACCCAGCCGCCGCCCAGCGGGCCGGACGAGGGTGGGACTCCTCAGGCACCGAGCCACCGGAGGTCCGTCATGACGATCACCAGCGTCCACGTCCCGGACCCCACCACGACTGCCGACCCCGCGTGGCTCACCGTCCAGGTCCGGCCCGCCGGCTCGTTCGGCCGGCGCGACGTCGGCCGCCTGCGGGCCCTGCTCGAGGCGCTGTCCGCCTGCGCCTCGATCGTCGTGATCGACCTCGGCGCCACCCGGTTGCGCAGCCCCCGAGCCGTGGCGGTCATCGAGGACGCGGCCCGGCGACTCGACCGCGCGGGTGGGTGCCTGGTGTGCGTGAACGCCGACCCCGAGGCCCGGGAGTGCCTGGGCAACGCCGGGCACGTCGCGGTGCTGCCCGGCCCCTGATGGCCGTCGCGCCCGCCGCGCGGCGGCCCTAGGGTGTGGCGCGTGGCACCTGACCGACCGCGCGCCCGGGTCGCAGGCCCGCCGGGGACTCTCGCACTGGGCGTGGCGCTGGCGGCCGGTGCCGCGCTCGCCGCGGCCCTCGGGTGGTTCGCGGCGGTCCACTGGGCACCGGTCCGGATCGCGGACGCGCTCGGCTCGATCGGGGCGCTGGATGCCTCCGACGCCTGGCACCGCACCGCCGACGCCCTCCTGTCGCTGGTCCGGGTGCGGTACCTGGCGCTGGTGGTGGTCGCTGCGGGCGGCCTGCTGTGGCTGCGCGGCCGACGCTGGTCAGCCCTGGTCCCGCTCGTCGTGGTCGGCGGCGCGAACCTGATGAGCGACGCCCTCAAGTCGGTCCTGCCGCGCGAGGACATCGGCGTCGGCGACGTCGGCCTGGGCTCCTGGCCCAGCGGGCACACGACGGCGGTGGCGTCGGCCGCCTTCGCCCTGGTGCTCGCCGCCCCCCGGCGCGCGAGGCCGGCCCTCGCGGTGCTCGGCACGGCTGTCGCGGTGGTCGTCGGCAGCGCCAACATCGGGGTCGGGGGCCACCGGCCCGGCGACGTGTGCGGCGGCGTCCTCCTCGCCGCCGCGTGGGCGTTCGCGGCCGCCCCGTTCGTCGCCGACGGGTCCGGGACGTCGCGCGCCGGGCGCGCCGTCGCGACAGGCCTGGCGGCGATCGGCGTCGCCGCGGCGATCGGGGCGGTCGTCGGGGTGGCGGGCCTGGCGCACCTGGCCGTGGTCGCCGACGCGACGGCCGCTGACGCGGCCGGTGCGCTGCGCACGGCCGTCCTCGCGGTCCTGGCCTGCACGGCCCTGACGGCGGCCGCGCTCGAGCTCGTCCTCGGGCGTGCCGCGGCGGACACCACGCCGCCCGAGTGACCTACGGTGGGGCCCGTGGTCGAGACGAGCCCTGCACCGCCAGCCTCTCTCGGGCACCGTGCGCCCGCGCTCGTGGTCGCGCTCCTGGCCGGGGTGGGCGTCGCGTTCGTGCACCTCGCGTTCGTCACGTCGGTCACCGGTCGCCAGGTCGACGGTGCGGCCCTGAGCGGGGCCGAGAAGGTCAGCGGGCCGGTGTGGGAGGCCGCGGCGCACGTGCTCGACGTGGTCTCGATCCCGTTCGTCATCGTCGTCGTGCTGGTGACGATGCTGATGGCCGTGCTCCGGCGCCGGGTGGCGCTCGCGGCCCAGGTCGCGGCGCTGGTGATCGGGGCGAACGTCACGACCCAGATCCTCAAGTCCTACCTGGTGCGGCCCGACCTCGGGCTGGCGGACCGGATCGCCAACTCCCTGCCGAGCGGGCACACCACCGTCGCGGCCTCGGCCGGTGCCGCACTGGTGCTGGCAGTCCCGCGTCGCTACCGGGCGGTGGCCGCGGCGATCGCCGCCGGGTACACCACCGTCACGGGGGTTGCGACCCTCATCGCCGGCTGGCACCGACCGTCGGACGCGGTCGCCGCGATCGGGGTGGTGCTGGCCTGGGCCGGGCTGGTGGCGGCCTTCGGGCCCCGCGGCTCCGGCTTCGGCCAGGCCGGCCACGTGCGTGGCCCGGCCGCGCTGCTGGTGGGCCTCGCCCTTGTGCTCGGGGGCCTGAGCGCCGTCGCGTTCCTGCAGGTCTCCGAGGCCCCGGCGCTCACCGACAGCGTCCTGGTCACGGCCGCCGCAGGTGGCTCGCTGGGCATCGCGGCGGCCGCGTGCGGGGCGTTCGGCGTGCTCGTCGCGATGGTCGCCGCGGCTGATCCCGCCGACCGCTGAGCCCTGGGCCCAGGTCCCCGCGCGCGGTGCGAGACCTCGGCGTCCAGCGCCAGATGTGCGTAGAGTGCGCCACCGAACCCCTGGAGGACACATGCCCCGCAAGCTCGTGATCGTGGAGTCGCCGGCGAAGGCGCGCACGATCGCCGGCTACCTCGGCGACAGCTACACGGTCGAGGCGTCCGTGGGCCACATCCGCGACCTGCCGCAGCCCTCCGAGCTGCCGGCCGACATGAAGAAGGGCCCGTTCGGCAAGTTCGCGGTCGACGTGGACCACGGGTTCGAGCCCTACTACGTCGTCGACCCCGACAAGAAGAAGAAGGTCGCGGACCTGCGCCGCGCCCTCAAGGACGCCGACGAGCTCTACCTCGCCACCGATGAGGACCGCGAGGGTGAGGCGATCGCCTGGCACCTGCTGGCCGAGCTCAAGCCCAAGGTCCCCGTCAAGCGCATGGTGTTCCACGAGATCACCCGTGAGGCGATCCAGCGAGCCCTTGAGGCGACCCGCGAGGTCGACGAGCGTCTGGTCGACGCCCAGGAGACCCGCCGCATCCTCGACCGCCTCTACGGCTACGAGGTCTCCCCGGTGCTGTGGCGCAAGGTCCGCCAGGGCCTGTCCGCCGGGCGTGTGCAGTCCGTCGCGATGCGGATGGTCGTCGAGCGCGAGCGCGAGCGGATGGCGTTCCGGGCCGCCGAGTACTGGGACGTGACCGGGTCCTTCGCGCACCCCGAGCCCGCCGCCGCCGAGCAGGAGGGCGCGTTCGCCGCGCGGCTCGTCGCGCTGGGCGAGGCCAGGGTGGCGACCGGCCGGGACTTCGACGACCGCGGCACGCTGACCACCCGCGGTGCGGTGCAGCTGGACGAGGCGGCCGCCACCGCCGTCGCCGTCGCGCTGGCCGACGCGACCTTCGCCGTCACGAGCCTGGAGACCAAGCCGTACACCCGCCGGCCCGCGGCGCCGTTCACCACCTCCACGCTCCAGCAGGAGGCCAGCCGCAAGCTGCGGATGGGCTCGCGGGCCGCGATGCGCACCGCTCAGTCGCTGTACGAGAACGGCTACATCACGTACATGCGGACGGACTCCCCGGTGCTGTCGGCGCAGGCGGTCACCGCCGCCCGGCGCCAGGCCGCCGAGCTGTACGGCCCGGAGTACGTCCCGGACGCCCCGCGCACCTACGGGGCCAAGGCCAAGGGTGCCCAGGAGGCGCACGAGGCGATCCGGCCCGCCGGGGACTCGTTCCGCACGCCTGCCCAGGTCTCGCGCGAGCTGTCCGGCGACGAGTTCCGGCTCTACGAGCTGATCTGGAAGCGCACCGTCGCCTCCCAGATGGCCGACGCGCGCGGCTCGACCGCGACCGTCCGGCTGTCCGCGGACGTGGAGGCCGACGGGCTGCCCGCGTCGGTGGGTCGGCGGACCACCGCGGTGTTCGGCGCCTCGGGCACCGTCATCACGTTCCGCGGCTTCCTCGCCGCCTACGAGGAGGGCCGCGACGCCGAGCGGTACGACGACGACGGCCGCTCGAAGGGCAACCAGCGCGAGGAGCGCCTGCCCGCGATGGCCGAGGGCGACGTGCTCGCCGGGGCGGACCTGACCGCGGACGGGCACCGCACCTCCCCGCCGCCGCGCTACACCGAGGCCAGCCTGGTCAAGGCGCTCGAGGAGCGCGGCATCGGCCGCCCGTCGACGTATGCCGCGACCATCTCGGTGATCCAGGACCGCGGGTACGTGACCAGCCGCGGCCAGGCCCTGGTGCCGAGCTGGCTGGCGTTCGCGGTCACCCGGCTGCTCGAGGAGAACTTCGACCACCTGGTCGACTACGACTTCACCGCGGCGATGGAGACCGACCTCGACGCGATCGCGGCCGGTGAGAAGGAGCGCGTGGCCTGGCTCACCGAGTTCTACTTCGGCAGGGGCGACGACGTCGGGCTGCGCGACCTGGTCGCCGGCCTCGGCGAGATCGACGCCCGCCAGGTCAACTCCATCCCGATCGGCGACGACCTCACGCTGCGCGTCGGCCGCTACGGCCCCTACCTCGAGGGCACGGTCGACGGCGAGGACCGGCGCGCTTCGGTGCCCGAGGACCTCGCCCCGGACGAGCTGACCGTCGAGAAGGCGCGCGAGCTGCTCGCCGCCCAGCCCGAGGGCGACCTCGAGCTCGGGGTGGACCCGGCCACGGGCACCACGATCGTCGCGAAGAAGGGCCGCTACGGGCCCTACGTCACCGAGCTGCTCCCGGAGCCGGAGCTCGACCCCGACCTGACGCCGGCCCAGCGCAAGAAGGCGCTCGCAGGTGTGCCCAAGCCGCGCACCGCGTCGCTGCTGTCCTCGATGCAGCTGGAGACGGTGACCCTCGACGACGCGCTGCGGCTGCTGTCCCTGCCGCGTGTCGTGGGCACCGACCCGGCGACCGGTGAGGAGATCACCGCGCAGAACGGTCGCTACGGGCCGTACCTGAAGAAGGGCACGGACTCGCGCTCGCTGCCCAGCGAAGAGGCGATGTTCGACATCACGCTCGACGAGGCGCTCGCGCTGTACGCCCAGCCCAAGCGCGGCCGAGGTGCGTCCGCGAGCGCGCCGCTGCGCGAGCTCGGCGAGGACCCGGCATCCAAGAAGCCCGTCGTGGTCAAGGAAGGCCGGTTCGGGCCGTACGTCACGGACGGCGAGACCAACGCCACGCTGCGCAAGGACGACTCGGTCGAGCAGATCACGCTGGAGCGGGCCGCGGAGCTGCTCGCCGAGAAGCGCGCGAAGGGCCCGGCCAAGCGCGGCGGGCGCCGCACCTCCACACGCTCGAAGACCTCGACCAAGCGCTGACGCCGGCCCCGTCGGTCAGTCGAGCAGGGGGCCGCGGAGGGCGGCCAGGCGGTCGGCGTCGGCGAGCCAGGCGCGGGTGCCGGGGGCCGTGACCGACGCCGAGGCGACGGTGGCCGCCCAGGCCAGCGCGTCGTCTACCGCCGTCCGGCCCCGCGTCGCCAGCCACGCGGCGAGCGCGCCGTGCAGCACGTCGCCGGCTCCCAGCGTGTCCGCCACGTCGACCTCGGGGACGTCGACCGTGCGCCGCCCCGTGGCGTCGAGGACGTCGATCGGCGCCCCGCCCCGCGACCGTGCGACCACGCCGGGGCCCAGCCGTGCGACCGCCGCCACCGGGTCGGCGGCGCTCGACGCGCGCGAGCGGCGGCCCAGCACCACCTCGGCCGGCACCGCCAGGTCGGCGGACAGCACCGCCCAGTCCACGAGGGCCAGGAGGCGTTCGAGCCCCGGCTTCCACGAGCCGCCGTCCAGCAGCACCGGCACGCCCGCGTCGCGGGCCGCCGCGGCGACCGGGACCGCCAGATCCAGGTGGTGACCGTCCACGAGCACCGCGTCCGCGTCCGCGACCAGCCCGGCGGCCTCCTCCGGGGTGAGCGGTGCCGGGGTCGAGCGGGTCGCGTTGACCGACACCACTGCCCGCTGCCCGGTGCCGCGGGTGACCAGCACGGTGGAGATGGCCGGGGCGTCGTCCAGCCCGGCGAGGTCCACCAGGTCCACGTGGTGCGCCGCCAGGTCCCCGGCGACCAGGCGCCCGAGCGGGGCGTCCCCGACCCGCGTCACCAGCCGCGCGCGCACGCCGAGCGCTGCGGCGGTCACCGCCGCGTTGGCGGCCGGACCGCCGGCGGCGACCAGCAGGTCGTCGGCGACGAGCTTCTCGTCCGCGGCGGGGACGTGGTCGACGGCCTGCACCACGTCGAGCACCGCGAGCCCGCAGGCCAGGACCGTTGCCACACGGGGCAGGCTAGTGGCCGGTCCGCTAGCGTGCCCGCGTGACCACCCCAGCCTCCTCGAGCGCCAACGGCCCCTCCGTCCCCGACCCGATGGCCGCGCCACCGCTGCGCTGGGGGGTGCTCGGTCCCGGCGGCATCGCGCACAAGCTGGCCGACAACGTCGCGCGCTTCACCTCCGGCGAGGTGGTCGCCGTCGGGTCCCGCTCGATCGAGCGGGCCGAGCGCTTCGCCGCAGAGCTGGGCGTGCCGCAGGCCTACGGCTCCTACGAGGCCCTGGTCGCCGACCCCGCGGTGCAAGCCGTCTATGTCGCCTCGCCGCACTCCGAGCACCGTGACCACGCGCTGCTCGCGATCGCCGCGGGCAAGCACGTCCTGGTCGAGAAGTCCTTCACCCTGAACGCCGCGCAGGCCGAGGAGGTGTTCGCGGCGGCGCGCGCCGCCGGGGTCTTCGTCATGGAGGCGATGTGGACCCGTCACCTGCCGCACGTCGCGGCGATCCACGACGCGGTGGCGCGGGGCGAGATCGGCGAGGTCGTCTCGGTGCTCGCCGACCACGGCCAGAACATGCGCCGTCACCCGCCGACCCACCGGATGCACGCCGTGGAGCTGGCCGGCGGGGCGCTGCTCGACCTCGGGGTGTACCCGGTGTCGTTCGCCCACGACGTGCTGGGCGCGCCCGACCGCGTGCACGCCACCGGCTCGCTCACCGAGACCGGCGTGGACGGTCAGATCTCGATCGCGCTCGGGCACGGCGCGCGCACCCAGTCCAGCCTGCACACCACGCTGTGGGCGGCGACGGCGAACACCGCCGTGATCGCCGGCACGGAGGGCCGCATCGCGGTGGCCCGCACGTTCTACGGGCCGACGTCGTTCTCGGTCCGGCGCGACGACGGCACCTCGTGGGTCTACGACCGGACCGTCCCTGCCGGGCCGTACGGCGGGGGGTTCCAGTACCAGGCGGCCGAGGTCGCCCGGCGGGTGGCCGAGGGCGCCACCGAGTCGGAGCGGATGACCTGGCAGGACACCCTGGACGTGATGCGCACCATGGACGAGGTGCGGCGCCAGATCGGTCTGCGGTACCCGGGCGAGTGAGGGCCGTCGGCGCCGCGCACTAGCCTTGCCCGCGTGAGCCTGCCGACCACGCCCTCCGGTCCCAGCCCGACCGGGGTGTTCTGCTCGTTCGAGGGTGGCGACGGCGTCGGCAAGAGCACCCAGATCGAGCTGCTCGCCGCGTGGCTGCGCGGCCACGGCCTCGAGGTGCTCACCACGCGCGAGCCGGGCGGCACCGAGCTGGGCCTGGAGCTGCGGGCCGCGGTGCTGCACGGTGGGCACGTGAGCGCCCGCACGGAGGCGCTGCTGTACGCGACCGACCGCGCCCACCACGTCGACACCGTCGTCCGGCCGGCGCTCGAACGCGGCGGTGTGGTGCTCACCGACCGGTACCTCGACTCCTCGGTGGCCTACCAGGGCGACGGGCGCGCGCTCGGCGCGAGCGAGGTCGAGGCGCTGTCCCTGTGGGCCACGGAAGGGCTCATCCCGCACGTGACGGTGCTGCTCGACCTGGACCCGGAGGTCGGGCTCGCCCGCCTCGCGCACCGTTCGGCGCGGCCCGACCGGCTGGAGAGCGCCGGCATGGACTTCCACCACCGCACCAGGGCCGCGTACCTGGCACGGGCAGCGGCGGACCCGGGCCGCTGGCTGGTGGTCGACGCGGCCGCACCCGTCGAGGAGGTCGCAGCCGCGGTCCGGGCCCGGGTCGCGCCGTTCGTGGGGGTCCCCACGTGAGCGTGTGGGACGGGGTGGTGGGCCAGGAGGCCGCCGTCGCCGTGCTGCGCGGCGCCGTCACCGACCCGTCCGCGATGACCCACGCGTGGCTGATCACCGGCCCCCCGGGCTCGGGGCGGTCCAACGCGGCGCGCGCGTTCGCCGCTGCGCTGCAGTGCCCCACCGGGGGCTGCGGTGCGTGCCCGGCCTGCGCCACCGCGCTCGCGGGCACCCACGCGGACGTCACCGTGGTGGCCACCGAGAAGGTGACCATCTCGATCGACGAGGTCCGCGACCTCATCGGCGTCGCCCAGCGCTCCCCGTCCCAGGGCCGGTGGCGGGTGATCATCGTCGAGGACGCTGACCGGATGACCGAGCGGACGTCCAACGTGCTGCTCAAGGCGATCGAGGAGCCGCCGCCACGCACCGTGTGGCTGCTGTGCTCCACCAGCCCGCAGGACGTCCAGGTCACCATCCGCTCGCGGTGCCGGCCGCTCGCCCTGCGGGTGCCGTCGGTCGGGGCGGTCGCGCGGCTGCTGGTGGAGCGCGACGGGGTGGACCCGGCCGTCGCGGACGTCGCCGCACGCGCCGCGCAGAGTCACATCGGGATGGCCCGGCGCCTGGCCCGCGACCCGGAGGCGCGCGACCGCCGCCGGCGCACGCTCGAGCTGGTCTCGGCGATCCGGGGCGTGGGCGACGCGGTGCTGGCCGCCGCGGACCTGGTCGAGGTGGCCCAGGCCGAGGCCAAGGCCGCGACCGAGGACCGCGACGCCGCCGAGAAGGCCGAGCTCCTGCACACCCTCGGCGCGCAGGACGCGACCCGGCTGCCGCCCACGTTGCGCGCCCAGGTGCGTCAGCTCACCGAGGAGCAGAAGCGCCGCGCCACCCGCGCGCAGCGCGACGTGCTGGACCGGGCGCTGCTCGACCTGCTGTCGCTGTACCGGGACGTCCTCGTGGTCCAGCTCGGCGCGGACGTGGAGCCGGTCAACGTCGAGCACACCGACCAGGTGGCCGCGCTCGCGGCGGAGTCCACCGCGGAGCAGACCCTGCGCCGGATGGACGTCGTCGGTGAGGCGCGCACCCGGCTCGCGGGCAACGTGGCACCGCTGCTGGCCATGGAGGCGATGGCGGTCGCGCTGCGTCCCCAGGGCGGTCGCGCACCCGAGTGATCCACCCGAACGGTGGGAGCCGGCCGTGCCGCCCGGCATGACCGGTTACCGTTAGCCGGTGCCCGCCCGTCGCCTCGCCGTCGCGCTCGCCGTCGTCGCCCTCGCGCTCGCCGGCTGCGCCGCACCAGTCCAGCAGACCACCCCGGACGAGCCGGCGACGGCCACCTCGTCCGCGCCCTCGTCGGCACCCGTCGGGGGCGACCTGGAGTCGTTCTACGGGCAGGACATCAGCTGGAGCGCGTGCGGCGACTTCGAGTGCGCGACCGTCACCGCACCGCTGGACTGGACCGACCTGTCCGCGGGAACCATCAGCCTCGCCCTCGAGCGCCGCCCGGCCGACGACCAGGCGAACCGGATCGGCTCGCTGCTGATCAACCCGGGTGGTCCCGGCTCGTCCGGCATCGACTTCCTCCAGTACGTCACGACCAGCGTGGTCGGGGCCGACGTCCTGGCCGCCTACGACGTGGTCGGCTTCGACCCGCGCGGCGTCGGCAAGTCCAGCGCGGTCAGCTGCGGGCCGGACTCCCAGGTCGACGCCTACCTCACCGCCGACCGCCCGATCCACAGCCAGGCCGACCTGGACGCGGTGCGCGCCGAGGCGACCACCTTCGGTCAGGAGTGCCTGGACGACACCGGGGCGCTGCTCGGCCACGTCGACACCGTCAGCGCTGCGAAGGACATGGACCTGATCAGGGCGGTGCTGGGCGACGACCAGCTGCACTACCTGGGGTTCTCCTACGGGACGTTCCTGGGCTCGACGTACGCCGAGCTGTTCCCGGACAAGGTCGGCCGCCTGGTGCTCGACGGCGCGCTGGACCCGTCGCTGACCAACGACGAGGTCTCGCTGCAGCAGGCCGCCGGCTTCGAGCAGGCGCTGCACTCCTACGTCAGCTACTGCATGGCCACGTCCGGCTGCCCGCTCACGGGCACCGTCGAGCAGGGCATGCAGCAGATCGCCGACCTCGTCGACCGAGCCGAGCAGCGACCGATCGACGCCGGCAACGGCCACACCGTCAACGGGTCGCTGGCGTTCTACGGCGTGATCGTCACGCTCTACAACGACGACTACTGGCCGCTGCTCACCTCCGCGCTGAGCGAGGCGATCGTCCAGAACACCGCGAGCCAGCTGTTGGAGTACGCCGACGTGTACCTGGACCGCACGGTCGACGGGCAGTACCTGTCGAACTCCAACCTCGCGTTCCAGGCGATCAACTGCTTGGACTACCCGACCACGACGCGCGACTACCAGCAGATGGTCGCCTTCCGTGACGAGATCGCCAAGGTCGCCCCGACGTTCGCCACCTGGTTCGCGATGTCCCCGGGCTGCGAGACCTGGCCGTTCCAGTCCCAGCGCACCCCGGCCCCGGTGCACGCCGCCGGCGCCGCGCCGATCCTCGTGATCGGGACCACCGGGGACCCCGCGACGCCCTACGAGTGGGCCCAGGCGCTGGCGTCCCAGCTGGACTCCGGCGTGCTGCTCACCTGGAAGGGCGAGGGCCACACCGCCTACGGCCGCGCGGGGTCCTGCATCAGCGACGCGGTGGAGACCTACCTGCTGAAGGGCACCCCGCCGCCGGCCGGGACCACCTGCGGCTGAGGCCCGCGGCGGTGCACCCCGAACGCGCTTTGGAGCGCGGTGGGCGCGCCGGTACAGTAGGCCACGCTCGTCGGCCGGCCCGACGACGCCGCCTTAGCTCAGTCGGCAGAGCGTCTCACTCGTAATGAGAAGGTCGTGGGTTCGATTCCCACAGGCGGCTCCCTCGGGACAGGCGATGTGGCTCGTCCCCTCAGCCGCGGACGCGGCCGTCCTTCTCGGTGGGCACGGGCTCAGTGGCCGTGCGGCACACCCTGCTCGTGCAGGCGCTCGTGCTCCTCGCGCGCGGCCTGGCGGGCCGCGATGCGCGCAGCGACCTCCTCGCGGCGCAGCGGCGGCACCGTGGTCGGCGGGTTGCGACGCTCGGGGAGGTCGGCGAGCGCCTGGGCGGTCGCGGCGGCGACGGCGGCGACCGCCGTGTCGAACGCCGAGCGGGTCACGTCGGTGACCTTGGTGATGCCGGTGACCTTGCGGACGTACTGCACCGCCGCGGCCTCGATCTCGTCAGCGGTGGCGGGCGGCTCGAGCCCGCGCAGCGTGGTGATGTTGCGGCACATGCGCCGACGGTACGCGGACGGGTCGGCGGGCGCCCGACGTGCCCTCCGTGGTCCGCGGGTGTCGGTGGCGGGTGCCATGCTCCCGGGCACGACGAATCGACGGAGGACCCGTTGCTCCCGCTGCTGGACCACACCGACCTCGGCTCCGGGATCCCGCTCCTGGCCATCCACGGCTGGACCCCGGACCGCCGCCTGATGCAGGGGTGCCTGGAGCCCGTGTTCGCCCGGGTCCCCGGGTACCGGCGCCTCTACCCCGACCTGCCGGGCATGGGCAGTACGCCGGCGGCGGGCGTCGACAGCTCCGACGACGTCCTCGCCGCCGTCGACGCCTTCGTCACCGCGACCATCGGGGACGAGCCGTTCGCCGTCGTCGGCGAGTCCTACGGCGGCTACCTTGCGCGGGCGCTGCTCAACGCGCGCGCCGACCAGGTCCTCGGTCTCGCCCTGATCTGCCCCGTGGGCGCCGCGCTCGAGCCCGAGGACCGGACCGTCCCCGAGCACGAGGTCATGGTGTCCACCCCCGGCCTGCTCGACGGGCTGCCGGACGAGGTCGCGGAAGGGTTCGCATCGATGGCGGTCGTGCAGGATCCCGCGACGCTCGCGCACTACCTGGCCGACGTCCAGCCCGGTCTGGACGCCGCGGACCGGGCCGCCATGGCGCGGATCCGAGCGCGGTGGGCGTTGTCCGACGACCCCGACGCGGCCGACGCACCGGTGTTCGCGGGGCCCGTCTCGATCCTCCTGGGTCGTCAGGACTCCGCCGTCGGCTGGGTCGACCAGCTCGGGTTCGTCGAGCGCTACCCGCACGCGAGCCTGGCCGTGCTCGACGCCGCGGGGCACAACCTCCAGATCGAGCAGGCCGGGCCGTTCGAGGCCCTCATGGTGGAGTGGCTCACGCGGGTCTCGCGCGCCGCCACGCGAGTAGCCTCGAGGTAGCGCCGGCGGCGGCGCGGGCGTGCCGGGCGCCGGTGGCGGAGGAGCGCCCGATGGCCACCACGCTGAGGTTCCTCGGTGCCGCCGGCACGGTCACGGGCAGCAAGACGCTGCTCGACACCGGCCGCTCCCAGGTGATGATCGACGCGGGACTCTTCCAGGGCCTGCGGGACCTGCGCCGGCGCAACTGGGAGCCCCTCCCGTTGCCCGCCGCCGAGATCGACGCCGTCGTGCTCACGCACGCGCACCTCGACCACAGCGGGTACCTGCCCGCCCTGGTCGACCAGGGGTTCTCCGGTCCGATCGTCACGACCCGCTGGACCGCGGAGCTCGCGGAGATCGTGCTGCGCGACAGCGCCCACCTGCAGGAGGAGGACGCCGCCTACGCCGCCACGGCGGGCTACTCGCGGCACGCGCAGCCCCGCCCGCTGTACGACTCCGCCGACGTCGCGCGGTGCCTGCCGCTGTTCCACCCGACCCCGCTCGGCACCACGGTGACGCCCTGCCCGGACGTGCAGGTCCGGCTCCAGTCGGCCGGCCACATCCTCGGCTCGGCCTCCGCCTTCGTCGAGGCGGCGGGGCGGCGCGTCGTGGTCAGCGGCGACCTCGGCCGCCCGTCCCACCCTCTGCTGGCGCCACCCCTCCCGCCGCCCGCGTGCGACGCCATCGTGGTGGAGTCCACCTACGGCGACCGCACCCACGCCGGCGACGACCTCGCCACCCTCGCCGACGTCGTCACCCGCACCATCGACCGCGGCGGCTCGGTGGTCATCCCGTCCTTCGCCGTCGACCGGACGGAGGTCGTGCTCGTCGCCCTGCGCCGGCTCGCCGAGCAGGGGCGCATCCCGAACGTGCCGGTGTACGTGGACAGCCCGATGGCGCTCAGCGCGCTCGCGGTCTACCGGCGCGCGCTCGCCGAGGGTGACCCCGAGCTGCGCCCCGGCCTCGGCGGCCCCGACGTGTTCGACGCGGGCGAGCTGCGCGAGGCGCACACCGCGCAGGAGTCGCGCGCGCTCGACCCGCCGCCGCAGCCGAGCGTCGTCATCTCCGCGTCGGGCATGGCGACCGGCGGCCGCGTGGTGCACCACCTCAAGCAGCTGCTCCCGGACCGCCGCAACGCCGTGGTGCTCGTCGGGTACCAGGCCGAGGGCACCCGCGGCCGCGACCTGACCGAGGGCGCGAGGCAGCTCAAGATGCACGGGCACTACGTCGCGGTGCGGGCCGAGGTCGTCGCCCTGCACGCCTTCTCGGTGCACGCCGACGCCGGCGAGATCCTCGACTGGCTGCGCGGCACACCCGAGCCGCCGGAGGTGGTCTACGTCGTGCACGGCGAGCCCCGGGGCTCCGCGGCCCTGGCGGAGCGGGTGCGCGACGAGCTGGGTTGGCTCGCCGTGGTGCCCAGGGACGGCGAACGCGTCCACCTCTGAGCGCCCGGGCCCGCGGGCGCGGGGCGGGTCGCAAGGTCCCATGCGGGTGCCGGTGCGGCGCGACTAGCGTCGCTGTGACCCCGCTGAGCACCGTCGGAGGCCGCGATGCCGCAGCGTCACGCTGCACCCGGGTCGGACCTGGCCCGATCCATCACCCGCCGCGCGAGCAGGCAGTCGTACCTGACCATCCGGACGCTCGCCGACCCGGCGTACCGGGCCGACGCCTACGCGCTGTACGCGTACTTCCGGTGGCTCGACGACGAGATCGACGAGCGGCTCACGACGCCCGACGCGCGGCTGGCCCTCGTCGAGCGCCAACGGGGCCTGGTCGCCGCCGCGTCCGCCGGCGCACCGATGCCCGCGCTCGACCCGCACGAGGTCCTGCTCGCCTCCCTGCTCCTCGCGGACGGCCGCCCCCGCCGGGACGCGGGCGGTGCGCTCGCGTCGGTCACCGCGATGCTCGACGTCATGGAGTTCGACGCCCGGCGCCGGGGCCGTGCGGTCGCCGCCGCGGAGCTCGACCGCTACACCGACGACCTCGCCGTCGCGGTCACCGAGGCGCTGCACCACTGCATCGGCCACGGCTGCGCCGCCCCCACCGACGAGACCCGCTACGTCGCGGTGCGCGGCGCACACGTCGCCCACATGCTCCGTGACCTGCGCGAGGACCTCCGCGCCGGCTACGTCAACGTCCCGGCCGAGGTCGTCGGCGACCGCGAGCCGACCGCTGGAGCGCTGTGCACGCCAGCGCTGTGCGACTGGGTCCGCGAGCGCGTCGCCCTGGCGCGCGCGGACTTCCGGGTCGGCCGGGAGTACCTCGCGCGGCTCGAGAGCCGCCGGTGCCGCCTGGCCGGGCACGCCTACCTGGCGCGGTTCGAGTGGGTGCTCGACACCGTCGAGAGCGACGGCTACCTGCTGCGCGAGTGCTACCCGGAGCGCCGGACCGTGCGGGGCGGGCTCGCCATCGCGCGCCGCGCGGTGGGCTCGGCGCTCGGGGCGCGACCGGAGACCCACGAGCTCGTGCGGAGCGTCGGGTGAGCCGCCCGCACGTCGTGGTGATCGGCGCCGGTGTCGGTGGGCTCAGTGCGGCGATCCACCTGGCCCGACGGGGGATGCGCGTCACCGTCGTGGAGAAGAACGCCACGCCCGGCGGGCGGCTGGGCAGCTACGAGCGCGACGGCCACGTGTTCCCCACCGGGCCGACGCTGCTGATCATGCCGCTGCTCTACCGCAGCGAGCTCGCCGCGCTGGGCGCCGACCTCGACGCGGACCTCCAGCCGCAGCGCGTCGACCCGTCGTACCGGATCGTGTTCGACGACGGCGAGCGCCTGGACATGACCTCCGACCTCGCGGCGCTGAGCGCTCAGCTGGACGCCATGGAGCCGGGCGCGTCCGGCGGGCTGCTGCGCTACCTGGACGAGGGGCGCCGGCACTACCACCTGGGCATGCCCAGGCTCGTCGAGCGGGACTTCCGGCGGGCGCGCGACTTCTTCCGCCCCGCCAACGCGGCGCTGATGTTCCAGGTGCACGCGCTGGCGCCGCACTACCGGCACATGAGCGCGTTCTTCGACTCCCCGCGGCTGCGTGCGGCGTTCACGTTCCAGGACGTCTACATGGGCCTGAGCCCGTTCCACGCGCCGGCGACGTTCTCGCTCACGCCGTACAGCGAGCTCGCGCACGGGGTCTGGTACCCGCGCGGCGGGATGACCCGGCTGACCGACGTGCTCGTCGGGCTCGCCGAGGAAGCCGGCGTCGAGATCGTGTGCGGCGAACCCGTGCAGCGGATCGAGGTCGCGGGGTCCGTCGCTCAAGGCGTGGTGCTGGCCGACGGCCGGCTGCTCGCGGCAGACGTGGTGCTCGCGAACGCCGACCTGCCCTACGTCTACCGGGACCTGCTGCCCGCCGGACCTGCCGACCGGCTCGCCGCCGCCGCGGTGAGCCGGCGCCGGTTCGCCGGCTCGGCGATCAGCTTCTTCTGGGCGCTGGACCGGCCGGTCCCGCAGCTGGGCCCGCACACCCTCGTGCTGGCCGACGACTACCGGGAGAACTTCGACCGGATCGACCGCAACGAGCCGCTGCCCGACCTGCCGAGCGTCTACCTGCACGCCCCGGCCCGGCTCGACCCCGCCGCCGCTCCACCGGGGCGGGACACGGTCGTTGCCGTGGTCCCCACCGGACACATGGCCTACGACGGCCGCGACCCGGCCCGGCAGGCACGTGAGGCCGAGACCTGGGACGTGGCCCGGCGCCGCGCGCGTGAGGCGGTCCTCGCCCGGCTCGCCCTGCTCGGGGTCGCCGACGTCGACGCACACCTGCTCCACGAAGGGACCGCGACACCGCTGACCTGGCGGTCGGAGCACAACCTGGTGCGGGGCGCGACGCACGGGCTCGCGCACACGGTGACCCAGCTCGCCTACCTGCGGCCGCACAACAGGCACGCGCGGTACCGCAACCTGTACTTCGCGGGTGCGTCGACGCACCCGGGGACCGGCGTCCCGACCGCACTCGTCTCGGGTCGGCTGGCCGCGGAGCGCATCGCGGACGAGCAGCAGGCTGCGGCGCCGGCCGGGTAGGGGCCGTCCGCCACCACGCCCGTGCCGCGACGACGTCCCGCAGGGAGGTCCGCCGAGGTCTGGGCGCGTGCCCGTCGTGCGGGACGCTCAGTCCTCCGGGACCGGTGAGACCCGGCAGCCGTGCACGCCGCACACGGCGTACGCGATGGGCCCGATGAAGCTCACCCCGATCAGCGCGGCCCACAAGCGCTTGGTGCCCTTGAGGTGCGTGGCCGGTCGGACGGCCAGGTCGGCCCAGGCGGTCGCCGCCATCGAGAGCTCGATGGCCGCGGCGACGAGGAGCGCCGTGCGACTGCGAGGGGTGAGGTCCCGCCACTTCTTCATGATCGGCTCCCTCCGGGTTCCGATGGCTCCAGAGTCGCGCCGGGCATGATCGGGGGCGAGAGGCCAAGGTCCCTGCACAGGTGGCTCGGCGACCGGCCGCCAGGGCCGAAGGTCCGGAGTGCGTGGCCCGGCGCTGCGGGGCGTGGTGCGCTCAGTAGTCGACGGCGCAGGTGGTGAAGGTGAACGACTGCGTCCCGGCGATCGTCGACGGGGCGGTGGACGTCACGGTGAAGGTCGTGGGACTCGTCTGGGTCCGGGCGACCATCCACTCGGTCACGCCGTAGGTCCACGCGTCGCGCACGCCGCCGCCCTCGGCGAGCCGCGCGATCGCCGGGGCCATGTCGACCTGGGCGGTCCAGCCGACGTAGAGCTGGGACGTGCCGTTGCCGGTCACGGTCGTGTCGAGGCAGGCCCACGTGGTGGTCCACTGCGTCGCGCTCGGTGCGGTCTGCACGGTGTACGCCGACGGGGTGTCCACGCCGGCCGGCAGCGACCAGTCGCACACCTCGACCCGGTAGGACTGCCCCGCGACGATGGTCCGCCGACCGCCGTTGTTGGTGCCCTCGACCCCCGCGAAGCCGGGGGAGGGCTGGTTGGGCGCGATCCGGTACCGCCAGCCGTCGCTGCCGGCGAGCTGGAGGGTGTGGTGGCTCGCCCCGTTGAACGGGGGCTGGGACAGGTCGATCGTCAGGCCCCACACCACAGGGACGGAGGAGGTCGTGGTCACGGTGCCGTGGAAGCAGGCCTGCGTCGGGTTGTTCGACACCAGGTCCCACGTCACCTCGGTCAGGGTGGTGTCCGGGTTCGCGGGGTAGACGGGGCCCGGGGTGGGCGCCGCGTAGGCGACAGCGAGCGGCCACCCGGCGACCGTCGCGACCGCCGAGGTCGCGCCGGACGTGGTGACCGGGACGGTGGCGACCGCGCCCGAGACCGTCGCCGAGCCGGAGGCCACCGCGCTGCCCGAGGACGTCAGCGTGGTGAGCTGCACGGGCATCCCGTCGCACGCGGTGGACGCGAGCGTGACCGTCACCGTCCCGGCGGCCGCGACCGCGCTCGCGCCGCCCGGGCAGGGATGCGTCGCGGACGTCGCCGTGATGCCGCGACCCGTCACGGTGAGCGAGGAGGCGGCGGCCAGCCCCACGCCGACGGCGAGGAGCGCCACCCCCACGAGCACGAACACCCGGCGCACGGCGCCTCCGCCTCACCACGCAGGTCCACTGGCGCACCATGGTAGGGCGGTGTGGCCACGTGCACGGACCTCTCACGCCGCGCACAGATCGCCCACAGGTGTGGTGGCACCTGCACATGATCGTCCCGAGGCCCTCGCGCAGGTCCGCAGACAGCGGGCCCGCCCGGTTCCTAGCGTGAGGGCATGTCCGCCGCGTCCCCGCCGCCACCCCCACCACCGGCCCCGGCCCCGGGAGCCTGGTCGCCGCCCAGGCGGCCGGCGCCGGCCGCCTGGGGGCCCCGCCCGCCCGGCCCGTGGCAGGTCGCGGCCACCCAGGTCTGGCGCGACGGCAGCCGCCCTCTGCCGCGGGCGGCCCTGGCCGGCGGCGCGGTCGCCGGCGTCGTGGGCGGTGCGCTGCTGGTCGGCCACCGTCCGGGCCTGGGCGCGGCACTGGTGGCGCTGGCCGCCTGGATCCCGGCGGCCGGGGTGCTGGTACGGCGCCGGGCCTGGGGCGACCTGACCACCGCGACCCTCGCGGTCGCGCTGCTGGCCACGGTCGCGCTCCGCGACGCCACGTGGGTGGTCGGCATCGCCGCGACGACCGGCGTCGCGGCGATGCTGGTCGCGGTCACCGGGGCGCGGCACACGCGGGCCGTGCTGCTGGCCCCCGTGGCGGCGGTGCTCGGCGGCCTGCGGCTGCTGCCGGGCACCACCCGGCTCGCGCGACGGGCCGTCGGGCTGCGTCGTGAGGTGGTGCTGCGGGTGCTGAGGTCCGCGGCCCTGACGCTCGTGGTCGTGGTGGTGTTCGGGGCGCTGTTCGCCAGCGCCGACGCGGTGTTCGCCGCGTACCTGCCGCGGCCGGACCTGGGCCGGCTCCCGGCGAACCTCGTGGTCGGAGCCATGGTGGGCCTGGCCGCGCTCGCTGCCGCGCACCTGGCCGTGGCGCCCCCCGCATGGCCCGGGCCGACCGCTGCCGCGCGGGCGCGGCTCGCCGACTGGCTCGCGCCGGTCGTGGCCCTGGACCTGGTGGTGGCGGCCTTCCTCGCGGTGCAGGTGGGCGGACTGCTCGACGGCCACGCGCACGTGCTGGCCACGACCGGGCTGACCTACGCGCAGTACGCCCGCGCCGGCTTCGGACAGCTGGTGGTCGCCACCGCGCTGACCCTGGTGGTGGTCGCGGTCGCCGCCCGCCGCGCACCCCGGCAGACCCCCGCCGAGCGTCGGCTGACCGGCGCGGCACTGGGTGTGCTCTGCGTCGGGACGCTGGGCGTGGTCGCCTCCGCGCTGCGCCGGATGACGCTGTACGTCGACGCGTTCGGTCTCACCCGGCTGCGTCTGCTGGTGCTGGTCGCCGAGGTCGTGCTGGGTGTGCTGCTGGTCCTGGTCCTGGTGGCGGGCGTGCGCTGGCGGGCGGGCTGGTTGCCCAGGGCCGCGGTGCACGCGGTGGTGGTCGGGGTGGTGGCTCTGGTGCTCGCCAACCCGGACGCGCTCATCGTGCGCTTCGACGCGGCGGCGCAGGCTCCGCTGGACGTGGACTACCTGTCCGGGCTGTCCGCGGACGCGGTGCCCGCCGCGGCCACGGTGGACGAGCCGTTGCGCTCCTGCCTGCTCCAGCTCGCCGCGTCCGACCCGCCCGCCGACGACGGCTGGGTCTCGTGGAACGCGGGCCGCGCGGCCGCTGCGCGGGTGCTCGCCACCGACGTCCCGAGCGCCGGCGCGGACGCCTGCGACTTCGTGCTGAGCGGTGGGTGACGCTCGGGTATCGTCGCGATGGCCGCGGTCCCCGCGGCACTACGCCGAAGGAGTGCGAGTGCTCGTCACTGTCCTGGTCCCCTCCTTCAACGAGTCAGGCAACGTCGAGCCGCTGGTGCGCGGCCTGGAGGCGGCCCTCGACGGCATCGATGCCGACGTGCTCTACGTGGACGACTCCACCGACGACACCCCCGACGTGGTGCGGGGGGTCGCTGCCGGGGCAGGGCTCCCGCTGGCCGTCCACCACCGGGACCGAGGCGTCGGCGGGCTCTCCGGCGCGGTGGTCGAGGGGCTGCGGCGCGCTCGCGGGACGGTCGTCGTGGTGATGGACGGCGACCTGCAGCACCCGCCCGACGTGGTGCCGACGCTGATCGGCAGGATCGAGGCGGGCGCGGACATCGCGGTGGCCTCGAGGTACGTCCCCGAAGGGAACGCCGGGGGCCTGTCGTCGGCGGTCCGCCGTCTGGTCTCGACGTCGGCGACGGCGCTGTCGCGCGCGACCCTGCCCCGCGCGCTCGCGGACTGCTCCGACCCGATGACCGGCTTCTTCGCAGTGCGTGCCGATCGCCTCAACCTCGAGCGCCTCGACCCGTCCGGCTTCAAGATCCTGCTGGAGATCCTGGCCACCCACGACCTGGCGGTCGCGGAGGTGCCGTTCACCTTCGGCCGGCGCTACGCCGGGGTCTCCAAGGCGACGATGCGCCAGGGCGTCCTCTTCCTGCGCCAGCTGCTGGCCCTGCGGAGGCTGGCCCGCCGCGGCGTGCCGGCCAAGGTCGGCGATCAGCCGCCGAGCACGACGTCCGCGTAGCCGCTGAGCTCGACGCCGTAGCCGGTGCGCGCGACCGCCGCGGCGGCCCGCGCGGCGGGCAGACGGTCGGCCGCGACCAGCGGGCCCAGGTCGAGCCCGGTCAGATCGGCGAGGCGGCCGACGGGCACCTGGTAGGTCCGGTAGGCGCCGAGGTCCGGCTCCACCGCGGACGCCGCGCTGCCGAGCACGGCGTCCAGCAGCGCGCTCTGGTCCAGCAGGTACCCGGTGGCGGCCAGCGAGCCGTCCGCGCCGGCCCACGCCGCGACCTTCCAGAAGGCGCGGGGCAGCCGGCAGCCCCGGTACTCCGGGTCGTCGTCGGCGAGCACCGGACCGGTCAGGACGGTCAGCCGCGCCCCGGCGGCGTCGGCCGCGCCCAGCACGTAGTCCTCCAGCCCCAGCCACAGGTCCTTGCTCTGGTTGAACACCGCCACCTGCGGGGCGGCGTTGGCGTAGCTGAAGGTCTGCCGCGAGGCGAGCGCGGCCACCGCGGGCTCGCCCCAGCAGGGGTCGCGGCGCCGCACCAGGTGGCCACGGTCCAAGGGGTTGTCGGCGTACACCGCGGCACCGGTCTGCTGCTCGGCCGGCACCCGCGGGTCCAGGTGCCACCGCGCGCCCTCGCGCGGCACGTCGACCAGCGTCGCCCCGTCGATGTCGACGACGGCCGCCGCGGCCAGCCGGCGATCGGGCCGCAGCAGGACGGTGTGGTGGGTGGCCGGGAGCTCGATCACGCCGGCCGCGACGCTCGGCAGGGGCACCGTCGTGCCGAGGAACTCCGGATCCGCCCCCATGCGACCCATCGTCGCAGCGTCACGCCCGCCGTGGGACGCGCTCAGCGCTCGCGCTCCGCGTCGCGGCTCGGCTGGACCCGCTTGGGCTCGCCCGGCATCTTCGGGTACTCCGGCGGGTAGGGCAGGTCGCCCAGGCCGTGGTCGCGCTCGTCGCGGTCGGCGAGCTCGAGCAGCGGCCGCAGGGAGTACCGCGGGCCGGCGCCCGCCTCGAGCGGGGCGAACAGGTCGCCGTGCTCGGCCAGCCGCGCCGGCACGGTGGCCGGGGTGAAGTCGTCAGGGGCCACGTCGTCGAGCTCGTCCCAGCGCAGCGGTGTGGACACCGTGCCGCGGGCGTTCGCCCGGATCGAGTACGCCGAGGCGATCGTGCGGTCCCTGGCCATCTGGTTGTAGTCCACGAAGATCGTCTGCCCGCGCTCCTCCTTCCACCAGCGCGTGGTCACCTGGCCGGGCAGGCGCCGCTCGAGCTCGCGGCCGAACGCGATCGTCGCGCGCCTGGCCTGGGTGAAGGTCCAGCGAGGCTCGATGGGCACGAACACGTGCAGGCCGCGCCCGCCGGAGGTCTTGGGCCAGCCCTCCAGGCCCAGCTCGTGCAGCAGCTCGCGGGCGTGCGGGGCGACCCGGACGGCATCGGAGAAGTCGGTGCCGGGTTGGGGGTCCAGGTCGATCCGCAGCTGGTCGGGCGCCTCGGTGTCGGCGGCGGTCACCGGCCACGGGTGGAACGTCAGGGTGCCCAGGTTCGCGGCCCACGCGACGACGGCGAGCTCGGTCGGGCAGATCTCGTCGGCGAACCGGCCGCTGGGGAACGCGATGCGTGCCGTGCTCACCCAGTCCGGCGCCCCGCGTGGCACCCGCTTCTGGTAGAAGCCGTCGCCCGAGGAGTCCACTCGGGTGGACAGCCGTGCCCCCTCGAACCAGCCCTTGGGCCAGCGCTCCAGCGTCGTGGGGCGCTCGCGCAGCGCGCCGAGGATCCCGTCGCCGACCGCGACGAAGTACTCCACGACGTCGAGCTTGGTCAGCCCGAGTCCCGGGAGCACGACCCGGTCCGGGCTGGACACGCGCACGGTCCGGCCGCGCACGTCCAGCTCCACCGCCGGCGCTGCCATGGGCACACGCTAGGGGGCCGTCGCCCGCCGTGCCCGTCGGGCGTCCGGCGTGCGGTCCTGCTGCCCGGCCGCGCTCGGGTCGGCGCCGGGCGCAGTGCCCAGCAGCCCGCGGCGGTGGGCGACCGCGACGGCCTCGGTCCGGCCGGCGACGCCGAGCTTGGCCAGCAGGTTGGACACGTGCACGCTGACCGTCTTGCCGCTGATGAACAGCCGCTCCCCGATCTGCCGGTTGCTCAGCCCCTCGGCGACCAGGGCCAGGACCTCCCCCTCGCGGGCGGTCAGCAGGTCGGTCGTCGGGTGGCCGGCACCGGGCAGCTCGAGGCGCCCGCGCCGGGCGAGCTCCAGGCACGCCCGGTGCAGCGGTCCGGCGCCCATCTGCTCGGCCGCTCTGGCGGCCAGCCGCAGCTGGTGGCCTGCGCCGTCCCGGTCGCCGGCGCCCAGCAGCGCCTCGGCCCAGCGCCACCGGCTTCGCGCCTCCTCGTACCGGTACCCGTAGCCGAACGCCTCGGTGGCCGCGCGCCACGGCTCCGGGTCGCTGTCCCCGACCAGCCGGGCGTGCTCGGCCGCCGCCCGGGCGAGCCACGCGACACCCTCCGGCCCGAGCCGGCCACCCCTCGGGCGGCCACGCTCGGCGGTGCTCCTCGCCCGAGCCAGCAGGCCGTCGCCGTGCCGCACCGCCAGCGCCTCGTCGACACCGGTCAGTCGCCCGCGTGCCGCGTCGTCCGCGAGGGCGGCGAGGGCCAGGGCGACCAGCCAGATCCCGCCGAGGAAGTAGTCGTCCCAGGTGCGCCAGAGGTGCTCCAGGGCGCGCTCGGCCTCCGCGACCGCCTCCTGAGGCCGCCCTGCCCAGGTCAGGGCGTCGGTCCGCACGCCGCCGGCGATGAGGGCGAACTGCCCGTCGGCCTCCCACATGTCGTCGAACGACGCCGCTGCGGCCAGCACGTCGTCCTCGCCGCGAGCCGCGGCCGCGTACAGGTCGACGAGCGCCAGGGCGCGCCCCTGGGCCACGCTCCCGGCGCCGGACGGCGGCCCGACGGGCGACAGGTCACCGGCGGCGAACCGCACCAGGCGGTCGAAGAACTGCTGGGCGAGCCCGAACTCGCTCCACAGCAGCCCGGCCCCGCGGGCCCTGGCCAGCCCGTCGTCCAGGGCCTGCTGCGCGAGGTCCAGCCGGCCGGCGTAGTAGTACGTCGTGGCGAGGTTGTACGAGCAGCGCTGCTCGGTGGTCAGGTCACCCGCGTCGCGGGCCCGCTGCACGGCGGTGGTCAGCAGCCGCGCAGCGTCCTCGGGGTCGTCGACCGCCAGCACGGCCAGCGTGGCGGCGGCGTCGGCCTCGACGGCCGGCAGGTCGGCCTCGCGGGCGAGCTCGAACGCCCGCCGGGCGTTCGCCTCGGCCACGGCGTCGAAGTCCCCCTGCTCGGAGTTGAGGACGACGCGGGCGTGGATGGCCAGCGCCCACGCCCGGTCGAGCGGGTCGGCCCCGGCAGGCAGCTCGGCCAGGGCCCGCTCGGCCTCCGCGAGCGCCGCGACCGGGTCCTGCGGCAGCAGGTAGGTGGCCAGGTCGGAGTGCAGCCGGGCGCGACCGGCCGCGGGGCTCAGCTCGATCGCTGCGCGCCCGAGCGCGACCGCGCGCTCCGACCGTCCGCAACGGTGCGCCGCCCCGGCGGCCCGGGCGGCGACCGCGGCCCGATCGACCGGCGGGTCCTCGGTGAGGTCCGCGAGCCTGAGCACCTCCTCCAGGTGCCCGAGCTCCTCGGCCGGCGCGAACAGGGCCGCGGCCTCGTCGGCGGCGCGGGCTGCGGCACGGGCCGCGGTGGCCAGGTCCCCGGCCTGCCGCGCGTGCTCGGCGAGCCCGGCCGCCGAGCACAGGTCCGGCTGGTCCCGCAGCACCTCGAGGTAGGCCCGGTTGAGCGCGAGGCGCTCGCCGGGCAGCAGCTCGGCGTCGACCACCTCGGCCAGCAGGGCGTGGCGGAACTCGACGGTGTCATCGCCCTCGGCGAGCACCTGGGCCGCGACCGCCTCGCGGACCAGCTCGTCGAACACCTCGGCCCGCCCGACGCCGGCCCACACCGCCCGCAGCAGCGGCTCCCGCACGCGCCGGCCGGCGACCGCCGCGACCCGGGCCAGGCGCTGGACCTCGGCGTCGAGCCGTTCCAGGCGGGTGTGCAGCACCTCCGCCAGCGTCCACGGGAGCTCGCGCGTGGTCGCGGCCTCGAGCAGCTCCTGCGCGAAGTAGGCGTTGCCCTCGGAGCGCGCCATCACCGCGCGCAGCCGGTCCTCGGGGACCGGGCCGCCGTGGACGGCGGCGGCGAACCGGCGCAGCTCGTCCGGGGTGAACGGCGGCAGCTCCAGGCGCTGGACGCGCGGGTTGCGCCACAGCTCGCCCAGCAGCGGGCGCAGCGGGTGGCGGCGGTGCAGGTCGTCGGTGCGGTACGAGGCCACGACGAGCACGTGCTCGCTGCTGAGCCGGCTGGCCAGGAAGCGCAGCACGTCGCGGGTCGAGGAGTCGGCCCAGTGCACGTCCTCGATCACCAGCAGCAGCGGGCGCTCCGGGGTACCGGCGGCCGACAGCGCCGCGACGATCCCGTCGAACAGCTGCAGCCGTCCGGCGTCGTCGCCCGGCGTGGCCGTGGCCGGTGGAGCTCCCGGCAGCAGGCGAGCCAGAGCGGGGCGCGCCGCGATCACGGCGTCCACCGCGGCGGCGCGGCCGGCGAGCTCGCCCAGCGCCTCGGCGAAGGGCAGGTACGGCAGCCCCACCTCGCCCAGGTCCACGCAGTGCACGGTCAGGACGGCGGCGCCGGAGCGCTCGGCGATCTCGGTGACGTGGCGCAGGAGCCTGGTCTTGCCGACCCCGGCGTCGGCCCCGAGCAGCACGAGGCGCGGCACGCCGCGCCCCGCCTCGGCCAGGTCGGCCAGGATCTCGGCGACCTGGTCCTCGCGGGCCACGAAGTCGGTGGTCACGCTGCGGGCCATGCCTCCGATCCTGGCAGCGACCTCCGACGTGCACCACCATCGGCGACCGCGCGCAGCGGCGTGGCCGCGGGCGGTGCCTCGACGGCCTGCAGGACGGGCCCGGGCGCGGCCGGTCGCGCGCGGCCCGGGCGGGCCGGCCGGGCTCGGCGCGGGGTGCGCCGGCGCTGCGGCCAGGCCTGGCGCGCCTGCTCCTGCCGGTAGGTGATCTCGGCTTCCAGCGCCGGGCCCCAGGTGGTGATGGTCATGGTCGTCTCCTCGCTTCTCGATGACGACTGTGCCCCTGAGGCGCCCTGGCGCGGATCGGGAGGTCGACCGATCGTGGGGACCAGGGTGGGCCCGGCCGGGGCTAAGGCACCTCAGACCGCGCGCTCGGGACAATCCTGTGACGGGGCGGTGAGATCGGGCGTACCGTCGAGTATGGCTACCGACAACGAGGTCACCGGTCACCCGGAACGGACCGAGGAGTTCGACGCCTTCGGCCCGTGGGTCTATCAGGTACGCACCGCAGACGAGGTGCCACGACTGTTCCGCCCGTTCGCGGGCGACCCGACGAGCGCCACGATGGTGATCAAGATCCCCAGGCGGATCGCTCGCCGTGACGCCAACCCACGCATGGACCTGTACGACCACCTGCTGTGCTTGCGCGGGGACACGCTCACTCTGCTGAGCCGGGCTCCGGGCGACGCGGACGGGGTGCGGCGCCGCGCCGTGACCGCCGAGCAGGTGGTCGCGATCGAGGACAGCGTGGACCTGCTCGACGGCAGGCTCGGGCTGCGCATCGCCGACGAGCGGCCGCTCGTGGTGAGCTACAACGGCGCCTCGCACGACGTCGTGGGGCAGTTCGTCGCGGCCCTGCGCCGTCAGGTCCGGGGCGGCGCCCCGGCGGTCGACGAAGCGGCCGCCGCCGCGCCCGCGCTGGATGCCCTGTGGCAGGACGTCGCGCTGGTCAGCGAGTACCGGGAGCTGGTCCGCGAGGAGCCCGCGATGTCCGTGCGCGCCGCGCACGGCAGGCGGGTGGTGGAGCCGATCCATGCCTCGACCCTGCGGCGGCTGCTGCACCGGTGGTGGCCGATGTGGCTGCAGGCCGCCGTGGTCTGCTCCGACGGGGTCGAGCTGCTGGTCCTGCACCGCCGGAGCTGGTGGGTCAGGGGCAGCCGGCCGGTGCACTCGGTCGCGCGCACGACGATGCGCCTGTCGGCCGGGCTGTCGGTCGAGGTGGTGCCCACCGGCTACCACGGGGTCTCCGAGCTCCGGGTCGGGCACGACGCGGCGCGCTTCGCGGTGCCCACCGGATCGCCGGCCGAGAAGGCGCTGCTGGACCTGCTCGGCTGACGCGTGCGCCAGACTGGGGGCGTGACGGCTGAGCATGGGTCCGTGGGGGACGTGAGCGAACCGGTCAGCGCGGTGCTGCGCGACGCCAAGGCGCGTGCCCGGTCCACCCACTACACCGTGGGGACGCTGCGCCAGGACGCGGACGGCACGGTGTGGCTGGAGTGCTCGTGCGGGACGGTGCTGCGCAACGGCCCGACCTGGACGCTCGACGAGCACGTGCGGCTGCACCGTGCCGAGGCCAAGTACCTCGAGCTCTCCCAGGCCGCCCCGCCGGGTATCCCGCGGCTGATCGACCTGGGCTGAGTTTCTCCGCCCGGCACCGGCTCACGGCGGCTCCCATCGGCCGGCGCACCGCCCCGGGTAGCCCCGTTCGGCCCCGTTGTGGTCCGTTCGCGCCCGATGAGGCCCGACGAAAGCGGATTTCACCCGCTCTCGGGGGCGCGCGCCCTGTCACCCGCATGGTGGAATCGGGGAGTTCGGCGCGCCGCTCGGCAGGTGCGCCAGTCCTGGGGGTGCAGGATGGTCGGGCGCGCGTGTCGTGACCACGAGGAGGGCTGGATGGCCGGCGAGCCACAGCGCCGTACCTCGTCGGGGCGCACCTTGCGTCTGGTGGGAGAGGCCTCAGCGGCACCGCGCGGCCGGGTCGGCCCGGTCGGGGCCGACGGAGCGTCCGACGCCAGCCTGGTGCTACCCGGCCACCGCCAGTCGGTCGCCGTCGGTCGCCACTGGGTCGTGCGCACCACGGCGGAGCGCGGCGTCGGCGGGATGGCGAACCAGGTGCTCGAGCTGCTGTCCAGCGAGCTGCTGTCCAACGCCGTGCTGCACGGCGCCGGAGGGCAGGCGATCGGGGTCCAGGTGCGGCACACCATCGCCACCGTCCGGGTGGCGGTCAGCGACAACGGCGACCACACGCCCGTCGTGCTCGACCAGGACCTCGCCGCCGTGAACGGCCGCGGCATGGCGATCGTCGAGGCGATGTCCAGCCGCTGGGGCATCGAGCCGCGCGACGAGGGCGGCAAGACCGTCTGGTTCGAGCTGGACCTCGACGAGTTCTGACGTCGTCCGACCCGGGAACCCCTCCGTGCTCACCCTGTACCCCGAAGAGCCCAGCGCTGCGCCCTGGCGGCTGCGCCCGATCGCCGAGGTCGCCGCTGACCTGGTGGCCGTCGTGGACGGCGCTCGCCCCGCGGTGGTCGGGGTCGACGGCCGGTCGGCGGGCGGCAAGTCCACGGTCGCGGCCCGGCTCGCGGCAGCCCTGCCCGGCGCGACCGTGGTGCACACCGACGACGTCGCCTGGTACGAGTCGTTCTTCGGTTGGGACGACCTGCTGATCCGTCACGTGCTCGATCCGGTGCGGGCCGGCCGGGCCGTGCGCTGGCGCCCGCCGGCCTGGCAGGCCCGCGGCCGGCCCGGTGCCATCGAGGTCCCCGCAGAGGTGACGGTGCTCCTGGTCGAGGGCGTCGGCGCCACCCGCCGGTCTCTCGCGCCCATGCTCGACGCCGCGATCTGGGTGCAGTCCGACCTGCGGCTGGCCCGCGAGCGCGGGCTGGTCCGCGACCTCGCCGAGCGCCCGGACCGCGCCGAGGCTGAGGAGTTCTGGGACCGGTGGGACGCCCAGGAGGTGCAGTTCCTCGCCGAGGACCGCCCGTGGGACCGCGCCGACCTGGTGCTCTGCGGCACTCCTGAGGAGGACCCGCACCCCGACGAGGTGGCGGTGGGCACCGGCTGAGCACGGGAGGGGCCCCGGGCGACGTGCGCCCGGGGCCCCTCCTGGTCGGCAGGGTCAGTGCCGTGCGTGAGCCACCCAGAGCGTCTTGGTGACCGTCGCGGCCTCGACCGCGGCGTTGCCCGAGTAGCTGACCGTCAGCTGGTGCGTTCCGGCCGACAGCTTGGGCAGCGTCAGGTGCGCCACCCCGTGGTTGCCCCTCGTCGTGACCGTCGCGGTCGCCAGGACCGTGTCGCCCTCGCTGATCTGGACCGTGCCGCTCGGCGGCGCCGTCGAGCTCAGCGAGACCCCCACCGGGGTCGACCAGCGGTCCGTGGTGAACCACGGCATCCACACGTGCATCCTGACCGGAGCCGGCTCGACGACCGGGACGACCTCGGCACGGCTGTCCGCGTTGTTCAGCGCGTGCAGCAGGAGGACCTTCGCGTCGCCCGCGTCTGCGGAGCGGTGGACCACCACGGAGTCACCGGGGGTGTCCACGGCCCACAGCGGCAGGAAGCCGGTCTCGAACCAGTACGGCGGGGCGTACGGGTCGACGGTGAACGGGTCGGCCTGGTCGATCAGGCTCTCGGTCAGCGGCGAGTAGGTCTGGACGGTGAACGTCGGGGTCATGCCCGGCGTCACCCCCATCGCCGCCAGGCTGATCGGAGCGACCAGGACGTTGTTGTCGAACACCGTGGTCTGGAAGTCGGCCGTGATGCCGTTGACCACGTCCAGGTCGACCATCGAGCCCAGGGCGAGCCCGCCGCCGGACGGCACCAGCTCGTACGTCTCGACGGTGGTCAGGTCGACGTCGGCGGTGTACTTCCAGACGATCGTCTCGAAGTCCGGCGTCCCGTCGTTGTCCACGTCGGTGTCGATGATCGGGAACATCAGCGCGCCGAGCGAGGTCCACTCGCCCTGCGTGGCGATGCCGATCCCGATCGTCCCGTACGCGGACCCGTCGGTCGGTGCCGTGCCGGCCGCCGCGAGCTGCGGTGCGCTCGAGGAGTAGCCGACGTAGCGCAGGTCGCCCGAGGCGATCGTCGACGGCGAGACGCCGACCGACGCGTCGTCAGGGAGGACCGGGCTGGTGGCGCCGAGCACCATCGGTGCGGTCAGCGAGTACCAGCCGCCGGACAGCGCGTCGCTGCCGGTCAGGCTGAGCGGTGCCGTGTCGCCGGAGAAGGCGAGCGGCTTCGCCGACATGTCGCTGACCAGCCGCGGTGCGGCCTGGACCGGCACCCGCAGCTCGCTGCCGGCCTTGTCGGTGAGCACCAGACGCCCGGAGAGCGTCGTGACGAACTCACGCGGCACGCCGACCCCGCTGTCCGGCGAGGACGTCGGGTCGAGCTCCTTGGCCAGCGACGACGGGTCGGCCTTGAGCGTCACCGTCACCACGCGCGACGCGCCCGGGCGGAGCCGGACCGTCGAGGGCGAGACCGAGATGGTCGCGCCGCCGGCGCCGGTCGCCTTGGCGAACGAGGTGCTGAACGTGCGGGTCGTGGTGCCCAGGTTCTTCACGGTCACCTTGGCCTTGCGCACCACGGTCTTGTCGCCGACGCCGACCACGCCGAACGTCACCGACACCAGCTGCGGGTTGTCGGTGTTGTAGGCGATGACGTCGTCGGTGACGGCGGCGAGCGCGTCGACGCGGCCGGAGCCCACCCGCTCGGGGGCGTAGACCGGACCGGTCTGGCCCGCGTCGAGGTACAGGTCGTGCGTCGCGGTGTTCATCACCGCGGCCTTGACCTGCTCGGCGGTCCACGTCGGGTGCGCCTGGCGGACCAGCGCCGCGATGCCCGTCACGTGCGGGGTGGCCATCGAGGTGCCGGACTTGGTGGTGCGCCCGTCGCCGGTGCTCGACGCGACCGACGAGATCGACGTGCCGGGTGCGGCGACGTCGGGCTTGACGATCCCGAGCGACCCGTGCACGCCGCGCGACGAGCTGGAGTTGACCAGGTCGCCGGCGTCCGCGTTCGTCTCGTTGACGGTGCCCGCCAGGCCGGGGCCGATGGTCATGACGACGCCACCGGCCTCGATGTCGGGCAGCAGGGCCGCCGTCGCCTTGGCGGTGAGCATCGCGCCGGGGATCGACGCGGAGCCGGTCAGGCCGTAGGTGAACACCGGCTGGCTCCAGCCCACGATCGCGCCGGCGGCGCCGGCCGCGGCGGCGTTGTTCCACCGCGTGGATGAGCCGCAGGCCCGGGTGGCGTCGTTGTCGTCCCAGTACAGCCAGACGATCTTGCCCTCGATCTGCGGCGTGTAGGACGACATGTCGGTGCAGCCGTCCACGGTGCCGCCGACGAACACCACCGGAGCGGTGACGTCCGCGCCGCCGTAGGCGATCGTGTTCTGCGCGCCGTACAGGCCGGTGGCCGCGGTGGGCGCCTCGGTCACGTCGACCCCGTCGTACAGGAACGAGTCGCCCACGGAGTTGGCGACCGTCAGCGAGGAGGCCGCGTTGCCGGGCGTGCCGCCGACGTCGACGACGTCGGACGCGTTGCCGGAGGCGACGACCGAGAGCACGCCGAGCTTGGTCAGCGCGTCGATGAAGTCGTTCTCCGGGTCGTCGGCCGGGCCGTAGTCCGAGCCGAGCGACATGTTCACGACGTCGAGGTGGTCGCTGTAGTCGCCGTCGTTGTTCGGGTCGGCGGCCCACTCCAGCGCCTGCATCGTGAGGTTGGTGCTGCCGACCTGGTCGCCGAACACCTTCAGGGCGTAGATCCCCGCCTGCGGTGCGGAGCCGGGGCCGATCTTGAAGCCGGACAGGTCGGTCAGCGACCCGTAGTCACCGGTGAAGGTCGAGCCGTCGTCCAGCACGCCGTAGCCCGCGGCGGTGCCCGCCACGTGCGAGCCGTGGCTGCTGCCGGGGGTGCTGCCCTCGGGCGAGTCGATCGGGTTGGCGTCGGGGTGGGGCACCAGCTGGTCGCCCGAGCCCGCCGCGTCGTAGGTGGGCCCGGCGAAGTCGTAGCCGCCGAGGAACTTGGCCGGGTCGTACAGGCCGGCCGGGATCGTGCTGCTGGCGTACGCCTCGGCGTAGGCCTCGGGGGTGCCGGGGCCGCCGAAGTCGGCGTGGGTGTAGTCCAGGCCGGTGTCGATGACGCCGATGGTGACGTCCTTGCCGGTGTACCCGGTCGACTCCCAGGCCGCCATCGCCTTGGTGAAGACGTCCGTGCCGGAGTTCATCGGCACCTTGGGGGTCATCACGCGGATGGAGGTGACCTGCGGCTTGGCCGCCAGGGCACGCAGTGCGGCGGCGTCGCCGTGCACCACGACGCCCGGCACGAGGTCGGTGGTGACCGCGATCTTCTCGACCGGGTCGGCCGCGCGGGCCGTGCTCGCCGGCACCACGTCCGCGGCGATCTGCTCCACCTGGTCGGCGGCAGCCTCGACGGCGGCCTTGCTACCGCCCGCCTCGGCGGTCTCGACGCCCGAGGTGGCGTCGAGCTCGACGAAGACGGTGACCGGGCCGTCGGCCTCGGCGAGGGACGGCGAGATCTTGTCGGCCGCCTGCGCGCCCTTCTCGAGCTGGGACAGGTCGGCGTTCGGTGGTGGTGCGGGTGGGTCGTCCGACGATGCGGCGACCGCGCCGGTCGAGATCCCGGCGGTCATCGTGAGGGCGAGTGCCGCGGTGGTGGCGGCAGCGAGGAGGCGACGGCTCATGGCGCTCTTTCCCGAGGACGAGGGCAGCAAGTGCCTGGATGCGCACACCCCCGGACCGGACGGACCTCGCGGACTGCTCCGGACGGGTGTACGCCCGGCACCCTAACGGCCTGGTCACGAGCAGGGAAGGCCTGAGTTACCGGTGAGTAGCATCCCGACGCCGCATGTCAGGGCGTCTTCCCAGGTCAGCAACGTCAGACCCGTTCAAGGCAGGTCATGAACAACCGCCGTCCGAGTCAAGCGCACCGCGACTCGCGGGGGTCAGCCGGCCCGGCGCTCCAGCCGGACGGACGGGGCGAACTCGGGAGCCGGGCCGCCTGCGAAGCACCGGCACGGGCCGTCGAGGTGCACGAAGCCGGTCGACGGGCGCGCGGCGCACGGCACCGCGACGCGCTCCTCGTCCGGGTCGGCGTGCGACCCGGCGACGAGTGCGAGCTCGGCTGTCGCGGTCATGCCTCCTCCATCGGCTCGATGGGCGGACCCATGAGCCGTCTGCGATCGAGGTGTGAGCGCGAACATTCGACTGATCATGCCCGGTGACCGGGCCTGGCGCACGGCGGCGCGCCGGGCGCCGACGCTCGGGGCGGTCAGTCGCGCGCGTAGCGCCGCACGAAGTTGGCCAGCACGAGCGGCGGGTGGGAGACGACCTGGCGGCTCACCTCGGCGATGAGGGTCTCGGTGGTCTCGGCGGGGAAGTACCCCGCGTGCCGGTAGACCTCGATGCGCGTGACGATGCCCGGGACGTCGAGCTCGGGGTGGAACTGGGTGGCGTACAGGTTCTGCTGCACCCGGAACGCCTGCACCGGGCACCCCGGCGAGGACGCGAGCACCACCGCGTGCGGCGGCGGCACGTGGATCGCCTCCTTGTGCCCGACGAACGCGTCGAAGGTGTCGGGCAGGCCCTCGAACAGCGGGTCGGCGCGGCCGGCCGAGGTGAGGGTCACGGGGACCGCCCCGACCGCCTCGCCGAAGGTCCGGTCCACGACCCCGCCCTGGTGCACGCCCAGCGTGCCGACGCCGTAGCAGGCCCCCAGGAACGGGAAGTCCCGCGCGACGACCTCGTCGAGCAGGCCGGCCAGCTCCCCCTCGACGCGCAGCTGCGTCGCGGACTTGGTCTCGACCGGGTCGCTGGCGTTGAACGGGCTGCCGCCCACGATGACCCCGGAGTAGGCGTCGAGCTCGAGGTGGGGCATCGCCGCCGCCTCGAGTCGGACGCGCACGAGCTGGTCGGGCGCGAGCCCGCCGAACCGCAGGACCGCGTCGAGCTCGCCGTCCGCGGCGGCGTCCTCCGGGCGGGTGCCCAGCAGCAGGAACGGCTTCACGCGGGGAGCCTAGCCGGGGCCGCGCCGGGTCACGGGTCGGGGGGCGCCTCGTCCCGGGCGGCCCGGTGCTCGCGCTTGGCCCGGTACATCGCCGCGTCGGCGGCGGCCAGCAGGTCCTCGGCGGTGGCGTTCTCGCGCGAGTCGGCGCTGCCGATGCTGGGCAGGCACCTCACCAGGGCGCCGTCGGGCAGCACGTAGGCGGGGGAGAGGACGGCGGCGAGCCTGCGCAGGATGGCCTCCGCGCCGCCGTGGTCGGTCTCGTGGACGGTCACGAACTCGTCGCCGCCCAGGCGGGCGACGACGTCCGCGCCGCGCACCGTCGCGTGCAGCCGCTGGCCGACCTGGCGCAGCACCGCGTCCCCGGCGGCGTGCCCGTGCTCGTCGTTGACCCGTTTGAAGTCGTCGAGGTCGACCAGGCTGACCAGCAGCGGTTCTCCGCTGCGCTCCACGCGCGCCAGCGCGGCGTCCAGCAGGATCTCCAGCAGCCGGCGGTTGGCGAGACCGGTCAGCGGGTCCCGCAGGGCGAGGTCGGCCAGCTCCTGCTGGAGCCGCCGCAGCTGGGTCACGTCCCGGCCGATGCCCTGCCAGCCGTCCGGCAGCCGTGCGACGTGCATCTCCAGGGTGACCCACTGGCCGTCCGCACGGCGCATCCGCATGTCGAACCGCTCGGGTGGCTGCTCGCCGGCCAGCGCGCGGTCGAGGATCTCGTTGCCGTGCTCGTCGAGCACCGACCGCAGGCGGCCGAGGTCGCCGGTCACCTGCGAGGCCTGCCACCCGGTGAGGGCCTCGACCGACGGGCTCACGTAGGAGAGCCCGACGGCCGGGTCCGCCGTCAGTCGCCAGACCAGGTCGGTCGCGGCCTCGGCCAGGGAGCGGAACAGGTCCTCGCTCGCCGCGAGCCGCTGCTCGGCGTTGTGCCGTTCGGTGACGTCACGGCCCACCGCGAGGACCTCCGCGCCGCCGGGCAGCGGGAGATAACGGTCGGCCCACTCGACCCACTGGTTCGGGTTGCGTGAGGCGGGTCGGATCTCGGGGTCGCGCAGGAACGGGGTGTCCGGTCCGAGCCGTGCGAGCTGGGCCCACAGGCCGGCGCGCTCGGACTCGTTGAGCAGCTCGTCGATCGGCGTGCCGACCAGCTCGGCCGGCTCGCGTCGGAACTGGTCGGCCCAGGCCCGGTTGCAGTAGGTCAGCCGCAGGTCGTCGACGCGGTAGCGGGCGACCGCCTCGCTGAGCAGGTCGAGGGTGCGGGCCAGCTCCGCGTCGGGCAGCCCGGTCGTGCCGGGCGCCGGCGGGCCGGGTCCGACCGCGCCGTGGCCGGGCGCGCGAGGGCCCGGCAGGACATCGTCGGCCATGGCGCCCTCCCGCCGTTCGACCCCGGCGTCACGCCCCTCCGCGACACCGGGCACCAGTGTGCCGGGTGGGACGCCCGGGGGTATGGGACGACTCTCCGTCACGGGGGACCTTGCTGACCTCTCCGATCGGCCAGCCGACTGCAAGAATGATCCGTCCCGCCACACTGACCGGGTGACCCGCACGCCGTGACCACCGGGAGGCCCCGTGCGTGATGACGCCTGGTTCACCGAGCTCGTCGAGGCCCACGCCCCCGCCGTGCACCGCTACCTGGCGCGCCGGGCTGCGCCTTCGGACGTCGCGGACCTCACCGCCGACGTCCTCGTCACGGCCTGGCGCCGACGCGAGGACCTACCGGAGGGCGCCGAGCTGCCGTGGCTGTACCGCACCGCCGGCTACGTGCTGGCCAACCACCGCCGCAAGATGCGGCCCGTCCCGGTCGAGCGCCTGCCGGAGGAGCCGGACGACGTCGACCCGGCGGACCTGACGGTGCGCGACGAGCTCGTGCGCGAGGTGCTCGAGGCGCTGTCGCCCCGGGACCGCCGCGTCCTGCTGCTGCACGCCTGGGAGGGCCTCGGCGGCGACGAGCTCGCCGAGGTGCTCGGGATCAGCCGGGGTGGCGCCGACGCGGCGCTGTCCCGGGCACGAGCCAGGCTGCGCGAGGTCTGGGCTGCCCGCGAGGCTGCAAGCGGGCCGGGTCCGGTGACACAGACGCGCTGAGAGCACCTCGAGGAGGTCACCATGAGCACGCTCGGTCCCCACGACCCCGACCAGGAGTACGTCGACCGCCTGCGCGCCGCGGACCCGGCCGCGTCGTCCGAGCCCGACATGGCAGCGCTGCGCGCCGCCATCGCCCAGCGGGGCGTCGGGCACGACGGCGCCGACCCCGCGGTGCCCGACCAGCTCGCGGCACGGCGCAGCAGGCGCTGGCTGCCGGTCGCCGCGGCAGCCGCCGCAGCGCTCGTGGTGGGGTCCGGCGGCGGGTTCGCGCTGGGCGCGTCCGGCGGCGCGGGCTCGGCGGACTCCGGCTCGCTGAACGTGTCGATGGCCTCGGACGGCGGGGCCGGGGCGCCCGAGGCGGACTCGGCCGCGGGCGGCGCGCCGCAGCAGGGCTCCGCCCCGGTACCGGCCACCGGCGAGGGCCGCCTCGCCGAGCGGGGCGGTGCCGACATGGCCTGGGGCTACTACGGCCGCACCGTGTTCACGGCGAGCGGGCTGTCGGACCAGGCGACCACGGCGCACAGCTGGGCGCTCGACGCCGCGTCGGTGGACGCGGCCGCGCTCGAGCGGCTGGCCGCCGCCATCGGCCTGGAAGGCACCGTCGAGCAGACCGACGGCGCCCTGCTGATCGGGCCCTCCGACGGCAGCGGGCCCAACCTGTCGCTGTACCGGAGTGGGTCCGGCGACGTGGGCTACTACAACCCGGACGCCGACCCGTGGTCCTGCACGGACGTGGGCAAGGCCGAGGCCGGCGGCGACACGACCCTCGCGCCCGAGGGCGGGTGCACCCAGCGGGACCTGGGTCCGGCCCCGACGGTCGAGCAGGCCGAGGCGGAGCTGACCACGATCCTGGCCGCAGCCGGCATCGACGCCGCCGACCTCGAGTTCGGCGACACGAGCAGCCAGGACGGCTGGACGTACGCGACCGCGTACCGCCTGGTCGACGGCGCGCGCAGCGGTCTGGTCTGGAGCGCGAGCTGGACCGGCGGCGGCCTGCAGTCCCTCTACGGCACGCTGGCTCCGCTGGTCGACCTCGGGTCCTACCCGGTGATCAGCCCCGCCGAGGCCGTCAAGCGGCTCGGCGACCCGCGCTTCGGCTCGAACGGCGGGCCGATCGCCTATGCGCAGGACGCGGTCGGTGACGCGACCGGGCTGCCGGCGCCGGATGTGGTGATGCCGTCCCCGGACCCGGCCCAGGTCCCCACGACGCCCGAGCCGGGCAGTGCGATCAGCTGGCCGGTCCAGCAGGTCACGATCGACGCCGCCGAGCTCGAGCTGTCCACCTACACGGAGGCCTCCGGGGCGGTCGTCGTCGCCCCGACGTACCGTCTGACCGGCACCGACGGGACGTACTGGACCGTGATCGCGGTCGCGGACAGCGCCCTGGACTTCTGACCTCACGACCCACCGAGCCGGTCGCTCGGGACGTCCGCGGAACCCGGCCGCGGCGCCCCCGGACGTCGGGACGGGGCGCGGCGCCCGCCGCGCCCCGTCGTCGCGCTCGGCCACCGATTGCCCCCGCACCGGCCCCGATGCGTGCGTCCCGGCGCTGGCCAGGCTAGTTTCGCGTGTGTCGCAAGGCTGCGCGGACGGGAGGGGGACACGGTGGACGAGCTCACGAGCGGTTCCGACCGCCCGCTGACCCGACGTGAGCTGCGCGCGCTCGAGGCCGAGCGCGAACGCCTCACCGAGCAGGAGGCCGACGCCGTCGGCTACCAGGAGGTCGAGGACCTCGACCTGACCGTGCCCACCGAGCCGACCGCCGCCGCCACGACCGGCGGTACCACGTGGTCGGACGACGTGCGGTGGTCGCTGCACGGCGAGCTGCCCCGCGACCTGCCTCCCGAGCCCGAGATCGACGACGTGCACTGGGACCTGCCGCCCGCCGACGAGGCAGGGGCGACCGCCTCGACCGGGCTCGACTGGGGCAGGTCGGGCGGTGGCGGGACCGACGAGACCTCGGAGCCCGAGCCCGAGGCCGCCGCGCCGGGACCGGACGAGCCCGCGACCCCGGTCGACGAGGGGGGCGCCGGGCCACCCGCCGGTACGGGCGACCTGCCCCGCACCCCGACCCGGGTGTCCGCGTGGCCGGTGGCCGGCGACCTCGCCGCGCTGCCGGAGCCCGCGCTGCCCGCCGACGACGCGGGCCCCGACTGGTTCCGGTGGGAGTCGGCCGAGCGGCCTGCCGAGCAGCAGGAGGTGGGCGGCGAGGAGCCGCAGCCCCCGACCCCGACCGAGGACGACGTGCCGGTCGAAGGGCCGACGGCCACGGCGCAGAGCCCGGTCGCCGCGCAGCCCGAGCTCCACGGCGAGCCCGAGAGCGACGGCGAGCCCGAGGCGGCCCGTGCCGTGGCTCCTGCCGACGAGCCGCTGCCGACCCTGTCCGACCTGCTGGCGGCACGACCCCAGCTGCCGGCCGGGCCGGCCGAGAGCGGCTGGCAGGGCACGCTGCGCCGGATCACCGGTGGCCTGCTGGCGCTCCGCCCGGGGCCGGCGGAGCAGCGCCACCGCGCGTCGGTGGCCTCGGTGCAGCGCAGCCTCGACGGACCCCGCACGATCGTGGTGATCAACCCCAAGGGCGGCGCGCACAAGACCACCGCGAGCCTGCTGCTCGCGGCCACCTTCGGGCAGCACCGGGGCGGATACACCCTGGCCTGGGACAACAACGAGACCCGTGGCACGCTCGGCTGGCGCGCGCACCAGGCGGCGCACCACAACACGGCCGTCAACCTGCTCCAGGACCTCGAGCGGTTCTCCGACCCGGGCTCGGCCAGGGTGGGGGACCTGGACAACTACGTCCGGTCCCAGGGCTCGGCCCAGTTCGACGTGCTCGCCAGCGACGAGGACGCCGCGTCGGCCGCGTCGATCGACGGCTTCGCCTTCCGCGCGCTGCACCGCACGCTGGCCCGGTTCTACCGGGTGATGGTCGTCGACACCGGCAACAACATGCGGGCCTCGAACTGGCAGGCCGCGATCGAGGCGGCCGACCAGGTGGTCATCGTCTCCACGGTGCGCGAGGACACCGCGCAGTCCGCGGCGTGGGCGATCGACGCGCTGCGCGCCACGGGCCACGCCGACACGGTCGGCAAGGCCGTCACCGTGCTCTCCGACCCCGCGCCGCGCCGCGACCCGGAGCTGGCCGCGCGGTTGCACGAGCACTTCGGCAAGCTCACCCGCGTGGTGCTCGACGTGCCCTATGACGCGTCGCTGGTCGGCGGCTCGCCGCTGGAGGTCGACCGGCTGGACCGCAGGACCCGCGAGGCGTGGCTGCACGTCGCCGCGGCCGTCGCCGAGGGCCTGTGAGCAGCGCCGTCGTCACCGGCGCGGGCCGGGGCATCGGCGCGGGGATCGCGCTCGGCCTGGCGGCCCGCGGCTGGCGCCTGGCGCTGCTCGGGCGCACCGCGTCGCACCTGCGCGACACCGCCGAGCGGATCGCCGCCCGGACGCCGGGCGCCGAGGTCCACGTGATCGAGGTCGACCTGGTGGACGGCGACCGGGTGCGCAGCGCAGCGCTCGCGGCGGAGCGGGCCCTGGGCCGGGTCGACCTGCTGGTGCAGAACGCGGGAGTGATCGAGCACGCCGAGGTGCCGTTCTGCGACGACGACGTCGAGGACGTCTGGCGCGTGATCGAGACCAACGTGCGCGGGCCGCTGCTGCTGGCCCACGCGCTGGTGCCGGGGATGCTCGCGGCCGGTGGCGGGCGGATCGTGCACCTGAACTCGGGCTCCGGGTACCGCGGGGGCACGTCCTACACCGGGTACTACATCTCCAAGGGCGCGCTCGCCCGGCTGACCACGCAGCTGGACACCCAGTACCGCGACCGCGGCCTGCTGGTGTTCGACGTCGCTCCCGGCGTGGTGGCGACCGACATGACCGCCGGCATGCCGACGCACGCCGATCGCACGCAGTGGACGCCGGTCGAGGAGGTCGCCGCCCTGGTCGACGCGGTCGGGCGTGGCGAGCTGGACGACCTGGCGGGGCGTTTCATGCGCGCGGGGGCGGACACCGTCGCATCGCTGCGCGACCGGACCGGGCAGATCCTCGCCACCGACGCGCGACGCCTGACGCTGTCCACGTGGGGCCAGGACGACCCGATGCGCTGAACCGTCCGCGGCGCCGTGAGACGACGCCTCGACGGCCGCGCAGGCGCCGCGTCTAGAGTGTCGACGACGGGTCCAAGGTCCTCGGGTTGCGAGCCCCGCCTTGGGCACCCTGGGACAGCCGGCGACGAGGCCGGAACCTGTGCAGAGAGGCGCAACGTGGTCAAGTACGTCTACGACTTCAGCGAAGGCAACAAGGACCTCAAGGACCTGCTCGGCGGCAAGGGCGCGAACCTCGCCGAGATGACCAACCTGGGCCTTCCCGTGCCACCCGGCTTCACCATCACGACCGACGCGTGCCGCACCTACATGAGCTCCGGGATGCTGCCGCCTGAGCTGCGCGTCGAGGTCACCATGGCGGTGCGCCGGCTGGAGGACGCCATCGGGCGTTCGCTGGGCGACTTCCACGACCCGCTGCTGGTCTCGGTGCGCTCCGGGGCCAAGTTCTCGATGCCCGGCATGATGGAGACCGTCCTGAACGTCGGCCTCAACGACGCCTCCGTGCAGGGTCTGGCGGACTTCGCCGGCAACGAGCGCTTCGCCTGGGACTCCTACCGTCGCCTCATCCAGATGTTCGGCAAGACGGTGCTGGGCATCGACGGCGACCTGTTCGCCGACGCGCTGGACGCGAAGAAGAAGGCCGTCGGGGCCACGTCCGACACCGGCCTCAGCGCGGAGGACCTGCGCGACCTGGTCGGCGCCTTCAAGGACATCGTCAAGGCCGAGTCCGGCCGGGAGTTCCCGCAGCACCCGCGCGAGCAGCTCGACCTGGCCATCGAGGCGGTCTTCAACTCCTGGAACACCGACCGCGCCCGCCTGTACCGCCGGCGCGAGCGGATCTCCGACGACCTGGGCACCGCGGTGAACGTGGTCGCCATGGTGTTCGGCAACCTCGGTGAGGACTCGGGAACCGGCGTCGCGTTCACGCGCGACCCCTCCACCGGCATGATCGGCGACTACGGCGACTACCTGCCCAACGCCCAGGGCGAGGACGTCGTGGCCGGCATCCGCAACACCCTGTCGCTGGCCGACTTCGAGAAGCTGGACCCGAACGCGTTCGGCGAGCTCCGTCAGGTGATGCGCCGGCTGGAGACGCACTACCGCGACCTGTGCGACATCGAGTTCACCGTCGAGCGCGGCAAGCTCTGGATGCTGCAGACCCGCGTCGGCAAGCGGACCGCGGCCGCCGCGTTCAAGATCGCCCACGAGCTGGTCATCGAGAAGCTCATCACCGAGGACGAGGCGCTCGAGCGCGTCACCGGCGAGCAGCTGTCCAAGCTGATGTTCCCGCAGTTCGACACCAAGGCGAAGCGCACCCTGCTGGCCAAGGGCATGGCGGCCTCGCCCGGCGCGGCCGTGGGCCAGGCGGTGTTCTCCTCGGCCACGGCGGTCGAGTGGGCCGCCGAGGGCAAGACCGTGATCCTGGTGCGCCGCGAGACCAACCCCGACGACCTCGGCGGCATGATCGCCGCGGACGGCGTGCTCACCTCGCGTGGCGGCAAGACCTCGCACGCCGCGGTGGTCGCGCGCGGCATGGGCACCACCTGCGTGGTGGGTGCCGAGGCGCTGGACGTCGACGTGGTCGCCAAGAAGTTCTCCGCGAACGGCACGGTCGTCAAGGAGGGCGACACGATCGCGATCGACGGCTCGACCGGCGAGATCTTCCTCGGCGCGGTCCCCGTGATGCCCTCTCCCGTGGTCCGCTACCTCGAGGACGGCCTGGACGCTGCGCTCGCCGAGGTCGGGGACGACAAGGACACCCACGAGCTCGTCGTCGCGGTGGACACGATCCTCAGGCACGCCGACGCCGTGCGGCGGCTGCACGTGGAGGCCAACGCCGACACCCCGGAGGACGCCAAGCGTGCCCGCACCCTCGGCGGTGAGGGCATCGGCCTGTGCCGGACCGAGCACATGTTCCTCGGCGACCGGCGCGTGCTGGTCGAGCGGCTCATCCTCGCCGAGGACGAGGCCGAGCAGCAGGTGGCGCTCGACGCGCTCATGCCGCTCCAGCGGGAGGACTTCATCGGCATCCTCACCGAGATGGACGGGCTGCCCGTCACCATCCGGCTGATCGACCCGCCGCTGCACGAGTTCCTGCCCGACTACACCGAGCTGAGCGTCAAGGTGGCGCTGGCCGAGGCCCGCGGGGACAGCGGCGAGGAGGTCGCGCGCGACAAGATGCTGCTCGCCGCGGTCAACAAGACCCGCGAGGCCAACCCGATGCTCGGTCTGCGCGGCGTCCGGCTCGGGATCGTCATCCCCGGCCTGTTCACCATGCAGGTGCGGGCGATCGCCGAGGCCCAGGCCGCCAGGATCAAGGCCGGCGGCTCGCCGAAGGCCGAGATCATGATCCCGCTGGCCGCGTCGGTCATGGAGCTGCACCTGATCCGCGACGAGGCCGAGAAGGTCCTGGTGGACGTCGCCAAGGAGCAGGGCGTGACGCTGGACATCCCGATCGGCGCGATGATCGAGCTGCCGCGTGCGGCCTTCACCGCCGACCGGATGGCCGACGTCGCGGAGTTCTTCTCCTTCGGCACGAACGACCTGACGCAGACCACGTGGGGCTTCTCGCGTGACGACGTCGAGGGCGCGTTCTTCAACCAGTACACCGAGAAGGGCGTGTTCAGCGTCTCGCCGTTCGAGTCGCTCGACACCCAGGGCGTCGGCGGCCTGGTGAAGATGGCCGTCGAGAAGGGCCGGGCGACGCGTCCGGACATCACGCTCGGCGTCTGCGGCGAGCACGGCGGCGACCCCGACTCGATCCACTTCTTCCACGGCGTCGGGCTGGACTACGTGTCCTGCTCGCCGTTCCGCATCCCGATCGCACGTCTGGAGGCGGGTCGGGCCGCCGTGGAGCAGGGCGGCGGCGACACCCGCTGACCCCGCAGTGACGGCCCGGGTCCCGCGTCCACCTCTCCGCGGGACCCGGGCCGTCGCGCGTCCGGGGGCTACCCTCGTCCGGTGCCGTCACTGACGCCTTCCGGCGAGTCCGAAGAGCCCGAGAGCCTGACCTTCGCCGACCTCGGGCTGCAGGGGCCCGTCCTGAAGGCGTTGGACGCGGTCGGCTACGAGACCCCGTCGGCGATCCAGGCCGCCACCATCCCTGCGCTGCTCGCGGGGCGCGACGTGATCGGCATGGCGCAGACCGGCACCGGCAAGACGGCCGCGTTCGCCCTGCCGATCCTCGAGCGGCTCGATCGCAGCCGCAAGGCGCCGCAGGCCCTGGTCCTGGCGCCCACCCGCGAGCTGGCGCTCCAGGTCTGCGAGGCCTTCGAGCGGTACGCCGCACACTCGGGTGGGGTGCACGTGCTGCCGATCTACGGCGGTCAGGGCTACGGGGTCCAGCTGTCCGCGCTGCGCCGTGGCGTGCACGTCGTGGTGGGCACGCCCGGCCGGATCATGGACCACCTGGACAAGGGCACGCTCGACCTGTCGGGCCTGACCAACCTCGTCCTGGACGAGGCCGACGAGATGCTCCGGATGGGCTTCGTCGAGGACGTCGAGACGATCCTGGCCGCGACCCCGGACGACAAGCAGGTCGCGCTGTTCTCGGCCACGATGCCCGCCCAGATCAGGCGGCTGTCCCAGAAGTACCTGCGTGACCCGCAGGAGATCACCGTCGAGCAGCGGACCGCGACCGCGACGAACGTCAGCCAGCGCTACCTCGTCGTCTCCTACTCCCAGAAGCTCGACGCCCTGACCCGGATCCTCGAGGTGGAGAACTTCGAGGGCATGATCGTGTTCACCCGCACCAAGAACGAGACCGAGGTCGTGGCCGAGAAGCTGCGGGCCCGCGGGTACGGCGCGGCCGCGATCTCCGGCGACGTGCAGCAGCCCCAGCGCGAGAAGCTCGTGAAGCAGCTGCGGTCCGGTGCGCTGGACATCCTCGTGGCGACCGATGTGGCCGCGCGCGGGCTCGACGTGGACCGGATCAGCCACGTCGTCAACTACGACCTGCCGATCGACACCGAGTCCTACGTGCACCGGGTGGGCCGCACCGGCCGGGCCGGGCGCGCCGGCGAGGCGATCAGCTTCGTCACCCCGCGCGAGCGTCGGCTGCTCGCGTCGATCGAACGGGCCACCCGGCAGCCGCTGACCCCGATGCACCTGCCCAGCGTCGAGGACGTCAACGCCACCCGCCTCGCGCGGTTCGACGACTCGATCACCCAGGCGCTGGGCCGGACCGAGGAGATCGACCAGTTCCGGGACATCGTCGAGCACTACGTCGAGCACCACGACGTGCCGGAGGTCGACGTCGCCGCCGCGCTCGCGGTGGTGGCGCACGGTGGCGCGCCACTGCTGCTGGACGCGGACGCCGAGCGCGAGCGCGAGGAGTTCGAGGCCGAGAAGCGTGCGGCGACGGCGGGCCGCCAGCGCGGTGGCGCGGCGGCGACGGGCCGCGGCGGCCCGGCCCGCGACCGGCGGGCCGGCGCAGACATGACGACGTACCGGATCGCCGTCGGCAAGCGCCACAAGGTGGAGCCCCGGCAGATCGTCGGCGCGATCGCCAACGAGGGCGGGCTGCAGCGCGGGGACTTCGGGGCGATCCGGATCCACCCGGGGTTCTCGCTGGTCGACCTGCCGGCCGACCTCTCGCCGGAGGTCCTGCGCCGGCTCGACCAGACGCGGATCAGCGGGGTCCGCATCGAGCTCCGGCCGGACCGCGGGGTGCCCGCGCGCCGCGCGGCCGCGCGCGAGGGCGGCAAGGAGCGCACGTCCGCCGGGGGCGAGGGCGGCAACGAGCGCAAGCCGCGGCACCGCTCGGCCGACCGCTGACGGGCTCGTCCGCCGTTCGACCTGCGCCGCCCCGGCGGTACGCCTAGCGTCAGCGAGGTCTGCACCTCGACCCGCAGGGGAGAACCACGATGGCCACTCGCACCGCACGCACCGCATGGGACGGCACGCTCACCGAGGGCGCCGGCCAGGTCGAGCTCACCAGCTCGGGCCGGGCCACGTTCGACGTCTCGTGGCCGCGACGCGCCGAGGACGAGGCGCTGGGGGTCACGAGCCCCGAGGAGCTCATCGCCGCGGCGCACAGCTCGTGCTTCGCGATGCAGCTCTCGGCCCTGATCGCCGAGGCCGGCGGCACGCCGCAGTCCCTTGAGGTCACGGCCGACGTGAGCCTGGAGCCCGACCCCGCCGGAGGCTTCCGGATCTCGGGCGTGGACCTGGTGGTGCGCGGCGAGGTCGAGGGCCTGGACGCGGCGGGCTTCGCCAAGGTCGCCACCGCGGCCAAGGAGACCTGCCCGGTGAGCAAGGCCCTGACCGGCACCACCGTCACGCTGGACGCCGCCCTGGCCTGAGGCGCGTCGCGCCGGCGGCCCGCCGACGGGTGGCCGCGGGACGGACGGCCGGTCGCGCGACGGCGGTGCCGTGGCAGGATCGCAGACGTGCCGCCCGTCGACCCCGCCGCCATCGATGCGGCGCCGTCGGTGCCAGCGCCGGAGCTGCTCGACGAGCTGCGCCGCACGCTGCGCGGGCCCGTCCACGACGATGCCCTGCGCCGCGCGCTGTACTCCTCGGACGCGTCGAACTACCGGGTGGTGCCCCAGGTGGTCGTCGTGCCCCGGGACGTCGAGGACCTGCTCGCCGTGCACGAGGTCGCGCGGCGCACCCGCACGCCGCTGACGCTGCGCGGCGGCGGTACCTCGGTGGCCGGCAACGCGGTGGGACCGGGCATCGTGGTGGACACCTCGGTGCACCTGCGCGCGATCTCGGTCGACCCGCAGGCGCGCACCGCGACCGTCGAGCCCGGCGTCGTGATGAGCGACCTGCAGGCCGCCGCGGCGCCGCACGGCCTGCGGTTCGGGCCGGACCCCTCGACCCAGAACCGCGCCACCCTCGGCGGGATGATCGGCAACAACGCGTGCGGCCCGCACGCGGTCGCCTACGGGCGCACCGCGGACAACGTCGTGAGCCTGGACGTCGTCGACGGCCGCGGGCGGCGTTTCACCGCCGGCAGCGGCGCCGGCGCGCTGGACCCGGTGCCGGGGCTGGCGGCGCTGGTCGAGGCGCACCTCGGGCTGGTCCGCACCGAGCTGGGGCGGTTCGGGCGGCAGGTCTCGGGCTACTCCCTGGAGCACCTGCTGCCCGAGCACGGCACGCACCTGGCGCGGATGCTCGTCGGCACCGAGGGCACCCTGGTCACGGTGCTCGGCGCGACGGTCGACCTGGTACCGATCGCCGACGCCGCGGTGGTGATGGTGCTCGGCTACCCCGACATGGCCACCGCGGCGGACGCGGTGCCCGCGCTGCTCGCGCACGCCCCGCTCGCCGTGGAGGGCCTCGACGCCCGGCTGGTCGAGGTGGTGCGGCGCCACCAGGGTGGGGTCCCCGAGCTGCCCCCCGGCGGCGGCTGGCTGATGGTCGAGATGGGCGGCGACAGCCCGGAGCAGGCGTTGGACCGGGCCCGCGCCGCGGCCGCCGACGCCGGGACCACGGCGGTGCGCGTGCTGCCGCCGGGGCCCGAGGCGAGCGCGATGTGGCGGATCCGGGCGGACGGCGCGGGTCTGGCCGGGCGCACCCCGTCCGGCGCACAGGCGTGGCCCGGCTGGGAGGACGCTGCGGTGCCCCCCGAGCGCCTGGGCGCCTACCTGCGCGAGTTCGAGGCGCTGATGGCGTCCCACGGGGTCGACGGCCTGCCGTACGGGCACTTCGGCGACGGCTGCGTGCACGTGCGCCTGGATCTGCCCCTGGCCCGCGAGGAGGACGTCCCCGGGTTCCGGGCCTTCCTCGAGGAGTCCGCGCGGCTCGTCGTGGCGCACGGCGGGTCGCTGTCCGGCGAGCACGGCGACGGCCGGGCCCGCAGCGAGCTGCTGACCACGATGTACCCGCCCGAGGCGATCGCGCTGTTCGCCGCCGTCAAGGACCTGTTCGACCCGACCGACGTGCTCAACCCCGGCGTGGTGGTGCGGCCCGCGCCGCTGGACGGCGACCTGCGACGCCCGCACGCGCAGCCGCTGCCGCGCCGCACGGGCTTCGCGTTCACCCACGACGACGGCGACCTGACCACCGCGGTGCACCGCTGCGTCGGGGTCGGCAAGTGCCGGGCGGACACCGGTGCCGCAGGCGGCTTCATGTGCCCGTCGTACCTGGCCACCCGGGACGAGAAGGACTCCACCCGGGGTCGGGCCCGGGTGCTCCAGGAGATGGCCAACGGCGCGCTGGTGACCGCGGGGTGGCACGCGCCGGAGGTCCGCGACGTGCTGGACCTGTGCCTGAGCTGCAAGGCGTGCTCGTCCGACTGCCCCGCCGGGGTGGACATGGCCGCGTACAAGGCGGAGGTGCTGCACCGCAGCTACCGGCGCCGCCTGCGCCCGATGAACCACTACGCGCTCGGTTGGCTGCCACGCTGGACCCGGCTGGTCGACCGGCTCCGGCTGGCGCCGCTGGCGAACCTGGCGCTCGGGTTCCGCCCGCTCGGCCGGCTGGTGCTGCGGGTCGGCGGGATGGACCCACGGCGCCGGATCCCGCGGTTCGCCACGACCTCGTTCCGGCGCCGGTGGGCGGCGGACCGGCCGGAGGACCCGGCCCCCGGGGGCGTGCCGGCCGCGTCGACGGGCGAGGGCTCGGGCGGCAGGCCGGTCGTGCTGTGGGCCGACTCGTTCTCCGACGGGTTCGACCCGGACGTGCCTCAGGCGGTGGTCGACGTGCTGCGCGCCGCCGGCTACCGCGTCATCGTCCCCGACCAGGACGCCTGCTGCGGCCTGACCTGGATCTCCACCGGCCAGCTCGACGGGGCGCGCCGTCGGCTGCGGCACCTGCTCGGGGTGCTCGGGCCGTTCGCGGTCAACGGTGTGCCGATCGTCGGGGTGGAGCCCTCGTGCACCGCAGTCCTGCGCTCGGACCTGCTCGAGCTGCTGCCGGACGACCCACGCGCCGTCGCGGTCGCCGCCGCGACCCGCACGCTGGCCGAGGTGCTGCGCGCCGACGAGGACTGGACGCCGCCGAGCCTGGCCGGGGTGCGGGTGGTGGCCCAGCCGCACTGCCACCAGCACTCGGTGATGGGCTACGACGCCGACCTCGCGGTGCTCGAGGCCGCCGGTGCCGAGGTGACGACGCTGTCCGGATGCTGCGGCCTGGCCGGGAACTTCGGCATGGAGCGCGGCCACTACGAGGTATCCGTCGCCGTGGCCGAGCACGCGCTGCTGCCCGCGCTGCGCGAGGCCCCGCCCGGGACGGTGCTGCTCGCCGACGGGTTCTCCTGCCGTACCCAGGCCGACCAGCTCGCCGGCGTGCGCGGCGTGCACCTGGCCCAGCTGCTGCGCCGGGGGACCGCGTCGTGACCCGAACGGAGCAGTGCCCGACCCCCGGTCACCGGAACGGGCGATCGTGGACACCCGAACGGGTCATTTCGGACATCTCGGACGGCCCGTAGTCTCGAGGTGCCCCGAGGATCGAGACTGGACCCACCATGCCGCTGTTCGCCGTCTCCGGTGGGCGCCCCGATGGCGCCCACCCCGTCCGCCCCGCCGAGGCGGCGTACGGCGCTACCGTCGTGGACGAGCACCTGGGCGCGCTGCTCGGCGAGCACCTGCTGCCCGTCGCGGTGCGGGCCGGCGGCGCCGACGAGCCCTACCTGCTCGCCGTGGACGCCTTCGGCCGGCCGGTGGTCGTCGAGGTCGTCGGGCTGCTGGACGGGGCTGCGCTGCTCCGGGCGCTGGCGTTCCTGGGCCGGGCGGCCCGGCTGAGCCTGCGCGACCTCGGGGCCCGCTACCGCGGCGGCGCCCAGCGGTTCTCCGCCGACCTCACGACGTTCCGTGAGGCGGTGCCGGCGGCGCGGCTCGTCCCCGACCGTCACGGCGCCCGGCTGCTGCTGGTCTGCGGCCAGGTGCACGAGGGCCTGCGGGACGTGGTCGAGGCGCTCACCGACCGGGGCGTGGACGTCCTGCGGGTCGGGCTGGTCGACGGTCCCGACGGACAGATGATCGACGTCTCTCCGGTGCACGTCTCGGCGCCGGACGGCTCCTGGACCGTCTCGGGTGGGGTCGCGACGGTGACCACTCGCGCGTCGGCCCCGCGTCCGGCGATCGAGACCCTGGACGAGGACACGGTCGAGCGACTCACCGAGCAGCACGGCCGGGTGGTCACCCGGGTGCCGACCGGGCTGCGGATCTCCGGCCCCGCAGTGCCCGTCCAGGCGCCGCCGCCCGCTGCGGGAGACGCGCAGCCGGCCGGGGGGCGGACCCACGTCGCCGAGCCCTCCGCGGACACCGCCGAGAACCCGCGGGTCGACGCCCCGGGTGGCGACGCGGAGCGTCCCAGGGTCGCCCCGGAAGCCTCCGGCGCGAGCCCCGAGGCCCGGAGGAACGGCGCGGAGCACCCCAGGACCGGCCCCGAGCCCACGGCGGTCGACGCCCGGCTGGTCGCGCTCGCCCGGCGCGGCCCGCTGGCGCTGGTGTGGCACCGCCGTCGACGCGGGCAGACCTACGAGGCGCTGCTCCGGGCCGACGGCGTGATCGAGCTCGTCGACGGCACGCGGGTCACCGACCCGTCCGCCGCCGCGGAGATCGCAAGCGGGGCGCAGGCGCCGGTGGACGGCTGGCGGGTCTGGCGCGTCGAGGACGAGGAAGGGCCGTCCCTGGCCGACGCCGTGGCTCTGCTGCGTCAGCCCCAGCCGTAGGTGGCCGTCCAGCGGGTCACCTCGGCGTAGAACTGCGTCCGTGCCTCGGGCGCCGACAGGGTCAGGTCGTGCAGCCCGCCGGGGATGCGCACCACGGTGACCAGGCGCCCGAGCATCACCGCGCGCCGCGCCAGGACGTTCACGTCGAGCACGGTGTCCGCCGCCCGCATCTGGTCGTGCCAGCGCGGCGAGATCAGGCTCGTCGTCGATGCGGCCATGAGCACCGGGATCTGCAGGTCGAGGCCACGGGCGATCTGCGCGTGGCCGATCAGGATCGCCTGGAGCCAGCCGGGTCGCACCGGGAACATCGGGTGCGGGCGCCAGGCCTCGTCGTACTCCCACTCGCCGCCGTGGCGGCGCAGCACGGACCGCGCGTAGTGCCCCGGGTCGATGTTGGGCATCGGGTTCTTGGGCTGGGTGCGGGCCAGCGTGGCGACCACCGGGGTGGTGACGCTGCGGGCGAAGGAGGCCCCGGCGAGCTCCAGCCACGGGCTGTTGAGCACCAGCGACGTGGCGCCCTCCGGGTGGCGGCGGGCCCACAGCGCGGCGATCAGGCCGCCGGTCGAGTGCGCCATGATCGAGATCCGGGCGACGGAGCCGTGCGCGGCCCGGATCAGGGCGATCGCGGCGTCGATCTCCTCGTCGTACCTCGTCAGGTCGTCGACGTAGTTCGGGGTCTGGTGCGGGCGCAGGCTCCTGCCGTACTTGCGCAGGTCCAGGGCGTAGAACGCGACGTGCTGGCGGTGCCAGTACTCGGCGAGCGCGGTCTGGAAGAAGTAGTCGTTCCAGCCGTGCAGGTACAGCACGACCCGGGCGGGAAGGCTCGGCTCGTCGGTCGGCGGCCGGTGGCGGATCAGGGTCGCGACCACCTCGCCCTCGTCGTCGGCTGCCAGCGGCAACGTGCGGGCGGCGAAGTCGGGGCCCAGCAGGTCGGGCACCCAGCCCTCGTCGGGCGCCGGCGGGGTCCAGTCGCTCACGGCAGCACGACCACCTTGCCCAGGTGCTCGCCGGAGGCCAGCCGGGTCAGGGCCGCGGCGGCGTCGGCGAGCGGGTGGACCGAGTCGACCGGAGGCCGCAGCCCGGTGCGCACCACGAAGCGCAGCATGGCCTCGAGGTCCGCGCGGGTGCCCATGGTCGCGCCGACCACCCGCAGCTCGTTGAAGAACACCCGCGTCAGCTCCGCGCCCGGCTGGTCTCCGGTGGTCGCGCCGGAGACCACGACGACGCCGCCCGGACGCAGTGCCTTGATCGAGTGCGACCACGTCGCGGCGCCGACGGTCTCGATGACCGCGTCCACGCGGAACGGGCTGCGCTCGCCGGGCTCGATCGCCGCGACGGCGCCGACGGCCAGCGCGTGCTCACGCTTGGCGGCGCTGCGGCTGGTGGCCACCACCTCCAGACCCGCCGCCGCGCCCAGAGCGATCGCGGCGGAGGCCACCCCGCCACCCGCGCCCTGCACCAGCACCCGATCCCCGGGACGCAGCTGCGCGCTGGAGAAGAGCATCCGGTAGGCGGTCAGCCAGGCGGTGGGCAGGCAGGCGGCCTCGGTGAAGGTCAGCTCCGGCGGCTTGGGCACCAGGTTCCAGGTGGGCACCGCTACCCGCTCGGCGAGCGTGCCCGGGTAGTGCTCCGACGGCAGAGAACGGCGCTCGGTCGGTCCCACGCCGTGCCCGGTCGCGCCGATCACCGGGTAGACGACCACCTCGGAGCCCAGCGGGGCGGGGCCGTCGTCCTGGCCGTCGACCACGACGCCTGCCGCATCGGTGCCCAGGACCATCGGCAGCTGGCGAGCGGACAGCCCGACGCCGCGCAGCGACCACAGGTCGTGGTGGTTGAGCGCCGCGGCGCGGACCTCGACCACGGACCAGTCCGGGCGCCCGGGCGGTGGGGCCGCGTCCGGGACCTGGGCGACCTCCAGTCCCGACACCGGGTCGTCTGGGCTGATCCGGGCGGCGAACGCGGCGAGCATGGGATCAATCTAGGTCGGCGTCGCGCGGGGTGCGTGCCCGGAGGTCCGGGGACGCGGGCACGCCGTGTGCCGCGAGGCGCGGGTCACTCAGCCCTCGACGACGACCGGGATCGCGGCCACCTCACCCGGGTCCTCCTCGTGGCCGGTACCGCCGCGCACCACGATCGCCAGCGTCTCGCCCGGTGTGGTGTCGGACAGGTCGGCGGTCGCCGTGAACGGCGCCAGGTCGGCCATGGACCCGCCCTGGGCGACCTGCCGGTAGAGCGGCTGGGCCTGACCCGGGCGGAAGACCTCGACGATCACGGTGCCCTCGAACCCGCGTGCCGAGCCGGTGATCGTGACCATCCCGGCAGGGACCGTTGCGCCGGACCCGGGCGCGTCGATCGTCACGCCGTCGCTCACGGCGCCGATCACGAACCAGCCGTCGTCCGGGCCGAGCATGCGCAGCAGCAGCGTGCCGCGCACCACCGGTGTGCCGCCGGACTCGCCGGCGAACCGGAGCTCGATCTCGCCGGAGCGGGAGTCGCCGGCCATGAACGCGCCCAGCTGGGCCGGCACGCCGATGGCGGTCTCGACGAATGCGGTGGCCGCCGCCTCCGGCGTGGTCAGCACCGTGTCGGCGGCCGGCCACACGGCGGGCTGCTCGAGCGTGACGGGAGGTGCGGAGGTCGTGGGCGACGTGGTGGGCGCGGTCGAGGTGGGGGAGTCCGGCCCGCTCGGCTCGGAGCCGGGGCCGGCGCACGCAGCCAGCAGGAGCACGGCGGCGGCCGCGAAGCCGCCCCATCGGCGGACGGTCATGTCACCATCATCCGCCTGGTGCCCCTCCCGCGGGCCGAGCCCAGGACTCCATCCGGACACGATCCGGCAACGGCCGGCGCACAGGGGGCGGTTCGCGGCGTGGCCGGACGGGGCTGCCCGGGGGGTCTCGGAGCCGGCCGGACGACCGTGGGCTCGCGTCAGGCTCAGGCCGTGCGCTCGGCCGCGAGGCCCCGGATGGCCTCGGCGTCCGAGGGGTCGAACTCGAAGAAGCCGAAGCGGATCCGCGAGGTGGGCAGGTGCCCGCGGATCCTGTCCAGCGACAGGGGCTCGATCTCCCGCAGCGCGGCCGCGCGACGGTAGCCGCCGGCGATCGCGTCGCTCGGCTCCGGCGCGTCGCCGGTGACCTCGCCGACGATCGTGATGGCACGCTCCGAGTGGTCAGGGAGTGACCATGAGGACGACGGCTGAGCCCTCGTCGACAGGGGTCCCGTCGCTGGGGTCCTGCTCGGCGACGGTGCCGCCGGGCAGCGAGGAGACCCAGGGTCCGGGCTGGCCCTCGTCGAGCGTGAGGACCTGCGCGGTGAGGCCTACGGCGGCGAGGTCGGCGACGGCCTCGGTGCGGTCCAGGCCCCGCAGGTCGGGGACGTAGACCTGCGCGGGGCCCGTCGAGGTGGGGGTGGTCGGTGTTGCCGCACCCTGCGGCGTCGTGCCGTGCCACGGTCCTGCGATCCCGACCCAGGCGCCGACCGCGACGACGAGCGCCAGGACGGCGGCGCCGGCCAGGTACGGGGTTCGGCGGCCGGTGCCGGTGGGTGCGTTCGCCGGAGAGGCGCCCAGCAGCTCGGCGGCGTAGGACTCGGGGTCGAGGTGCTCGTCGATCAGGCGGTGCCCGTCCTCGCCGGGCTCGAGCAGGTGGTCGACCAGGCCGTCGGTGAGCTCGGTACGCCGGGCGGCGGGTGCGCCGGTCATCGCGGACTCGACGTCGCGGACGAAGGCTTCGGCCCTGCGTCGGTCGTCGTCGTTCATGCGGTGGCCTCCGATCGGTCCGGGACGAGCACGTCGATGGCATCGCGGAACGTGGCCCACGTCGCGGACCCGGAAGCCAGCGTCCCCTCGCCGGCCGCCGTGAGGGTGTAGCACTTGCGCGCCGGGCCACGTTCGGAGGGTTCCAGGTGGGTCGAGACCAGCCCCTCGGCGTACAGGCGCTGCAGCGTGCCGTAGACCGAGGCGTCGCCGACCTGCGTCAGCCCGGCCTCCCGCAAGGTGCGCAGGATGCTGTAGCCGTGGGTGTCGCCGCCTGCGACCGCCGCGAGCACCGCTGTCGGCAGCACCCCGCGAAGCAGCTGGCTGGTGTCCATGCCACCCCCTCGGGTACTCCGCGAAACAGAGTATTCGCCGGCGCGAGGCTATGCAAGGGCGCCGGGCGCGACTCGCGCGCCCGGCTGCGTCACAGCAGCGGCAGCCGGCCGCCGAGATCAGGCACGGAGTCCGCGGGTGACCGCGTCCTCAACGCTGCCGCGACGCCGGTCACGTTCACGGGCGTGCGGCCGGTGGCCAGCCGGATCCAGGCGAGGTCGTCGACGACCTCCAGGTCCCAGCCGCCGCGGTCGACGAGCACCTCGAGCAGGGCCCGCGCCACAGCGCCGACCGCACCGGGCTCGAGCGGCCCCGGGCCGAGCGATCGCGCCACCGAGCGCGCCAGGTCGTCGCCGTGCACGACGAGCTCGACCAGCCGCGAGCCGATCATCTCCGACAGCAGGATCGGCGCGCGCCTGGCCCAGACCACGGGGTCGTCGCCGGAGCGTCGCAGCTCGGTCAGCCGCTCCAGCGCCTCGGCCGCCAGGCGGTCCAGAGCGCGAAGCGGGTCGGGTCGGATCTCCTCGGCCATCGCGCGGGTGACCGTGGCGATCTCGTCGGCACGCTCGGGGTAGGTGCCCAGGTACTCGCCCAGGCTGAGCGGAACCACGCCCGGGCCGGCGCCGCGGCACGCACCCAGCGCGCTCATCCCGCGGCCCAGGTGCGCGACGAGGTCGGCCACGGTCCAGCCGGGCAGCACGCTCGGGGTGGGGTCGTGAGCCGGGTCGTGCGCGCCGTCCGGCTCCAGCCACGACCTCAGGCGCTCCCACTGCGCGGCGAGCAGGCCCGCCAGCGCGTCGACCTCGTGCCGGCCGAGCGGAGCACCCATGACGATCATGCTAGGTGCCGATCGGCGATCGCCGGTCTCCGCTGGTGCTCAGACGCCGTCGAGCAGGGCGCGGATCCGCGGGCCCACCTGGTCGGCCTCGATGAGGAACCCGTCGTGCCCGTGGTCGGAGTGGACCACGACCGGCTCGGGGGAGCCGGGCAGGGCCGCGGCGATCTGGGCGGACTGCTCGGGCAGGTACAGCCGGTCGGAGTCCACGGCGAGAACGAGGGGCCGAGCGGTGACCCGGCCGAGCGCCGCGGCCACGCCGGCCCGGCCCCGCCCCACGTCGTGGGACAGGATCGCCTCGGTGAGCGCCACGTAGGACGCTGGGTCGAAGCGCCCGGCGAGCTTGCCGGCGTGGTGGTCGAGGTAGGACTGCACGGCGAACCTGCCGCCACCGCCCAGCGGCTGCTCGCCATCCTGGGCCTGCCGCCCGAAGCGGGTGTCCAGCTCGAGTGCGCTGCGGTAGGTGGTGTGCGCGATCTGACGCGCCACCCCCATGCCGGCGACCGGTCCGCGGCCGTCGGCGACGTCGTAGTAGTCCCCGCCGTGCCACGCCGGGTCCGAGCGGATCGCGGCGAGCTGTGCGTGCGCCCAGGCGATCTGGTCGCCGGTGCTCGCCGCGGTGGTGGCCAGCGGGGCGACCGCACGCACCCGGTCCGGGACGGTGACCGCCCACTCGAGCGCGCGCATGCCGCCCATCGAGCCGCCGATGACCAGCGCCCAGGCGTCGATGCCGAGCGCGTCGGCCAGGGCGATCTCGGTGGTGACCTGGTCACGCACCGTGAGGTACGGGAAGCGCGAGCCCCACGGGCGGCCGTCCGGCGCGCGCGACGACGGTCCGGTGGACCCCTGACAGCCGCCGAGCACGTTGGGCACCACGACGAACCACCGGTCGGTGTCCAGCGCCCGGCCGGGGCCGATCGCCCAGTCCCACCAGCCGGGGCTGGGGTGGCCCCGCCCGGCCGCGCCGGCCGCGTGGGAGTCCCCGGTCAGCGCGTGCTCGACCAGGATCGCGTTGGACCGGTCGGGCGCCAGGGTGCCCCAGGTCTCGTAGGCGACCCGGACGGCGGGCAGGTGCCCACCGGTCTCCAGGTCCTGCGGGCCCAGGTCGGCGAACTGCCGGCGCCCGACCGGGTCGCCCTCCCGCCAGAGGCCGGGGTGCGCGCGGCCACCCGGCAGCACCCGCAGCGCGGCCGGCGACTCTCGGCGGGAGGGCGGGGCCATCAGGCGTCCTTGGCGGCCCGGAAGCCGGCGTCCAGGTCGGCCAGGATGTCGTCCACGTGCTCGATGCCGACGGCGAGCCGGACCAGGCCGGGCGTCACGCCGGACAGCGCCTGCTCCTCCGGCGTCAGCTGGCTGTGCGTGGTCGAGGCCGGGTGGATCACCAGCGAGCGCACGTCGCCGATGTTCGCCACGTTGGAGTGCAGCTCCAGGGCGGACACGAAGGCCTTGCCCGCCTCGGCGCCGCCGGCCAGCTCGAAGGACAGCACCGCGCCGGCGCCGCGCGGGGCGTACTTGAGCTGGTTGGCGTGCCACGGCGAGGACTCGAGCCCTGCGTAGTTGACGCCGAGCACGTCCTCGCGCGCCTCGAGCCACTCGGCGACCCGCTGGGCGTTGGCCACGTGGCGCTCGACCCGCAGCGAGAGGGTCTCGATGCCCTGGGCGATGAGGAAGGCGTTGAACGGGCTGATCGCGGAGCCCAGGTCGCGCAGCAGCTGCACGCGGGCCTTGAGGATGAACGCGAGGTTCACGCCGAACGCGCCGCCCACGCCCAGGTCCCGCGCGAACACCAGACCGTTGTAGGACGGGTCCGGGGTGTTGTAGTTCGGGAACCGCTCGGGGTGCTGGGCGAAGTCGAACGTCCCGCCGTCGACGATCACGCCGCCGATCGCGGTCCCGTGCCCGCCCAGGTACTTGGTGGCCGAGTGCACGACGATGTCCGCGCCCCAGCGCAGCGGGTTGATGAGGTACGGCGTGGCCACCGTGTTGTCGACGATGAGCGGGACGCCCGCCTCGTGCGCGATCGTGGCGACGGTCTCGATGTCGAGCACGTCGGACCTGGGGTTCGGGATGGTCTCGCCGAAGAACAGCTTGGTGTTGGGCCGGACGGCGTCGCGCCACTGCTGCGGGTCGTGCGGGTCGGTGACGAACGTGGTCTCGATGCCCAGCTTGGGCAGCGTGTAGTGCAGCAGGTTGTACGTGCCGCCGTACAGCGACGAGGACGCGACCACGTGGTCCCCGGCCTCGGCGATGTTGAGGATCGCGACGGTCTCGGCGGCCTGGCCGGAGGAGACCAGCAGGGCGCCGACGCCGCCCTCGAGGTCGGCGATCCGGTTCTCGACGGTCTCGGTGGTCGGGTTGCCGATCCGGGTGTAGATCGGGCCGAGCTCCTTGAGAGCGAACCGGTCGGCGGCCTGCTCGGCCGAGTCGAAGACGAAGGACGTGGTCTGGTAGATCGGCAGGGCGCGGGCGCCGGTGGCGGCGTCCGGGGTCTGGCCGGCGTGGATCTGGCGGGTCTCGAAGGACCAGTGCTGGGTGCTCATCGTGGCTCCTGGATGGGTGGGTGCGGGAGACCACGGGCAGCGTGCTGACCCTGGCCGGCCCGCAAGGGGGTCGGGGCAGGTGTGGCACGTCGGGGTTCAGGCCCGCCGGTACGTGGCGCCGTAGCGCCTGGGTTCACCGGAGTGCGGGCATGCCGAACGTGCGCGTCAGCGGCACATTCGGCGGGTCATGGCGGTGAGCGTACGGCCAGGAGTCCACGTCGCCGAACACCTGTCTCGCGATCCGGGACGCCACGCACCCTTTCGCCCGGTTCGGGACGTTGGGCCGCGGCCCCGGGGCGCGCCGGGTGGTCGGGTGGCCGAATCGCGAGAAGCGGCGAGGGCGCGTCGTCAAGGCGACGCGCCGACGTGTCGATGACCGGGATGCGACTCACCCGAACGGGTGGTGGCTGGTGTATACGGATGATGTTGGTGTTACTGGTGTTCACTTCTGTGAGTAAAGCCAGTAGCGTCGGCGTCGACCGGTGAGGGGAGCAGCGCATGCGGGGGACGCGTCGCGCCGCGGTCGTCGCTGCCCTCGCGCTGACCGCCGGGGTGCTCGGCGGCTCCGCCTCCTGGGCCGATCCGGTCGACGACCAGGACGTGGCCGCCGCCAAGGCGGCCGTCGACGATGCGGCCACTGCCGTCGCACGCATCGAGGTCGAGCTCGCGCTCCAGCAGGACCGACTCGACGCCGCGTGGCAGGCGGTGGGGGTCGCCGGCGAGGCCTACACGCAGGCCACCGTCGACGCCGACGCCGCCACGGCCGTCAGCCGCGAGGCGACCACCAGGGCGCGAGCGGCCGAGCAGGCCGCCGAGCAGGCGCGTGCCGAGCTGGCCGCCATCGCCCTGGAGGCCTACCGCTCCGGCGGGACGATGGACACCGTCGGGGCACTGCTGAGCTCGGACGGCATCGACGACCTGGTCGCCCGCACCGACGCGATCGACCGCCTCGGCAGCCGGGCGGACCGCGCCCTGCAGCGGTTCGAGGCCGCCGACGTGGTCGCCACCACGCTCCAGGCCCACGCCTCCACCGCCGCCCAGCAGGCGCAGGACGCCGCAGACCGCGCCCAGCAGACCCTCGCCGAGGCTCAGCAGGCCCAGACCGAGGCGGAGCAGACGGTCTCCGACGTCCAGGCCGAGCGCGAGAACCTCATCATCCGGCTGGCCTCGGCGCGCCAGGTGTCGGTGGACGTCGAGCGCCGGCGCCAGGCCCAGCTCGACGCCGAGCGCCAGGCTCGCCAGGAGGCCGCGGCGCGGGCCGAGCGGGAGAAGGCCACGCCGGCCACCCAGCCGACCCCCGTCAGCCGGCCGACCTCCCCGCCGACCGGGACCACCACCTCCCCGACCCCGACGTCCACGCCGGTGGTCTCGCCCAGCCCGACCGCCGCACCGAGCCCGAGCCCCACGCCGAGCCCGAGCGCCTCACCGACCCCCGCCCCCACCCCGGCGCCGGACCCGTACGGGCTCGGCACCGGGTCCCAGCGCGGCTCGGCGGCCCAGGGACAGGCGGCGGTCGACTGGGCGCTGGCCCGGGTCGGCACCCCGTACGTGTACGGCGGGTCGGGCCCGGACTCCTACGACTGCTCCGGCCTGACGATGCGCGCATGGCAGGCCGCCGGTGTGTCCCTGTACCGCACCTCGCGTGACCAGTACCGCCAGGTGCGCAAGATCTCCTACGGCGACCTGCGCCCCGGCGACCTGGTGTTCTGGGGAACGGACCCGTCCAACCCCGGCAGCGTCTACCACGTGGCGATGTACATCGGCGGCGGTCAGATCGTCGAGGCCCCGCGGCCCGGCCTGACCGTCCGGGTCACCGCGATGCGCTGGTCGGGCACGATGCCCTACGCCGGACGGCCCTGACCTGACCGGTCAGCTCGCGAGCGGCACGTGCCGCATCCGGCCGGGCCGGCGGAACTCGGCGATCGTCTCCACGGCATAGCGGAACCGCGGGACCTCGACCTGGGCCACGTCGACGACCTCGACCTCGAGCACCTCGCCGGCCTCGTGGGCGTCGGAGGTGCCCAGCACCTCGCCGTCCAAGGGGCCGTCGACGAGCAGGTACCTCGGCATGGCGCCCTCCTCTCCTGCGACCTGGTCCACCACGCTAGGTCGCGGGGATGAACCGGCGGCGACGCGTGGGTGTCGGCCCGACGGCCGTCGGGCGTCGGGGCCTCGTCCCTCAGATCGGCAGGAGGGCGTGCGGGTCAAGCGGTCGCAGCCGTGGAAGCGGCCGGCGGCGCGGCGGTGGGCGCTCGCCTAGTGGCCCGCACCGGGCTTCGGGTGGCCGTAGCCGGCGTCCTTGGCGCGCTGGTAGGAGCGGGCGATCTCCTCCTCGGCGGCAGCCTTGTCCACCCAGTGCGCGCCCTCGACGGACTTGCCGGGCTCCAGGTCCTTGTAGACCTCGAAGAAGTGCTGGATCTCCAGGCGGTGGAACTCCGAGATGTCGTCGATGTCCTGGCGCCACGACGCGCGCTGGTCGCCGACGGGCACGCACAGCACCTTGTCGTCGCCGCCCATCTCGTCGCGCATCCGGAACATGCCCAGGGCGCGGCAGCGGATCAGGCAACCCGGGAAGGTCGGCTCCTCGAGCAGCACGAGGGCGTCCAGCGGGTCGCCGTCCTCGCCCAACGTGTCGTCGATGAAGCCGTAGTCGTCCGGGTAGCGCGTGGAGGTGAACAGCATCCGGTCCAGCTTGATGCGACCGGTCTCGTGGTCCACCTCGTACTTGTTGCGGTTTCCCTTGGGGATCTCGATCGTGACGTCGAACTCCACGGTTCTCCTCCGGCCGGCACGTGGTGGACGCTGGGTGACCTAGTGTGACGCATCGACGGCTGCAGCGCCGCTACGGGCGACCGGCGTTGCGCGGCGGCGGGTGAGGAGGAGGCAGTGGGCGTGCGAGGGCGGGCGCTGATCACCGGCGGCCTGGTCGCCGTGCTCGGCCTGGGCGCCGGCTGGCTGACCCTCGACGCGCTCGACCTCGCTCCGGGGGTCCTCACGCTCGAGCCCCCGCCGCCGAGGGCCGAGCCGTTCCCCACCGCGCCGGGCGCGACCGCGGCCGACCCGGTCGCCCCGGTGATCTCCGACCTGGACCCCGGTGCCCCGCTGCCCGACGCCGCGACCGTCGCGGGCTGGGCCGCCGCGCTGGTCGGCGACGACCGGATGGGCGCCTCCACCTCGGTCATCGTGTCCGACGTGCTGACCGGGACGGTGCTGGCGGACCTGTCCGGCGACGTCGGCCAGGTCCCGGCGTCCACCGCGAAGATCCTCACCGCGATGGCCGCGATCTCCGCGCTCGGGCCGGACGCCACGCTCCCGACCACCGTCGTGCAGACCGAGCCGGGTCGGCTGGTGCTGGTGGGCGGCGGCGACATGATGCTCGCGGCCGGCCACGGCGACCCCGGGGCGGTCGTCGGCCACGCCGGCCTGGCCGACCTCGCCGACCAGGTGGTCGCCAGGCTGCGGCAGGCCGGCGTGACCGAGGTGCGTCTGGGGGTCGACGACACCCTGTTCTCCGGCCCGGCGATCCACCCCGACTGGAAGGCGCCCGACGTCGCGGCCGGGTACGTGGCGGCGGTGAGCCCGGTGGGCGTCGAGATCGCCAAGACCAAGCCGGACGAGGAGTACCCGCCGCGCTACCCCGACCCCGCGCTGCACGCCACGGCCCAGCTCGCGGACCTGCTGACCCAGGCCGGCATCACCGTGGTCGGCGACCCGACCCGGACCTCGGCGCCGGAGGGTGCGATCGAGCTCGGCCGCGTGGAGTCGGCCACCATCGCCGAGATCGTGCGGTACACGCTGCACGTCTCGGAGAACACCATCGCCGAGGTGCTGGGCCGGCTGGTCGCGGTCGAGCGGGGGCTCCCGGGCAGCTTCCAGGGAGCCGCAGCCGCGGTGCTGGCCCAGGTCGCCTACGACGGTGTGGACGTCGCGGGCGCACGTCTCGACGACTGCAGCGGCCTGTCGGCGCGGTCGAGCATCCCGGCGCGGGTGCTGGTCGACGCCGTGCGCCTGGCCGCCCAGCCCGGCAGCGAGGACCTGCTCCCGGTGCTCACCGACCTGCCGGTGGGCGGCTGGCTCGGCACGCTGTCCGACCGCTTCACCTCCGGCCCGGGACAGGGTCTGGTGCGGGCGAAGACGGGCAGCCTGCCGGGCGTGACGTCCCTGGCCGGCACGGTCCAGACCGTGGACGGCAGGCTGCTCGCCTTCGCCGTGATGGCCGACCAGACGCCGGCCGGTGGCCAGGCGCGTCCGCGCGCCGCGATCGACACCTTCGTGCAGCGGTTGGCCGGCTGCGGGTGCACCGGAGCGGCGGCGTGAGCGGGCACGCGGACGCCTTCGACGCCGACCGCGCCGGTCGATGGGCAGCGCGGCTCATCCCGCCGGGCCACATCCCGGACCGGGACGAGGCGGCGGGTCTGGTCGAGGGTCTGCACCGAGCAGCGGATCGGGCCCGTCCGCTCGCCGAGCACGCCGCCCGGATGGGACCGGCGCTGGACACGGCCGGTCGCCCGGAGCCGGGCCCCGTGCTGGTCGTGGACCGGGCCGGCTGGGCCCGGGCGGCGGCACAGTCGATGGTGGCGATGGTCGGGCCCGCCCTGCCCGGCGGTCGATCGGCGACCGCGCAGCTCGCGGTGGCGCTGGCCGTGCTGGGCACCCGTGTGCTGGGCCAGTTCGACCCGTACCACGGCGACGGGCGGTTGCTGCTCGTCGCGCCGTCGATCCTGGAGATCGGGCGGGCGATGGACGTCGACCACGACGACTTCGCGCTGTGGGTCGCCGTCCACGAGCAGACCCACGCGCTGCAGTTCGCGGCCGCTCCGTGGCTCGCCGGACACCTGAGCTCCGAGGCCACCGGGCTGATGGAGTCGCTCGCGGGCGCGGGCACCGACCTGTCCGCGGTGCTCGGCTCGGCGGTGCGCGCGCTGCGGGGCGGCGACGACGTACCGATGGCCGCGATGCTCGACGACGAGCAGCGTGAGGGCCTTGACCGCGTCACCGCGACGATGGCCCTGCTCGAGGGGCACGCGGACGTCGCGATGGACGCGGTGCCTGCGACGGTGATCCGCTCGCGGCGCCGGCTGCGGGAGAAGATGGCGGCGCGGCGCTCGGCCGGCGGCGCCCAGCGGGTGCTGCGGCGGTTGATGGGCATGGAGGCCAAGCACGCCCAGTACCGCGACGGCGCCGTCTTCGTGCGGGAGGTCCGCCGCGCGGCGCCCGACGCGCTGGACGTCGCCTGGACGGAGCCCGCGGCGCTGCCGACCGGAGCCGAGATCGCCGACCCCGCGGCGTGGCTGCGCCGGACCCGGCCATGACCGGACCCGACCCCGCCGTCGCCGCGGTACGCGCCGCGCTGCGCGACGACCTCGCGGCCCTCGCCGCGGCCGACGACGCGCTGGTGCTCGTGGCCTGCTCCGGCGGCCCCGACTCCCTCGCGCTCGCGGCGGGGACCGCGTTCGTCGCACCACGGTTGGGTCTGCGCGCGGGCGTGGTCGTGGTCGACCACGGGCTCCAGCCGGACAGCGCCGACGTCGCGGCGCGAGCCGCCGCCGTGTGCCGGTCGCTGGGCCTCGACCCGGCGCAGGTCCGCGTGGTCGAGCCGGACGGCCCGAGCGAGGCGGCGCTGCGGGCGGCGCGGTACGCGGCCCTCGAGGCCGCCGCGGACGAGCTCGGCGCCGTCGCGGTGCTGCTCGCCCACACGCTGGACGACCAGGCCGAGCAGGTGCTGCTGGGTCTGGCCCGGGGCTCCGGTGCTCGCTCGCTGGCCGGGATGCCCGCGGTGCGCGGCCGGTTGCGCCGCCCGCTGCTCGGGCTGCGCCGGGAGGTGCTCGGGGCGTCGTGCGCGGCGCAGGGCCTGGAGCCGTGGCACGACCCGACCAACCTGCCCGAGGGTGGGGGAGCGCGGCGCTCGTCGGTGCGGCACACGCTCCTGCCGGTGCTCGAGAAGGCACTCGGTCCCGGGGTGGCGCCCGCACTGGCGCGGACCGCCGACCTGCTGCGCGCGGATGCCGAGGTGCTCGAGCCGATGTCGGACGAGCTCCTCGCCCGGGCGCGCGACGCGGCCGCTCCGGGAACGGCTCCGGGGCTGGACGTCAACCTGCTCGCGGCCGCGCCGACCGCGGTACGCACCCGGGCGCTGCGCACCGCGCTGATCGACTGGGGTGCGCCCGCAGGCGCGCTGTCGGCCGCGCACGTGGCCGCGGTCGACGCCCTGGTGACGCGCTGGTCGGGCCAGGGGCCGGCGCACCTTCCCGGTCTCCTGGTCGAGCGGCGGTATGGCAGGCTGAGCCCGCACACGCCGACCAGCCAGCCGGGGAGCGACGGTGGACGCAGCTGACATGGGCGCCGATCTCGAGCGGGTGCTCCTCACGAAGGAGCAGCTCGAGGCCCGGCTCGACGAGATCGCGGCCCAGGTGGACGCCGACTACGCGGGCCGTGACGTGCTCCTGGTCGGGGTGCTCAAGGGCGCGATCATGGTGATGGCCGACCTGGCGCGCCGGCTCTCCCTACCGGTCCAGATGGACTGGATGGCGGTGTCGTCCTACGGGGCGGGCACCACGTCGTCCGGGGTGGTGCGGATCCTCAAGGACCTGGACACCGACCTGTCCGGTCGGCATGTGCTGGTGGTCGAGGACATCGTCGACTCGGGGCTGACGCTCTCCTGGCTGCTGGCGAACCTGCGCAGCCGCGGCCCGGCCAGCGTCGAGATCATGACCATGCTGCGCAAGCCGGAGGCCGCCAAGGTCGAGGTCGACGTGCGCTACGTCGGGTTCGACATCCCCACCGAGTTCGTCGTGGGCTACGGCCTCGACTACGCCGAGAAGTACCGCAACCTGCCGTTCGTCGGGACCCTGGCGCCGCACGTCTACACCGACTGAGCGGGGCGCCGCCGCCCGGCGGTTGCTGCCCTGGGCGAACACCGCAGGGCACGGCCAGCCTCAGCAGGTACCCTGCCAAGCAGACTGACCTGCGACGGAAAGGGTTCGGGGCGCGTCCCCGGCACCGATGACTCTCAAGCGACTGACTCGCGGGCCGTTCCTCTGGATCGTGCTCGCCGTGCTGATCCTGTCGATCGGCGCGTCCTCGTTCATGACCCCCCAGGTGCGCCGGATCGACACCTCCGCCGGGCTGGCGCTCCTCGCCGGAGGCACCGTCGAGCAGGCCCAGGTGACCGACGGGCAGCAGCGGGTGGACCTCACCCTGTCCACCCCGTACACCAAGGACGGCGTCGACTACGGCACCCACGTGCAGTTCTACTACGTGGCGCCTCAGGGCGAGGCGGTGGTCGAGGCGATCGCCAAGGCCGACCCGCCGCAGGGATACAACTCGCTCAACCCGCAGTCGGCGTGGTGGGAGAACCTGCTGGCGTTCGTGCTGCCGCTGGTCCTCATCATGGTGGCCTTCTGGTGGCTGATGTCCCGGATGCAGGGCGGCGGCTCGCGCGTCATGCAGTTCGGCAAGTCCCGCGCGAAGCTGGTGAGCAAGGAGACCCCGCAGGTCACCTTCGCCGACGTCGCCGGCGTGGACGAGGCGGTCGAGGAGCTCGAGGAGATCAAGGAGTTCCTCGCGGACCCGGCCAAGTTCCAGGCCGTCGGTGCCAAGATCCCCAAGGGCGTGCTGCTGTACGGCCAGCCCGGTACCGGCAAGACCCTGCTGGCCCGCGCGGTGGCCGGCGAGGCCGGCGTGCCGTTCTACTCGATCTCCGGCTCGGACTTCGTCGAGATGTTCGTCGGTGTGGGCGCCTCGCGGGTGCGCGACCTGTTCGACCAGGCCAAGCAGAACGCCCCCGCGATCATCTTCGTCGACGAGATCGACGCGGTCGGCCGGCACCGTGGTGCGGGCCTCGGTGGCGGCCACGACGAGCGTGAGCAGACCCTGAACCAGATGCTCGTCGAGATGGACGGCTTCGACGTCAACGCCAACGTCATCCTCATCGCCGCGACCAACCGGCCCGACATCCTCGACCCTGCCCTGCTGCGCCCGGGTCGGTTCGACCGCCAGATCTCCGTCGACGCGCCGGACCTGCGCGGCCGGGAGCACATCCTGCGGGTGCACGCCAAGGGCAAGCCGATGGCCCCGGACGTCGACCTCGCGGCCGTGGCCAAGCGCACGCCGGGCTTCACCGGCGCGGACCTGGCCAACGTGCTCAACGAGGCCGCGCTGCTCACCGCGCGCTCGGCCGGGCAGCTGGTGGGCAACCACGAGCTCGACGAGGCGATCGACCGCGTCATCGCCGGTCCGCAGAAGCGGACCAGGCTGATGAACGACAAGGAGAAGAAGATCACCGCGTACCACGAGGGCGGGCACGCCCTGGTGGCGGCGGCGCTGCGGTACACCGACCCGGTGACCAAGGTGACGATCCTGCCGCGCGGTCGGGCGCTGGGCTACACCATGGTGATGCCCACCGAGGACAAGTACTCGGTGACCCGCAACGAGCTGCTCGACCAGCTCGCCTACTCGATGGGCGGCCGGGTGGCCGAGGAGATCGTCTTCCACGACCCCACCACCGGCGCCGCCAACGACATCGAGAAGGCCACCACCACCGCCCGCAAGATGGTCACCCAGTTCGGCATGAGCGACCGGATCGGAGCGGTGCACCTCGGACAGGAGAGCGGCGAGGTGTTCCTCGGCCGCGACGTGGGCCACCAGCGCGACTACTCCGAGGACGTCGCGGGCGCGGTGGACGTCGAGGTCCGTCGACTCATCGACGCCGCGCACGACGAGGCCTACGAGATCCTGAACCAGTACCGCGCCGTCCTGGACGACCTGGTGGTCCAGCTGCTCGAGCGCGAGACCCTGAACCAGGCCGAGCTGGCGGAGGTGTTCGGCCCGGTGACCAAGCGGGAGCCGCGCGAGGTCTGGCTGTCCAGCCCCGAGCGTCGGGTCTCCGACCTCCCTCCGGTGCAGACCGCAGCGGAGAAGGCCAGGGGGAACGGGCACGCGGTGCCGCAGGACGAGGCTGCCGCCGCCCGACCCGAGCACCCTGCCGCACCGGTCGGCGAGGTGCCCCCGGAAGGCCACCCCCGGCCGTGAGCACCCTGGACGACGACGTCACCGGGCGCCCCACCGAGGAGCCCGGCGACTTCGACCTGGAGCGCGCCGAGGCGGCCGTGCGCGAGCTGCTCGTCGCGGTCGGCGAGGACCCGGAGCGCGACGGGCTGCGGGACACCCCGGCCCGGGTGGCCCGGGCCTACGCGGAGATGTTCGCCGGCCTGGGCCGTGACCCCAGGGAGGTGCTGACCACCACCTTCGACGAGGGCCACGAGGAGATGGTGCTGGTCAAGGACATCCCGGTGTACTCCCAGTGCGAGCACCACCTGCTCCCGTTCCACGGGATGGCGCACGTCGGCTACATCCCCGCCAAGGACGGCCGGATCGCCGGCCTGTCCAAGCTCGCGCGACTGGTCGACCTCTACGCCCGCCGGCCGCAGGTGCAGGAGCGGATGACGACCCAGATCGCCGACGCGCTGACCGACGTGCTCGGCGCGGCCGGCGTGATCGTCGTGGTGGAGTGCGAGCACCTGTGCATGTCGATGCGCGGTGTGCGCACGCCCGGTTCGCGGACGGTGACCTCTGCGGTCCGCGGCCAGATGCGCAACCCGGCCACCCGGGCCGAGGCGATGAGCCTCATCATGGCCCGATGACGGCCGCCGGACCTACGGGTGTCCGGGTCCGCGAGACCTAGGCTGGGGCCGTGAGCGTGCTCCACCCCGCACCGCTGCGCGCGGACCTCGCCGCGGCCGACCGCACGCTCGTCATGGGCGTGGTCAACGTGACACCCGACTCGTTCAGCGACGGCGGGCGGTGGTTCGAGCCGGACGCCGCGATCGCGCACGGCCTGGCCCTGATCGAGCAGGGCGCGGACCTGGTCGACGTGGGCGGGGAGTCCACCAGGCCAGGTGCCGAGCGGGTCGAGCCGGACGAGGAGCGCGCCAGGGTGCTGCCGGTGATCAGCGCGCTCGCCGCCGCCGGAGCGGTGGTCAGCGTCGACACGACCCGGGCCGCCGTGGCCGCCGATGCGCTCGAGGCCGGTGCCAGCGTGGTCAACGACGTCTCCGGCGGACTCGCCGACCCGGCGATGCTCGGCGTGGTGGCCGACGCCGGAGTGGTGTACGTCGCGATGCACTGGCGCGGCCCCTCGGACGTGATGGACGCGCTCGCGGACTACGACGACGTCGTCGTCGACGTGCGCGACGAGCTGGCCGCTCGGCTGGACGCGGCGGTCGCCGCCGGGGTCCGGGTCGAGCAGGTGGTGCTCGACCCCGGGCTGGGGTTCGCCAAGCCCGGCTCGGACAACTGGCCGCTGCTGGCCCATCTGGACGCCTTGCGCGCCCTGGGCCGGCCGGTGCTGATCGGTGCGTCGCGCAAGAGGTTCCTCGGGCACCTGCTCGCGGGTCCGGACGGACCCGCGCCGCCCGAGGCGCGCGACGAGGCGACGGTCGCCGTCACCGCGCTCGCGGCCGAGGCCGGGGCATGGTGCGTCCGGGTCCACGAGGTGGCAGGCTCGGCGGACGCGGTACGAGTGGCCGCGGCGTGGACCGCAGCACGAACGGGAGGCGGACGTGGCTGAGCTGGACCGGATCCGGGTGACCGGGATCCGTGCGACGGGGTACCACGGCGTCCTGGAGCACGAGCGGCGCGACGGCCAGGTGTTCGTCGCCGACGTCGTGCTGCACGTCGACACGCGGGAGGCGGCCGCGTCCGACCGTCTCGACCGCACGGTCGACTACGGGGAGGTGGCCGGTCGGGTGCGCGACGTCCTGACCGGGCCGGCAGCCGACCTGATCGAGACCGTGGCCGAGCGGATCGCCGCGGTCGTGCTCGAGCAGCCCGCCGTGCGAGCCGTCGACGTCGCGCTCCACAAGCCCGAGGCTCCGGTCGGTGTGCCGGTGTCCGACGTGGTGGTGGAGATCCACCGCTCGCGCGAGCACCTGCCCTCGGTGTCGGCGGCGGACGGTCTCGACGCGCTGTCGGCGCCGCTCGACGCGGCGCAGGCTCACCCGACCGTGGTGGCGGCGGCTGAGCCGGAGCTGCCCGAGCCCCCTGCGCCGCCGCTGCCCGACGCGCTCGCCCCGGCCGCGCCCGCCACGGCCGCGTTCGGCACCGTGCTCGACACCGTGATCGACGCCGTGTCGGAGACGGCCGTCCCCGAGGAGGGTCCGGAGGCGGAGAACCAGGAGGCCGCCGCGTCGGGCACTGCCCCGCTCGATGCCGCACCGCTCGATGCCGCACCGCTCGATGCCGCACCGCTCGATGCCGCACCGCTCGATGCCGCACCGCTCGATGCCGCACCGCTCGATGCCGCCGCGCCGGATGCCGCCGTGCTCGATGCTGCCGTGCCGGGGGCTGCTGTCCCGGCCGCCGCCGTGCCGGCCTGGACGCCGGTGATGTCGGGCCCGGGCCCCGAGGAAGCCGCGCCCGGTCACCTGCCGTCGACCCCTGCGTCCGGGCTCGACGTCCCGTCGCTCGAGCCGCTCACCGGCGAGCTGGCGCGCGCCGTGCCGCCCCCGCCGCCACCCCCGCCCGAGAGCTGGCCGGACGAGCCCGAGCTGCTCGGTGACCAGCTCGACGAGGCCCCGGACGCGGCTGTCGACGTGGTCCTCGCGCTCGGCTCGAACCAGGGTGCGAGCCAGGAGATCCTGCGCCACGCGGTCTCGACCCTCGCCGTGTCGCCGGGGTTCGAGGTCGATGCCGTCGCGCCGCTGGCGCGCACCGCCGCGGTGGGCGGCCCGCCGCAGCCGGACTTCCTCAACACCGTGGTGCTCGGTCGCACCACGCTCAGCCCCCGCGCGCTGCTGCGCGCGTGCCAGGCGCTCGAGGCCGAGGCCGGACGCGTGCCGAGCGAACGCTGGGGTCCGCGGCCGCTGGACGTGGACATCATCGTGTACGGCACCACCCTGGCGGTCGCCGACGACCTCGAGCTCCCGCACCCGCGGGCCCACCAGCGGGCCTTCGTGCTCGAGCCGTGGGCCCAGCTCGACCCTGACGCCGTCCTGCCCGGGCTCGGCGGCGGGCCCGTCGCGGCCCTGGCCGGCACGGCGCCGGACCGCGAGGGCATCCGCTGGCTCGCCCTGGACTGGTGGACGCCGCCGGAGGACGGGTGATGCGACGCACGCCGTGGCCGCGGCTGGTGCTGCTGGCCGGGGCCGTTGCGGTGGTGAGCGCCACGCTGCTGCACACGTTGGAGGGCCGAGGCGTGATCCTCGTCGCGCCGCCGGTGCTCGCCGCCGTCGTGATGCTGGGCATCGCGGCGGTGATCGCCCGCCTCGGGTGGAACGTGCGGCAGTTCGTGCGCGGCAAGCGGCCAGGTCTGGACCCCCTCCTGGCTGCGCGCACGGTCGTGCTGGCCACCGCGGCCGCCTACACCGGGGCGATCCTGACCGGGTGGTACTCCGGCCACGTGCTGGTGGTGCTCAGCAGGCTCGGCCACCCGCCGCTGCGGGACTTCGCGGTCGTGGCCGGTGTCTGCGCGCTGAGCGCGGTGGCGCTCGTCGTGGTCGGCCTGGTCGCCGAGCGCTGGTGCGAGGTCCCGCCGCCCGAGGACGACGACAGCGGCGGCGGGGTCTCGGCGGGGTCGGCGGCGTGAGCGGAGACCGAGGCCGGACAGGCGACCGAGGCGTGGGAGAGGCCCGCCCGGATGGGAGGATGGCCGGTATGTCTGCACAGGAGGTGACCCCGACGAGCCCCTTCGACCCGATCGACGTCCGGTGGCAGCCGGTGTCGCCCCGGCTCGTCACCGTCCGGCTGATCCCGGCGGGCATCGCCCTGGCGATCCCGCTCGCCGGCGGAGCCGTCGCGGCCGCGTTGAGCGGGATCGCGGCGCTGTGGGCGATCCCCGCCGTGGCGGTCCTGCTCTTCGCGTGGGCGGCGGTGCTGGTCCCTCGGCAGGTGCGGGCGATCGGGTATGCCGAGCGCGACGACGACCTGCTGATCCGGCACGGGGTGATGTTCCGGGCCCTGGTCGTCGTGCCGTACGGGCGGATGCAGTTCGTCGACGTGCACGCCGGTCCGCTGGACCGCTGGGCCGGCGTCGCGGCCGTCCAGCTGCACACCGCGTCGGCGGCGAGCGACGCCGCGATCCCCGGCTTGCCACCCGCCGAGGCGGCCCGGTTGCGTGACCGGCTCGCGGCCCGTGGCGAGGCGAGGCTGGCCGGGCTGTGAGCGAGCCGCAGCCTGTGGCCGACGACCCGCCGGCCGGCCTGGACTGGGTGCGGGTGCACCCGGTCACGCCGGTCGTGCGGGGCTGGAAGGTCCTCGTCGTGCTGATCGTCGTGGTGATGCAGCAGCTCGAGTTCGACGTGTCCAACGCCGTCCGCATGGTGCGGGTCGTCGGCCTCGGCCCGGTCGGGGCCGCCCTCGTCGTCATCGTCGCGCTCGGCTTCGGGTACGCCACGCTCGCCTGGCGGATGACCCGCTACGCCGTGGACGACGACGCGGTCCACCTGCAGACCGGGGTGCTCTTCCGCCGCCAGCGCGCCGCCCGGCTGGACCGGATCCAGGGGATCGACACGATCCAGCCCCTGGTCGCACGGCTGTTCGGGCTCACGGAGCTGAAGATCGAGGTCGCCGGCGGGTCGGACTCCGCGGTCCGGCTCTCCTTCCTTCGCGACGATGTCGCCCAGTCGCTGCGCAACGACCTGCTGGCCCGGGCCTCGGGCCTGCGCCGCACGTCCGAGCCCCGGCGCGCCGACGCGGTCCCGGGCGAGGCGGCCACGTCCCTCGCCGCGGAGCCGCCCGTCGCGGCGCCGGAGCGTGAGCTCGTCACGGTGCCGCCGGCCCGGGTCGTCGAGGGGCTGCTGCGGTCCTTCGGCACGATCATCGTGCTGCTCATGATCGTCGGCATGATCGCGATCGCCGTGGTCGCACGGCAGCCGGCGGTCACCCTCGCGCTGCTGCCGGCGGTGCTCGGCGGCGGTGGTGCGGTCTGGGGCCGGTTCTCCAGCGAGTTCGGCTTCCGGCTCGCGCAGTCGCCGGACGGCATCCGGCTGCGGCACGGGCTGCTGGAGACCAGGGCGCAGACCGTGCCGCCGGGGCGCGTCCAGGCGGTGCGGCTCAGCCAGCCGCTGCTGTGGCGAGGCCGGGACTGGTGGCGGGTCGAGGTCAACATCGCCGGCTACGCCACCCAGCAGGACGCCGGCAAGGAGACCGTGCTGCTGCCGGTGGGCGAGCGTGACCAGGCGCTGCTCGCGCTGTGGCTGGTGCTGCCCGACCTCGGCGTCGACGACGCCAGGGAGGTGCTCGACGTCGGGCTGTCCGGCTCCGGCCCCGGCGCGCAGTTCGTGACCAGCCCGCGCCGGGCCCGCTGGCTGGACCTGTGGGGCTGGCGGCGCAACGCCTACCTGGTCACTGCGCGGGCGCTGCTCGCGCGGCACGGCCTGCTCACCCGCACGCTGACCGTCGTCCCGCACGAGCGGACCCAGTCGATCGGGCTGCGCCAGGGGCCGTTGCAGCGGCGGCTCGGGCTGGCGAGCGTCGACCTGCACTCCACGCCCGGCCCGGTCGCGCCGCGGGTGCACCACCTCGACCAAGCCGTGGCCGGCGACCTGGTGACCACCCAGGCCCGTCGGGCGCGCGAGGCCCGCGCTGCCGCCGGTCCCGAGCGCTGGATGCAGCGGGATGCCGGGCCGGGGGCGGGAGAGGACGCGCGGTGACCGCACCGGCGGGACGTCTCGGCGTCGGTGTGGTCGGTGCCGGCCGGGTCGGTGCGGTGCTGGCGAGCGCCCTCCGGGCGGCCGGCCACGCCGTGGTGGGCGCCAGCGGCATCTCCGAGGCCAGCCGCGAGCGGATCGACACCCTGCTGCCCGGCGTCCCGGTGCTCGAGGTGCCCCAGGTCGTCGAACGCGCGGAGCTCGTGCTGCTCACGGTCCCGGACGACGCGCTCGCCGGCCTCGTCGAGGGCCTGGCGGCGACCGGCGCGTGGCAGACCGGGCAGCTGGTGGTGCACACGTCCGGGGCTCAGGGGACCGCGGTCCTGGCCCCGGCCGCGGCCGCCGGTGCCATCCCGCTCGCCCTGCACCCGGCGATGACCTTCACGGGCACGTCGCTCGACCTCGACCGGCTGGCCGGGGCGACGTTCGCCGTGACCGCGCCGGCGCCGGTGCTGCCGATCGGCCAGGCCCTGGTGGTCGAGCTCGGCGCCGAGCCCGTGGTCGTGGCCGAGCAGGCCCGGCCGCTCTACCACGCGGCGCTCGCGCACGGCGCGAACCACCTCGTCGTGCTGGTCGCCCAGGCCGCTGCCGCGCTGCGTGCGGCGGGCATCGAGGACGCCGACCGGGTGCTCGGCCCGCTGCTGTCCGCCGCCCTGGACGGCGCGGTGCGCAGCGCCGCGGCCGACGTCACGACGCCGGGCGGTGTCAGCGCGCTGACCGGGCCGGTGGTGCGCGGCGACGCGGGGACGGTCGCGGCCCACCTGCGCGTGCTCGCCGAGCTCGCCGGGACCGATCCGGAGGCCGCCGACCTGGTGCCCGGCTACCGGGCGCTGGCCCGGGCCGGGACGGCGCGGGCGCTGCGTGCCGGACGGATCGATGCGGCGCAGGCCGAGCGGCTGCTCGACGCCCTGGCCGACCGGGAGGACGGATGAGGATCCTGCGCACCCGCGCCGAGCTCGCCTCGGCGCTCGCCGACCGGCCGCCGCGGCGCGCGGTCGTCATGACGATGGGCGCCCTGCACGAGGGGCACCTGGAGCTGGTGCGCACCGCCCGTGCCCGCGCGGACCAGGTGGTCGTGACGATCTTCGTCAACCCGCTGCAGTTCGGTCCCACCGAGGACCTGGACCGCTACCCCCGTGACCTGGACGGCGACGTGGCCAAGCTCGAGGCGGTCGGTGCCGACCTGGTGTTCGCGCCGTCGGTCGACGAGGTCTACCCCCGCAGCCCCGTGATCACCGTGGTGGCCGGCCGGATCGGCGAGGTGCTCGAGGGCGCGCACCGCCCCGGCCACCTGGACGGGGTGCTCACCGTGGTGCTCAAGCTGCTGCACCTGGTGGACCCGGACGTGGCGCTGTTCGGCCAGAAGGACGCCCAGCAGCTCGTCGCCGTGCGCCGCATGGTGGCCGACCTGGACGTCGGCGTCGAGGTGCTCGGCGTGCCGACCGTGCGCGAGGCCGACGGCCTGGCGATGTCCTCGCGCAACGCCTACCTCGCCCCCGACGAACGGGCGGCGGCCCTGGCGCTGTCGCGTGCGTTGGCGGCGGGACGGGTCGCTGCCGACGGTGGTGCGGAGCCCGATGCCGTGCACCGGGCTGCCGCCGACGTGCTCGCCGCCGAGGCGCGGGTCGTCCCGGACTACCTGGCGCTCACCGACCCGGAGCTGGCGCCGGTCGGGCCGGGGTACCGTGGTCCGGCCCTCCTGCTGGTCGCCGGCCGGGTGGGCGCGACGCGGTTGATCGACAACGTGATGCTGGAGCTGACCGGCTCCGCCGAGGACGAGGAGCACTGATGGCCATCGAGGGCCGTCTGCGCACGATGATGACCGGCAAGATCCACCGGGCGCGGATCACCGAGGCGGACCTGGACTACGTCGGTTCGATCACCGTCGACGCCGACCTGCTGGCGGCGGCCGACATCCTGCCCGGGGAGCAGGTCGACGTCGTCGACGTCACCAACGGCGCCCGCCTCACCACCTACGCGATCCCCGGCGAGCCGGGCTCGGGCGTGATGGGGATCAACGGCGCCGCCGCGCACCTCGTGGAGCCGGGCGACCTGGTCATCGTCATCGCCTACGGCACGCTGACCGACGCCGCGGCCCGCACCTACACGCCTTCGGTGGTGCACGTCGACGCCGAGAACCGGATCGCGCACGTGGGCGCCGACCCCGGAGAGGCCAGGCCGGGTCTGGGTACCTCGGCCGTCGCGTTCGAGGGTCACCGGTGACGCTCGCCCGGCGGCTGGCGGCGCCGTCGCCGGGGTGGACCACCGCTGCCGACGCGATCGTGGTGGGCTCTGGCGTCGCCGGGCTCACGGCGGCCCTGCGGCTGCGCACCCGGGTGCCTCGGGTCCTGCTGGTCACGAAGGGCCCGCTGTCCTCGGGCTCGACGGTGTGGGCGCAGGGGGGCATCGCGGCGGCCCTGGACCCCGAGGACAGCCCTGCCGCGCACCTGCACGACACGTTGGTCGCGGGCGTCGGGCTGTGCGACCGCGCGGCGGTCGAGGTGCTCGTCACCGAGGGCCCCGACCGGGTGCGCGAGCTCATGGCGCTCGGCGCGCGGTTCGACACCGGCCCGGGCGGGGAGATCTCCCTGACCCGCGAGGGCGGTCACCGCGCTGACCGGATCGCGCACGCCGGCGGGGACGCCACCGGCGCCGAGATCTCCCGGGCGCTGGTCGCCCAGCTCGAGGCCGTGCGCAACGACCCGGGCATCGAGGTGCTCGAGCAGGCGCTGGTGCTGGACCTGCTCACCGCCGCGCCGGACTCCGACGGGCGGCCGGGCCGGGTGTGCGGGGTCACCCTGCACGTGATCGGCGAAGGCACCCGCGACGGGGTCGGCGCTGCCCTGGCGCCCGCGGTGATCCTCGCGACCGGCGGCATCGGCCAGGTCTACCCGTCCTCGACCAACCCGCGGGAGGCCACCGGCGACGGGATGGCGGCCGCGCTGCGCGCCGGGGCGGCGGTTGCGGACGTGGAGTTCGTCCAGTTCCACCCGACGGTGCTGTGGCTCGGCTCGGGCGTCAAGGGCCAGCTCACCCTGGTGTCGGAGGCGGTGCGCGGCGAGGGCGCCATCCTGCTGGACACCGACGGCCTGCGCTTCATGCCCGAGGTGCACGAGATGGCCGAGCTGGCCCCGCGTGACGTCGTCGCCCACGCGATCGTGCGGCGGATGGCCGAGACCGGCTCGGACCACGTGTTCCTCGACGCCCGGCACCTGGGCGCGGACTTCCTGCGCCGCCGGTTCCCGACCATCGACGAGAGCCTGCGCGCCGAGGGCATCGACCTGACCACCGACCTGGTGCCGGTCGCGCCGGCGCAGCACTACCACTCCGGCGGCGTGCTCACCGACCTGGCGGGCCGCTCGACGCTGACCGGCCTGTACGCCGCGGGCGAGGCCGCCTGCACCGGGGTGCACGGCGCGAACCGGCTGGCGTCCAACTCCCTGCTCGAGGGCCTGGTCTACGCCCACCGGGCCGCCGACGAGGTCGCGGCCCGGATCGTCGCGGGCGACCTGGTCGCCGACGAGCCGGTCGAGCGCGGTGGGGCTCCGGCGCTGGTCGCTGCCCCGGCGCGGCACCGGATCCAGCGGATCGCGGCGTCCGGGCCCGGTGTGATCCGGCGCGCCGAGGGGCTCGAGCAGGCCAGGGAGCGGCTCGCCGCGCTGCCCACCAGGGCGGACCTCGCACCGGGCGTCGAGGCGACGCCGCAGGTCGCCGAGTGGGAGACCACCAACCTCCACCAGGTGGCGACCCTCCTGACCGAGACCGCCCTGCGGCGGACCGAGAGCCGCGGCGGGCACTACCGCGAGGACCACCCCGAGCGCGACGAGGCCTGGCGGCTGCGTCAGGTGGTCACCCTCACCCCCGAGGGCGACCTGGACATCGCCCCCGCCCCCGTCGCCTGACCCTCCCCACCCCGCCCCCCTCACGCCCAGCCCGCCGAGCCCGGTGGTGGGGCGCCGAGCCCGGTGGCCGGGCGTCGACTTCGGTGGCGGGGCGTCGAGTTCGGTGGTTGCGACCACCGAACTCGGCTCCCACCACCGAACTCGCGGGGTGGCGTGGGTGGGTCAGCCGAGGTCGAGGACCAGGTCGGGGAGGGCGGCGCGCAGGGTGAGCATGCCGCCGGACAGGTTCGCCGAGTCGAAGCCGGCCTGGACCAGCACGCGGTGGGCCAGGTACGACCGGAAGCCGCTCGCGCAGTGCACCCGCACGGGTCGGCCGGCGGCCTCCTCGCGGATCTCCTCCAGCCGCGCCCGGACCTCGGTGTGCGGCACGTTGAGCGCCTTGGGCAGGTGGCCGCGCCGGTACTCCCCGTGCGAGCGCACGTCGAGCACGAGCGCCGTGTCGAGCACCTCGTCGAGCTGGTGGGGGTACCAGAGCGTGAGGCTGCCGTCGAGCACGTTCTGCGCGACCATGCCGGCCATGTTGACCGCGTCCTTGGCCGAGCCGTAGGGCGGTGCGTAGGCGAGCTCGAGCTCGGCGACGTCGTCCATCGTCATCCCCGCAGCCAGGGCCGTGGCGAACACGTCGATCCGCTTGTCCACGCCGGCCCGGCCCACCGCCTGGGCGCCCAGCAGGCGGCCGTCGGGGGCGAAGGTCACGGTCATGTGCAGCTGCTCGGCGCCCGGGAAGTACCCGGCGTGGTGTCCGGGGTGGGTGTGCACGACGTGGTGCTCGACCCCTGCGCGGCGCAGCTGCTCCTGGGAGGCGCCGGTCACGGCGGCGGTCAGGCCGAAGACCCGGACCACGGCCGTGCCGATCACCGGTCGGGCCAAGGTCGCCTCGGTCAGCCGACCCAGGATGGAGTCGGCGGCCCGGCGACCCTGTCGGTTGGCCGGGCCCGCCAGCGGGATCGGGCCGAGCGCGCCGGTCACGCCGTGGCGCACGGCCGTCGCGTCGCCGACGGCCCAGATGCTCGGGTCGGAGGTGCGCTGGGCGGTGTCGACCACGATCGCACCGTGCTCGGTGAGCTCCAGGCCCGCGCCGGCGGCCAGGTGGGTGTCGGGCCGCACGCCGACCGAGAGGACCACGACGTCGGCGGGCAGCACGGTGCCGTCGGAGAGCGTCACCTCGACGGCGTGGTCGGTGCCACGGCTCGGGCGGATGCCCTGGGCGGCCACGCCGATGTGGGTCGTGACGCCGTGCGCGCTGAGCTCGTCGTCCAGAAGGGTGGCGAGCTCGGCGTCCAGCGGCGGGAGCACGTGCGGCGCCAGGTCGACCAGGTCGACCTCCAGACCCCGCTCGCGCAGTGCCTCGGCGGCCTCCAGGCCGATGAAGCCGGCGCCCAGCACGACGGCGCGGTCCGCGGCGTCGGTGAGCAGGGCGCGGATCGCGTCGGCGTCCGGCACGCTGCGCAGGGTGTGCACCTGGGGCAGGTCGAGACCCTCGATGGGGGGACGGATCGCCGCCGCGCCGGGCGCCAGCACGAGGGCGTCGTAGTCGACGACGTCGGTCCCGTCGTGGGGCAGCCGGACGGTGACCTGCTTGGCGTCGGGGTCGATCGCGACGACCTCGTGGCCGGTGCGCACGTCCAGGTTCAGGGCCGCGTGCAGCGACGCCGGGGTCTGCAGCAGCAGCGAGGCGCGGTCGGCGATCTCGCCGCCGATGTGGTACGGCAGGCCGCAGTTGGCGAAGGAGACGTAGTCGCCTCGCTCCAGCACGATGATCTCGGCGTCCTCGTCCAGGCGTCGGGCCCTGGCCGCGGCGCTCATCCCTCCGGCGACTCCGCCGACGACAACGATCCTCATGGTGGTCCTCACTACCCGATGTGTCCGTGGCACGACAAAGGGTGGGCCTCAGGCCCACCCCGTCGCGGTTCCAGCAGGTCGAGCATATACCCCCGGGGGTATGCGATATGGGACTTCGGGCTCATTCGGCCGGGCGGCGGGCGAGGACCACCGTGTCGAGCGCCGGCCGGTCTGCGCCCTCGACCGGCCGGGTCACGACCTCGGCGCGCTCGACGAGCAGCCCTGCCGCGCGCAGCGCCGTGGTGACGACCTCGGCGTCGGTGAGCACCTCGGGGTGGCGCGGGCCCCCGGTGCCGTGGTCGAGGTTGGTGCGGTCATGGCCGACCAGCAGCAGCAGGCCGCCGGGTGCCACGGCCTGGGCGGAGAGCTCGAGGGCGGCCATGGCCTGGTCCGGCGGCAGGTGCAGGAAGGCGAGCAGCACCAGGTCCGCGCTGGCCGGCTCGGGGCGGTCGGCGCTGACGTCGGCCACCCGCCAGGTGACCGAGCCGGGCAGGGCGCCCTCGGAAGCCAGGCTCTCAGCCGTCCGTCGGCCCCGTTCGACGGCGACCGCGGAGAAGTCCACGGCCTCGACCTGCCAGCCCAGGCCGGCCAGCCACACGGCATGGCGGCCATCGCCGCAGGCCACGTCGCGCGCCCGGCCCGGGGGCAGGGGGGCGACGACCTCGTGCACGGTCACGTTCGGGCCCTGCGGCCACGGCGAGCCCGCGGCGTAGCGGGCGTCCCAGGCCGCGGCCGACCCGCGTGCCGACGAGGTCACGCCAGCGACAGGAAGAGCTTCTGGAGCTTGGCGCGGTCCACACCGGCCTCTTCGTCACCGCGCGTGATGCACTGCTCCAGGCCGGAGGCGATGATGACGAAGCCGGCCCGGTCCAGAGCCTTGGAGGCGGCCGAGAGCTGGGTGACGACGTCGGCGCAGTCGGCGCCGGACTCCAGGAGCTTGACGATCCCGCCGACCTGCCCCTGGGCACGGCGCAGGCGATGGATGACCGCGGTCATCTCCTCAGGGTCGAGCTGCATGCCTGGCCTCCGTTCCGCCGGGGCTTGCTGGGCCTGCTCGCTCTGTTCGGGCTGCACGGGCTCCGGCGTCTGCTGCTTCGCCACGGTCACCTCACCGATCCTCCCGCCATACGCCATGCGGCGAGACCGCCGGTGAGACTGGTGGCCTGGTACCCCATGGATCGTAGCTGGGCCGCCGCGGCCTTCGAGCGGGACCCTGTTGCACACATCACGACGACGGGCACGTCCTGCTTCAGCCTGCGCGCCTCGTTCGCCAGCTTGGCGAGCGGGATGTGGCGCGCCTGGGGAGCATGGCCCGAGCGCCACTCGGACTGCTCGCGGACGTCCACCAGCTGCGCACCGTCCGCGACGAGATCGAGGGCGCGGTCCACCCGGACGTTCTTGGGCAGGGCGTCGGGGTCGCGGTGCATGAGCCGGTCGAGGAAGGAAGCCATGGGCGGATGATACCCCCAGGGGTATACCTCACGCACGCCGCACGTCCCGCCCGGCTACCGTTCACCCATGCAGCCCTCGCCCCCGGACGCCGCCTGGCTGGCGCGAGCCGTCGAGATCGCGCTCGACGAGGACCTCGGGCCGGCGCCGGGCCGGGACGTCACCACCCAGTCGACCATCCCGGCGGGGCGTCGGGGGACGGCGCACCTGGTGGCGAGGGCCCCTGGGGTCGTCGCCGGGCTCGTGGTGGTCCGGCCGGTGCTCGACGCGGTGGCGGCCCGCCTCGACCTGGACCGGGCCGAGGTCGACACCCTGGTGGCGGACGGTGACGCCGTGGCCGTCGGCGACGTCGCCGCGGTCCTGACCGGGCCGGTCCAGGTGCTGCTCGTCGCCGAGCGCACCCTGCTCAACCTGGTGTGCCGGGCCTCGGGCGTGGCCACCCACACCCGACGGTGGACCGACGCCCTGGCCGGCACCGGTGCGACCGTGCTGGACACCCGCAAGACCACACCCGGGCTGCGGGCGCTGGAGAAGTACGCGGTGCGCTGCGGTGGGGGTACCAACAAGCGGATGGGCCTGTACGACGTCGCGATGGTCAAGGACAACCACGTCGCCGCTGCGGGGTCGGTGGCCGCCGCGGTGCGTGCCGTGCGCGAGCGGTTCGACGTCCCGATCCAGGTCGAGGCGGACACCCTGGCCCAGGCGATGGAGGCGCTCGACGTCGGCGCGGACTTCCTGCTGCTGGACAACATGCCCACCCCGCTGCTCGCCGAGGTGGTCGCCGCGGTCCGGGCCCGCGAGCCCGAGGTGGGGCGGGTCGAGCTCGAGGCCACGGGCAACCTGACGCTCGACCGCGCCCGGGAGGTCGCCGCGACCGGCGTGGACTACCTGTCGGTCGGTGGGCTCACGCACTCGTCCCCGATCCTCGACCTCGCGCTGGACCTGGTCGGCTGAGCGGCGGCGGGCCCGCCGATAGAATCCCGCGGTGACCTCCCCCGAAGGCTTCGACGACCTGCCCGAGCAGATGCAGGTGCGCAGGGCCAAGCGCGACCGCATCCTGGCCTCCGGCGGCCAGGCGTACCCGGTGGGTGTGCCGATCAGCCACACGCTCGCGCAGGTCCGCGCCGCGCACCCCCACCTCGAGCCGGGCCAGGAGACCGACGACGTCGTGGGCCTCGCAGGGCGCGTGGTGTTCCAGCGCAACACCGGCAAGCTCTGCTTCGCCACGCTCCAGGACGGCGAGGGCGAGCGGCTCCAGGTCATGCTCTCGCTCGCGGAGGTGGGGGAGGAGCAGCTCGAGGCGTACAAGGCGGACGTCGACCTGGGCGACCACCTGTTCGTGCACGGTCGGGTGATCTGCTCACGCCGGGGCGAGCTGAGCGTGTTCGCCGACGAGTGGCGGCTGGCGGCCAAGGCGCTGCGTCCGCTGCCCGTGCTGCACAAGGAGCTCTCCGAGGAGTCCCGGGTCCGCCAGCGCTCGGTGGACCTCATCGTCCGGCCCGCTGCGCGTGAGATGGTGCGGGTTCGGGCGGACGTGGTGCGCTCCCTGCGGGAGAACTTCCACCGCCGGGGCTTCCTCGAGGTCGAGACCCCGATGCTGCAGACCCAGCACGGCGGGGCCAGCGCCCGCCCGTTCGTCACGCACATGAACGCCTTCGACATCGACTTGTACCTGCGGATCGCGCCGGAGCTGTTCCTCAAGCGCGCCGTGGTGGGTGGCGTGGAGCGGGTGTTCGAGATCAACCGCAACTTCCGCAACGAGGGTGCCGACTCCAGCCACTCGCCCGAGTTCGCGATGCTGGAGGCCTACGAGGCCTACGGCGACTACGACACGATGGCCGCGCTCACCGAGGACCTGGTGACGACCGCCGCGCGCGACGCGCTCGGCGCCACGGTGGTGACGCTCGCCGACGGCACCGAGTACGACCTCGGCGGCCCGTGGGCGCGGCTGGACCTGTACGGCTCGTTGTCCGAGGCGATCGGCGAGGCGATCACCCCTGCGACCCCGGTGCCCCACCTGCTCGGCCTGGTCGAGCGGTTCGACCTCCAGGTCGACCGCGCGCGGCAGAACCACGGCAAGCTGGTCGAGGAGCTCTGGGAGCACCACGTCGGGCCGACGCTGCACGCGCCGACGTTCGTGCGGGACTACCCGGTGGACACCAGCCCGCTGACCCGTGACCACCGCGAGGTGGCCGGGGTCACCGAGAAATGGGACCTGTACGTGCGCGGCATGGAGCTTGCGACGGGATATTCCGAGCTGGTCGACCCGGTGGTCCAGCGCGCGCGTTTCGAGGCTCAAGCGCGTTTGGCTGCGGCCGGCGACGACGAGGCGATGCGGGTGGACGAGGATTTTCTGACGGCCATGGAGCACGGGATGCCACCATCGGGTGGAATGGGCATGGGGATCGACCGGCTGCTCATCGCCCTGACCGGTCTGGGGATTCGCGAGACGATCCTGTTCCCGTTGGTGAAGCCGTTGTGAGTGCGGATCGGGAGGTGTCGGCGTGACCGGGTTCTGGGGCGGGGTCGCCGCGCTGCTCCCGCCCGTCGGCGTGGGGTTGATCTTCTGGGTCGTCATGCGCGCGATCGTGCAGGCCGATCGGCGTGAACGTGCCGCGATGGCCCGGCTCGAGGCCGCCGAGGACGCGGCCGCCGCGCACGGCGACGCGGGCCGGCCGGCCGTCGCGGACGTCGATGGGCCGGCGCCCGTCGACGACGTCGCTGACCCGCCTTCGCAATCGCCGGCCGGCCCGGGCTGACGCCGCAACTATCGATGACGCCGAACGCGGTGGGTTTCGGCGTGCGGAATGGCGTCCTGGGTTATTCTTTCCGCGTCCGCAGGGGTACCCGACGTGAGGAAACGATGATGGCGCAGAAGGTCCAGGTCGTGCTGGTCGACGACATCGACGGCGGCGCGGCCGACGAGACGGTGTCGTTCTCGCTCGACGGTGTCGCCTACGAGATCGACCTGTCGACGGCGAATGCCGCCGCGCTGCGCGAGGCCTTCGCGCCGTACGTCGGCGCGGGGCGCCGGGTCGGCGGTCGCAGCCGCGGTGGGCGCCGCTCGGCAGCGCCCCGCTCGCGCACGTCGAGCACGGCGATCCGCGAGTGGGGCCGCTCCAACGGCTTCGAGGTGAGCGAGCGCGGGCGGATCTCCGCCGAGCTGCGTGACGCCTACGAGAAGGCGAACGGCTGACCTGACGACGAGGCCCCGGGCGCGTCGAACGCGCCCGGGGCCCGCGTTCGTCCGGGCGCCTCAGGCGCCCAGGGTCCGGGTGAGGAACCCGATCGCCTCGGCGTCGTCCTCGGGCCCGCCGGCCTCGTGGCCGTTGTAGCGCCAGACCCGCAGCTCCTTGGGGCCGCCCCAGGCGGCGTGCGCGGCGACCACCGTCGAGGGCGGCACGATGTCGTCCATCAGAGCGACCGAGAAGCGCGCCGGAGCCGTGGCGCGCCGGGCCAGCGCTACGCCGTCGACGTAGGACAGCGTGCGCAGCGCGTCCTCGGCCCGGTCGCGGTGGACCTTGAGCCAGTCGCGCACCTCGGTGAACGGTGCGTGGTCGGTGATCCCGATGGCCCGTGCGATGTCGCAGAGGAAGGGCACGTTGGCCACGGTGGCCTGCACGTCCCCCAGCGCAGAGGCCGCGATCGCCATGGCGCCGCCTTGACTGCCGCCCACGACGGCGACCCGGGTGGGGTCCGCGCCCGGCAGCGTCCGGGCGGCGTCGACGGCGCGGACGGCGTCGGTGAACAGCCGGCGGTAGTAGTACGTGGCCGGGTCCTCGATCCCGCGGGTCATGACGCCGGGGAACGCGGGTCCCGAGCCCCACGGGTCGGGGGTGGCGCCGCGGCTCCAGCCCGACCCCTGTCCCCTGGTGTCCATCCGCAGGTGGGCGAAACCCGCCGCGGACCACTGGAGGTTCTCCAGGACGTGGCCGCGCCCGCCGCCGTACCCCACGTACTCCACGACCACCGGCAGCGGGCCCGCGGCGCCCCTGGGCCGTCGGTACCAGGCTCGGACCGGGTCGCCTGCGAAGCCGGGGAAGGTCACGTCGTACACGTCGGTGGTCACCAGGCCCTCGACGGGGTCGAGCCGCACCGGCGTGTCGTGCTCGCGCGCCTGGGCGAGGGTCTCGGCCCAGAAGCCGTCGAGGTCGTCGGGCTCGACCAGGTCGCTGGTGTGGTCCCACAGGCCCGGTTCGGGAAGGTCGGTGTACATCGTTCCTCAGCGCGGGGGGCTGGTGGTGCCGCGGACCAGCAGCGTGGTCGGCAGCCGGACGTGGGTGTCAGGGGCACCCTGGCCGCTCATCAGCGCGACGAGCAGGTCGATCCCGGCGGCGCCCATCTCCTGGATCGGCTGGCGCACCGTGGTCAGCGGCGGGGTGGACGACGCGGCCTCCGGGACGTCGTCGAAGCCGATCACCGACAGGTCGTCCGGCACTCTCAGACCCTGCTGGGCGGCGACCGCGAGCACCCCGAGCGCCGACAGGTCGTTGGCCGCGAAGATCGCGGTCGGCGGCTCGGGCAGCGCCAGCAGGTCGGCGGCCGGCCCGAGGGCCGAGTCCTTGCGGTAGCCGCCGACCCCGACCAGCGCCGGGTCGACCGGCACGCCGGCGGCCTCCATCGCGTGGCGGAAGCCACGCTCGCGGCGCCGGGAGGACTCCAGGTCCTCGCGCCCACCGAGGAAGCCGATCCGCCGGTGGCCGAGGTTCAGCAGGTGCTCGGTGGCGAGCACGGCACCGGCGAAGTTGTCCGAGTCCACGGTCGCCGGGCCCGAAGGGCCGGCGTGCGGGTCGATGGCGACCACCGGCACGGCAGCGGCGGCGTCGACCACGGTGGGTGTGACCAGCAGCGCCCCGTCGATCAGGGTCCCGCTCAGCCGTGACAGGTAGCGGCGCTCCCAGCCGACGTCGCTGCCGGGTCGGCCCCCGCCGGAGTAGGCCAGCAGCTCGTACCCCGTGCCCGCGATCGCCTGGGAGGCGCCCTTGAGGATCTCGGTGCTGAACGGCTCGAACTCGGCCACCAGGATCCCGATCACGTGGGTCTTGTGCGAGCGCAGGCTCCGGGCGACGAGCGAGGACTCGTACCCGAGCTCCTCGATCACCTGCTCGACCTTCGCGTGGGTCGAGCTCGCGACGCCGTACCGACGGTTGATGACCTTGGACACGGTCGCGACCGAGACGCCTGCCGCACGGGCGACGTCATGGATCGTGACCCGTGACATGGCCGGGAGCATAGCGCGCGGAGAACGTTGTCGAGCGGACCTGTCCAGCCGTCCGACCGCCGCGCCCTGCGCGAGACCGGGACGTTAGGAAAACGTTATCGACAACGATTGACGAACGGCCTCGTTCGATGCCATGGTCTCGACGTAACCGGTCGACGACGACGAGGAGCGCGACCCATGGTGGCATCGGCGGGCGTGCCGGTCACCACACGCACTCGCGTCGTTGGCGGGGGGTGGGAGCCGAGCCGGCGGGCGACAGCCGGTAGAGGTGCGAGACCCGCGTCCTAGGGGTTTCTCACTGTCCAGTGCTGCTCAACGAAGAGGACACATCTGATGAAGACAAGGAAGTTCCTGGCAGTGTCCGCCGTCATGGCGATGGCCCTGGCTGGGCTCGCGGCCTGTAGCAGCGGCGGCGACACGTCGCCGGGCGACTCCGGCAGCAGCAGCGGCGGCGGCACCGAGCCCGTCACCCTGACCTTCTGGCACAACTCGACCACGGGCGAGGGCAAGGCGTACTGGGACGAGGTCGCCAAGGCCTACATGGACGCCAACCCGAACGTGACGATCGAGATCCAGGCCATCCAGAACGAGGACATGGACGGCAAGCTCCAGACCGCGCTCAACGCGGGCGACGCGCCGGACATCTTCATGGCGCGTGGTGGCGGCAAGCTCGCCGACATCGCCGCGGCCGGCCAGGTCATGGACCTCACGGACAAGATCACCGACGCGACCAAGGCAGCCGTGGGCGAGGGCGTCCTGAGCGCCTTCACCATCGACGGCAAGCTGTACGGCATGCCCACAGCGATCCTCCCCGGCGGCATGTTCTACAGCAAGGACCTGTTCGACAAGGCAGGCATCACCTCGACGCCGGCCAACTTCGACGAGCTCAGCGCCGACGTGCAGAAGCTCAAGGACTCGGGTGTCGCGCCCATCGCGCTCGGCGGCAAGGACGCCTGGCCGGCCGCGCACTGGTACTACTTCATGGCGCTGCGGGACTGCTCGCAGGACGCGATGAACAAGGCCGCCGCGTCCCGCACCTTCGACGACCCGTGCTGGCTCAAGGCCGGTGAGGACCTGCAGGCCTTCGCCGAGACCAAGCCGTTCAACGAGGGCTTCCTGACGACCTCCGCCCAGCAGGGCGCGGGCTCGTCGGCCGGCATGATCGCCAACCACCAGGCCGCCATGGAGCTCATGGGCGCCTGGGACCCGGGCGTGATCGCCTCGCTGACCCCGGACGAGAAGCCGCTGGCCGACCTCGGCTGGTTCCCGTTCCCGGCCGTCTCCGACGGTGAGGGCGACCCCACCGCCATGATGGGTGGCGTCGACGGGTACTCCTGCTGGGTCAACGCTCCCGAGCAGTGCGCCGACTTCCTGAACTTCTACATGCAGAAGGAGTGGCAGGAGAAGTACGCGACGGCCTTCCACACGCTGCCCGCCAGCAAGGACGCGCAGGGCGTCGTCGAAGAGCCTGCTCTGCAGGACATCCTCAAGGCGTACAACGACTCCGCGTACACCGTGGTGTGGCTGGACACGCTGTTCGGTCAGAACATCGGCAACGCGCTCAACGCCGGTGTCGTGGAGATGCTGGCCGGCAACGGCACCCCGCAGGGGATCGTCGACGCGGTCAACAACGCCTCTGCGAAGGGCTAGGCATCTGACAGATGGAATCCATCAGCGAGAACGCGCCTGACGCGCAGAGCTCGCCCGTGGATCTCCCGAAGGACGGGGGCGGCGCGCTTGCCGTGTCGCCCCCGTCCCGGCGTGGCCGGCGGGGTATCGGGTGGGCAGCGCGTGCAGAAGTGGCGGTGCTCACGGGGCCGGCCCTGATCGTCTTCCTGGCCTTCGTGATCTTCCCCGTCGTCATGGCGGCCTACTACGGCTTCTTCAGCTGGAAGGGCTACGGGCCGCCGACCGACTTCGTCGGTCTGCACAACTACAAGGTCATCCTCACCGACCCGACGTTCCACGACGCGGTCCGGCACAACTTCACCATCGTCGTGCTGTCCCTGGTGATGCAGGGGCCGATCGCCATCGGGCTAGCGCTGCTGCTCAACCGCAAGATGCGCTTCCAGTCGGCGATCCGGGTGCTGATCTTCGTGCCCTACGTGATCTCCGAGGTCGTCGTCGGTACCGGCTGGAGCCTGATGCTCCAGACCAACGGCGCGGTCAACGGGCTTCTGGAGAAGGTCGGGCTGGTCGGCCTCAAGCAGGACTGGCTGTCCGACCCGAAGATCGCCATCTGGACCCTGATGCTCATCATCACGTGGAAGTACGTGGGGTTCGCGGTGATCCTGTTCCTCGCCGGGCTCCAGGGCATCCCGCCCGAGCTGCACGAGGCCGCGGCGATCGACGGCGCCTCGTACTGGCAGATCCAGCGGCGGATCACGCTGCCGCTGCTCGGCCCGACCCTGCGGATCTGGGCCTTCCTGTCGATCATCGGCTCGTTGCAGCTGTTCGACCTCGTCTACATCATCTGGGGCCAGTACGTGGCTGCCACCGCCGGGACGTCGACCATGGCGACCTACATGGTGGTCAACGGCCGCAACGCCGCGAGCTACGGCTACGGCAACGCCGTCGCGGTGGTCCTGTTCCTCATCTCGCTCACGGTCGCGCTGGTGTACCAGCGGTTCGTCCTGCGGCGTGACACCCAGGGTGCGATCACGGGAGGTGGGCGCTGATGTCCGCGATCAAGACGACGCCCGCGCCGACCCCCGCCCCGGCGGTCCGACAGCGGCGCCGGCGCCACACCGACAACCGGCGCTTCAGCGGCCCGGCGGTGTACTTCGTCGCCCTGCTGCTCGTCGGCGCGATGCTCGCGCCGGTGGTCTACATCATCCTCGGCGGGTTCCGGTCGAACTCGCAGATCACCACCGACCCGGCGGGGCTGCCCAACCCGTGGGTCACCGAGGGCTACGTCGCGGTGCTCACCGGCAGCACGTTCTGGCGGGAGGTGGGCAACTCCGTCATCGCAGCGACCGCCACGACGCTCGGTGTGGTGTCCCTGGGGCTGATGGCCAGCTACGCGCTGTCGCGCTACAACTTCCGCGGTCGCGGCGCGATGTACTCGCTGTTCGCCGCGGGGCTGATGTTCCCGATGACCGTGGCCATCACGCCGCTGTACATCCTGGTCCGCTCGCTGGGCCTGATGAACTCCCTCGGGGGTGTGATCCTGCCGCAGATCGCGTTCGCCCTGCCGGTCACGATCATCATCCTGGTGCCCTTCCTGCGGGCGATCCCGGCCGAGATCCAGGAGGCGGCCGAGATCGACGGGTGCAGCCGGCTGGGGTTCTTCCGCCGGATGGTCATACCGCTGTCGATGCCGGGCGTGATCACCGTGGGCATCCTCGCGTTCGTGAACAGCTGGAACAGCTACATGCTCCCGCTGTTCATCCTGAACATGGACGAGTCGTTCACGCTGCCGCTCGGCGTCCAGGCATTCGCGTCGCAGTGGTCGGTGGACACGGCGCGGGTGCTCGCGTTCACGTCGCTGTCGATGATCCCCGCGCTGGTGTTCTTCAGCCTCTTCGAGCGGCGGATCGTCGGCGGGCTGACCGGAGCGGTCAAGGGGTGAGCGGTCCGCGCCCCGGGCCGACCCCGGGGCGCGGCCGCCCGCCGCACTGGTACTGAAGGAGATCTGCGTCGTGACCGTTGCACTGCCCGAGGCGTCGGCCCGGGTCCGCGAGCTTCTCGCGCGCATGACGATCGAGGAGAAGGTCGCCCAGCTGGTCGGCTTCTGGGTCGACCAGGGTGGCGAGGTCGTCGCGCCGATGGCCGGCGAGATGGCCACCTCCGGCCGGCTCGCCGAGGCCACCGCCCACGGGCTCGGCCACCTCACCCGGGTCTACGGGACCAGGCCGGTCGACCCCGTCGAGCGGGCGGCGTGGCTGTGGGCCGAGCAGCGCAGGCTCCGTGAGCAGACCAGGCTGGGCATCCCGGCTCTGGTCCACGAGGAGTGCCTGACCGGCCTCGCCGCGTGGCAGGCCGCCACCTACCCGACCCCGCTCGCCTGGGGCGCCACGTTCGACCCCGACCTGGTGCAGGACGCGGCAGGGCTGATCGGCGCCAGCATGCGCGAGCTCGGCGTGCACCAGGGCCTCGCCCCGGTGCTCGACGTGATCCGCGACCCGCGGTGGGGGCGGGTGGACGAGTGCATCGGCGAGGACCCGTACCTGGTCGGCACGGTCGGCACCGCGTACGTCAAGGGCCTGCAGGGCGCGGGCGTGCACGCGACCCTCAAGCACTTCCTCGGGTACTCCGCCTCGCGCGCCGGGCGCAACCACGCGCCGGTCGAGGCCGGCCCGCGCACGATCGCCGACGTGTTCCTCCCGCCGTTCGAGATGGCGCTGCTCGACGGCGGCGCCCGCTCGGTGATGAACGCCTACGTCGAGCTGGACGGCATCCCGGTCGCCTCCAGCACGCAGTACCTCACCGACGTGCTCCGCGACGGGCTGGGGTTCGACGGCGTCGTGGTCGCGGACTACTTCGCGGTGGCGTTCCTGCAGGTCATGCACGCCATCGCGGCGGACCGCGGCGAGGCGGCCCGGCTCGCGCTGACCGCGGGCATCGACGTCGAGCTGCCGGGCGCCGACGCGTACCCCGAGCTCGTCGAGCTGGTGCGCAGCGGCTCCCTGGACGAGGCGTGGGTCGACCGCGCCGTGCTGCGGGCGCTGAGCCAGAAGGAGGAGCTCGGCCTGCTCGACGCCACCTTCGACGACGGCCCCCCGGCCGCGATCGACCTCGACCCGCCGGAGCAGCGCGAGATGGCGCTGCGGCTCGCCGAGGAGTCGGTCGTGCTGCTCACCAACGACGGGCAGCTGCCGCTGGCGGGTCCGGGCGGTCCGCGCCGGGTCGCCGTGATCGGTCCGAACGCCGACCGGTCCGAGGCGTTGATGGGCTGCTACTCGTTCATCAACCACGTCATGCCGTACCACCCGGAGATCGACCCGGGCATCGCGGTGCCCACCGTGCTCGAGGCGCTCCGCGCCGAGCTCCCCGGCGCCGAGGTCCGCTTCGCCGCGGGCTGCGCGGTCGAGGGCGAGGACCGGTCCGGGTTCGGCGAGGCGGTCGCCCTCGCGCGGGACAGCGACGTCGCGGTGCTCGTGATGGGCGACCAGGCCGGCCTGTTCGGCCGCGGCACCGTCGGCGAGGGCAACGACAGCGAGAGCCTCGAGCTGCCCGGCGTCCAGCGCGAGCTCGTCGAGGCCGTGCAGGCCACCGGCACCCCCGTGGTGCTCGTGCTCGTCACCGGCAGGCCGTACGCGATCGGGTGGGCCGTGGAAGGTCCGTCGGCGACGGCGGCCGTCGTCCAGTCGTTCTTCCCCGGCGAGGAGGGTGGCACCGCGATCGCCCGGGTGCTGTCCGGCCGGGTCAACCCCTCCGGCCGGCTCCCGGTCACCATGCCGCGGTCGGCAGGCGCCCAGCCGTACTCCTATCTGCACCCGATCCTCGGCGGTCCCTCGGAGGTGACCGACGCGACCAGCGCACCGGTGCTGCCCTTCGGGCACGGCCTGTCCTACACGACGATCGAGCACAGCGGCCTCGCGGTGGACCCCGAGGTGCCGGCAGGCGACGCGTTCGTCGTCGACGTCGTGGTGAGCAACACCGGTGACCGCGCCGGGACCGACGTGGTCCAGCTCTACGGGCGAGACGTGCACGCCGCCGTGACGCGGCCGGTGGCCCAGCTGCTCGGCTACTGCCGCGTCGAGCTCGCCGCCGGTGAGTCCGTCACCGTGCGGTTCACGGTCCCGACCGCACGGCTGGCCTTCACCGACCGCTCGATGCGCAAGGTCGTCGAACCGGGCGAGGTCGAGCTCTGGGTGGGCCCGTCGTGCGAGGCGAAGGAGACCACGGCGACCCTCCGGGTGACCGGAGCCGTCCACCCCGTGACGACGGCCGACCCGCGGCTGACCACCAGCGAGGTGCTGGGCGACGACCTCGCCGCGGCGCTGGCCGACGCGACCGCGCCGCTCGACGAGGCCGGGGCGCTCTGAGCCGCGCCGGCGACCAGCACCCGCGACCCGCCGCGCGACCGGGCGCACCCCGCACGACCCGCACCCCGGAAGGACGCCCCGCCGTGCCAGAGTCCCACGCCACCGTCGTCGTCGACGTCGACATCCCTGGGCCGACGATCAGCCGTCACCTGTACGGGCACTTCGCCGAGCACCTGGGGCGCTGCGTGTACGGCGGCTTCTGGGTGGGCGAGGACTCGCCGGTGCCCAACGTCGGCGGCATCCGGGCCGACGTGGTCGAGGCGCTGCGTGAGCTGGAGATCCCCAACCTGCGGTGGCCGGGCGGCTGCTTCGCCGACGAGTACCACTGGCGCGACGGGATCGGGCCGCGTGCCGAGCGCCCCCGGATGGTCAACACCCACTGGGGCGACGTGGTCGAGGACAACTCCTTCGGCACGCACGAGTTCATGGCGCTGTGCGAGCTGCTCGGCGCCGAGCCGTACATCGCCGGCAACGTCGGCTCGGGCACGGTGCGCGAGATGGCCGACTGGGTGGAGTACCTCACCCGCCCCGGGACCGCGCCGATGGCCGACCTGCGTCGTGCGAACGGCAGGGACGAGCCGTGGCGGGTGCGGTTCTGGGGGCTGGGCAACGAGCCGTGGGGCTGCGGCGGGCGGATGAGCGCCCAGGCGTACGCCGACCTCGCACGCCAGTACGCCACCTACTGCCGCGACCACGGCGGCAACGTCCTGTACCGGATCGCCGCCGGCGCGTCGGAATGGGACGTGGAGTGGACCGAGGCGCTGATGAAGGCGGTCGCCGAGCTGGACAGCGGGCCGTTCCCCGCGCTGCCGTTCCAGGCCGTCTCCGTGCACTACTACACGATCGGCGGCACCTGGACGGACAAGGGCAGCGCCACCGACTTCGACGCCGACGACTACTGGCGCACCGTCGTCGCCGCGCGGGACGTGGAGCCGCTGCTGCGTCAGCACATCGCCGTGATGGACCGTTACGACCCGCAGCGCAGGGTCGGGCTGGTGCTGGACGAGTGGGGCACCTGGTGGGACGTGGAGCCGGGCACCAACCCCGGGTTCCTGTACCAGCAGAACACCATGCGCGACGCGATGGTGGCCGCGCTGCACCTCGACGTCTTCCATCGGCTCGCGGACCGGCTGGTCATGGCGAACATCGCGCAGACCGTCAACGTGCTCCAGGCGATGGTCCTCACCGACGAGGAGACCGGCGCGCTGGTCCGCACGCCGACGTACCACGTGTTCGAGATGAGCAAGGTGCACCAGGACGCCACCGCGGTGCCGACGTACGTCAAGGCGCCGGACCTGGTCCGCGAGGTCGGCGATCGGCGGGTCCCGACCCTGTCGGCCACGGCCAGCGTCCGTGACGGGCGGTGCCATGTGTCGCTCACCAACACCGACCTCGAGCAGGCGGTCGAGGTGACGCTCGACCTGCGCGGTGCCGACGTGTCGGCGGTGCTCGGCCGGCTGCTCACCGCTCCGGCCGTCGCGGCCGTGAACACCCCGGCCGAGCCCGACGCGGTCGTGCCGCGTGCGGTCGACCTCGGCGCCGGACCCGGCGGGGTCACCGTGGTGCTGCCCCCGCACTCGTTCGCTGTCCTGGAGGCCGACGTCCCTGGCCTCACCCTGCCGTCCCAGCCCGCTGTCGAGGAGCGTCGCCCGTGCCCGACCTGCCCGTGATCGTCCCCGCGACGCCGATCGGCCCGCTGCCCGACGCCTGGCGGCAGTGCGTGGGCACCGGCCGGATGAACCTCGCGCTGCGAGCCGACTACACCGAGTCCCTCGCCCGTGTGCAGCGCGAGATCGGCTTCGCCCACATCCGCGGGCACGGCCTGCTGAGCGACGACATGGGCGTGCTGCGCGAGTCCGTGGTCGAGGGCCGGACCCATCGGCGGCACGCGTTCACCTACGTCGACCAGGTGCACGACCGGTTCCTCGAGCTCGGCCTGCGGCCGTTCGTCGAGCTCGGGTTCATGCCGTCCGCGCTCGCGTCGGGCGACGACTCGGTGTTCTGGTGGCGCGGCAACATCACCCCGCCGTCCTCGATGGCCGAGTGGGTCGAGCTGGTCCAGGCGCTCGTGCGGCACCTGGTGGACCGCTACGGGGTGGCCGAGGTGCGTCGCTGGCCGATCGAGGTGTGGAACGAGCCCAACCTCGACATCTTCTGGAAGGACGCCGACCAGGCCGCGTACTTCGACCTGTACGCCGCGACCGCGCGCGCGATCAAGGAGGTCGACGCCGAGCTCCAGGTCGGTGGCCCCGGACTGGCTCCCGGGCCCACCTGCGAGGCGTGGTGGCCGCCCTTCGCGGAGTTCGTCGAGCGGCACGACGTGCCCGTCGACTTCGTGAGCCGGCACGCCTACTCCTCGTTGGACCCCGAGCACATCCCGTTCGGCACCTACCAGGGCCTGCGTCCGCCGCAGGACCTGCTCGACCAGTTCGCCGAGCCGCGCGAGCACCTCGCCGGCACGCGGCTGGCCGGGCTGCCGGTGCACATCACGGAGTTCAACACCTCCTACCGGCCGGACAACCCGGTCCACGACACCGCGTACAACGCCGCCTACCTCGCGCCGGTGCTGGCCGGGGGAGGGGACCTGGTCGACTCGTTCTCCTACTGGACGTTCAGCGACGTGTTCGAGGAGTCCGACGTCCCGACGTCGTTCTTCCACGGCGGCTTCGGCATGCTCACCCACCGCCAGGTCGCCAAGCCGACGTTCCACCTGTTCGCGTTCATGGCCCGGATGGGCGGGCAGGTGCTGGCGCGGGGTGTGGACCACCTGGTCTGCGCCGACGACGACGGCCGGGTCACGGTCCTGGCCTGGCAGCCGGTCGGCGGCACCGACGTGCCGTCGCCCGAGCGGCACGAGGTCGCCCTGTCGCTGCCGGTCTCCCGGGGCGGGGTGCCCGCGGCCGACGGGTCCGGGGTGTTCGTGCTCCGCGAGCGGGTGGGCGAGACGGATGGCAACGCGTTCGCGGCGTGGCGCGAGCTCGGACGACCGATGTCACCGACCGCGCGCGAGCTCGACACGCTGCAGGCCTGCGAACGTCCGGCCGTCGAGCACTCCCGTCTGACGGTCGAGGGCGGACGGGTGGAGCTCCGGCTGCCGCTGAGCCGCCACGAGGTGACGTTCGTCGAGCTCACCCCGGTGGTCGACACCCACCACGAGGGCCTGGACGACCGGCGCCTGGGTAGCGCCCACGTCCCGCACACGTCGTGATCACGGGGTTCGTGCCCGGCGGGCGAGCGCGAACCCCGTGATCACGGCCGGCGTTCAGGGCCGGTCGGCCACCATGTCGCGGACCGCGGCGTAGCGCTCACGCACCTGCGGCGTCGGCTCGGCGGAGCGCAGCTCCTCCGCCGCCAGGACCCAGCCTGGGGTGGCCGCGGCCGGGTCGGTCTCGCGCGCCAGGGCCCACGCGGCCTGCCGGGCGGCGCCGTCCGCGACGTACTCGCCGGCCTCCGGCACGAGCACGTCCAGCCCCAGCACGGCCGGCGCGATGGCACGCACGGCCTCGGACTTCGCCCCGCCGCCGATCAGCCTGACCCGCTCGACCGGGACGCCCTGGTCGCGCAGCGCGTCGAGGCCGTCCGCGAGCGCGCAGAGCATGCCCTCGACGAAGGCCCTGGCCAGGTGCGCCGGGTCGGTGTTGGCCAGCTGGATGCCGTGCAGCGCCCCGGTGGCGTTCGGCTTGTTGGGGGTGCGCTCGCCCTCCAGGTAGGGCACCAGCACCAGGCCGTCCGCACCGGCCGGCGCGGACAGCGCGAGCGCGGACAGCGCTGCGTGGTCCACACCGAGCAGCCGGCACGCGGCGTCCAGCACGCGCGAGGCGTTGAGGGTGCAGGCCAGCGGGAGGTAGGCGCCCGTCGCGTCCGCGAACCCGGTCACCATGCCCGAGGCGTCGGCGGTGGCGTGCGGGCTGATCGCGGAGACCACGCCCGACGTGCCGATGGACACCGTCACGTCGCCGGGCACCATGCCCAGGCCCAGCGCGGCCGCGGCGTTGTCGCCGGCGCCCGGCGAGAGCAGCAGGTCGCCCGCAGCGTTGCCGGGCCGCGAGACCCGCTGGGCGACCTCGGCCGCGCCCACGACGCGCGGCAGGACGACCTCGTGACCGAGTGCCCGCACGACGAGGTCGGGCAGGTACTCCCCGGTCGCTGCGGACCAGTAGCCGGTGCCGGACGCGTCCGAGCGGTCGGTGGTGAGCGCCGACAGGTCGGGGACACCGCCCTCGGCGGCCGGCCCGTAGCCCGCCAGCCGCCAGGTCAGCCAGTCGTGCGGCAGGGCCACCGCCGCGACCCTCGCCGCGAGCTCGGGCTCGTGGTCCCGCAACCAGCGCAGCTTGGTCACCGTGAACGACGCGACCGGCACCGAGCCGATCGCGTCCGCCCAGGCCTTCGCTCCCGCCGCCGGGTCGCCGTCGCCGAGCTCGGCGATCAGGTCGACCGCCGCCTGCGCGGAGCGGGTGTCGTTCCACAGCAGCGCGTCGCGCACCACGGCGCCGTCGGCGTCCAGCGCGACCATGCCGTGCTGCTGGCCCCCGACGCCCACGGCAGAGACGTCGTCCAGGCCGCCGGCCTCGGCGAGCGCGGCGGCGAGCGCGTCCCACCAGAACTTCGGGTCCACCTCGGTCCCGTCGGGGTGGGTGGCGCGGCCGGTGCGCACCAGCGCCCCGGTGGCGGCGTCGCGGATGACGACCTTGCAGGACTGGGTGGACGAGTCCACCCCGGCGACGAGCGTCATCGCTCCTCCTCGGGCATCGCGCCGGCGCTGACGCGCGGGCGCAGGGTGGGTAGGGCCAGGTATGGCACAGCCCGCCGGACGGTGGGGTGAACCACCGCCCGGCGGGCCGGGTCGGTCAGCGGGCGCCGAGGGCGTGCTCGAGAGCCAGCTGGTTCAGGCGGACGAAGCCGTAGTTGCGCTCGGCGACCGCGTCGATGTCCAGGTCCTCGTAGGCGGACCGGTCGGCGAGGAAGTCGGCGAAGGTCTCGCCCTCGGCCATCGTCGGGATGGCGAGGTCGAACACGCCGGCCTCCTCCATCGCGGCCTTGACCTCGGGGTCCTCGCGGAAGGCCTTGGCGCGCTCGGCGAGCAGGATGTAGGTCGCCATGTTGGCGGCCGCGGAGTCCCACACGCCCTGCATGTGCTCGGTGCGCGACGGCTTGTAGTCGAAGTGCCGCGGGCCGTCGTAGGTCGGGCCACCGCTCGGGAAGCCGTTCTCCAGCAGGTCGACGGTGGCGAACGCCGAGAACAGGTCGCCGTGGCCGAACACCAGGTCCTGGTCGTACTTGATCGACTTCTGGCCGTTGAGGTCGATGTGGAAGAGCTTCTCGGCCCACAGGGCCTCGGCGAGGCCGGTGGTGTAGTTCAGCCCGGCCATCTGCTCGTGGCCGACCTCGGGGTTCAGCCCGACGATGTCGGCGTTGTCGAGCCGGTCGATCAGCGCGAGCGCGTGACCGATGGTCGGCAGCAGGATGTCGCCCCTGGGCTCGTTCGGCTTGGGCTCGAGCGCGATCTTCAGGTCGTAGCCCTGCTGCTTGATGTAGGCGGCGACGGCGTCGATGCCCTCGGCGTAGCGGTCGTGCGCGGCCTTGAGGTCCTTGGCGCTGTCGTACTCGGCGCCCTCACGGCCGCCCCACATCACGAAGGTCTTGGCGCCGAGGTCGCCGGCGAGGTCCACGTTGCGCAGCACCTTGCGCAGGCCGTAGCGCCGCACCCGCCGGTCGTTGGAGGTGAAGGCGCCGTCCTTGAAGATCGGGTGGGTGAAGGTGTTGGTCGTGACCATCTCCACCTCGATGCCGGTCCCCTTGAGCGCTCCCTTGAAGCGGTCGAGGATCCGCTCGCGGTCGGCGTCGTTGGAGCCGAAGGGGACCACGTCGTCGTCGTGGAACGTCACGTAGGAGGCGCCGAGCTCGGCGAGCTTGTGGACGGACTCGACCGGGTCGAGGTCGGGACGCGTGGCGTCGCCGAACTGGTCGCGGGCGGGCCACCCGACGGTCCACAGGCCGAAGGAGAACTTGTCCTCGGGAGTTGGGGTGCGCACCATGACTGGCTCCTCGCTGAGCTGGATTTGTTGTATGGATGAACTTATCGAGGAATCTACGGTAGGGTCAAGTCGTGGCCGAGGATGCGAGCGCAGCGAAGGTGCTGCCCCGAGAGCGTCTGCGCGCCCCCGCGCGTGCCGCCCGGCAGCAGAGCCTGCGGGCGCACAACCTCGCCCTCGTCCTGCGTGAGGTGCTCACCGCGCCCTCCCCGGTCTCCCGCGCCGACGTCGCGGCCCTGACCGGGCTGACCCGCGCCACCGTCTCCGCCCTCGTCGAGCAGCTCGTGGCCGCGCGGCTGGTCCGTGAGCTCACCCCGGTGGCCGGTCAGCGCGCCGGGCGGCCCGCCGTCCCGCTGGCCGCTGCACGGGGCACCGTCGCGGCGATCGGCGCGGAGGTGAACGTCGACTACCTCGGGGTGTGCGCGCTGGACATGGCCGGCGAGACGCTGGTCGAGCACGTCGTGCGCGACGACTTCCGGCAGTCCGACCCGGTGCCCGTCCTGGACCGCCTGGCCGACCTGGTGGCCGACGTGGTCGCCGAGCTGGACGGCCGCGGCGTCGCGATCGCCGGGTCGGCCCTGGCCATCCCCGGGCTGGTGGACTCCGTCACCGGGCCGCTGCGGCTGGCGCCCAACCTGGGCTGGCGGGACGTCGACGTGCTCGCGGTGATCGCACGCCATCCCGTGCTCGCCGCCGTCCCGCCGAGGCTGGGCAACGACGCGAAGCTGGCGGCGATCGCCGAGTCCAGGGCGCGTCGACGCACGGGGCCGCGCAGCTTCGTGTACGTCTCCGGCGAGGTCGGCATCGGTGGGGCGATCGTGCTGGACGGCTCGATCTTCCGCGGCGTGCACGGCTGGAGCGGCGAGATCGGCCACGTCGCGATCGGCACGGACGGCCCTCGGGACATGGGCGGTCAGCTCGAGTCCTACGCCGGCCAGGATGCGCTCATGGACGCAGCGGGCCTGTCCAGGTCCGCGTCGATCGCCGAGCTGCTGCGCGGCGGCGAGGCCGCTCAACGGGCGTTGGACCGGGCGGCCGATGCGATCGGCATCGCGCTCTCGGCGGTGCTGAACATCGTCGACGTCGATCGCGTCGTGCTCGGCGGGATCTACGCCGACCTGGCGGCCCGCCTGCGCCCCGGTGTGGAGGCTCAGCTGCGCGATCGGGTGATAGCGGCGCCCTGGACCGAGATCACCGTGGAGGCGGCCGTGGCGGGGCGCTACCCTGCGATGGCCGGGGGAGCACTCTCGGTGCTGGACGCCATCGCGGAGGATCCCGTCGAGTGGCTCGGCGCGGAGGACGAGGTCCTCGTCGCGCAGTGAGATCAGCGGTCACTGAGCCGTCGGGGGGAGTTGCGTTCAACTTGTGACCGAATCGTGACCCCACTCGTGACCGAAGGGCCTTGCACGCCAGACCTTCGTTGATATGTTCAGTGAACCAACAAACATCCCAGTTGGGGTGACCACGCGCGCCGCAGCGGTTGCGGTGCCGCACCTAACCGGAAGGTGACAATGATGTCGTGGAACTGGAAGAGGGCGGCTGCGGGCTTCGCCGCTGCCTCCGTGCTGATGGCGGGCATGGCTGCCTGCTCGTCGAGCCGCACGGACGACGGCGCCACCGCCTCGGAGAGCAGCACCGCTGCTGAGGGCGGCGGCAGCGGAGGCGAGCTCATCGGTATCGCCATGCCGACCCGCTCCCTGGAGCGCTGGAACAAGGACGGCTCGAACCTCGAGGCCCTGCTCAAGGAGAAGGGCTACAGCACCAACCTCCAGTACGCCGACAACAAGGTCGACCAGCAGATCTCGCAGATCCAGAACATGATCAACGAGGGTGCGAACATCCTCGTGATCGCCTCGATCGACGGCACCGCGCTGGCGCCGATCCTGGAGACGGCGGCCGGCCAGGGCATCAAGGTCATCGCCTACGACCGCCTGATCAACGGCACGGACAACGTCGACTACTACGCGACGTTCGACAACTACCAGGTTGGCAAGTTCCAGGGCGAGTACATCGAGACCGCGCTGGACCTGAAGAACCAGGCCGGCCCGTTCAACATCGAGCCCTTCGCCGGTTCGCCTGACGACAACAACGCGAAGTTCTTCTTCGCCGGTGCGTGGGACGTGCTGCTCCCGTACGTCGAGAAGGGCGTCCTGAAGGTTCCGTCGGGCAAGTCCCCGGCGAGCGACGACGAGTGGCAGTCCATCGGGATCCCGGGCTGGACCTCTGAGGCTGCTCAGAACGAGATGACCACGCGTCTGAACTCCTTCTACGCCGGCGGCACCAAGCTCGACGCCGTGCTGTCGCCGAACGACTCGCTGGCACTGGGCATCGCCCAGGCCCTCGAGGGCGCCGGCTACACGCCGGGCCCGGACTACCCGGTGCTCACCGGCCAGGACGGCGACCAGGCGAACGTGCTGAACATCATCGCCGGCAAGCAGTCGATGACCGTGTGGAAGGACACCCGTGAGCTCGCCAAGCGGGTCGCCACCATGGTCGACGAGATCGCCAGCGGCGGCACCGTCGAGGTCAACGACGAGAAGACCTACGACAACGGCAACAAGATCGTCCCGACGTTCCTGATCCCGCCGGTCGTCGTGACCAAGGACAACATCCAGGACACCCTGATCGCGTCCGGCTTCTACACCGCGGCAGACCTCGGTCTCTGACGGGTAGCGCTTCGCCCGGCCTGTCCGGTGGTGGCTCTGTCGCCACCGGACAGGCCGGTGCAATGCTGCGGAGTGTCTCCGAGTCCCGCGAACCGAGGAGAAGCAGATGTCCTACACCACGGCGCCCTACAGCGCCGAGCCGAGCGCGCCCCGCGCCGACACCATCCTTGAGATGCGCTCGATCACCAAGACGTTCCCCGGCGTCGTCGCCCTGCAGGACGTGTCCCTCGACGTCCGCAAGGGTGAGATCCACGCGATCTGCGGTGAGAACGGCGCCGGCAAGTCGACCCTGATGAAGGTCCTGTCCGGCGTGTACCCCCACGGCACCTACGACGGCGAGATCGTCTTCGAGGGCCGGAGCGTGGACTTCCGGAACATCCGGGACTCCGAGCACCACGGCATCGTCATCATCCACCAGGAGCTGGCGCTGTCCCCGTACCTGTCGATCGCCGAGAACATCTTCCTCGGCAACGAGCGGTCCAGCCGCGGCGTCATCGACTGGAACAAGACCAACGCCGACGCCGCGAGCCTCCTCGCGGAGGTGGGTCTGCGGGACAAGCCCGAGACCCGGATCTACGACATCGGCGTCGGCAAGCAGCAGCTGGTGGAGATCGCCAAGGCGCTGAGCAAGGAGGTCAAGCTCCTGATCCTCGACGAGCCCACCGCGGCGCTCAACGACGAGGACAGCGCCCACCTGCTCGAGCTGATCGAGGTCCTCCGCCAGCGCGGGATCACCTCGATCATCATCAGCCACAAGCTCGCCGAGATCATCTCGATCGCCGACCGGACGACGGTCATCCGCGACGGCCGGACGATCAGGACGTACGACATGAAGGCGGAGAAGGTCACCGAGGAGGACCTGATCCGGTCGATGGTCGGGCGCGAGATGGGCAGCCGCTTCCCCAAGCGGAACCCGAACATCGGCAGCGAGGTCCTCCGGATCGAGGACTGGACCGTCCACCACCCGATCCAGCAGGACCGCAAGGTCGTCGACGGCGCCTCGATCACCGTGCGCCGGGGCGAAGTGGTGGGCCTGGCGGGTCTGATGGGAGCCGGCCGCACCGAGTTCGCGATGAGCGTCTTCGGTCGCGCCTACGGCACGCGCATCAGCGGCCGCGTGATCAAGGACGGCATCGACGTCACCCCGCACTCCGTGGGTGAGGCGATCGATGCCGGCCTCGCGTACGCCACGGAGGACCGCAAGCGGTACGGGCTCAACCTGCTCGCGGACATCAAGCGCAACGTCGCTGCGGCCTCGCTGAAGAAGATCTCCAGCTACGGGGTCGTCGACAGCGGTGCCGAGGCCAAGGTCGGTGAGCGCTACCGCCAGGAGCTCAACATCAAGGCGCCCAACGTCGACGTCGTCACGGGCAACCTGTCCGGGGGCAACCAGCAGAAGGTCGTCCTCAGCAAGTGGATCTTCACCGACGCCGACGTGCTCATCCTCGACGAGCCCACCCGTGGCATCGACGTCGGGGCGAAGTACGAGATCTACACGATCATCAACGACCTGGCCAGCGCCGGGAAGGCGATCATCATGATCTCGTCCGAGCTGCCCGAGCTGCTCGGGATGTGCGATCGGATCTACGCGATCAGCGAGGGGAGAGTCACCGGTGAGGTGCCTCGCGACCAGGCCACCGAGGAGACGCTCATGCGGTACATGACCATGGAGAACGACTCGGACCAGGAGGTGACCCGGTGAGCACGGTCAAGCAGATGCTGGGCGGGAACATCCGTCAGTACGGCATCGTCGGCGCGCTCTTCGCGATCGTCGTGCTCTTCGAGATCATGACGGACGGCAAGCTGCTGCTGCCGAACAACGTCGCGAGCCTCATCCAGCAGAACGCGTACGTGATGATCCTCGCGGCCGGCATGGTCATCGTGATCATCGCCGGTCACATCGACCTGTCGGTCGGCTCGATCGTCGGCTTCGTCGGCGGCGTGGTCGCGATCATGATGCAGCACTGGGGCTGGCCCTGGTGGCTGGCGATCCTCTCCGGGCTGGTCCTCGGCTCGATCGTCGGGATGTGGCAGGGCTTCTGGGTCGCCTACGTGGGCGTACCGGCGTTCATCGTCACCCTTGCGGGCTGGCTCGCGTTCCGCGGCCTGGCGATCCTCCTGGTCGGCGTCACCGTCTCGATCGGGACGCAGCCGCAGTTCGTGGCCATCTCCAACGGCTCGATCGCCAACTTCCTCGGGTACGTCGCCAACCGGGACGTCGTCACGCTGGTCCTCGGCGCCCTGGTCATCGCCCTGCTGGTGTTCACCCAGCTCCGGGCCCGCCGCGTGATGCGCAGCCACGGCCTCGACGTCGAGCCCGCCATCGCGGTCTGGGTCCGGCTCGTGGTGCTCAGCGCGCTGGTCGCGTTCTTCGCCTGGACCCTGGCCGGCAGCCGTGGTGGGACGCCCATCGTCCTGCTCATCGTCGGCCTCGTGGTCGTCGTCTACTCGTTCGTCACGCAGCGCACCGTGTTCGGTCGCAACGTGTACGCGATGGGCGGCAACCTCCAGGGCGCGATCCTCTCCGGCGTCAACACCAAGAAGATGAACTTCTTCATCTTCGTCAACATCGGTGTGCTGGCCTCGATCGCTGCGGTCGTGACCACCTCGAAGGCGGGCGCCGCGGTGGGCACCGCCGGCACCCTGTACGAGCTCGACGCGATCGCTGCCTGCTTCATCGGCGGCACCTCGGTGTCCGGCGGCATCGGCCGGATCTCGGGCGTGATGGTCGGTGCGCTGATCATGGGCGTGCTGAACATCGGCCTGTCGATCATGCAGGTCGACGCGGCGTGGCAGCAGGTCCTCAAGGGCCTCGTGCTGCTGGTCGCGGTCGCGTTCGACCTCACCGCGAAGCGGCGGGCCGGCACCCGCTGACCCGCTCACCGGGCTCGTCCCGGTCCAGGCCATCCGGCCCCGGTCGCCTCGGCGTCCGGGGCCGGAGGTGTTCTCGGCCGCGGATGCCGGGCCCGCGCACACCGGCCGAGCCGGGCCGGATGGTTCCTGCGGGGTGGCGAGGTGCCCCTCGCGGCTCGGTGTGGTCGGATCGCAGCATGCCGAACTCGCCCGCACCCATGCGCTGCTGGGTCGGCTGCTACCCGGCGGCCGGCGCCGGCACACCAGCCGGCCGAGGCGAAGGGATCTGGCTGGTCGAGTGGACGTCGGGCGGCGCCTCCGCGCGGCAGGTCGCGACCGCTCCGGCGCCGTCGTACCTGGCGCTGAGCCCGGACGGGACGACCCTGTTCGCCGTGGGGGAGACCTCGCCCGGGCTTGTCGTGCGCTACGTGGTGCAACCGGACGGCGGCCTGGTCGAGCGCGAACGCGTGACCTCCGGCGGCGCCGACCCCTGCCACCTGCTGGTCCACCCGTCGGGGCGGTCGCTGTACGTGTCGCAGTACGGCAGCGGCTCGCTCGCGGTGCTCCCGCTCGAGCCGGACCCCGCCGGGGGCTGGCGCTTCGCGGGCGGCATCGGCCAGGTGTTCGAGCACTCCGGCCGCGGCCCGCACGAGCGTCAGGCCGGCCCGCACGTGCACTCCAGCGTGCTGCTGGGCGACTGGTTGCTGGCCCTGGACCTGGGCACCGACGAGCTCCGTCGCTACCGGGTCGCGTCGGACGGTGCGCTCACCGTCGAGGGTCTCGCGGGGCGGCTGCCGCACGGCACAGGGCCGCGGCACGCGGCGGTGACGTCGGACGGCGACCTGCTCGTGGTCGGCGAGCTCAGCGCCGAGCTGTACCTGCTCGGGTGGGATCCCGTGCAGGGCGTGGTGGCACCGCTGGACCGGCTCGCGCTCGGCGGGGTGCCGTCGCTGCTCTCGCACGTCACCGTGCACGCCGCCGCGAGCGGCGACCGGGCCGTGGTCGGGGTGCGCGGGCCGGACCACCTGGCGGTCGTCGACGTGGTCGAGCGGCGGCTGGTGCTCAGGGATCGGGTCGCGACGGCCGGCTGGCCGCGGCACCACGCCGTGGTCGGAGACCATCTCGTCGTCGCGGGCGAGCGAGCGCACCGCGTGGTGACCCACGCCGTGGCCGGTGAGGGCGTGCCGGGGGCCGCAGCCGGTGCGCTCGAGCTGCCCGCCCCGGCCTGCGTGCTGCCGGGCTGAGTGCGCCGTGCCCCGTCGGGCGGCAGCGCCGGCCGGGGGCGTCGGCCTCAGCCCGCGTCGAGTAGGGCAGCAAGTCCCGGCGCTCCACGCGGCGACGACCGACTCAGACACCGATCCGTGCGGGGTCGTCCGCACTGCGGACGCCGATCCGACCCTCCGACACCCCTCGCCGCGCCGGCTGCTCACGGTCCGCACGTCGCCGTGGATGGCATCGCGGCGTGGCGTCGTCCGGTCACGCAGCCGCGCACCGCGCGCCGGGTCGGCCCCGTCGACGGGCCTGGCATCACATCGAGCTCAGCCGGCGAAGAGCGTGACCGCAAAGGTGTACCGGGACGCCCGGTAGAGGTGCCGGCCGACCTCGACCGCGACCCCCGCGTCGTCGAAGGCGACCCGCTCCAGGGTCAGCAGTGCGGCGCGCGGTGACTCCCCGAGCGCCCGGGCCTCGGCTGCCGAGGCGGCGCGCGCCCCGATCCGTTCGTTGGCGATGCGCGGCGTGACGCCCCTGCCGCGCAGGGCCTCGTACAGGCCGGCGGTCTCCAGCTCCGCACGGTCGGGGGCGATGCCGACCGGAAGGTAGTTCGTCATGAGGGCGATCGGCTCGCCCTCGGCCAGGCGCAGCCGTCGCACCAGGACGACCTGCGTCCCGGGCGGGACGTCGAGGGCGTCGGCCACGTCGGGGGGCGCGACGACCGCCGCGTGCTCGAGGACCTGGGTCGTCGGGGCCCTGCCGCCCCGGCTGAGCTCCTCGTGCAGCGAGGTCAGATCGGCGGGTCGGCGGATGCTGGCCGGCGCGACGCGGGTGCCGGCGCCGCGCTTGCGCACGAGCCGGCCCTTGTCGACCAGCTCGCGCAGGGCCTGGCGCGCCGTCGGTCGGGAGATCCCCAGACGGGCGGCGAGGGAGATCTCGTTCTCCAGGAGCTCGCCCGGCCCCAGGCGCCCGTCGTCGATCGCTGCACCGATGGCCTCGGCGACCTGGTGGTACAGCGGGACGGGGCTGGCGCGGTCGAGCTCGATGCGCAACGGCTGCGGCACGGCGCCTCCTCGTGGACGCGGCACACGCAGCGCACACCGTGCCGTCGCGGGCGCCGCTGCCGTGACCGTACCAGCCCGGCATGTCCGGATGGCGGGATGTCCTGACAAGCCGTCCTAGTGCCTTCCCGGTTCGTCGGGCAGTGCTCGGCCGCCCGGGACCTGCGCCGTTCGCACGTGTCGGTCGCGGGGCCCAGAATGGGGCGCGGCCGAGGAAAGGGAACGGGTTGATGGACCGGCGTGTGGCGATGCTCTCGGTGCACACCTCGCCGTTGGACCAACCCGGCACCGGCGACGCCGGTGGGATGAACGTCTACGTCGCCGGCCTCGCCCGGGCGCTGGCGGACCAGGGCACCGAGGTCGAGATCTTCACCCGCCGTACATCCGCCCGGCAGCCGGAGTGCGTGGAGCTCGCACCCGGGGTCCAGGTGCGCCACGTCGAGGCCGGTCCCTACGAGGGCCTGGACAAGAACGACCTGCCCGGTCAGCTGTGCGCCTTCACGGCCGGCGTGCTGCGCACCGCGGCGAGCCGGCCGCGCGGCTGGTACCGCGCGGTGCACTCCCACTACTGGCTCGCCGGCCAGGTCGGCTGGTTGGCGGCGGACCGCTGGGACGTGCCGCTGGTGCACACCATGCACACCATGGCGAAGGTCAAGAACGCCTCGCTGGGCCCCGGCGACAACCCGGAGCCGACCGGCCGGCTGATCGGCGAGGAGCAGGTGGTGCACGCCGCCGACGCGCTCGTGGCCAGCACCGCTGAGGAGGCCGCGGACCTGGTGGACCTCTACGACGCCGACCCCGATCGGGTGCACGTCGTCGCGCCGGGGGTCGACCTGGAGACGTTCGGCCCGGGCACCGACCGGCTGGACGCGGCGTCGCTCGCCGCCGGCCGCGCCAGGGCGCGCACGGACCTCGCCCTCCCGCTCGCGGAGCACATCGTGCTGTTCGCCGGCCGGGTGCAGCCCCTCAAGGCGCCCGACGTGCTGGTCCGGATGCTCGCCGAGCTGCGTGTCGCGGGCCGCCCGGTCCCGCTGCTCGTGGTGGTCGGCGGCCCGAGCGGGAACCCCGACGCGGTCGACGACCTGGCGCGGGTCGCCACCGAGCTCGGGGTCCGTGACCGGGTGCGTTTCACCCCGGCCCAGCCGCAGCGCGACCTTGCCCGGTGGTTCCGCGCCGCGGACCTGGTGGCGATGCCGTCGCGCTCCGAGTCGTTCGGCCTGGTCGCTGCCGAGGCCCAGGCCTGCGCGACCCCGGTGGTCGCGACCGGTGTCGGCGGGCTGCGCACCGTGGTCGCCGACGGGGTCGGCGGGGTGCTGGTGCGCGGCCACGACCCGCGGCTGTGGGCCGGTGCGGTCGGGGACCTGCTCGCCGATCCGGCACGCCGCGCGACGCTCGCCGCCGGCGCCCGCCGGCACGCGCTGCGGATGGGGTGGGACGCCGCGGCCGAGGCGATGGCCAAGGTCTACGAGCTGGCCGCGCAGTGCCGACCGGGACCGGGGCCCGAGGTCCCCTCGGCCCCGACGCGGTGATGGGGCAGGATGGTCCCATGACCTACACCCTGGTGCTCCTCCGTCACGGCGAGAGCGAGTGGAACGCGAAGAACCTGTTCACGGGCTGGGTGGACGTGCCGCTGTCCGCCAAGGGCGTCGAGGAGGCGACTCGCGGCGGCACCCTGCTGACCGACGCCGGCGTGCTGCCCGACGTCGTGCACACCTCGCTGCTGCGCCGCGCGATCACCACCGCGAACCTGGCGCTCGACGCGGCCGACCGTCACTGGATCCCGGTCAAGCGCAACTGGCGGCTCAACGAGCGGCACTACGGCGCCCTGCAGGGCAAGGACAAGAAGCAGACGCTCGCGGAGTTCGGCGAGGAGCAGTTCATGCTCTGGCGCCGCTCCTACGACGTCCCGCCGCCCGAGATCGCCGCCGGCTCCGAGTTCTCGCAGGACGCCGACCCGCGCTACGCCGGTGAGCCCATCCCGGCCGCCGAGTGCCTCAAGGACGTCCTCGAGCGCGCGCTGCCGTACTGGGAGTCGGACATCGTGCCGGACCTCAAGGCCCGCAAGACGGTGCTCGTCGCCGCCCACGGCAACTCGATCCGCGCGATCGTGAAGTACCTCGACGACATCAGCGACGAGGCGATCGCCGGCCTCAACATCCCGACCGGCATCCCGCTGCTGTACGAGCTGGACGAGGCGACGCTCAAGCCCGTGACCAAGGGCGGCACGTACCTCGACCCGGAGGCCGCCGCGGAGGCGATCAAGGCCGTGGCGAACCAGGGCCGCTGACCTCACGACGAAGGCCCGGTCCCCTCGGGGGCCGGGCCTTCGCGCTGCTCGGGTGTGGGTGCCGCGCGCTCAGTGCGCGCGGTGGTGGTCGGCCACCTCACCGGTCACCAGGTAGACCACGCGCCGTGCGACGGAGACGCCGTGGTCGCCGAACCGCTCGAAGTAGCGGGCCAGCAGGGTCACGTCGACCACCGCGGCGCCCTCGAACGGGCAGTTGTCGGCGGCGGTCGCGGCGAACGTGTCGGCGAGGAGCCGGTCCAGCTCGTCGTCGTCCTTCTCGATCTCGGCGGCGAGGTCGAGGTCGAGCGTGTCGATCACCGTGGTGACCTTCTGGGCGACCAGCGCGGCCGCCTGGTGCATGCCGGTGAAGGTGGCCTCGAGCTCGGCGGGCACCGCCTTGCTCGGGTACCGCAGCCGGGCGACCTCGGCGATGTGCCGGGCCAGGTCGCCCATCCGCTCGAGCGAGGCGCTCATCCGCAGCCCCGCCACGATGATCCGCAGGTCGCGTGCGACGGGCTGCTGCTGCGCGATGAGCTGGACGCACCGCTCGTCGAGGTCGCGCTCCATCGCGTCGATGGTGTGGTCGTCGGCGATGACGCTCTCCGCCAGGGACAGGTCCTGGGTGAGCAGTGCCGTGCCCGCCGACGCGATCGCGGTCTCGACGAGGCGGCTCATCGAGACGAGGTCCTCGCCCAGCGCGGTCAGCTCGGCGGTGAAGATGTCCCGCATGTGTTCCCTTCCGGTCGACGAGCCACGTTTTCAGGCGGAGGTGAACGCCGGCCCACCCTCAGGTGAACATCCTGACGCCCCCGGCCGTCGGTTCGCTCTCAGGCGCGCCGTCCGCGTCTTCCCCGACCGTACGCTGGTCGCGTGAGTCTCGGACTGGAGCTCCTGGCCGCCGGCGTCGTCGGTGTCGTCGTCGGCGTCGTCGCCATGCTCGCGTTCTGGTTCAGCGACCGCGACCAGCACGAGGTCGTGCCGCCGCCGCCGCCCGAGCTGGACGACGCCGCGACCGAGGTCCTCACCGTGCTGCGCTCGGCCTCCGTGGTGCTGCGCAGGGACGGCTCGGTGGTGCGGGCCAGCGCCGGTGCGCACGCGTTCGGGCTGGTGGCCGGCGACCGGATCGCGGCGGGCCCTGCGCACGAGCTCGTCGAGCAGGTGATCGCGGACGGCGAGACCAGGGATGCCGAGCTCGAGCTGCCCAGGGGGCGGTTCGGGCAGGGCACCCGGGTGGTCCAGCTCCGCGTCGCGCCCCTCGGGACGTCCCTCGTGCTGCTGCTCGCGGACGACCACACCGAGGCCAGGCGGGTCGAGGAGGTCCGGCGCGACTTCGTGGTGAACACCTCCCACGAGCTCAAGACCCCGATCGGCGCGATGTCGCTGCTCGCCGAGACGGTCGAGCAGGCGGCCGACGACCCCGAGACCGTGCGGCGCTTCGCGGTCCGGATCCAGACCGAGGCCGCGCGGCTGTCCGCCCTGGTGCAGGAGATCCTCGAGCTGTCCCGGCTGCAGGCCGGGGACTCGATGCTCGACGCCAGGGTGATCCCGGTCCGCGTCCTGATCTCCGACGCCGTCGACCGGGCCCGGACCGGAGCGGTCGCCAAGGAGATCGACATCCAGGTCGGCGAGGAGTCCGACGCCCGCGTCTGGGGTGACGCGGACCTGCTGGTCACCGCGCTGCGGAACCTCATCGACAACGCCATCGCCTACTCCGAGCCCGGCACCCAGGTGGGGGTCGGGACGACGGTGCGCGACGGGGCGGTGGAGATCGCCGTGGTCGACCAGGGCATCGGCATCGCGCAGCAGGACCTGCCCCGGCTGTTCGAGCGGTTCTACCGGGTCGACCCGGCGCGGTCGCGCGACACCGGCGGCACCGGGCTGGGACTCAGCATCGTCAAGCACGTCGTCGCCGACCACGGCGGCGAGGTCACCGTGTGGTCGGAGCAGGGCAAGGGCTCGACCTTCACCATCCGGCTGCCCCTGGTGGTGCCGGTGGCCGAGGACGAGCCCGCCGCACCGAACGCGGACCACGAAGAAGGAGTACGCCGATGACCCGCATCCTGGTGGTCGAGGACGAGGAGTCCTATCGCGACCCCCTCGCCTACCTGCTGCGCAAGGAGGGCTTCGACGTCTCCCTCGCGGCGGACGGGCTCGCGGCGCTCGACGAGTTCGACCGGGGCGGCGCGGACCTGGTGCTCCTCGACCTGATGCTGCCGGGGATGAGCGGCACCGACGTGTGCCGGACGCTGCGGGCCCGCAGCCAGGTGCCGGTCATCATGCTCACCGCGAAGGACAGCGAGATCGACAAGGTCGTCGGCCTGGAGATCGGCGCGGACGACTACGTCACCAAGCCGTACTCCTCGCGCGAGCTGCTCGCCCGGATCCGCGCGGTGCTCCGGCGCCAGGTCGAGGCGCCCGCGGCTCCTGATGCGTCCATCGAGGTCAGCGGGGTCACGCTGGACCCCGAACGGCACACCGTCGAGGTGGACGGCGAACCGACCGCGTTCCCGCTCAAGGAGTTCGAGCTGCTCGAGGTGCTGATGCGCAACGCGGGCCGGGTGCTGACCCGCGGCCAGCTCATCGACCGGGTGTGGGGCTCGGACTACGTCGGCGACACCAAGACGCTGGACGTCCACGTCAAGCGCATCCGCGCGAAGATCGAGCCCGACCCGGCCAACCCGGCCCGCCTGGTCACGGTGCGCGGCCTCGGCTACAAGATCGTCGACGACTGAGCCCGGAACGCGTCGGCTCAGCCCTGCCGCATCGCGTCGAGCACTCGTCCCGACTCCACCCTCAGGACCTCGGCCATCTGGGCCAGGCCCTTGCCTGCGTCGTCGTCCCCGCCGTCGAGCGCTCCGGCGTCCACCGCCACTGCCACAGCACCGATCATCTGATCCATCTCGGACATCGTGCCGCCGAGGCGCTCTGCGGCGCCCCGGAGCGACGCCGTCGCCTCCTGGAGCGTGGCGACCTGGTCGGCGATGCGGTCGGTCGAGGTGGCCGTGGAGTCCGCGAGGGACTTCACCTCGGCCGCGACGACGGCGAAGCCTCGGCCCCGGTCGCCGGCACGCGCCGCCTCGATCGTCGCGTTGAGCGCGAGGAGCCGGGTCTGGTCGGCGACCGCGGCGATGAGGTCCACGACGGCGCCGATCTCCCTCGCCGTCCCGTCCAGGGCGCGGGCGTGCGCGAGGCTGCCCTCCGCCTCCCGCACGGCGCCGGTGGCCGAGAAGGCCAGGCTCGAGGCCGAGGCGCTCATCTCGACGGCGGCGGCCGCCAGCTGCTCGACCAAGGTCATCACCGTGTGCTCGAACGACTCGGCGGTGGCACGTCGGTGCTCGGCCGCGGCAGCGATCTCCCGCTGGGCGGCGCCGAGCCGGTCTCGTGCGTCGTTGATCGTCGCGGCTCCGGCGCGGAAGACCCCGGTCATGCCGGTCGTCAGGAAGGCGCGGTGGTGCCGCCCCTCGGCCGAGGCTGCGAGCGAGGCCGTGGACTCCCTGACGAACGCGTCGATCCGGTCCAGGGCGCCGTTGACGGCGGTGCGGGTCGCGACGAGCTCGTGGTCGGCCGCCGCGCCCTCGACGGGGGCCACTCGTGCCTCGAGGTTGCCGCGCGCGACGGCCTCGGCGACCCGGTGGATCTCGGCGAGGGCCGCGCGCGCCGGGTCGGGCCGCGCCTCGCGCTGCCGGCGCCTCATGCCGCCGCTCCGGTCAGTGACCAGACGAACTCGTCGTAGCTCTGACCGCGGGCCGCGAGGTCGGCGGTGAGCTGGGCCGACGACGCGGCGATCGCCTCCTTGGGCGAGCCGTGGCGCTTCTCGATGTCGACCAGGCGCCGGTAGAGCTGCTCGATCGTGGCGACCGCCCCCCGGTCCGGCACGCGGCGGTTGGAGTGGTAGCCCACCAGCGTCCCCCGCTCGTCGAGCGACGGGGTGACGTGGGCGAGCACCCAGTAGTGGGCGCCGTCCGCCGCAAGGTTCACGACGTAGGCGAACATCTCGTCGCCCGCCTCGAGCGTCTCCCACAGCAGGGCGAAGATGCACCGAGGCATCGCGGGGTGCCGGATGATGTTGTGCGGCTTGCCGATGACCTCGTCCTCGTCGAAGGCCGAGACCCGGAGGAAGACGTCGTTGGCGTAGGTCAACCGACCCCTGAGGTCGGTCTTCGAGACGATCAGCTCGTCGGGTGCGAAGGTCCGCTCGACGCCGGTCGGTCGGACTGCTGAGCGGATCATGGGGTCCTCCCGGTCGACGGCTCTGCGACGGGGGTACAGATCGTCGCGATCGCCGGCGACTTGAGGAGTAGGTGCCGGGGTCTGCGGGGGTCTGCGCCCCATCGCCTCGGGGCGGACCCAACTCGTCTCGCCCTGTTCACCGTCCGTTCACCGCCCCTGGGCCTCCGGGTCACCGGTGGTCCCTAGCGTCGGGACCAGCCCCGGGCACCCGCCTGGGCGGATCTCGACAGGACGGAACACTGTGAAGCTCAACCGACAGGGCCGGCTGGCTGGGGCCACCGCGCTCATGGGTGCGCTCGCGCTGACCCTCGCAGCGTGTGGTTCGGACAACAACACCCCCGCGGCCGGCGACAGCAGCTCGGACACCTCCTCCTCGAGCTCGAGCGCCGCCATGGCGCTGAGCGGCGAGCTCGTCGGCGCCGGATCCTCGGCCCAGGAGAAGGCGATGGACGCCTGGCGCGCCGGGTTCCAGAACGCCAACGCCGACGTCACGGTCAGCTACGACCCGATCGGCTCGGGCGGCGGCCGGACGAAGTTCATCTCCGGCGCCACCGACTTCGCCGGCTCGGACGCCGCGCTCAGCGGTGACGAGCTCACCCAGGCTGACGCGCGCTGCGCCCCCGGCACCGCCGTCGACCTGCCGGTCTACATCTCCCCGATCGCGGTCGTGTACAACCTGCCGAGCGTGCCGGACCTCCAGCTCTCCCCGGAGACGATGGCCAAGATCTTCGACGGCAAGATCACGACGTGGGACGACGCCGCGCTGAAGGCCGACAACCCCGACGCCACGCTGCCCTCGTCGCCGATCGTGGTGGTGCACCGCTCCGACGAGTCGGGCACGACGAAGAACTTCACCGACTACCTCGCGCAGGCTGCCGGTGGCGCGTGGCCGTACGACGCCAGCGGTGACTGGCCGACCGAGGGTGGCCAGTCCGCCCAGGGCACGTCCGGCATCATCCAGACCGTCCAGGGCGCCGAGGGCACGATCAGCTACGCCGACGCCTCGCAGGCCGGCTCGCTGGGCGTCGCCAAGGTGAAGGTCGGCGACAAGTACGTCGCCTACAGCGCCGAGGGCGCTGCGGCCGTGGTCGCCGACTCCCCGCGCGACACGAGCCGTGCCGCCGGTGACATCGTGGTCGACATCAACCGCAAGACCACCGACCCGTCGCACTACCCGCTGGTGCTGCTCTCGTACCAGATCGCCTGCACCAGCTACTCCGACGCCGGCAAGGCCGACATGGTCAAGCAGTGGCTGACCTGGGTCTCCAGCGCGGACGGCCAGACGGCCGGCTCGGACGCCTCGGGCTCGGCCCCGATCTCCGACGCGCTGCGCGCCGACATCCAGAAGACGATCGACATGATCTCCGCGGGCTGACCGTCGGATGACCAGCAGGCGTGGCCGGCCCTACCCTGCGTAGGGTCGGCCACGCCCGTCCTCACAGACTCGGAGCGATCCAGGTGACCACGACCACGGCCCGTCCCCCCGACGGGGTCGAAGCACTGCGCAAGAAGCGGAGCTCGGGGATCGGCAGCGGCCTGTTCGCGGGCCTGTCGACCGGCTCGGGCGCCCTGATCCTGGTGGTCCTCGCTGCGGTCGCTGCCTTCCTCCTCATCCAGGCGTGGCCGGCCCTCACGGCGGACCCGGCCGACCTGAACGCCGGCGTCGCGTGGTTCCCCGCGGACACCTCGTTGCTGCAGTTCGTCGGCCCGCTGGTGTTCGGCACGCTGCTGGCCGCAGCGCTGGCCCTGGCGATGGCGACCCCGGTGGCGATCGGCATCGCCCTGTTCATCTCGCACTACGCCCCGCGCCGGTTCGCGTCGGGCCTCGGCTACCTCATCGACCTGCTGGCGGCCATCCCGAGCGTGGTCTACGGCCTGTGGGGCGTGCAGGTGCTGGTGGGGGAGAACGGCATCGGTCAGCCCGTCCAGCAGATCCTCAACGACGTGCTCGGCTTCATCCCGCTGTTCGCGGGGACCCCGGCCCGTCCGGCGCGGAGCCTGTTCATCGCGTCCATGGTGCTGGCGGTGATGATCCTGCCGATCATCACCGCGGTGTCCCGCGAGGTGTTCCTGCAGACCCCCCGGCTGCACGAGGAGGCCTCGCTGGCCCTGGGCGCCACCCGGTGGGAGATGATCCGGATGGCCGTCCTGCCGTTCGGACGCTCCGGTGTGGTCTCGGCCGCGATGCTCGGCCTGGGCCGCGCGCTCGGCGAGACGATGGCCGTCCTGATGATCCTGTCGCCGGGGATGACGTACAGCTGGCACGTCCTGGAGGCGGGCAAGCAGCAGACCATCGCGGCGAACATCGCCGCGCAGTTCCCCGAGGCGAACCCGCTCGGGGTCAACACGCTGATCGCCACCGGCCTCGCGCTGTTCGTCATCACCCTGGCCGTCAACATGCTGGCGCGCTGGATCGTCTCGCGCCGCGCCGAGTTCTCGGGAGCCAACTGACATGGCCGTCTCGACCGCGACCCCCACGGCGGCGCCGGCTTTCCAGCTCGAGGGTGTCGGCACGCGGCGCAGGGTCGTCAACGGCGTGATGACCGTGCTGGTGGTCCTCGCCTTCGTGCTTGCGATGACCCCGCTGATCTCGGTCACCTGGTCGGTGATCGCCGAGGGGTTCAAGCAGCTCTCGCCGTACTTCCTCACCCACTCGATGCGGGGCGTGGTGGGCGGCGCGGAGACCGGCGGCATCTACCACGCGATGCTCGGCACGGTGCTCATCACCCTGGCCGCGACGGTGATCAGCGTCCCGATCGGCCTGTTCACCGCGGTCTACCTCGTCGAGTACGGCAAGGGCCCGCTGGCGCGATGGGTGACGTTCTTCGTCGACGTGATGACCGGCATCCCCTCGATCGTCGCAGGTCTGTTCGCCTACGCCCTCTTCGCGGTGCTGCTGGGACCCAGCGCCAAGTTCGGCCTGATCGGTGCGGTCGCCCTCTCGGTGCTCATGACACCCGTGGTGGTGCGGTCCAGCGAGGAGATGCTCCGCCTGGTGCCCAACGAGCTGCGCGAGGCCGCCCTGGCCCTCGGGGTGCCCAAGTGGCTGACGGTCGTCAAGGTCGTGCTGCGCACCGCGGTCGCCGGGCTGACCACCGGCGTGATGATCGCCATCGCGCGGGTGATCGGCGAGACCGCGCCGCTGCTGCTCACGGTGGGGTTCACGGACTCGATCAACCGGAACCTGTTCGAGGGCCGGATGATGACGCTCCCGGTGTTCATCTACTCCTCCTGGCACAAGGGCTACGTGCCGTGCAACGCGGGCGACCTCGCGTGCAACACGAACATCAACTTCGAGCGCGCCTGGGCCGCGGCGCTGACCCTGATCGTGATCGTCATGCTGCTGAACCTGGTGGCCCGCCTGATCGCTCGATTCTTCGCCCCCAAGACCGGAACGCACTGACAGGACACCGATGGCACAGCGGATCGACGTCAAGGACCTCAACATCTACTACGGCTCGTTCCTGGCCGTGGCGGACGTGAGCATGCACATCGCGCCCCGCGCCGTCACGGCGCTCATCGGGCCGTCCGGGTGCGGCAAGTCCACCTTCCTGCGCACCCTGAACCGGATGCACGAGGTGATCCCCGGCACGCGTGTCGAGGGCACCGTCGCGGTCGAGGGCGTCAACCTGTACGGCAGCGACGTGGATCCCGTGGCCGTGCGCCGGCACATCGGCATGGTGTTCCAGCGCCCCAACCCGTTCCCGACCATGTCGATCGCGGACAACGTGCTCGCCGGCGTCAAGCTCAACAACCGGCGGATGTCCAAGTCGGACGCCGCCGACCTCGTCGAGGAGTCGCTGGTCGGCGCGAACCTGTGGAACGAGGTCAAGGACCGCCTCGAGAAGCCCGGCTCGTCGCTGTCCGGCGGCCAGCAGCAGCGGCTGTGCATCGCGCGCGCGATCGCGGTCAGGCCCCAGATCCTGCTCATGGACGAGCCCTGCTCGGCCCTGGACCCGATCTCCACGCTGGCGATCGAGGACCTCATGCAGGAGCTCAAGGACGAGTACACGATCGTCATCGTCACGCACAACATGCAGCAGGCCGCGCGCGTGAGCGAGCAGACCGCGTTCTTCAACATCGAGGGCACCGGCAAGCCGGGCCGCCTCATCGAGATGGACGACACCCGGACGATGTTCTCCTCGCCCGCCAAGCAGGAGACCGAGGACTACATCTCCGGCCGCTTCGGCTGAGGCGGCGGTTCGTGCCTACGGCGGTTCAGGGCTGCGGCACGAGGGTGGCGTAGTCCGGCAGCGTCCCGTCGAGCACCGGGACCTGCAGCGACGCGCTGCCCGCCACGTCCGAGTCGATCGAGAGCTCGACCAGGGCGCCGGGCGCGGCCGGGACCGAAGCCAGGTCGATCGTGGTGTGCTGCGGCCCGATGAGCGTCGTCGAGTGCGCCTCGACGGGGACCGCCGTGGGCGAGGCCGGCAGACCGATCTTCACGGTCATGGCCTGGTCGCCGTTGTTCGTCAGCGCGCCGATCAGCGTGCCGGGGTCGTTCTCGGCGGCGGTCAGGACCAGCAGGTTGTCCGCCTGCAGGCTGCCCAGGGTCAGGTCGACACCGTCCGACGCGGGGTAGTTGACGATCTCCGACGGGGCGATCCCGCACCCCGCGAGTGCGGCGGCGGACGCGAGCGTGGCGGCGGCGAGAAGGCGGCGGCGGCCGCGCGATGGGGTGCGGGTCACGGTCTCTCCTGGGTCCCTGGGCGTGCTGCGCGTCAGCCTAGTGGCAGGCCGCTTCGCGGGCCCGTCGGGTCCGTGGACGAGGCGTGCAGACGGGCGCCCGGTCGGCGCCGGCCGCTTCCACGGCGCCCTGACCAGCGCAAACGGGTGGTCCGAGGGTCCGAACCCGGCCGACGGCATGGTAGGATGGGCCTCCGCGAAAGGGGACGCCTACACATGACCTTCACCGTCGGCGAGACCGTTGTCTACCCGCACCACGGCGCAGCACTCATCGAAGAGATCAAGACCAGGACGATTCGCGGCGAGGAGAAGCAGTACCTCAAGCTGAAGGTCGCCCAGGGCGACCTGACCATCGAGGTCCCCGCAGAGAACGTGGACCTGGTCGGCGTGCGCGACGTGGTCGGCGCCGAGGGGCTCGAGCAGGTCTTCGACGTCCTGCGGGCGCCGTACACCGAGGAGCCCACCAACTGGTCGCGCCGCTACAAGGCCAACCTCGAGAAGCTCGCCTCGGGCGATGTCATCAAGGTCGCCGAGGTCGTCCGCGACCTCTCCCGCCGGGACGCCGACCGCGGCCTGTCCGCCGGTGAGAAGCGGATGCTCGCCAAGGCCCGCCAGATCCTGGTGTCCGAGCTCGCACTGGCCGAGCACACCGAGGAGGACAAGGCCGAGGCGATCCTCGACGAGGTCCTCGCTTCCTGACCCGGCTCACGGGCTGCGGACAGGCTGGCTGAGGTGAGCGTCGCCGCGGTGCTCGTCGCCGCCGGCAGCGGATCCCGGCTCGGGCAGCAGCTCCCCAAGGCGCTCGTCGCGCTCGGCGGCGAACCGATCGTCGCTCGCGCCGCGCGAGGGCTGGCCGCCGCGTTCGCGGGCCTCGGGGAGCCGCTGGCCGTGCTCGTCGTCACCGCCCCGCCGACGCACCTCACGGCGGTCTCGGAGGCCGTCGAGCGGCTCGGACTGCCCGTGCCGGTCGTCGTCGTCGCCGGCGGTGCCACACGCCAGGGATCCGTCGCGGCCGCGCTCGCCGCGCTCGGCCCCTACCCCGACGCCGACGTCGTGCTCGTGCACGACGCGGCGCGTCCGGGCGTGCCCGCTGCCGTGGTCGAGCGCGTGGTGGACGCCGTGCGGTCCGGTCACGCCGCGGTGGTGCCGGCCGTTCGGGTCGCCGACACGATCAAGCGCGTCGGTCCGGGGACCGGCGGGGCCGAGCCCGTCCTCGAGACGGTGCACCGTGAAGCGCTGCGCGCGGTGCAGACGCCGCAGGGCTTCGCCAGAGCGCTGCTGGAGCGGGCCCACGAGGCCGCCGCTGCGCACGCCGCCGACGAGTCCGTGGCCGCGTCCGACGACGCCGGCCTGGTCGAGCTGCTCGGCGAGGCGGTGTGGGTCGTCGCGGGTGACGAGCGGGCCGCCAAGATCACCACGGCACGCGACCTCGCCGTGGCCGAGGCGCTGCTGGGTCGGGAGGAGCGATGACGACACCGCGCACCGGGATCGGTGTCGACGTGCACGCCTTCGCACCAGAGGGCTCGGACCGGCCGATGTGGCTGGCCGGGTTGCACTGGCCGGGTCAGACGGGCCTGGCCGGGCACTCCGACGCGGACGTGGCCGCGCACGCCGCCGCCGACGCGCTGCTGTCCGCCGCCGGTGTGGGAGACCTGGGCTCGGTGTTCGGCACGTCCGACCCGCGATGGTCCGGGGCTTCCGGTGCCGCGCTGCTGGGCGAGACGGCCCGCGTGGTGCGTGCGGCCGGGTTCGAGATCGGCAACGTCGCAGTCCAGGTGATCGGGGTCCGGCCGCGCCTCGGGCCGCGGCGCGCCGAGGCGGCCGCGGCGTTGTCCGAGGCGTGCGGGGCGCCGGTCAGCGTGTCGGCGACCACCACCGACGGTCTCGGCCTCACCGGCCGCGGGGAGGGCGTCGCGGCGATCGCGACCGCGCTGGTCGTGCCGACGAGCTGACCGGCGGTCGACGGCCGCTCGCGTGCGTCAGGGCAGGAGCACGATCTTGCCGGTGACGTGCCCGTCGATCCCCGCGCGGTGCGCCCGAGCGGCATCGGCCAGGTGGTAGGTGGCCCCGATCCGCACGTCGAGCTTGCCCAGCTCCCACACCCTGAGGAGCTTGCCCCTCGCGGCCATCCGCACCTCGGTGCCCGGGTCGGAGCCCTCGCCACCACCGAGCAGGTGCACGCCGAGCCGCGCCCCCAGGGCGTGGCCGGCGAGCGTGGCGACCCGTCCCTTGGGCGCGAGGGCCACGGACGTCTCCAGCGCCTCGGCCGTGCCGGCCGCGTCGACAGCGGCGGTGATCGTCCCGAGCGCCCGCACCCGATCGGTCAGGCCGGGTCCGTAGGCCACCGGCGTCGCCCCGAGGTCGGTGAGGTAGGCGTGGTTGGCCGGGCTCGCCGTGCCGATCACCCGGGCGCCACGGCAGTGCGCGAGCTGCACGAGCATCGCGCCCACGCCACCGCTCGCGCCGTGCACCAGCACGGTGTCGCCGGCGCCCACGTGGGTCGCGGTCAAGGCGTGCACGGCGGTGACACCGGCCACCATGAGGCCGGCGGCCTTCTCCCAGCTCATCGTCGTCGGCTTGGGGAGCACGGAGGTCGCCGGGACCACGAGCTGCTCGGCGTACGCACCGGGCGCCGGGTAGGCGATCACCTCGTCACCGGCCGCGATCCCGGTGACCTCACGACCGTGCGCGAGCACCACGCCGGCGGCCTCGTGCCCCAGGCGCATGGGCAGCTTGAGCGGGTCCGTGGTCCAGGCGCCGGAGTACGCCTTCCAGTCGGCCGGGTTGACCCCGGCGGCGCGGACCTCCAGCAGCACGTCGTACGGCCCCATGACACCCGGCTCGGCATCGACCACCGTGAGCATCTCGGGGCCGCCGTATCCCGTCGCCACCACTGCGCGTGTCATACCTCGATCATTCTCCGCGGGGTCGCACCGGTCCAGGGGAACCGGCTCCGACCCCCGCAACGGGTGAGGTCGGCGCTCGGGACGTGGGACGGGCGTCCGAGGGGCGAGGCCGTGCGCGACGGGCGGCCTCGGAGCGGGGCACCGCGCCGGTACCCTTGCGCGGTGACCCTCCACCTCTTCGACACCTCGGCGCGCGAGCTGCGCGAGCTCGCCCCGTTGCACCCCGGCGAGGTCGGGGTGTACGTCTGCGGGGCCACCGTGCAGGGTCCGCCACACATCGGGCACCTGCGCACCGACGTCGCCTTCGACGTGCTGGTGCGCTGGCTGCGGCGCAGCGGCCTGCGGGTGACGCTGGTGCGCAACGTCACCGACATCGACGACAAGATCCTCGCCAAGGCCGAGGAGGCCGGGGTGCCGTGGTGGGCGTGGGCGCTGCGGTACGAGCGCGAGTTCGCCGAGGCCAGGACGGCGCTCGGGGTGCTCCCGGCCGACTACGAGCCACGCGCCACCGGCCACGTGACCGAGATGGTCGACCTCATGGCGACGCTCGTCGACAAGGGGCACGCCTACACCACGGGCGACGGGGACGTCTGGTTCGACGTCCGCTCCTGGCCCGGCTACGGGAGCCTGACCCACCAGCGGCTCGACGACCTGACTCCCTCGGAGGACGAGGGCCCGTCGGGCAAGCGTGACCCGCGCGACTTCGCGCTGTGGAAGTCGCCCAAGCCGGGCGAGCCGCTCACCGCCGCCTGGCCGACGCCGTTCGGCGCCGGACGCCCGGGGTGGCACCTGGAGTGCTCGGCGATGGCGCGCCGGTACCTCGGCGACGCGTTCGACATCCACGGCGGCGGCATCGACCTGCGCTTCCCGCACCACGAGAACGAGCAGGCGCAGTCCCACGCCGCCGGGCTCGGCTTCGCCCGGACCTGGCTGCACACCGCCTGGGTCAGCCAGGCCGGCGAGAAGATGAGCAAGTCGTTGGGCAACACGGCGCTGGTCACCACGCTCCTCGGGCAGACCTCGGCCGCCGTGCTGCGGTACGCGCTCGCGTCGGTGCACTACCGCTCGGTGCTGGAGTGGGGCCCGGAGACGGTCGCGGAGGCCGAGGCGACCTGGGGCCGGCTGGCCGGGTTCGTGCGCCGGGCCGGCGAGCTGGTGCCGGGCGTCGACCCGGCCTCGGCCGAGCTGCCCGCGGCGTTCGTCGCGGCGATGGACGACGACCTCAACGTCTCGGCCGCGCTCGCGGTGGTCCACGAGCACGTCCACCGGGGCAACACCGCGATCGCCGACGGCGACCTGGTGGACCTCGCCGCCGCCGTGGCCGTGGTGCGGGCGATGCTCGACGTGCTCGGCCTCGACCCGGTCGCGTGGCAGGGTACGGACGCCGGGGCCGCCGGCCGGGCGCTCGACGCGCTGGTCCGGGCCGAGCTCGAGGCCCGTGCCGCCGCTCGGGCGGCCCGGGACTGGGCCACCGCCGACGCGGTCCGGGACAAGCTCGCGGCCGCCGGCGTCGTGGTCGAGGACTCGCCCACCGGGGCGCGCTGGTCGTTGAAGGAGCAGAGCTGATGGCAGGCAACTCCCAGCGCCGGGGCGCGACCCGCAAGCCCGGCAGCAAGAAGCAGCCCACCGTCGGGTCGGGCGGCCAGGGCCGCAAGGCGCTGCAGGGCAAGGGGCCCACGCCCAAGGCCGAGGACCGGCCGTACCACGCCGCGCACCGGCGCAAGGCCGCCGCGGACCAGGGCGGGCGCAAGGACGGCGGCGAGCGGCGTCGGCCGCAGCGCGACCTGGGCTCGCGGACCAAGCGCAGCGGGGCCGAGCTGGTCGCCGGGCGCAACCCGGTGGTCGAGGCGCTGCGGGCCGGCGTGCCGTGCACCGGGGTCTGGCTGGCCCACCAGATCGACGTCGACGACCGGGTCCGCGAGATCCGGAAGCTCACCACCGAGCGGCACCTCCCGCTGGCCGAGGTGACCCGCGCCGAGCTCGACAAGATCACCGACGGGCTGGCCCACCAGGGCGTGGCGATGCAGGTCCCGCCGTACGAGTACGCGGACATCGGCGCCGTGCTCGCGGCGGCGCGCCGGGCGGGAGCCCCGCCGTTCGTGGTCGCCCTCGACGGCATCACCGACCCGCGCAACCTGGGTGCCGTGCTGCGCTCGGCCGGCGCGTTCGGCGCGCACGGCGTGGTGGTGCCCGAGCGTCGCGCCGCGGGCGTGACCGCCGCCGCGTGGAAGGTCTCCGCGGGTGCGGCGGCGCGGGTGCCGGTCGCCAGGGTCACCAACCTGGTCCGGGCGCTCGGCGAGCTGCGCGACGCGGGCTGCTCGATCGTGGGGCTGGACGCGGGCGGCACGATGCCGGTGGCGGACCTGCACCTGGCGACCGACCCGGTGGTGCTGGTGATCGGTTCGGAGGGCAAGGGCCTGGGCCGCCTCGTGCGGCAGAACTGCGACGTCATCGCCTCGATCCCGATCGGCCCCACCGTGGAGTCGCTCAACGCCGGCGTGGCGGCCGGGATCGCGCTGTACGAGGTCGCGCGGCTCCGGGGGGGAGCGGGCTGACGTGCGGGTCAGAGGTCAGGTCGCCACGACCCCCGTGCTCGCCTGGCGGCTCCAGCTCGCCACCCTCCGCCTGACCTGGCTGTGGATCGCGGTGGTGGCGGTCGGCGCGCTCATCCTGTTCGGTGACACCGGGAGCGACCTGGTGGTGCGCGTGGTGCGCGCGGTGGGCTACGGCGTCGCGGCCGCGGCGGTCGTCGTGCTGCTGTCCGGCGCCCTGACCTGGTACTCGTGGCGCTCACGGTTCGGCGCGACGCAGCACGTCGAGGTCACGGATCGTCGCGTCATGGTGCAGACCGGGGACACCACCGTCACGGTGCCATGGGCGAAGGTCGTCGAGACCCGTCGGACCCGCACGGCCTGGGTCCTGCGCACCGAGGCGAGCCCGCTGCCGGTCCCGCGCGCCGCGTTCTCGCCCCAGGACGCCGCCGCGGTGGACCAGCTGCTCGTCGACCGGGCGGCGCAGACCAAGGCGCGTGCTCTCGATGCCGAGCGGGACGCCAAGGCGGCCGGTCAGGAGCGCAGGCCGGCGAGGAAGGCCCGCCGCGAGGACTGACCCCTCGCCGGTGGCTCTCAGCCGGCCTCGTCCTCGGCGACCTGCGGGAGGGATGCGGTGTCGACGCCGAGGACGGCCTTCTCGTCCGGCCGGTCGCGCAGCACACGCTCGACGTAGGTCTGGGCCGCCTCGGACATCGGTACGTCGCGATCCTGCTCGGCGGAGACGAACCAGCGGTGGTCGAGCATCTCGTGGAACACCTGCGCAGGCTCGAGCTTGCCGCGCAGGTCCCCGGGCACGGCGCGGACGGCCGGCTCGAACACCTCGGTGAGCCAGTCGCGTGCCACCCGGTCCTCGGGCTCGTTCTGGCGCTCGGTCGAGGCGCGGTACTGGTCCAGGTCGTTGAGCAGCCGCCGGGCCTGGCTCTCCTCGACGTCGAGCCCGGTGAGCCGTGCCAGACGTCGGGCGTGGTGCCCGGCGTCGACGACCTTCGGCTGGATCGACACCGTGGTGCCGTCGACGTCGGTGACGATGTCCAGCTCCGCGACGTCGAAACCGAGCTCGTTGAGGCGTTCGATCCGGGCAGCGACCCGCCAGCGGTCCGCAGCGCCGAACGACTCGGCGCCGGTCAGCGCGTCCCACAGCCGCTCGTACCGCTCGGCCAGACGGTTGCCGATCGCGACCGGGTCGACCTCGGCCTCGAGCAGGCCGCCGGCCTCGAGGTCCATCAGCTCGCCGATGATGTTGACCCTGGCCACCTCGAGGTCGTAGCCGCGCTGGCCGGGCGTGAGCCGGTCGTGCAGGTCGCCGGTCTCGGCGTCGACGAGGTACGCGGCGAAGTTCTCCGCGTCGCGGCGGAACAGCGTGTTGGACAGGGACACGTCGCCCCAGTAGAAGCCGGTCAGGTGCAGCCGGACGAGCAGCACCGTGAGGGCGTCGACCAGCCGGGCGCTGGTGCCCGGCTGGAGCTGTTGGCTGAACAGCGCCCGGTACGGCAGCGAGAACTGCAGGTGCTTGGTGATCAGGGCGGCCTCGAGGCGTTCGCCGGTCGAGTCGCGCCTGCCGGTGATCACCCCGAGCGGCTCGACGCTCGGCACGCCCAGGCGGCGCAGCGCACGCAGCAGCTCGTACTCGCGGTAGGCGACCGTCTCGCCGATCTCCTTGACCGCGATGATCCGCCCGGACAGCCGCACGAACCGGACCACGTGCCGCGAGATGCCGCGCGGCAGGGCCGCCAGCACCTCGGCGGGCCAGTCCTCCAGCGGAACGTCCCATGGCAGGTCGAGCAGTGCGGGGTCTGCGGCCGCGGCGGTGATCTGCAGCCGGTCCGACATGGCGCTCCTTCATGCCGGAGGGCGGGGCGGCGACCGCCGACCCCGCCCTCCGGGACGCGTCTCAGACCTCGATGCGGGTGCCGGACGAGGGCCGGAACAGGTGGCGCTCACCCTCGCGGACGGCGACCGAGATGATGTCGCCCTTGTTCGGGGTCTTGCGCGGGTCGACGCGGACGATGACCTGGTCGTCACCGGCGCCGGAGTGGATCCCGCCCTCCGCGCCCGGCTCGGCGATGGTGCCGTAGGCGAGCGCGTCGGAGCCCAGCTGCTCGATGATGTCGACCTTGACGTGGAACGCGCCGGTCGAGCCCTCGGGCACGAGGTCGAGGGACTCGGGGCGGAACCCGACCGTGATGCGGCCGCCGTCCTCGGGGCTCAGGGCGTCGAGCGCCGCGCGGGGCAGCGGGATCACGGCGGCACCCAGCTTGGCGGCGCCGTCGGCGACCTTGAACTCGCCGATGTTCATCGCCGGAGAGCCGATGAAGCCGGCGACGAACACGTTCTTCGGGGTGTCGTACAGGTCGCTCGGGGAGCCGACCTGCTGGAGGATCCCGTCCTTGAGCACGCAGATCCGGTCGCCCATCGTCATGGCCTCGGTCTGGTCGTGGGTGACGTAGACCGTGGTGACGCCGAGCCGGCGCTGGAGCGAGGCGATCTGGGTGCGGGTCTGGACGCGCAGCTTCGCGTCGAGGTTCGACAGCGGCTCGTCCATGAGGAACACCTGCGGCTGGCGGACGATCGCGCGGCCCATGGCGACGCGCTGACGCTGGCCACCGGAGAGCGCCTTGGGCTTGCGGTCCAGGTACTCGCTCAGGTCGAGGATCTTGGCGGCCTCTTCGACGCGCTGGCGGATCTCGGCCTTCGGGGTGCCGGCGATCTTCAGGGCGAAGCCCATGTTGTCCGCGACCGACATGTGCGGGTACAGGGCGTAGTTCTGGAAGACCATGGCGATGTCACGGTCCTTGGGCTGGACGTCGGTGACGTCGCGGTCGCCGATCAGGATGCGGCCGGCGTTGACGTCCTCCAGGCCGGCGAGCATGCGGAGCGAGGTGGACTTCCCGCAGCCGGACGGGCCGACCAGGACGAGGAACTCGCCGTCGGCGATCTCCAGGTCGAGCGCGTCCACTGCGGGACGCTCTGTGCCCGGGTAGATCCGGGTCGCCTTGTCGTACGTGACAGTTGCCATCGTTGAAACCCTCCACCGGCAGGTACGTGCCGGACGATCCGAGTAGAGGACGAGAGGCCTAGGCCGGCCCCCGCGCCGGCGCCGCAGGCGACGCCACGGTCATCCTGCCACAGAGTCCCCGCCCCGGGCAGGGGACGGTCCACCGGACCCGGGTCGGGCGAGCAGGTCCGCGAGCCGGTGCAGCGCTGCAGCCATCGCCTCCGGGTCCGCCACCCGGTAGGGCGCCACGGACTCGCCGTCGCCCACCCGGACGCCCACGTCCCCGGGCTCGAGCACGGCCATCGCCCGCTCGTCGGTGACGTCGTCCCCCGCGAACAGCACCCGGGCGGCGTGGGTCCGCGAACGCAGCTCGCGCAGGGCGTCGCCCTTGGTCACGTGCAGCACGGAGAGCTCGACGATGTCGCGCCCCTGCATGACGTCCACGCCCTGCCGTGCGCCCAGCTCGAGCGCGGCCTGCGTGAGGCGCGACGTGGTGCCCGGGTCGACGCCTCGGGTGTGGAGCACCGCCGTGGTGGGCTTGACCTCGACCCGGGCGGCCGTGGCCTCCGCGAGGTCGCGCAGCCGGCCGGACAGGTCCGTCAGGAGCTCGGCCTGCGCCTCGTCCAGGACCGGCCCGCCGCGTCGCAGCCCGCCGTCCCAGGAGCCGACCTCCGCGCCGTGCGAGCCGACCAGCAGCGTGCCGTCCGGCACCTGCGCCACGGACGCCAGGTCGGCCAGCCCTCGGCCCGAGACCAGGGCGAGGTGCACGTGCTCGGTCCCCCCGAGCCGGCGCATCGCCGCCACGCCGTCCGGGATGGCGCGGGACTGCGACGGCACGTCGACCAGCGGGGCCAGGACGCCGTCGAAGTCCAGCGCGACCAGCACGGGTGCACCGCCGCGGGCCGTCGCGGCCAGGTCGGCCAACGCGGTGTCGAGGCCCTCCGGGCCGCTCACGCGGTGGCCTCGTGGCTGCCCCGGCGGGAGGGGGCGTCGGCAGGCACGGGGACCTCGGGCCTCTCGACGTCGGCGAGCGCGGCCAGGAACCCGCGCGACCAGCGTGCGACGTCGTCGGTCAGCACCCGGCGGCGCAGCCGGCGCATCCGGGACCGCACCTCCCGCTGGTCCATCGTCACGGCCCGCTCGATCGCCGCCTTCATCCCGTCGATGTCGTGCGGGTTGACCAGCAGGGCGCCGTTCAGCTCGTCGGCGGCACCGGTGAACTCCGAGAGCACGAGGACGCCGGCGTCGTCGACGTTCGCGGCGACGAACTCCTTGGCCACCAGGTTCATCCCGTCGCGCAGCGAGGTGACGAGCATGACGTCGGCGGCCCGGTACAGCGCGGCCATCTCCTCCGGCGGGTAGGAGTGGTGCAGGTAGTGGATGGGCTGGGTACCGATCCGGCCGTGCTCGCCGTTGATCCGCCCGACCTGGAGCTCCAGGTCCTCGCGGAGCTGCTGGTAGGCCTCGACGTTCTCCCGGCTCGGGCTGGCCACCTGGACGAAGGCGGCGCCCGGCACCTCGAGGCGGTGCTCGGCGAACAGCTCCCCGACCGCCTTGACCCGGTGCAGGATGCCCTTGGTGTAGTCCAGCCGGTCGACGCCCAGGAGCAGCACCTCGGGCGAGCCGAGGTCGGCTCGGATCTCCGCGGCCCTGGCGCGGACCCACGGCGAGCGGGCCAGCTCGTCGAACCGGCGCGAGTCGATCGAGATCGGGAACGAGCCCACCCGGACCTTGCGCTCGGGTTCGGTGTCGGTGGTCACGGTCCCGGCCCGGACGGGCAGGTCGGTCCAGCGACGCACCACCCGCAGGAAGTTCGCCGCGTCCCCCGAGCGCTGGAAGCCCAGCAGGTCCGCGCCCAGCAGGCCCTCGACGACCTGACGCCGCCACGGCAGCTGGGCGAACAGCTCCAGGGGTGGGAACGGGATGTGGTGGAAGTAGCCGATCCGCAGGTCGCTGCGCAGCTCGCGGAGCATCGACGGGACCAGCTGGAGCTGGTAGTCGTGCACCCAGACGGTGCCGCCGGGGTCGGCCTCCGCCGCCGCGGCCTGCGCGTAGCGCCGGTTCACCCGGCGGTAGGCGTCCCACCAGTGCCGGTGGTAGACGGGCGGGCTGATCACGTCGTGGCTCAGCGGCCAGAGCGTGTCGTTGGCGAACCCCTCGTAGAAGTCGGCGACGTCCGCCGCGGACAGCGCGACCGGCACGAGGTGCATGCCGTCGGCGTCGAACGGCTCGGGTGCGTCGCCGGGTGAGCCGGGCCAGCCCACCCAGGCGCCGTCGGCGTCACGCATCACCGGCTCCATCGCGGTGACCAGCCCGCCGGGGGAGCGCTGCCAGGTCACGGACCCGTCGGGCCCGGTGGTCTGATCGACGGGCAGACGGTTGGCCACCACCACGAGTGGGTGCGTCACGAGCGATCCCCTCCAAGGTCCGCACCGAGGCTAGCCGCCGGGCCGGGTCACCGCAGTCGGTCGAGTCGCCGCGCACGCGGCGAGGGGGCGGCGCAGGTCGCCGGACGGCCGCTAGCGTGCCGACATGGAGCGGATCGGACTCGCGCCGGGCACCGAGATCGGGGGATACCGGGTCGTCGGGCCGGTGGGTCGCGGCGGGATGGGGGCGGTCTACCGGGTCAGGGACGGCGACGGGGCCGAGGTCGCGCTCAAGCTGTTGCACCCGCACCTGGTCGACGGCCCGGCACGCCAGCGGCTCGGCCGCGAGGTGGCCGCGCTGCAGCGCGTCCGCCACCCCGCTGTCGCGCGGGTGCTCGACGCCGAGCTCGACTCGGCCGACGCCTTCGTGGTCACCGAGCTCGTCGAGGGCGAGGACCTGGCGGGGCACGTGGCCCACCACGGCCCGTTGGCCGGCGCGGAGCTCGCTGACCTGGCCGAGCGGCTGCGCGAGGCGCTCGGCGCCGTGCACGCGGCCGGAGTGCTGCACCGGGACCTCACCCCCGGCAACGTCGTGGTGGGCGACGACGGCCCGGTGCTGATCGACTTCGGGATCGCGCAGGCTGCCGAGGACGCCCGCGTGACCGCCGCGGGGAACGTCGCGGGCACGCCCGGCTACCTGAGCCCCGAGCTGCTCTCGGGCGGCGAGCCCGACGAGACGGCGGACTGGTGGGGCTGGGCGGCGACGGTGGCCTTCGCGGCGACCGGCCGCCCGCCGTTCGGAGTCCGCCCGCTGGCCGCGGTCCTCGCCCGGGTGCGCACCGCGGACGCGGACCTGGACGGGCTGGACGCCGCCACCGCCGCCGCGCTGACCGGTGCGCTCCAGGCGGAGCCCGAGCGACGCAGCACCCCCGAGCAGACGGTCGCCGCACTGCGGGCCGCTGCGACCGGCGGGACCGAGGTCGTCGGCGGGCCGGCGATGGCGGCGACCCTTGTCGCGCCGGTCGGCTCGCCGACCGAGGTCGTGCCCGCCGGCTCACCGCCACCGCCGCCCCCGCCCCCGGAGGGCGACGGGCGGGAGACGGTCGTGCTCGCCGCGGGCGACGCGGCGACCGGGGGCGACGGCGCGCCCGACGCGGACGGGCCGGACCTGGACGGGGACGGCGCTCCCGGCCCGGACGGGGACGACGCGGGTTGGGACGAGGTGCCGACCGGGGACGACGAGTCGGGCTGGGACGGGACGGGCGAGCCGGGTCCCGCGCCCCCGCCGCCGCCCCGGCGGGCCGGCTCGGTGCTCGCGATCGGGGTGCTGCTGGCCACCGCCGGGTCCGGCTGGCCCGGCATCGCGCTGGCGGTCGCGGTCGGTCTGGCCGTGCTGGCCCGCAGTGTGGGCCTGGACGTCCAGGCTCTGCAGGCGCGTCGCGAGCGCCGCGGGGAGAGGCGCGGCGAGACGGCGCGTGCGGTCGCCGGCTGGCCCTGGTACCTGCTCCGAGCGGTCCTCGGTGTGGTGCCTGCCGCGCTGGTCGCCGCGAGCGCGGTCGTCGTGGTGGGCGGCGTCGGCTGGTGGGGCATCGGGACGGGTCGATGGCCGATCGCGCCGCTGGCGCCGGGGGAGGTCTCCGGTGGCCTGCCCGGCACCCAGGCGTGGGTCGAGCGTGCCCTGCTGGTGCTCGCGGTGGTGATCGGGCTCCTGCTGGTCTGGTTCGGACCGATGAGCCGCACCACCCGGCTGGGCGCCCGGTTCGCGCTCGCCGCGTTGGCCCCGCCGCGCGGTGCGGCGGTCGCGCTGGTGCTGCTCGCACTCGCCGCCGCCGGCGTGCTCGCGACGATGGTCGTGCTCGGCCAGGAGGTGGTCTGGTGGCCGCTCCCTGGCCCGCCGGACCTGGGCTGAGCGCCGACCCTGCCCGACGTTTCGCCCGCTCAGGCCCTGCCCGCAGGCGAGGTCACGGCGTATCCTCGGCGCGTGACCCGCACCCGCACCGTGCCGGCGCCGCTCGTCGCGGCGTCCGCGGTGCTCGCCGTGCTCGCGGCCGGCGCGGTCGCGCTCTCCCGGTTCGGCACGGTGCTGGTCCACCAGTGCGTGGCGGCCGAGGGTACGGCCGGGACGCTCGGCCTACGTCTGGCGCTGCTGCGCCAGGACGCGGCGTGCCCGTCCGGCAGCCTCGCCGTCGGCGGTGACAGCCGCCAGGTGATCGGCGTGCTGGTGCTCGTGGCGCTGCCCGTGCTGGTCGCGCACCTGGTTGCCGCCGCTGCGGCGCTGGGGCTGCTGGCCCGGGTGCGCAGCGGCGTGCGCACCGTCGTGCGTGCCCTCGCCGGGCTGGTGCGGCGTCCTGAGCCGGCGCGCCCGGTGCTGCCCAGGCTCGCCAGGCCGGTCCTGGCGCGCCTCGTGGCCGTCCCGGCCGACGGGCCCACGCTCGGCAGCCCGCTGCGGCGCGGTCCTCCGCTCCGGTTCGCCTGAGGCGCGCCGGACCCGGCGCGCCCACCTTCGCGCCACCCTGGAGAACCGCATGTCCGACCCTGCTGTGCCCGACGCCGCCCCGGTGGCTGCGTCGCCCCCGAGCCGCTGGGCCGTGGCCCAGCCTTGGGTGTCCACCGTGTCCCGGCTCGTGCTGGGCGTCGTCCTGGTGTGGGCCGGCGCCGCGAAGGCCGGCGACCTGGCCGCGAGCGTGCGTGCCGTGCGCGCGTTCGAGCTGCTCCCCGAGTGGCTCGCCAAGCCGGTGGGCTACGGCCTGCCTGCCGTCGAGATCGTCGTCGGGGTGTTGCTGATCGTCGGCCTGCTCACCCGGTATGCCGCGGCCGTCGGTGGCCTGCTGATGCTCGCCTTCGTCGTCGGCATCGCCGCGGCGTGGGCGCGCGGGCTGTCCATCGACTGCGGTTGCTTCGGCGGCGGCGGCCCGACCGAGCCCGACCTCACCCAGTACCCGCTGGAGATCACCCGCGACCTCGCCCTCGCCGCTCTGGCGGCGGTGCTGGTCCGCTGGCCCCGATCACGCTTCTCGCTCGACCAGACCCTCGGCCTCAACCAGGCCCCCTGACCGGAAGGACCCACTCCCATGCCCTCGAACCAGCCCAGCAAGGCCGATCGCCGCGAACAGGCGAAGGCCGCGGCCGACGCGCTCCGAGCGAAGCAGGCCCGGGCCGCGGCCCGACAGCGCACCATCGCCATCGTCTCGCTCGTGGTCGGCCTCGTCGTGGTGGTCGCCCTCGTGATGGTGATCCTCAACAACGGCAAGTCCTCGTCCAACACGGCCACGGCCGACCAGATCACCCCGACCGCGGCGAGCGCGCACGGCGGCTTCGTCTTCGACAAGACCGGCCGGCTCGACCCACCGTCGGACCAGGGCAGCGGCACGTCCGCGTGGCCGCAGAGCCTGGCCAAGTCCGGCGGCCCGGTCGTGGTGAGCGTCTACTACGACTTCATGTGCCCGTGGTGCGGTGAGTTCGAGCGGACCCAGGGTCCGACGCTCGACGCCCTGCTCGCCTCCGGCGCGATCGTCCTGGACTCCCACCCGTTGGCCATCCTCGACAGGTACTCCGCCGGCTCGAACTTCTCGACCAGGAGCTCCGCGGCGGCGATCGCGGTGGCCGAGGGCGACCCGTCGCACTACTTCTCCTTCGTCGAGGCGATGATGGCCACCGACACCCAGCCGAAGGAGAACACCGCCGGCCTGACGAACGCCGAGATCGCCGACGTCGCCAAGGGCGTGGGTGTGACCCAGGACGTGCTCGACCAGATCACGTCGGGCGCGTTCACCGACTACGCGGCCAAGGCCACCGACCTCGCCTCGCAGGACCTCGGCCAGCTCAGCACGCCGACGATCCTGCTGAACGGCAAGAACCTGACCCAGGACCTCGGGGTCGACTGGACCCAGCAGGGTGCCCTCGCGGCGGCGATCGCGGCCGCCGCCCAGGGCTGAGCCCGAGGTGAGGGTGGCCCGGGACCGCTAGGGTCCCGGGCCACCCTCACGCGTGCCTGCGGCAGGTCCGCGATGGCACACTGACCAGCGCGCCCGGCCCGGCCGGCACGCGCCGCCTTAGCTCAGTGGTAGAGCACCCGCCTTGTAAGCGGACGGTCGTCGGTTCGAGTCCGACAGGCGGCTCCCTGCGAGCCACTACCGCGGTGCTCGCGGCCCCGCACCCGCTGTAGCCCGGTCGTGTGTACTCCGAACGGGTGAACCCGTGCGCCGAGGCGGCCGCTATGTCCGGATTCGCCCGGGTATCGGCCGACCTTCCACTTTCGCGGCGTCCGCGAGCTGCGTCATCGGTCCTCAAGATCAGACTCTCACCGGACGACACACATCACGGACCGGCCCCCAACCGGTCCGCCCCCTCAGTGGCGTCGGCCCCCCAAGCCTCGCCTGACCCGACACAGAAGGACATTCCCATGGCCAAGAACCGCCGCAAGTCTGCTGCCATCGCGCTCGCCGTCATCGGTATCGCCGGTCTCTCCCTGGCCAGCGCGTCGCAGCTCGACCTCACCGGTGGCACGCTCCAGGCGGGCACCACGGACCTCACCGACTGCCAGCCGTCCGGCACCCCCGTGGTCGCCGAGATGTCGGCCGGCACGTTCGTCGCCGGTACCGGCTACGAGGCCGGCGACGTGTCGCTGACCGGCATCGCCGCTGCCTGCACCGGCAAGCAGATCGAGGCCGTCCTGCTCGACGCCGGTGGCAACGCCCTGACCACGTCGGCCTCGGCCGCCATCGGCGGCGCCTCCGCCACCGTGTCGGTGCCGGCCGGCATCTCCGCCGGGAGCGTCGAGGGCATCGCGGTCGTCATCTCGGACAACTGATCTCCCCTTCGGGCACGTGATGCACGCCACTGAGGTCTCCGTGGCCGGCGCAGCTCTGCTGCGCCGGCTGCGGAGCCATGCCGGTGACGTGCTGTTCCTGGTGGCCGCGCTGGTCGTCGGGTACTTCCTGTGGCCCACCTCGCTCGGTGGCTGCACGACCCTGACGATCGTGTCCGGTCACTCGATGGAGCCGACCTACTACACCGGCGACCTGGTGGTCTCCCGGTGCGGCGACTACCAGGTGGGCGACATCGTCGTCTACAACCCGCCGAACGTCGGCACCGCACGCGTGATCCACCGGATCATCGGCGGCGACGGCGCGACCGGTTGGGTCATGGAGGGCGACAACAACGACTTCATCGACCCGTGGGAGCCGACGGACGACCGGGTGCTCGGCAAGGCCGTGCTCCACCTGCCGAAGGTCGGGCTGGTGGGCAGCGTCCTGGTCAGCCCGATCACGTGGGTCTCGCTGCTCCTGCTCGCAGCGGCGCTGGTGATCTGGCCCGCCAAGCCCGAGCAGCCGGACGACGAGGAGCCCGCCGACTCCGCCGACGCCCCGGCGGACGACTCGGCCCCGCCCGTCGACGCGCCCGAAGCCGCGGTCGCGATGTCGGCCGCGGCCGCGACCTCCGCGGATCCGCCGGCATGAGGGCGGCTCGAGCGGCAGGCGTCGGGGCCCTGGCGGCGGCGCTCGCCCTGGGCGCCGGGCTCGCGCACGCCTCGACGCTCACCGTCGGTGCGTCGACGCTCGACCTCCGCTCGGCGGGCCCGTGCTCGACGTCGACCGTCGCCCTGTCCCCACAGCCCGGTGACTTCATCTCGTGGCTGTTCGGTTACACCCAGGTCCGGCTCACGGTGCCGGCCGCCTGCGCCGGAACCTCGCTCAGCGTGACGATCCACGCCACCTCGGGCGGCGCCGCGCTGGCCACCGCGAGCGCCACCGACGTCCCGGCCGGGACCCTGACGCTCACGACCTCGGCGACCTACGGCGGAGTGCTCACCGGACGCCCGGCATACTCCGGGGCCGTGACCTTCGACGGCTGGTCCGTCCCGGCGTCCTTCTGACCGACCGCTACCCCCCCGCGACGAGATCCCTGGAGCCCCGATGAGCCGCCTGCGACCGTCCCGGCGCTTCGCCGCCCTGGCGCTCGGGGTGCTCGCGCTCGCCGGCCTCTCGGCGGCCTCGGCCTCGCAGCTGGCGGTGGACGGCGGGACCTTGCAGGCGGGGGTCGGTACGCTCGCCGACTGCCAGCCGGCCGGCCAGCAGATCGTCGTCTCCCTGACGAGCGCCTTCTCCGCGGGTCAGTACCGCTCCACGGCGGTGCGGTTCTCCGACGTCGCCGCGGCATGCAGCGGGCTGACCTATCGCACACAGCTGCTCGACGGCTCGGGTGCGCCGATCGACCTCAACGGCGCGGCCGCCGGAACCGACCTGAGCGGAGTGGTCGCCCTCACGGGCGGTGCCTTCTCCGTGGCGATCCCGTCCACGCCCTCGGCCGGCATCGGCGAGGCCGTGCTGGTCATCCACAGCTGAGGCCCGGCATGCGACGTCTGATGGCGCTGGCGGTGGCCTTCGTCGCGGTCGCCGGGCTCAGCCTCGCCTCCGCGTCGGGACTCGGCGTCGCGGGGGCAGGGGTCGACGGCTCGACGGCGGTGACCCCCTGCCAGGGCACGGCGGTGGCGACACCGGTCGGCGCCGTGGACGTCCAGCCCGGCCAGCCGGGGTACGCGGGGGTCTCGGTCGCGCTGCCGTCCGGGTGCGCCGGTTCCCATCCGGTGCAGGTGACCCTGCTCCAGGGGGCCAGTGCGCTGGTCAGCGCCTCCGGCGCCGTGGCGGGGACGGCCACCCTGCCCACCTCCGCGTACTACGCCCAGACTGTGACGGACGCGGTCGCGACGCTCGACGGCTGGGACCTGCCGGTCACGTGGTCCTTCACCCCTCCGGCGACGTGCCAGGTCACGTCGGGCAGCGGGTCCTGCGCGGCCACCGTGACCCTGTGGACCGGGACGCGCAACGGGGGATCCAGCTCGGCTCTGTACTTCGACGTCTGGGTCACCACGACGTCGACCACCTGGGTGACGTGGACGGTGACGTTCGACCTCACCCACGCGTACTACGGCACCACCGTGACAGCGCTCGGCAACTCCGACCTCGACGACTACTGGGACGGCAGGACGCACTTCACGAGCTCGGGCCCGGTCAACGACGTGCACCGGGTCGGTGCCTGCTCGACGTCGCTCGTGGTCACCGGCGACGGCAACGGCACGGTCAGCGGCTCGAACAACAGCAACATCAAGAACTTCAGCCTGGTGCGCGCCGACCACGCCCGGTACTTCTCGCTGGTGGTCAACCGCACCGAGACCGGCTACTACGACGTCTACTCCCCGGCGTGCTGACGGGCCTCGACCGGCGTCCCCCGGGCGTTCGGCGTTCCACCGCGTCGTGCGTCAGCTCGACCTGACCTGCGTCGGCTCGGGTCGCTTCGGGTGCCGGCCCGCGCCCGACGAGCTGCCGCGCAGCCGCCGGGTCGCCCACGGGTAGGCGTGGTCGCGCAGCCAGGAGGCGTCGGCGCGGAGCCGGGCGTACCTGGGCAGCGGTGGCAGGGGTGCGAGCGGGTCGTCCCACCGCTCGTCGTCCGGCTCGAGCCCGAGGGCGACGAGTGCGGCCTGCGCGACCCTGCGGTGTCCCTCGGTGGTCAGGTGGATGCGGTCCGGCGCCCACATCCGCCAGTCGTGCAGGGAGCGCATGCCCCACACGTCGAGCACGGACGCCCCGTGCCGCTGGGCGATCGACCAGACGTGCGCGTTCATGACCCCGGTGCGCGAGCGGGTGCGGCGCACCAGCGGGCTGTCGCGCGTGTCCATGCCGGTGCTCAGCAGCACGTCGGCGCCCGATGCGCGAGCGCGCGCGACAGCACCCTCGAGCAGGGCACCGAGTGCATCCGGATCGCCGTTGGGCCTCAACAAGTCGTTCCCGCCGCCGATGATGCTGACCAGGTCGGGGTTCATGCCCAGGGCTACCGGTAGCTGCTCGCGGACGATCGGTTCGAGCAGCCGCCCGCGGATCGCAAGGTTCGCGTACTCGAAGGGCTCCTCATGGGCCGCGCGGCGGTCGGCGAGGTGGCCGGCGAGGAGGTCCGCCCAGCCGCGTACGGGGAGGGCAGGGTCGACGCCGGAGGTGCGGGACGGTGGCTCACCGCCGGGGACGTCCCACAAGCCCTCGCTGAACGAGTCGCCCGTGGCCACGTAGCGCCGCCACGGGGGTGCGGCATCCGGGTGGCGCGATCGGGTGAATCCCACCTCCCGAGTCACCTCCAATGCTCACGAATGGGGTCACATCGGGCGCCGGCCGGTCTGGACGGGTCGGTGCTCCTCGGTCATCCTGGGTACGTCAGCGACAAAGGGCAAACCCACCGTGAGGTGGGGACGCAAAGCCACGGGACCCCATGGGTCAGCCGGGCTACCGAACGACAGAGGTCAGACCATGACGGCACCTCGGAGCACCGCTCCACAGCACACCGCGGCTGAGCAGCTCGCCGGATCCCGGCGCGCCGCGGCTGCCACGTGCCGTCGTCCCCTTGGAAGGGGGAGGTCGCTTCCGATCTGACGAGGAAGCACCACAGCCCCGTGGACGCAGGACGCGTGAACGGGGCACCGAAGGGCAGGAGGCCCGACGGCCGAGCAGGACCCCCGCAGTGCGGGGCCCAGGGAGGGGAACGACGTGAGTGTCTCGAGTCGCAGGGCCACGGCAGTGGCTCTCGTGGTGGCAGCCCTGGCGGGCCTGCCCACCGCGAACGCGCTCGGATCCTCGCTCGCCGCACCCGCTCTGTTGGTCGGCGACTCCGGCTCGGGGGCCTGCGGGTCCACTCCCATCGACGTCGCGTACGACGTCGACTACGACGTCGACCTCGGAGGTTACGGGGTGAGCGCCGCCCGGCTGTCGGGGCTGGACGAGCGCTGCCAGGGATACCTGTTGACGGTCTCCCTCAACGGGCCCGGGGGGGCCACGTTGGCCGAGATGACCACCGAGGTCGTGGCGACGCAGATGCGCGTCGCCGTACCGGCGGCCACGCCGGTGTCCGCTGAGCAGCTCACGGGGGTGAGCGTCGTGCTCAGGCAGGGAGAGGCCTAGGTCTCTCCGGATCGATGACGTGGTGCCGCCCCGCTGGGGAGCGGGGCGGCACCGGTCACCGGGCAGGACCTCGGCGCCCGGCGCCGGGAAAGGCGAGTCGTCGCCCCGGGGCCCGGCCGGCCGTGGGGGCCGGCAGGCAGCCGCTCAGGCCAGGCACCACCGCACCGGCGGTGCCCCTTGCTCGGCGAGCAGGGCGTCGACCCGTGAGAACGGTCGCGAGCCGAAGAAGCCCCGGGACGCCGACAGGGGGCTCGGATGCGGGCTGGCCACCGTCGGGACCCCGCGCAGGATCGGCCGCAGCTCCTGGGCCTGGCTGCCCCAGAGCACCGCGACCAGCGGCCCACCGCGCTCCACGAGTGCCTCGACGGCGCGGGTGGTGACCTCCTGCCACCCGAGGTCGCGATGCGACGCCGGCGTGCCGGCGCGCACGGTGAGCACCCTGTTGAGCAGCAGCACGCCCTGCTCGGTCCAGGGCGTCAGATCGCCGTTCGGCGGCGGCGGGCAGCCGAGGTCGGTGCCGAGCTCGGCGTAGATGTTGGCGAGCGACCGCGGCACGGGGCGTACCTGCGGCGCCACCGAGAAGGCGAGGCCGACCGCATGGCCGGGCGTCGGGTACGGGTCCTGGCCGACCACCAGCACGCGGACGTCGGCCAGCGGGCGGGCGAACGCGCGCAGCACGGCGTCCGGGGCCGGGAGCCAACGTCGGCCGGCCGCGCTCTCGGCGCGCAGCGCGTCGCCGATCTGGCGCAGGGCCGGTTCCGCCGGGGCGAGCGCGGCCGCCCAGTCGGGGGCCATGATCCGGTCGAGCGGCTGGCGGGGCACATCGGCAGGGTAGTGGGGCGGCGGAATGACACGGGTGTGATTCGCGGACTACCATGGCCGGGTCCGCGGAAGGAGCCTGGTGGAGCGCATGGACCTCATGGACGCAGCAGCACGACGGCTCGACAGCCCGACGGTCGTCGACCTGTCCGACCGCGACCGCGAGGTGCTGGCCTTCGAGCGGCAGTGGTGGAAGTACGCCGGCGCCAAGGAGCAGGCGATCCGCGAGCTGTTCGACATGTCGGCGACCCGCTACTACCAGGTGCTCAACGCCTTGATCGACTCCCCGGCCGCGCTCGCGCACGACCCGATGCTGATCAAGCGGCTGAGGCGGATGCGCCAGAGCCGGCAGCGCGCCCGCACGGCGCGGCGCCTGGGTGTCGACGTCTGAGCGGTCTTCCGGGCCTCGTCGGACACTTTTCCTGGTCGACGGGCGGGCAGTCCCGCCGCGAGCGGATACCCTGTCGGCCGTGAGGTCGGCCGACTACCCGTATCCCCCAGACGAGTTCGACGCCGCCGCCGGCTCCGGAGGCCCGCGTGGGGTGCACCGCACCCCGCGGTCCGCTTGGAGCAGGTGGTGGCCGTTCCTCGTGGTGGTGGTCCTCTTCCCTGCGCTCGCGTTCGGGATGGTCACCTGGGTCTCGAACGGCGGCGGGCTGCCGTGGTCCGGTGCGGCCGCCGGCCCGAGCGCGTCCAGCACCTCGCCGAGCGGGACCACGACGGAGTCCTCGCCGAGCGAGTCGGCGTCCGAGTCGCCCACCCAGACGCCGTCGCCGACCGAGACGCCGACCCCGGAGCCCGATCTGGCCACCGCCGTCCAGGTGGAGAACGCGACCAAGACGTCCGGGCTCGCCGGCGGGGCCCGCGACACGCTCAAGGCGGCCGGGTTCACCGACGTGTCGATCGGGAACTGGACCGGGCCGTCCGTCGGCACCACCGTGGTCTTCTACCCGGCGGCCGCGGACCTGGGCACCGCGGCCAAGGTCGCCGAGCTGCTCGGCATCGACCGGGTGGTCGAGGACGCGACCCAGGCCGCCGACGGCGTCGTGGTGGTGCTGGAGGCCGACTTCACGCCGTGACCACGCCGGGCGTGCACCGGTCGGAGGGCGCGCTTGCACTCGCCGCCGTCGAGTGCCAATAATCTGCTTAGCACTCTCGACCTGAGAGTGACAGCATCACCTGGCCAGGTGAGATCGGGTATCGCCCGCGGGATGTGACCGGGAGCGAGCTCGACCGTCCGTCGCGGGCACCGCGGCCAGCACACCGCCAGACACGGAGGATCTTTCCGCATGGCCAAGATCATTGCGTTCGACGAGGACGCTCGCCGCGGCATGGAGCGGGGCATGAACGCCCTCGCCGACGCCGTCAAGGTGACCCTCGGCCCGAAGGGCCGCAACGTCGTCCTCGAGAAGAAGTGGGGCGCCCCCACCATCACCAACGACGGCGTCTCGATCGCCAAGGAGATCGAGCTCGAGGAGCCGCTGGAGAAGATCGGCGCCGAGCTCGTCAAGGAGGTCGCCAAGAAGACCGACGACGTCGCGGGTGACGGCACCACCACCGCCACCGTGCTCGCCCAGGCCCTGGTCAAGGAGGGCCTGCGCAACGTCGCCGCCGGCGCCAACCCGATCGCGCTCAAGCGCGGCATCGAGAAGGCCGTCGAGGCGGTCACCGCCCAGCTGCTCAAGGCCGCCAAGGAGGTCGAGACCAAGGCCGAGATCGCCGCGACCGCCGGCATCTCCGCCGGCGACCCGGCCATCGGCGAGCTCATCGCCGAGGCGATGGACAAGGTCGGCAAGGAGGGCGTGATCACCGTCGAGGAGTCCAGCGCCCTGGGCCTGGAGCTCGAGCTGACGGAGGGCATGCGCTTCGACAAGGGCTTCCTGTCCGCGTACTTCGTCACCGACCCCGAGCGTCAGGAGGCCGTCCTCGAGGACGCCTACGTGCTCCTGGTCGAGTCGAAGATCGCCAACGTCAAGGACCTGCTGCCGCTGCTGGAGAAGGTCATCCAGGCCGGCAAGCCGCTGTTCATCGTCGCCGAGGACATCGAGGGCGAGGCCCTGGCCACCCTCGTGGTCAACAAGATCCGCGGCACCTTCAAGTCCGTCGCGGTCAAGGCGCCGGGCTTCGGCGACCGCCGCAAGGCGATGCTGCAGGACATGGCGATCCTCACCGGCGGCCAGGTCATCTCCGAGACCGTCGGTCTCAAGCTCGAGAACGCAACGCTGGACCTGCTGGGCCAGGCCCGCAAGATCGTCGTCACCAAGGACGAGACCACGATCGTCGAGGGTCTCGGCGACGCCGACCAGATCGCCGGCCGGGTCGCGCAGATCCGCACCGAGATCGAGAACTCCGACTCGGACTACGACCGCGAGAAGCTCCAGGAGCGCCTCGCCAAGCTGGCCGGCGGCGTCGCCGTCATCAAGGCCGGCGCGGCCACCGAGGTCGAGCTCAAGGAGCGCAAGCACCGCATCGAGGACGCCGTGCGCAACGCCAAGGCGGCCGTGGAGGAGGGCATCGTCGCCGGTGGCGGCGTCGCGCTCATCCAGGCCGGCAAGCTCGCGTTCGACGACCTGGTGCTCGACGGCGACGAGGCGACCGGTGCCCGGATCGTCCACCTCGCCATCGACGCCCCGCTCAAGCAGATCGCGATCAACGCCGGTCTCGAGGGCGGCGTCGTGGCCGAGAAGGTCCGCAACCTCCCGTCCGGCCACGGCCTGAACGCCGCGACCGGCGAGTACGAGGACCTGCTCGCCGCGGGCGTCAACGACCCGGTCAAGGTCACGCGGTCCGCGCTGCAGAACGCCGCGTCGATCGCCGCGCTGTTCCTCACCACCGAGGCCGTCGTGGCGGACAAGCCGGAGAAGAACCCGCCGGCTCCCGCCGGCGACGGCGGCATGGGCGGCATGGACTTCTGAGTCGCCAGCTCCACGCCGAGACGGCGGGTGCCCTTCGGGGTACCCGCCGTCTCGCGTATCGGCATCTGGCGGTGTGCCGTCAGCGGGCGCTGCGCCCGGGCGCGGGACCGCCGGGGCCGTGCGCCGGGCCGCCGGCGCGTCGGGCGGTCGGGCCGTCGGGGTCGCGGGGCGGGTCGATCGGGTCGCGGTCCGGAGGACGACGGTCGCGGGCGGGCACCCGCAGCCCTGAGGCGCGCAGCCGCCGGACCAGGACCCGCCCGTCCACCAGCTCGGCGCCGAGCGTCAGCAGGTGCTCGTAGCGCTCGGCCGGGACGTCGTAGTGGTCGAGGTCGAACCCTCGCCGCGGGATGCCGGCGCGGGCGGCGAAGTCGTGCAGCTCGGCGAGCGAGGTGTCGCTGACCAGATGGCCCCACACCCGGCCGTGGCGGTGCCACATCGGGGGATCCACCAGGACGGCCACTCCCCGATGCTGCCACCCCGGCCGGGTGCGGGCCCGCGCGCGTTCAGCGCATGAACAGGCGGGTGGCCTGCTGCTCCGCCGCGTCGTACTGCTGGGCGGCGGCGCCGAGCGCCGCCGTGATCTGGTCCAGGCTCGCCTCGACCCGCTGCTGCGTGGCCGTCCAGTCCGCCAGCACGGTGCCGAACGCGCTCGCCGCGCCCCCGCGCCAGCCGGCCTGCAGATCCGTCAGGTGCCGCAGCAGCGCGTTGACCTCGCTCCGGATGGCGCTGACCGACGCCCCCGCTGCGCTCGACGCCCGTGCGACCAGGTCGCTGTCGACCTCGTACCTCATGTGTGCTCCCCTCGATCGGTGCGCCTGACGCTAGGCACGGGGAAGCGACGGCGGTCGAGGCGACCGCCGGGGCGGTGGAGCGGTCGGCCGCGGGCGGGCCTGTGGACGGTGGGGTCTCAGAGCCGAGCGCGCGGCGCGGTGGGCCGATCGGCGCCCGGCGCCGCATCCGGCTCCGCCGCGGCGTGATGCTCGTGCGCGCTCTTGTCCTGCAGGGCCGCGAGCTCCTTCTCCAGCCGGTGCAGCTCGGCCTGGACGTTCTGCCGCGCCGGCTCCTCCCATGCCGCGCCGAGCGGCGTGCGGAACAGCGACTCGCGCTGGTCGAGCTTGCGCAGGATCGCGATCCGCGCGCGGACGAACTCCTCGACCGGCAGGTGCGCGTACTCCGCGCGGACCTCGGCCAGGTAGGTCTTGTACCGCTGCGGGTCGCCGGCGAGCATCGCGAGGTCCGCGTCGCACAGCACCGCGCAGTCCACGTCGTCCGGCTCGGGGGAGTGCCGGCGCAGGGCGGTGACCAGCTCGGCCACCCGGTCGGGCCCCGGGGCCGGAAGGCCGAGATCGGTCAGCTCGGCACGGGCCAGGGCAGCCGACGCGAGCTCGTCCTCACCGCCGCGCTGGGCGTAGGAGGTCTCCTCGTCCGCGTCGAAGATCGCGCCGTGGTACCAGGCGGCGAGGCGTACCAGCTGCGGCTCGTGGGTCTCGCGTTCCAGCTCGTCGACGCGCGCCAGCACGTCGGTGAGGTGGCGGACGTTGTGGAAGTGCCGATCGGGCTGCATCCACCGGTCGATGAGCCGCTCGCCGACCGCCAGGACCTCGGCCTCGTCGGCGGTCGCACCGGCATCCAGGCAGGTTCGGGCCCACTCGCCGATCAGCCACTGCGGTGCGTCGGGGGAGTTCATCTCACGTCCAGTCCCGTCATAAGACAACGGTTGGCCATCGTAGACCCGCAGAAGAGCAGTTCCCGACCCAGGCGTGACCTTCACCCGTCCTCGTGACCGGAATCACCCTCCGTGGGGGGTGCGGCGGCCTCCAGCGTGACCCGGACCGTGGTCCCGCCGCCTGGTGTGACGTCCAGCGCGACCCGCCCTCCGTGGGCCTCGACGATGGCGGCGACGATGGCCATCCCCAGGCCGGCGCCGCCGGACTCCCGGCCCCGGGCGGCGTCCACCCGGTAGAAGCGCTCGAACACGCGGTCGGCGTGCTCGGGTGAGATCCCTGGGCCGTGGTCGCGCACCTCGAGCAGGCAGTGCTCGCCGACCCGACCGACGGCCAGCTCGGCCGGGGTGCCGGGTGCGGTGTGCTGCGCGACGTTGCCGATCAGGTTCGCGACCACCTGGCGCAGCCGTGCCTCGTCGCCGAGGACCACCGCGCCGGCGGTGGTGCCACCGGCGGACAGCGGGACCAGCCGCACCGGTCGGTCGGGGTCGAGCGCGTGCAGGTCGGCGACCGCGTCCGCGGCGAGCACCGCGAGGTCGACCTCGTCGTGCCGCATCGGCCGGTTCTCGTCCAGGCGTGCCAGGTGCAGGAGGTCCTCGACCAGGGCCCCCATCCGACGGGCGGACTCCTCGATCCGCCGCATGGTCGCGGCGTGCTCCTCCGGCGGAAGGGCGCCCATCCGGTAGAGCTCGCCGTAGCCACGGATGGTGGCCAGCGGGGTGCGCAGCTCGTGGCTGGCGTCCGCGACGAACCGGCGCATCCGCTCCTCCGACGCGGCGCGGATCGCGAACGCCTGCTCGATCTGGCCGAGCATGACGTTGAGCGCGCCGGACAGCCGCCCGACCTCGGTGGTCGGCGGCTCGGCCGGCACGCGTCGGGACAGATCCCCCTCGGCGATCGCGGCGGCGGTGTCCTCGATACGCCGCAGCGGGCGCAGCGACCGCCGCACGACCCACCAGCTGCCGCCCGCACCGACCAGGACGACGGCCAGCGCGATCGCGGCGAGCGTGAGCTGCATCTGGCGCAGTGTCGCCTCCGTCGGCCCCATCGGCAGCGCGATCGCCATGGAGCCGATGATCGGGCTCGTCGAGGTCAACCTGAGGTTGATGGCCAGCACCCGCCACTTGCTGTCGTCACCGACGCCGGAGACGGTGAACCCCTGACCCTGGCGTGCCGTGACCTCAGCCGTGGTCATGCCCGGTATCTGCGGGCTCGTCGTCACGCCCGGACCGGACCGGGTCGCCTCCACCGTCCCGTCGACGCCCTGGAAGATCACCTGGTAGTCGCTGGGCAGGCCGGTCTGCCGGTTCGTGTCGTCGCTGTCGAGGATGCCGCCCGTGCGTCGGATCTGGTCGAGGATCGACTGCGCGGAGGCGCGCAGCTGCCCGTCGAGCTGGTTGACCAGGGTCCGCTCGAGGAACGACAGCGCCACGACCCCGCTCAGCACCAGCCCGATCACCAGCAGGCCGGTGAACGCGACGGTCAGCTGGGTGCGCAGCGGCAGCCGCGACCAGCCGGCCGAGACCCGCGTCATCCGGGCTCTCAATGCAGCTGGGTGCGCAGCACGTAGCCGACGCCGCGCTTGGTGTGGATCAGCGGCTCGACCTCGCCCAGCTCCGGGTCGCGGTCGACCTTGCGGCGCAGGTAGGAGATGTACGACTCCACGATCGACCCGTCGCCGCCCCAGTCGTACTGCCACACGTGGTCCAGGATCTGGGTCTTGGACAGCACGCGGCCCGGGTTGAGCATCAGGTAGCGCAGCAGCGCGAACTCGGTGGGGGACAGCTCGACGACGTGCCCGGCCCGGCGCACCTCGTGGGAGTCCTCGTCGAGCTCCAGGTCGGCGTAGCGCAGCACCGAGCCGTCGTCGACGGCGCCCCGGCCGGTGCGCCGCAGCACGGCCCGGATCCGGGCCACGACCTCCTCGAGGCTGAACGGCTTGGTGACGTAGTCGTCGCCGCCCACCGTCAGGCCGGTGACCTTGTCGCCGGTGTCGTCGCGCGCGGTGAGGAACACGACCGGGACGTGCTGCCCGCGCTCACGCATCCGGCGGGTCACGGCGAACCCGTCCAGGTCCGGCAGCATCACGTCCAGGACCACGAGGTCCGGATCGGTCTCGGCCACCAGCGACAGCGCCGAGGCGCCGTCGGCGGCGGGGTGCACCTCGAAGCCCGCGAAGCGCAGCGAGGTGGTCAGCAGCTCCCGGATGGTGGGCTCGTCGTCGACGACGACCAGGCGGGCCTCGGACTCGGTGGCGCGTGGCATGAGCAGATTCTGCGCCCCGAACCTGGGAGTCGCCTGGGAGTGTGCTGCGCGCCCCGGGCCGTGACCGGCAGGGTCCGGGGCGCGCAGCGCGGGCTCAGGCGCCGAGCTGCGGCGGCGCGCTGTCCTGGATCTGGGCCGGAGCGCCGCCGGCCTTCAGCGCGGCCAGGCGGGCCTCGATCTCCAGGGTCTCGCCGACGTCCTCGAGCTCCTCGAACTGGGCGTCCAGCGAGCTCGCGGCGATCTCGGCCTGGCCGGCGACCTTGGCCTCCTCCCGGCGGACCTTCTCCTCGAAGCGGGCGACCTCCGTGGTCGGGTCGAGCACGTTGATCGAGCTGATCGCGCCCTGCACCTGCGCCTGGGCCTGGGCGGACTTGGCGCGCGCCACGAGCTCGTCGCGCTTGGAGCGCAGGTCGTCGAGCTTGGACTTCATCAGGACCAGGCCGTCCTTGAGCTTCGCGACCACCTCGGTCTGCGAGGCGATCATCGGCTCGGCGTCCTTGGCCTCCTTCTCGAACTGGAGCTGCTTGCCCAGGGCGATCTTGGCGAGGTTGTCGAACCGGTCGGCGTCGACGGCGTTGCCCGCGGTGCGCAGCTGGTCGGCCTTGGTCGAGGCGGCGACGGCCTTGGCGCCCCACTCCGCGGCGGCCGCGACGTCCTCGGCGTGGTCGGCCTCGGCCAGGCGCAGGTTGCCGATCGTGACGGCGACCGCGTCCTCGGCCTCTGCGATCGAGTTCGTGTAGTCCCGGACCATCTGGTCGAGCATCTTCTCGGGGTCCTCGGCACGGTCGAGCAGGGCGTTGACGTTCGCCTTGGTCAGCTGGGCGATGCGCCCGAGGATGGTCTGCTTCTCGGCCATGGGTGGTGCCTTCCTGTGCGGTGGTGCGCGGTGGTGGGTGTCGGCGTGTGTGGGCGTCTCTCAGAAGCGGCCCCCTCGGCTGCGGCCACCGGAGCGTCGCCCGCCGCCGCCGCTGCTGCGCGGCGCGGGCGCCGATCGACGTCCGGACCCGCCCGAGGAGCGCCGGCTGCCGCCGAACCCGCCGCCGAACCCGCCGCCGAACGAGCCGCCTGTGCGGCGGTTGGTCTGCCCCATCAGGATGCCGCCCAGCACCATGGACTCCAGGCTGCCGAGGCCGCCGGAGCCGCCGCCACCGGACCGTCCCGCCTGCCAGCGCTGCACGTCGGCCTCGGCGAGCTGCTGTGCGGACTGCGCGAGCGAGGCGGCCCGCTGGGCGATGCCGAGGGCCGCGGCGGGGTCGGTCGCGCTGGTCCGCTCGGCCTCCTGGGCCAGCCGCGCCGCCTCGGCGAGCCGGGTGCGCGCCTCCGGTCCGACGGCGCCGCGCCGCGTGTCGACGAAGTCGGACGTCGCGCGCACCTGCGAGGTGAGCTGGCCGAGCGTGGTGGCCAGCTGCGTCCGGGCGCGCTCGAGCCGGTCGGCCTCCTGGCGCGCCGGGCCGAGCGCGGCGTCCAGGGCGGCCTCGGCCTCGGTGAGGCGGTGCACGGCGGCGAGCTGGTCCCCGCCCTGACGGGCCGCCGTCGCCTCGGTGATCGCCTGGCGCGCGGCCTGCGCGGCGGCGGTCACGGCCGGGTCGTCGGCCGCGAGGCGCGCAGCGTCCGCGACGTCCGCGCCGATCGAGGCGAGCCCGGCGTCGAGCTTGGCGCCGGCCTCGGCGAGGTCGGTGCCCGCGTGGTCGACCGCGTCGATCAGCCGGACCGCCTGGGCCACCGCGTCCTCCGCGGCGCGGGCCAGGCCCACGGCCGCGGCCCGGTCGGTCCCGACCACGGCCAGGCCCTGGGCCACGCTCTGCTCGGCGGCCTCGAGCAGGGCCTGCGCCTGGTCCGGGTTCGCCGCCACCGAGCCGAGCGCGGCGGGCGGGTACGTGGTGGCCAGCGTCGCCAGGGTGGCGCGGGCCACCGCCAGCCGCGAGGTCACCTCCTGGGCGCGTTGGCGCGTCTCGGCGAGCACCTGCGGGGCGCGGGACTGCATGTCGCGGAGCTTGGCGAACTCCTCGGCCTGGTCGTCCAGGGCCTCGTCAGCCGACTCGCACAGCTGCAGGATCTCGGTGAGCATCGCGCGGGCCTGCGCCTCGGACTCGGGCTCGGCGTCGTCGAGCTGTTGGCGCAGGGCGAAGGCCCGGCCGAGCTTCTGCTTGGCGTCGGCGAGCACCGCGGTGAACTGCCGGGTCGCCTCGACGCCGAACTGCGCCTCGGCGAAGGCCAGCTCCTGCTCGGACGTCTTGACCGCGTCGTCCAGGGCGACCAGTGCGCTGCCGGCCCGCGTGGTCAGCTGGTCCAGCGGCAGCCGGCTCGGGTCGCCGCCGGCCCGCGCGCCGCGGGAGCGCCTGGACGCGACGAACCAGATCAGGCCGATGACCAGCAGGCCGATCAGGCCGGCGACGAGCCAGCCGCTCACGCCGCCGCCGCCGGAGCCCGCCGCGGCGCGGGTCTCGTCCGCGGCGGCGATCGCGGCCCCGGCCCAGTCGTCCTCGGAGAGCCGGTCCGCTGCGGCCCGCTCGATCGCGGCCACCTGGGTGTCGGAGAGATCGATCGCAGGGTCGACCGACAGCCCGTAGCGCCGGTCGTCGGTCGCGACCGCGAGCAGCAGGTCGTCGGTGCCCATCCCGGACGCCTCGGCGGTCGCGTCGGCCCAGTCCGGGCCGCTCATGCCGTCGAAGGAGGGCACGAACGCGACGAAGAGCTGGTACGGGGTGTCCTGACGCAGCGCGGTGAGCGCGTCCTGCACGCGCGCGGTGTCGGCATCGCTCAGGACGCCGGCGGTGTCGGTGATCTCCGAGGTGAGGTTCGAGGGCGCGTCGGCGAGCGCCGGGCCGGCAGCCGCCAGGAGGCCGGCGGCCGCGAGCAGGCCGGTCAGCACCGCGGTGAGCGCCGTCGCGACCGCCCTGGCCCGCCCCTTCCGGTGCGCAGGAACGGGTCGGTGCGCCACGGTGTCGCTCACGACGTCGATCTTCGACCACGTGCCACCCGGCCCGCAACGCCCCGATCGGGCGTGCGGGATCTCACACCCGTGGGGGGCCTTTGGGGATGGGAGCGCTAACGTCGGGTCCGTACACTGCTCTGGTGATCCTTACCGTCATCGAGAACAGCGCGAGCGTTCCCCTCGACCGGTTCGCCGGTTGGCTCGCCGAGGCTCCCGAGGCCCCAGACATCGAGATCGTGCGCGCTTGGGACGGCGACGCGATCCCCACCCTCGCCGAGTGCGGCGACGGTCTCCTCGTCCTCGGCGGGCTGCAGCACGCCTACGACGACGACGGCTCCCCGTGGCTGCCCGCGACCCGCGCGCTGCTCGCCGAGGCCGCCCACACCGCCCTGCCCACGCTCGGCCTGTGCCTGGGCGCCCAGCTGCTCGCCGCGGCGAACGGCGGGTCCGTGCAGGTCGCAGCCCCTCCGGGGCGCGAGTCCGGCGTCATCGAGGTCGCACCGCGGCCCGAGGCCGTGCGCGACCCGCTGCTCGGCGAGCTCGCGGCCGACGTGCCGGCCGACCACCCGCTCGGCGGCGGTGTGCTCGCCCGCGTGCCGTCCATGCACGCCGACGCGGTGGTCACCCTGCCGCCCGGCGCCGTCTGGCTGGCGTCCTCCGCGCAGTACCCGTACCAGGCGTTCCGGGTCGGCCCGGCGGCGTGGGGTCTGCAGTTCCACCCCGAGGCTTCCGAGCGGACCGTGCTCGGCTGGGCCGAGGAGCTGGACGACGTGGACACCGCCGAGGTGGCCGCCGAGCTGCGCGAGCACGCCGACGAGATCGAGCGCGCCGGTCGCGCGATCGCCGTGTCGTTCGCCGAGCTGGTCGCCGAGTCCGCCCGGCGGAGCGCCGAGCTCGCCGGCTGAGCGCTACAGCGGCTCGGCGTCGAGGTCGTGGGCGTCGACGATCCGGTAGGCGTAGCCCTGCTCGGCCAGGAACCGCTGGCGGTGCGCGGCGAACTCCTGGTCGACCGTGTCCCGCGAGACCACCGTGTAGAAGTGCGCCGTGCGCCCGTCCGCCTTGGGCCGCATGATCCGGCCCAGGCGCTGGGCCTCCTCCTGGCGTGAGCCGAACGTGCCCGAGACCTGGATCGCGACGGCGGCCTCCGGCAGGTCGACCGAGAAGTTCGCGACCTTGCTCACCACGAGCCGCCGGACCTCGCCGGCCCGGAACGCGTCGAACAGCCGCTGCCGCTCGCGCACCGTGGTCTGCCCGGTGATCAGCGGCGCGTCCAGGTGGTCCGCGAGCAGCTCGAGCTGGTCGAGGTACTGCCCGATCACCAGGAGCTGCTCGTCGGCGTGCCGCGCCACCAGCTGCTCGACGACGGCGTTCTTGCCCGCCGCGCTCGCGGCGAGGCGGTAGCGGTCCTCCGCCTCGGCGGTGGCGTAGGTCATCCGCTCGCCGTCCGGCAGCGTGAGCCGCACCTCGGTGCACACCGCCGGGGCGATGTATCCCTGTGCCTCGATGTCCTTCCACGGCGCGTCGTAGCGCTTGGGTCCGATCAACGAGAAGACCTCGTCCTCGCGCCCGTCCTCGCGCACCAGGGTCGCGGTCAGGCCCAGGCGTCGGCGGGCCTGCAGGTCCGCGGTCATCCGGAAGATCGGTGCGGGCAGCAGGTGCACCTCGTCGTAGACGATCAGGCCCCAGTCGCGTGCGTCGAGCAGTTCCAGGTGCGGGTACACGCCCTTCCGCTTGGTGGTCAGCACCTGGTACGTCGCGATGGTGACCGGCCGGACCTCCTTGCGCGCACCGGAGTACTCGCCGATCTCCTCGGGAGTCAGCGTGGTGCGCTTGACCAGCTCGTCGCGCCACTGGCGGGCGGCGACGGTGTTGGTCACCAGGATCAGTGTGGTGCTGCCGGCCCGGGCCATCGCGGCGGCTCCCACGATGGTCTTGCCCGCGCCGCAGGGCAGCACCACCACGCCCGACCCGCCGTGCCAGAACCCGTCGGCGGCCTGCTGCTGGTAGGGGCGCAGCGCCCAGCCGTCGGTCACCAGGTCGATCGGGTGGGCCTCGCCGTCGACGTAGCCGGCCAGGTCCTCCGCGGGCCAGCCGAGCTTGACCAGGGCCTGCTTGAGGCGCCCGCGCTCGGACGGGTGGACCGCGACGTCGTCCGCGTCGAGCCGGGTGCCGAGCATCCCGGCGGTGCGCTTGGCGCGCAGGACCTCCTCGAGCACCGCGCGGTCCACGGCGTGCAGCACGAGCCCGTGCACCGGGTGGTCGACCAGCTGGAGGCGCCCGTAGCGCGACATCGTCTCCGCGACGTCGACCAGCAGGGCGTGCGGCACGGGGTACCGCGAGTGGTCCAGCAGCGCGGAGACCACCTGCTCGGCGTCGTGACCGGCGGCGCTGGCGTTCCACAGCCCGAGCGGCGTGAGCCGGTAGGTGTGCACGTGCTCGGGAGCGCGCTCGAGCTCGGCGAACGGCGCGATCGCCCGCCTGGCCTCCTCGGCCGCCGGGTGGTCGACCTCGAGCAGCAGCGTGCGGTCGCTCTGCACGATCAGTGGTCCGTCCATGCCTCCCTCTCCGTCGTCGCGGGCGCCTCGACCGGGCGGGCGTCGGCGATCCGGTGCACCGCCACGGTCAGCTCGGCGGCGCGTTCGGCGTCCAGCACGCGCACCCGCCCGGCGTCGACCCGCAGCGGTTTGACCCGGCGACGGCTCGGCCCGCCTGGCGTGGCGACCTCGAGCCACACCTCGCTGCCCGTCGCGACCGCGGCGCGCAGCACGGCCAACGTCTCGCTGGGCTCGGGTGTTCCGTCGGTCCCGTCCCGGTCGGTCTCGCGATCCGCGGCACCGTCGCGTGCGTCGGCCTGCGTCCCGGCCCCGAGCAGGTCGGTCGCGACCCGCAGGAGGCGGCGGCGGGTCAGCTCCGGGTCGGGCGCAGGCGGCGGGCGGTGCCGCAGCCGCACCCGGTTCCGGGGCCGCTCGGTGTGCACGACGGTGCCGTCCGCGTCCTCGATCACCGCCGCGAGGCCGGCCGCCCGCAGCGCCCCGACCAGGGCCGCCGGTGGTGCGGAGGTGACCAGCACGCCGGGCGCGAGCGTGCGCAGGCGCAGGCCGCGCAACGCCGGCTCGCCGGCCAGCGCGGCGAGAGCCGCGGGCTCACCTCGCAGGTAGGCGCCCGCGGCGCCGACCCGCACCTGACCGTGGCGGCGGGCCGCATCCGTGACGAGGTAGGCGAGCGGCTGGGGGACGCCGCTCCTCGCGTGCGCGGCGAGCTCGGCGAGGATCTCCTCGCCCGAGCGGGTGTCCAGCGCGGTGCGCACGCTCGCCTCCGTGAAGCGCACCGTCAGCCCGGCCCCGCGGGACTCGACCTGCGCGGTGTCGGCGAGCAGCGCGGCGAGCGCCTCGGTGGGGCGGCCGGGCACGACCCCGGTCAGGTCGCCACCCAGCAGCACCTCGTCCACCGGCGCCGGGAGCGCGGCGTCGAGCGCCGCCGCGGCGCGCTCCGCGGCCTCCGGCGTGACACCGCCGGGGGTCGGCTCCGCCGCATCCGGGTCCGCCCAGCCCGCGAGCAGGGCGCGGGCCGGCTCGCCCAGGGCACCCGCCCCGGTCAGGCCCAGCAGCGCGGCCTCTGCCAGCACCGCCCGGACGGCGTGCTCGGTCGGGGCCGAGCGCGGGGCGCGCCACTGCAGCACCGCGTGCACCTGCTCGGCGTCCACCCGGCCGTCGGCTCCGGCGAGCACGCCCAGCACGGCAGCCCGCAGCCGGGGGACCCACGGCCGCCGGTGGGCGGGGTCCAGGGCGCCGCGCAGGGCGCCCGCCTCGTCCCTGGTGCCGACCAGCCACGGCGCGCGCTCGGCGGTGAGCCACGCTCGGGCCAGCTCCACCCAGCGTCGCGCGGCGTCGTCCTGCGCCCACTCGTCGGCGATCGTGGTGGGGCAGAACGACGGCGTGGCCTCGCCGTCGTCGGTGACCAGTCGTGCCGCGCCGGCCACCTCGACCACCACGGCAGCCTCGCCCGCGGTGACCTCGAGGGCGCCGGCCACCCGCTTCAGCTCGCGCGCGCCCAGGCCACCCGAGCGCAGCACCGGCGCCGGCTCCGCGCCCCACATCTCGACCAGCGTCCCCACCAGACGGACCGCCTCCAGCGCGTGCCCCGTCACCTCGCCGGCCACCACGCGGGGGTCGATCGGGGTCGCCTCCGCCGCGGGCGGCTCGGGGGGCTGCGGCCGCAGGCGGCCACCGCGCAGGGCGAGCGCGACCTCCCGCGGCAGCACCACGTGCTGCGGATCGCCCACCGCGAGCAGCCCGTGGCGCAGCAGCCAACCCACCGCGCCGGTGCCCGGGCTGCCGGGACCCGGCGTCCGGCCCACCGGGGGCCCGGGGGCGAGCGCCTCGAGCACGGCGCGCGCGCCGGCCGGGGCCCGGTCCAGCAGACCGGACACGATCTCCGGCTCGCCGAGCCTGGCCGCCAGCGCGTCGGTCGCGCAGCCCAGCTCGGCCGCGAGCTCGGCGAGCGCCTCGGGCGAGCGGCGAGCCAGGGTGTCGGCCAGCGACGGCCCGAGCCCTGCGGGGTGCGGTCCGAGGAGCTCGGCCAGGCCGGGGGCGGCGTGCAGGCCGGCCTCGTCGTCCCAGACCAGGGCCCAGTCGCGGGCGGTGTCCAGCCACGCGTCGGCCCGGGCGCCCAGAGCCTGGGACACCGCATCGCCCGTCACCGGTCCGGGAAGCACCAGGACGGCCTCGATGGTGGCGAGCACCCCGGCGTCGACCCGGGCCAGGGCGCGGTCCAGGCTCGCCCGGGTGGACGCCCGGGCGGCCAGCGCGCGCGCCGAGGCCGGCGGTGGCGCGGCCAGGTCCCGACGGCGGTGCAGGACCTCGGCCACGCCTTCGGCGCCCATGGCGCGCAGGTGCTCGGTGAACGTGGCCATCCGCACCACGATACGAGCCGCCACCCGCCCGGCGCGCCTCGGGCCGGCGCGCACCCTAGGCTCGGGCCCGTGGAGATCGTCAAGGACCTGCTTCTGGTGCTGCACTTCGTCGGGCTCGCGAGCCTGCTCGGTGGGTTCCTGGTGCAGATGAAGCCCAAGGAGAAGGTCGTCAACGCCGCGATGCTGCACGGCGCCCTCACCCAGCTCGTCACCGGGGTGGCGCTGGTGGGGGTCGACCAGGCGATCGGCGACCCGGTGAACAACGTCAAGATCGGGATCAAGCTGGTGGTGCTCCTGGTGATCACCGCCCTCGTGTTCCGGTTCCGCGGGCGCGAGCATGCCCCGACCGGCGTGTGGGGCGCGATCGGCGGTCTCACGCTGGTGAACATCGTCATCGCGGTGTTCTGGCACGCCGCGTCCTGACGCAATGTCGGCGACCGGCGTCACTGCGCGCCGGTACCCTGGTGACCTCTGGACAGAAGGAGTCGAGGTGCCCACCGGCAAGGTCAAGTGGTTCGACGCCGAGCGCGGCTTCGGCTTCATCGCCGCGGACGACGGCGGCGAGGTCTTCCTGCACGCCTCGGCGCTCCCGGCCGACACCCCGGCCCCGAAGCCGGGCTCCCGGGTCGAGTTCGGTGTCGCGGACGGCCGGCGCGGCCCGTCGGCGCTCTCGGTGACCCTGCTCGACCCGCTGCCGTCGGTGGCCAAGGCGAAGCGCCGGCCGGCCGAGGAGATGGCTGTGATCGTCGAGGACGTCATCAAGCAGCTCGACCAGATCGGCAACGGGCTGCGGCGCGGCCACTACCCGGACCGCTCGCGCGGCGCCAAGACCGCGCAGATCCTGCGCGCCGTGGCGGAACAGCTCGAGGTCTGATGGCAGCCACGAAGGACGCCGTGCTCGACGCCGCCGTCGAGCTGGCCCGGCGTGCCGCGGAGGACGTCGCGCAGGACCCTGCGCTGGTCGGTGAGCACCTCGGGCTGGAGCACGAGTCCGAGCGGCTGGTCGCCCACCGCTTCGCCACGACGGCCCCGGGCTACCGGGGCTGGGCGTGGACGGTCACCGTGGCCAGGGTGCCGCGCGGCCGCACCGCGACGGTGTGCGAGGTGGACCTGTTGCCGGGCGAGGAGGCCCTGCTCGCTCCGGAGTGGGTGCCGTGGGCCGAGCGCCTGCGCCCGGGCGACGTCGGCCCCGGCGACGTGCTTCCCTTCGTGGCGGACGACGACCGGCTCGACCAGGGCTACGAGGCCACCGGGGACCTGGACGCCGACGAGCTCGCGCTCTTCGAGCTGGGGCTGGGCCGCCCGAGGGTGCTCTCGGCGTCCGGGAGGTCGCAGGCCGCGGACCGCTGGTACGCCGGGTCCCACGGCCCGATGGCGCCCGCGGCGCTCGCGGCGAGCGCACCGTGCTCGACGTGCGGGTTCCTCCTGCTGCTCGCGGGGTCGCTGCGCACCGAGTTCGGGGTGTGCGCCAACGAGTGGTCGCCGGACGACGGCCGCGTGGTGAGCATGGATCACGGGTGCGGGGCGCACTCCGAGACGGACGCCGCGCCGCTGCCGAGCGACTGGCCCGACCCCGTGCCCGCCTCCGCCGAGCTCGATCTGGAGTCGGCCGGGCCTGAGGCCGGGGCCGAGCCGGAGGCCGAGCAGGAGGCCGAGGCCGAGGCCGAGCCTGAGGCGACGGCTGAGACGCAGGCTGGGGCTGAGCCCGAGCCCGAGGTCGAACCGGAGCCCGAGGCGACCGCTGAGACGCAGCCCGGGGTCGAGCCGGAGCCCGAGGCGACCGCTGAGACGCAGCCCGGGGTCGAGCCGGAGCCCGAGGCGACGGCTGAGACGCAGCCCGTGGCTGAGGCGCAGGACGTGGTTGAGGCGGACACCGAGCCCGAGCCTTCGGCCGAGACCGCCGGGCAGGAGTGAGCCCGGCCGGGTCGCTCGACCCGGTCGCCGCGCGCCTGCGCGCCGCCACCCTCGCCGCGTGGGCCGACCACCCGGTGCGCTTCCGCGAGGACGCGAACGCCGAGGAGGACCACGGTGCGGGCTGGTACCGCGACCGCGTCGTGGTCGAGCTGGCCCAGAACGCCGCCGACGCGGCCGACGGTGCCGGCGCCCTGCTGCTCAGGCTGTCGACCGCCGACCGTTCGCTCCTCGCCGCCAACACCGGCACGCCGCTGGACGCCGCCGGGCTGACGTCGCTGGCCTCGTTGCGGGCCTCGGCGAAGCGGGCCGGTCCGGGCGCCGCCGCCCATCCCCCGACCGTCGGGCGCTTCGGGGTGGGGTTCGCGGCGGTCCGGTCGGTGGCGGACGAGATCGAGGTCGCCTCGGGCACCGGGGCCGTGCGGTTCTCGGCGGAGCTGACCGCCGCGGAGGTCGCCCGGATCCCGGCCCTGGCCGACGAGGTGGCCCGGCGCGGTGCGGCGCTGCCCGTGCTGCGCCTGCCGTTCCCCGGCGGCGACCTCGCGGTGCCGGACGGGTACGACACCGCGGTCCGGCTGGTGCTGCGGGACGACGCTGCGGTGGCCGAGGTGGCCGCGCAGCTCGCCGACCTGGACGACGCGCTGCTCCTCGCCCTGCCGCGCCTGGGCGCCGTCCACGTCGAGGTCGACGGCGAGCGTCGCAGCCTGGCCGACGTGGCCGACCGATGGCTCGTGGTCAGCGCCGCAGGCGAGCACGACGCGGGCCTGCTGGCCGACCGTCCGGTCGAGGAGCGCGAGCACCGCGGCTGGCGGCTGACCTGGGCGGTGCCACGACGTGGTCGGCCGGGGGTGGTCGACGTGGTGCACGCCCCGACCCCGACCGACGACGCGATCACCGGCCCCGCGCTCCTGCTCGGGACGTTCCCGCTGGACCCCGGCCGACGGCGGATCACCCCCGGACCGGTGACCGACGCCCTGGTGGTCGAGGCGGGCCGGCTGTGGCCGGAGCTGCTCCTCGCGGCGCGACGGGCCGCCGAGCAGGGCGAGCCCGCGCCCGACCCCCTCGACCTCGTGCCGACCGGTTTCCCGGCCGGCCCGCTGGACGCGGCGCTGCGCGAAGCGGTGCTGGCCGCGACGCGTCACGTGCCGGTGCTGGCCACCGTGTCGGGTTGGGTCGCGCCCGCCGACGCCGTGGTGCTCGCGCCGCCGTGGGACGCGACGGACGCGCCACGGCTGCTGGGCGGCTGGTTCGACCACCTCGCCCAGCTGCCGCCCCGGCACCGCGACCTGGCACGGTCGCTCGAGGTGGCGGCGGTGGGGCTCGGCGAGCTGGTGGAGCAGGTCCCCGCCACCGACCCGGCCCGGCTGCGCGACCTCTACGCGCTGCTCGCCACCGCGCCCGGTGACCTCGACGAGCTCGGCGCCGCGCCGGTGCCGCTGCGGGACGGTCGGGTGGTGCACGGCGCGCGAGGCCTCGTCCTGGTCGACGACCTGGGGCCGGGAGCGTCGGCGGCGCTGGACGTGATGGCGTCCTGGGGGCTGCGGGTGGTGCACGCGGACGCCGCGCACCCGGTACTCGAGCGTCTGGGTGCGCAGCGGGTGGACGCCGGCGCGCTCGCGACCCACCCGCTGCTGCGCGACCGGGTGCTCGACGGTGACGAGGACGCGACGGAGGCGCTGCTGACGCTCGCGGAGGCCGCCCCCGCCGTGGTCGCACCGAGCTGGTGGGGGGAGGTCCTGCTGCCCGCGGCCGACGGGGAGACGGCGCCGGCCCGCGGCCTGGTCCTGCCGGGCAGCGCGGCGGCGGACTGGTTCGATCCCGACGTGCTGCCCGCCGTCGCGGGCGAGGCGCTGGATCGCTGGGGCGATGCCCTCCTCGAGCGGGTCGGGGTCCGCGCCGGCCTGGTGGTCGAGCGGGTCGACGAGCTGGTGGCCGAGGTGCTGGACGACTGGCCCGACTACCTGGCCGAGACGGGCGCCGTCGACGACGGCGAGCTGCTCGCGGTGACCGACCTCGACGCCGTGACCGACTGGCCCGGGGTGCTCGCTGCGCTCGCCGCGCACCCGGAGGCGGTCACGCCGGTCGGGGCCGAGGGCGGGGGCCGGGCGCCGGCGTACGTCGTCTGGCGGCTGTGCGACGAGCCGGGGGTGTGCCCCGGGCGGCCTTTCGCGCTGCCCGGCGCGGACCGGTCCGCCGGCGTGCTGGCGCACCTGGCCGGACCGCCCGCGACGCTCGCCGCTGCACTGGCCGCCGCACCGGGCGGCCTCGCGCTGGCCGGCGCACTCGGCGGCGTGGCCGGCGCCGACGAGCTCACGGCGGGTGACTGGCTCACGCTGCTCGACGACCTCGCCGAGGGCGACGACGTGCCGCTGGACTGGGCGGTGGACTGCTGGCGTGCCGTGGTGCGCCTGGCGCGTGTCGGGGCGGGCGCCGAGCTCGCCGACGCCGCCGTGCTGCCCGGCTGGGACGGGCGCGGCGCGGTGGCGGTGGCCGCCGAGGAGCTCGCGGTCGCGGACCCCATGTGGCGGCGCCATCCCGACGTGCTCCCGGTGCTCCCGGTGCCGTTCGGCGGTCCCGGTGCCGGACCGGAGGCGGCGCCGGCCGAGCTGGTCGCCGACCTGCTCGACCTCGACGTGGCCGCGGACCGCGCGGCCGGTCGGGTGGCCGGCGCGGGCCTGGAGCGTCTGCTGCCGGACGCGCTGCGGGGGCTGGTGGCCGGGCTGCCGGACGGCTACCGGCACCACGACCGGCTGCTGGTCGACGGCCACGAGCAGGACTGGTGGGTCGAGGCCGGTGTGCTGCACGCGACCGACGGCGGTCTGGCCGAGGGTCTGGCGGCGGTGGCCGGATGGGCGCACCGGCACCGCCTCGCCGCGGCCCTGGCCGGGGTGTGGCGCGAGGTCCTCTGGCTGGACCTGGCGGGGGAGGGCTGAGCAGGTCCGGACGTACGGGCGGTTCCGGGCACCTCAGCGGTCGCGGTGCCGGCGTTCCCAGTCCAGGGCGAGGAAGCCGAGCGCGAACCCGGTGAGGCAGATCCACACCGCTCGCCCGGTCTCGTTGCCGGCGAGGGTCAGCGCGCCGACCACGGCGAGCGCCACGGCCCACAGCGCGATGCCCACCCAGAACACCCGGCGCAGGTCCACCTGCAGCGGGGCGATGCGGCTCGGCTCGAGGAAGGCGCGCATGCCGTCAGGATACGGGCGCCGGCACCGACGCCGACGCCGCGCTTAGACCCGGGAGCGCCCGGCGTTCACCATGCGTACACCGACACATTTCCGACACACTTCTCTGACACTCTCTGCGCCATGGCGCAGACCTCCACCTCGGCACCGGCGAAGCCCGTCGGGCGCATCGACTCCTACTTCAAGATCACCGAGCGCGGATCCTCCGTGGGCACCGAGATCCGCGGTGGCCTGGTGACCTTCTTCACGATGGCCTACATCATCGTGCTCAACCCGCTCATCCTCGGTTTCGTCGCGGACGGTACGGGTGGTTTCCTCGGCGGCGGTGCGGGTGACGGGTCGAACCTGTCCAAGATCGCGGCCGCGACGGCGCTGGTCGCCGGCGTCATGAGCATCCTCATGGGCCTGGTGGCGAACTTCCCGATCGCGCTGGCCGCCGGCCTCGGGCTCAACGCCGTCGTGGCCTACTCCATCGCGGCGCTGCCGGACATGACCTGGGCGGACGCGATGGGCATCGTCGTCCTCGAGGGTCTGATCATCCTGGTCCTGGTGCTCACCGGGTTCCGGACAGCGGTGTTCAAGGCCGTGCCGATGGCGCTCAAGACGGCCATCAGCGTCGGCATCGGCCTCTTCATCGCCTTCATCGGCTTCGTGGACTCCGGGTTCGTGCGGATCCCGGCGAGCCAGGCGACCCCGGTCGAGCTGGGGATCGGCGGCTCCCTCGCGGGCTGGCCGCTGCTGGTGTTCGTGGTCGGCCTGCTGCTGGCGATCGTGCTGATGGCGCGCAAGGTCAAGGGCGCGCTGCTCATCTCGATCGTCAGCGCGACGGTCCTCGCGGTCATCATCGAGTCGATCGCCAAGCTGGGCGCGCAGCCGCTCGACGGCAGCAACCCCAAGGCGTGGGAGCTCAACGTCCCGGCGATCCCCGAGGGCGGCGTCGTGGCGACCCCGGACTTCGGGCTGCTCGGCCAGTTCTCGCTGTTCGGCTCGATCGGCAAGATCGGCCTGGTGGCCGTGGTCCTGCTGGTCTTCTCGATCATGCTCGCGGACTTCTTCGACACGATGGGCACGATGGTCGCGATCGGCGGCGAGGCCGGCCTGCTCGACGAGCAGGGCAACCCGCCCAGGACCAAGCAGATCCTGATCGTCGACTCCCTGGCGGCGTCGGCAGGTGGCGCGGGCGGTGTCTCGTCGAACACCAGCTACATCGAGTCCGCCGCGGGAGTCGGCGACGGCGCGCGGACCGGTCTGGCGTCCGTCGTGACCGGCATCGCCTTCCTGCTCGCGACGTTCCTGTCGCCGCTGGTGGACATGGTGCCGTTCGAGGCCGCGACGCCGGCGCTGGTCGTGGTCGGCTTCCTCATGGTCATGCAGGTGTCAGGCATCGACTGGAAGAACTACGAGATCGCGATCCCGGCGTTCCTCACGATGATCCTCATGCCGTTCACCTACTCGATCACCACGGGCATGGGCGCGGGTTTCATCGCGTTCGTCGTCCTGAAGATCGCGGCCGGCAAGGCCAAGCAGGTGCACCCGCTGATGTGGGGCACCGCCGCGCTGTTCGTCGTCTACTTCGTCCTCGGGCCGATCAAGACGGTACTGGGCATCTGAGGAGGCCGGGCCCTGGTCGGGCCGCATCGCCTCGACGACGCCCCCGGGTCAGCGGACCCGGGGGCCGTCGTCGTCTCGGGCCCGCCGCGCCTGTGCGAGGATCGCGGGCGTCACGGCCCAGACACGAAGGGTGGCTCGATGCGCATCTCGGTGATCGGTTGCGGGTACCTCGGAGCGGTCCACGCCGCTGCGATGGCCAAGCTCGGGCACGAGGTGGTGGGCGTCGACGTCGACGCGACGAAGGTCGCGACGTTGTCCGCGGGCGACGCGCCGTTCTACGAGCCCGGGCTGCCCGGGCTGCTCGCCGAGGTCCGGTCCACCGGGCGACTGAGCTTCACGACAGACATCGCCGAGGCGGCCGGCAGTGACGTGCACTTCGTGTGCGTCGGCACGCCGCAGAAGCACGGCGAGTTCGGCGCGGACCTGACCTACGTCGACGCCGCGGTGGCCTCGCTCCTGCCGCACCTGGGCCCGGGTGAGGTCGTGGTGGGCAAGTCGACGGTCCCGGTCGGCACGGCCGAGGCGATCGCCGCGCGGGTCGCGGACGCCCAGCCGGAGGCCACCGTGCTGTGGAACCCGGAGTTCCTGCGCGAGGGCTTCGCGGTCCAGGACACCCTGCACCCGGACCGGATCGTCATCGGCGCCCCGGCGACCGACGCGGGCGAGCGCGCCACGGCGGTCCTGTCGCAGGTCTACGCGACCGCGATCGCCGAGGACACCCCCGTCGTGGTGACCGACCTGGCGACCGCCCAGCTGGTCAAGGCCGCCGCGAACGCGTTCCTGGCCACCAAGATCTCGTTCATCAACGCGATGGCCGAGCTGTGCGAGGCCACCGGCGCGAACGTCGTGGCCCTGGCCGACGCGATCGGGCACGACGCCCGGATCGGGCGGCGGTTCCTCAACGCGGGCCTGGGGTTCGGCGGCGGGTGCCTGCCCAAGGACATCCGGGCGTTCATGGCACGGGCCGGCGAGCTCGGCGCGGACCAGGCGCTGTCGTTCCTCAAGGAGGTCGACGCGATCAACATGCGGCGTCGGGTGCGGATGGTGGACCTCGCCCGCGACGTCTGCGACGGGTCGATCGTGGGGCGCCGGGTCGCCGTGCTCGGCGCCGCCTTCAAGCCCGACTCCGACGACGTGCGCGACTCCCCGGCGCTCTCGGTGGCGGCACAGATGGGCCTCCAGGGTGCGACCGTCGTGGTCACCGACCCCCAGGCGCTGGACAATGCGCGCCGGGCCTGGCCGGACCTGCGCTACGCCGAGACCGCGCAGCAGGCGGTCGCGGACGCCGACGTGGTGATCCTGGCGACCGAGTGGTCCGAGTACCGCGCGCTCGACCCCGCCGAGCTCGGCGCGCTGGTGGCCCACCGGCGCATGGTCGACGGCCGCAACGTGCTCGACCCGGCCGCGTGGCGGGCCGCCGGCTGGACCTACCGCGCGCTCGGCCGTCCCTGAGCCGACCGACCCGCCACCGGGCACCGCCGTACGGGGGAACGGCGCGCTTCGACGATGTCGTTACCCTAGGTAATGACCTATGATACGTACATGCCCCACGCCCCCGCGTCACGCGACGAGCCCGTCCCGCGCGCGACGACGACGGTGCCGGCCTCGGCCTGCCGTCCCGCACCGCTGGCGGGCGACCTGCGCGTCGCGGTCACTCGCGCCACGCGCCGCCTGAGGCTCGAGCGCAGCAGCGACCAGATCACCGACACGCAGTACGCGGCGCTCGCAGCGCTGGCCAACCGCGGACCGATGACCACGACGGCCCTGGCCGAGGACCAGCACGTGCAGACCCCGCCGATGTCGCGCACGGTCGCCGCGCTCGTCGACTCGGGCCTGGTGCGCCGCGACGAGGACCCCACCGACGGCCGCCAGACGGTGCTGTCGATCACCGACGCCGGCATGACCGAGGTCAAGGAGACCCGGCGGCGGCGCAACGCCTGGCTCGCCCAGCGGCTCGCCGAGCTGGACCCGGCCGACCGGGAGATCCTGGCTCGCGCCACGGTGCTCCTGGAGAGGATCGCCACGAGTTGAGCCCCACCTTCGCCTCGCTGCGCTACCCGAACTACCGCCTGTGGTTCGCCGGCGCCCTGCTGTCGAACACCGGCACGTGGATGCAGCGCGTCGCGCAGGACTGGCTCGTCCTGACCCGGTTGACCGATGAGTCGGGCGTCGCGGTGGGGATCGTCACGGCCCTGCAGTTCCTGCCGACCCTGCTGCTGTCCGCCTGGGCCGGCGTGCTCGCCGACCGGCTGCCGCGCCGCGCCCTGCTCATCGCCACCCAGCTGGGGCAGGGCGCCCTCGCCCTCGGCCTCGGGGCGCTGGTGCTCAGCGGTCACGCGGAGCTGTGGCACGTGTACCTCTTCGCGCTGCTGCTCGGCGTGGTGTCCGCGTTCGACGGACCGGTTCGGCAGATCTTCGTCGCCGAGCTCGTGCCCGCGGACAAGCTGCCGAACGCCGTCGGCCTGAACAGCGCGTCGTTCAACGCGGCGCGCCTGATCGGCCCCGGGCTGGCGGGGCTGCTCATCGCGTGGGTCGGCTCGGGCTGGGTGTTCGTGATCAACGGGGTGTCCTACGCCGCGACGATCCTGGCGCTCGTGGCGATGCGCGCCTCCGAGCTGCGGGCGCTGCCCACGGCCGAGGGCGCCAGGCGGGGCCAGCTGCGCGAGGGGCTGCGGTACGTGCGGGGCCGCTCGGACATCATGGTGATCATGATCGTGATGGGGGTGGTGTCCACGTTCGGGCTCAACTTCCAGCTCACCTCGGCGATGATGGCCCGCACCGTGTTCGGCAAGGGCGCGGGGGAGTACGGGATCCTCGGCTCGATCCTGGCGATCGGCTCGCTGTCCGGCGCGCTGCTGGCGGCCCGGCGCGAGCGTCCACGGGTCCGGCTGGTGATCGGGGCCGCGCTGGCGTTCGGCGTGGCGATGAGTGTGCAGGCGCTCATGCCCACGTACGTGGCCTACGCCGTGATGTGCATCCCGGTCGGCCTGGCGTCGTTGACGATGATGACCGCGGCGAACTCCGCGATCCAGGTGTCGACCGAGCCCCAGATGCGCGGCCGGGTGATGGCGCTCTACATGATGGTGTTCATCGGCGCGACACCCATCGGGTCGCCGCTGATCGGTTGGGTCGCCCAGACGTTCGGCGCCCGGTGGGCGGTCGGGATCGGTGGCATCGCGACCGTGCTGGTCGCCGCGGGCGCCGCGGTGTGGGCCGGCCGGGCCTGGCACGTGGAGGTGCACTACCGGCTGCGCAGCCGGCCCCACCTGGAGGTCCGCTACCTCGAGTCCGACCCGGAGCGCGCCGCGCGGGAGCGTGCCGCGCTCGCGCTCGCGGACCAGCGGGCCAGGGACGACGCGTCGGCGGCCTGAGGCCGGGGCGCCCGCGCCGAGCGCCGACGCATCGGCGCGCCGTGGCAGGATGACCGGGTGCCAGACGTGCCCGACCCGAGCGCCGACGGGCCGTCGTCCGACGACGAGGTCGTGGCTCGGCCCGGTCGACGTCGGCTGTGGCTTCGGGTGCTCGGCGGCGCCGCGCTGCTCGTCGTGCTGGCCGGTGCGTGGCTCGGGTGGCGTGGCTGGCAGGTCTGGTCCGCCCTCGCGCCGGTCGAGCCAGCGCTCTCCGGGCTGCAGAGCAACCTCTCCCAGGTCGACCGCCAAGCCCTGACCGAGGCGACGGCGGGCCTGCCGGAGGCCGCCGCCCGCGCGCACGCCGCGACGTCGGACCCGGTGTGGCGCGCGGCGGAGCACCTGCCGTGGCTCGGGGCGCAGCTGCGGGCGGTGTCGGCGGTGACGGACGCGATCCGGACGGTCGCCGTGGACGTCGTACCGGTGCTCGACGACGTCGCGGGGACGCTGGACCCCGCGACCCTCGCACCCTCGGGGGGCCGGGTCGACGTCCAGGCGCTCGCCGCGGCGGCGCCGGGGGTGCACCGCGCGGCGACCGCGGCCGTCGAGGCGCGTGACCAGGTCGACGCCGTCGACGCCGGCCCGCTGGTGTCCCAGCTCGCCGACCGCGTCGTGCGGGCCCAGAAGGCGATGGACGAGCTCGCGGGCCTGCTGGGCACGGCGGACCACATCCTGGGGCTCGCGCCGGCCATGCTCGGTGCCGACGGCCCCCGCCAGTACCTCCTGCTCGTGGTGAACCCGGCGGAGCTGCGGGGTCTGGGCGGCATCGTCGGGTCCGTCGCGGTGCTGGACGTCGACGACGGCGCCATCTCGCTGGGTGACTACGCCTCGTCCCGGTCCTTCGGGTCGTTCGACTCGGCCGTCGTGCCGCTCAGCGACGCCGAGCTCAGCCTCTACGGCGACCGGCTGGGCCGGTACCTCCAGGACGTGACGATGGCTCCCAGCCTGCCGCGTGCCGCCGAGATCGCCGCCGCGATGTGGAAGGCCCGGACCGGCGACGACGTCGACGGCGTCGTGACCATCGACCCCGTCGCGTTGGGCTACCTGCTCCGGGCGGTCGGCGGCGTGACGGTCGGCGACGTGACGCTGAACGCCGACAACGCGGCCCGGACCCTGCTCCTGGACGCCTACCTGCGATTCCCCGACGCGGACGCGAGCGACGCCTTCTTCGGCACGGCCGCGACCGCGGTGTTCCGAGCCCTGGTCGGGGGCGACGCCGACGCCAGGGTGCTGCTGGACGGCGTGCGCCAGGCGGTCGACGACCGCCGGCTGGGGCTGTGGTCGGCCCACCCGGACGAGCAGGCGGTCATCGGGTCCTCCGGCGTCGGGTTGGAGTTCGGCCCGGACGCGGATCCCGAGGCCGCCGGCGTCTTCCTCGACGACGGCACGAAGGCGAAGATCGACTACTTCCTCGGCGTGACGACCGGCACGGAGCTCTCGTGCGACCGGGCGCCCGCGGTCGCGACCGTCACGGTGGACCTCGCGTCCAACACGCCCGACAACCTCGCGGAGCTGCCCCAGTACGTCACCGGCAAGCGCGCCGGGACCTCCCAGACCAACCTGACGATCTACAGCCCGGTGGGTGGCCGGGTCCTCGGCGTCGAGGCGGACGGGGTGGCGCTGCCCTCGACGCGGACCACCACCGGGGGCCGTGAGGCGGTCGCGGTCACCGTCGTCCTGCCGCCCGGCGGGAGCCGGAGCGTGGTGGTCTACGTCGGGCTCCCGGCCGGACAGACCTCGCTCGGCCTGCGGGTCTCGCCCACCGTCAGCACACCGGGCCTCGTGCCGGCCACCTCGTGCGGGTCCGGCTGAGACCGACGGGCGGCCATGCCCCCCGACCGGGTGAAAAACCTTCGGGCGGGTCGACGAGGAGCGGTCACGGGCTGGGCCTACGGTCCTGCCCGTGCCAAGATGGTCCTGAATGTCCGATTCGCGCCAGATTGTCGCGTTCCGGTGATCCGAGGAGGCCCCCCATGAAGCGTCTGCTACGCCTGATCGCGGCAACCACCCTGGCGCTGGGGAGCGCCGTCGCGTTCTCCGGCGCCGCGAGTGCCGCCCCCACGTGTGACGAAGGCTCCGGCTACGGCTCGGGTGGCGTCTGCGGCATCTCGGCCGAGGTCAAGGCCGTCTGCACAGGTGACCTCCCGACCCTCACCTATGCGACGACGGGCGCGACCGGCACCACGGTGACGGTGACGTTCGTCAACCCGGGCGGCACGAGCACGGTCTACACCAACCAGCCGCTGTCCGGCTCCGTGGTGTGGCCCGGGACCGTGGTGAACGGCGGCAAGGTCACCGACTGGCCCGGCTGGACCAAGGGCTCCGATGGCACCTGGACCAAGGGTGACGCGTACGACTGGTCCCTGAACGACGTCCAGGTGGTCATCTCCGACGGCGCCGACGCCTCGACGGTCGCGAGCTACCCGACGGTCGGCTGCGCCCCGACCAACGTGGTCTCCGACACCAAGTCCGGGACGCTCCCGAATGCGGTGCTCGCCTCGACCGGCGCCACGGTCGGTCCGCTCGTCGGCATCGCAGCCGCGCTCGTCGTGATCGGCACCGGCGTCCTGCTGGTCTCCCGCCGTCGGCGGAACGTCTGACCGAACTCCGCGCCTCCTGATCGACTCAGGGGCCCACGCCACACGGCGCGGGCCCCTGAGTCGTCCCGGTGCGTCCGCCCTCGGCGGTCCGTTCACACGGCCGGGTGACGCCGTCGCACGACGGCGACGCAGGCGGCCGCGACGACCGCGAGGAGCGGGATGAGGACGAAGGCGCGGTGCGGCCCCATCTGGTCCGCTGCGGCGCCGAGCACGAACGGGGACAGCCCGATCGCCGCCCCCACGCCCAGCAGCGCCCTGGCCTGGCCGAGGTCGGCGCGGTCCCCCGCGGCCTGGAGCAGCAGCGAGACCGCGAGCGGGTAGTGCACGCCGTAGCCGAGCCCGGCCAGCAGCAGCCCGGCGACCGCGACCCACGGCGACGTCGCGAGCCACAGCACGAGCCAGCCGGCCACCGCCACCGCGTAGCCCGCCAGCAGCAGCGTCTCGGCCGACGCCCGCCGTGCGAGGGTGCCGGCCGCGAAGCGCGAGATCGTCATGCCGGCCAGCAGCGCGGCGACGGCGCCGGCCGCGAGCGCCTCGGGCGCCCCCGTCCCGTCCCGCACGACGTCCGAGGCCCAGAACGTCGTGGCGAACTCGATCGCGACGCCCGCGACCACCGCGACCATCAGGAACCGGAAGGTCCGCCCGAGCGGTTCGCGGCGCCCGGTCGCGTCGGTGACCTCGGGCCGCCCCATCGCGCCGGTGGCGGGCCGACGCGCGACCAGGAGCATGCCCCCGACGGCCGCGACGATCGTGAGCGCCACCGCCGGTCGCCAGCCGAGTCCGGCCGCGACCACGGCTCCCAGCACGAGCGGTGCGAGCAGGCCGACCGCGGTGCCGTACCCGTTGCCCTCGGTCACGGCGGCCGGTCCGGCCGGTCCGTGGTGGGCGAGCATGGCGGTCTGGGTCGCGGCCAGCGCGAGGTTGCCGCCGATCGCGGCCACCAGGCACGCCGTGAGCGTCGCGGCCAGTCCCGGGCCGACGATCAGCAGCACGACGCCGAGGACGGTGATCGCCAGCCCGGCGAGCAGCGTGCCCCGGCGGCCCAGCCGCCCGGCGACGCGCTCGCTGACCAGCCCCGTGACGACGGTGCCGACGGCCAGCGCCGTGCCGTGCAGGCCCGCGACCGCTCGCGAGATGCCGAGCTCGGTGGCCAGCAGGGGCACCGCGGGAGAGAAGGAGTACAGGAACCAGCCCCACGTGACGAACGTCGAGTCCAGGGCGATCGTCAGCGAGTCGCGCACCAGCCGACGCGCGTCGGCGTTCGGCAAGGCGTGGTCGGCGGCCGACCGGTCGGCCGGCGCCGGGCCCATCAGGCGCCCAGACGTTCGACCACGTGGTCGACGCACGCGGTCAGGGCCCGGACGTCCGCGGGCTCGACCGCCGGGAACATCGCGACCCGCAGCTGGTTGCGGCCCAGCCGTCGGTAGGGCTCGACGTCCACCACGCCGTGGCGGCGCAGGATCCGGGCGACCGCGGCGGCGTCCACGCCGACCAGGTCGACCGTGCCGACCACCTGGCTGCGGGCCGCCGGGTCGGCGACGAACGGCGTGGCCCACTCGCGCGCCTCGGCCCAGCCGTACAGGTGCGCGGCCGACTCGGCGGTGCGGGCGGTCGCCCACGGCAGGCCGCCCTGCTCGAGCATCCAGTCGAGCTGCTCGGCGAGCATCACCAGGGTCGCGATCGCGGGGGTGTTGAGGGTCTGGTCCGCACGCGAGTTCTCGATCGCGACCGCCAGCGACAGCGACCGCGGCGTCCAGCGCTCCTCGGCGAGCCGCTGGGCGCGCTCCACGGCCGCGGGGGACAGCAGCGCCAGCCACAGGCCACCGTCCGAGGCGAACGACTTCTGCGGTGCGAAGTAGTAGACGTCGGTCTGCGCGACGTCGACCGGCAGCCCACCGGCCCCCGAGGTCGCGTCCACGAGGACGAGCCCGTCGCCGTCGGGCCGCCGGACCGGGGCCATCACGCCGGTGGAGGTCTCGTTGTGCGGCCAGGCGTAGGTGTCCACCGCGTCGGTGGCCTCGGGGAGCACGAGCGACCCGGCCTCGGCGGTGCGCACCTGGGGGTCGTCGAGGAACGGCGCGCGCCGCACGGCGGTGGCGAACGACGTGCCGAACTCCCCGAAGGCGCACAGCTGTGCGGAGCGCTCGACCAGGCCGAACGTCGCCACGTCCCAGAACACCGTCGAGCCGCCGTTGCCCAGGACCACCTCGTAGCCGTCGGGCAGGTCGAACAGCTCGGCCAGGCCGGCCCGGACCCGCCCCACCAGGCCGCGGACGGGCGCCTGGCGGTGGGAGGTGCCCAGCAGGGTGCGACCGACCGCGGCGAGGGCGTCGACCTGGGCCGGGCGGACCTTGGAGGGGCCCGAGCCGAACCGGCCGTCGCCGGGGAGCAGGTCGGGGGGGATGGTGACGGCGTCCGGTTCCACGGCGCAAGCCTAGGGCCGCGCCGTCCGCGCTCCGGGCCGTCCAGCGCGGCGCCCCTGACGACCCGTAGCCTTGGCCCAGGCACGGGACTGGAGGCCGACGGCGTTGAGCGATCTCATCGACACCACCGAGATGTACCTGCGCACGATCTTCGAGCTCGACGAGGAAGGCATCGTGCCGCTGCGCGCACGGATCGCCGAGCGGCTCGGCCACTCCGGCCCCACGGTGTCCCAGACCGTGGCGCGCATGGAGCGGGACGGCCTGGTGGTGGTCTCCGACGACCGGCACCTGGAGCTGACCGCCGAGGGTCGCGTGCGTGCGACCCGGGTGATGCGCAAGCACCGGCTCGCCGAGCGGCTGCTCACCGACGTCATCGGCCTGGAGTGGTCGATGGTGCACGACGAGGCCTGCCGCTGGGAGCACGTGATGAGCGAGCGCGTCGAGCAGCGGCTGGTGGAGCTGCTCGACCACCCGCACCGCTCGCCGTACGGCAACCCGATCCCGGGCCTGTCCGAGCTGGGCGAGCACGGCGAGGCGGAGACCTTCCTCGACGGCGTCGTGATGGCCACCGAGCTGGCCGTCGGCGCGCGCGGCGTGGTGGCGCGGCTCGGTGAGCCGGTCCAGACGGACCCCGAGCTGCTCGCCCGCTTCATGGCCACCGGCGTCGTGCCGGACGCCGCCGTGCGGGTGCGGTCCGTGGGGGACGAGGTGGCACTGGCCGCCGAGGGCTCGGACCTGGAGCTCGACCTGCCCGAAGAGGTCGCGCGGCACGTCTTCCTCCGCGTCGACTGACCCACCCTCGCGCAGCCCCGGCGTCGCCCGCCCGCGTGCACGCGGGCGTGCCATGGGCGCTTCCCCCTTGTGTCATGGGATGTGCGTGGCGAACGCCACACGCCCAGTCGTGACCGTAACGTGACATTTCCGTGATCCCTCAGGTAGCGTGCGTCGTGCGTGCCGGACCCTCCTCCGGCCACGTCCTTGATCGGAGTTGCCGAGTCCTGCCGCCGATCAGGGTCCGCAGACCGCTGGCAGGAGCGGGGGAACCACGTTCGGGCGCCACCACGGGCCCTTGGGGTGAAGCCGGACGGACGCTCAGGCGCCCGGCCGGCCGGGTGATCTCCCACCCGAACCCGACAGCTCACCCCGCAGGCACACGGAGAGGTAACGAGTGACCAGTACCCCCCAGCGGGCCAAGCACCGAGCGGCCCGTCGACCCCTGACCTCGCTGGACGACCTGGCCAGCGCCGCGACAGGAAGCATCGCCACCGTCAGCCGTCGCGGCGCCATCGTCGCCGCGGCAAGCGGCATGGTGATCTCCACGGCCCTCCCGGCCGCCGCAGCGCCGTCGGAGAACCGCGCCGACGCCGTGCCCTCGGTCGACACCACCGCCCTGACGGCCCCGGTTCGCGAGGCCCTGGCCACGTCGCCGACCGTCGCGGTGCCGCAGGACGTCGCGTGGAGCTTCGCCTCGCCGAAGATCGAGGTCAAGGAGAACCCGAAGCCCGTCGTCGTGCGGCGGACCAGTACGGCGTCCCGCTCGACCACCCGCACCGCGGTCGCGAACAGCCCGATCCCGCAGAGCGTCAACGGCAACGCCGTCCTGGAGATCGCCGCGCGCTACGTCGGCGTCCCGTACGTGCACGGCGGCTCGAGCCCGAGCGGCTTCGACTGCTCCGGGTTCACCCAGTACGTGTACGGCCAGCTGGGCATCCGCCTCCCGCGGACGACCACCGGGCAGAAGAGCGCCGGTCAGATCATCTCCCGCGCCGACGCCCTTCCCGGTGACCTGATCTGGTCGCCCGGCCACGTCGGCATCTACGCCGGCGGCAACCTGCAGATCGACGCGCCGCGGCCCGGCAAGACGATCCAGTTCCGCGCGATCTGGCAGTCCTCGCCGCTGTTCATCCGCGTCACCGGCTGATCCGCACCTCGTGACGAAGGCCCGGGCCCGACGGCCCGGGCCTTCGTGCTGCCCGTCCCGGAACCGCCCTGCGTGGCGTGAGCGGCGCGCGCCGCGCCCCACCGCGGGGGTCGGCGTCGCGTACCCTGGGCTCGCCAGACCCTCGACCCGCGCAGCCAGCCGGGTCCGACCGGGCGAAGGAGACCGCAGTGACGGTGATCGAGGAGACCGAGACCCCTCCCGCGGGGCTCGGCACCAGGCGACGCGTCCTGGTGCTGAACGCCAGCCGGGAGCCGTTGTGCGTCGTGAGCCTGAGCCGCGCGGTCTCCCTGGTGCTCGCGGGCAAGGCGGTCGTGCTGGAGTCCGACGGGAGCCGGCTGCGCTCGGAGTGGCTGTCGGTGCCCGCGCCTCAGGTCCTCGCCCTGACCCGCTACGTGCACGTGCCCTACCGCGGTGTCGTGCCGCCCACCCGGCGTACCGTGCTGCAGCGGGACGAGCACCGGTGCGCCTACTGCTCGGGCCCTGCCGACACCGTCGACCACGTCCTGCCGCGCTCGCGGGGAGGGGCACACGAGTGGACCAACGTCGTGGCTGCGTGCGCCCGGTGCAACCATCGCAAGGCCGACCACCTGCTGTCGGAGATCGGCTGGCACCTGCGGGTCACGCCGCGCCCACCGCGGCGTGCGGTCGTGCTCTCCGCGTTGACCAGGCCCCACCCCACGTGGATGGCGTATCTCGCGGCCTGACGGGCTGCGGGTCTCTCGCGGTCCGGGGCAGACTGGGGGTACCTCGGACGGGAGGCAGTGATGACCGACAGTGACGTCGTGCTCGTTGGGGTCGACGGTTCACCTGCGAGTCTCCACGCGGCGGACTGGGCGGCGGCGTACGCCCGCGTCCACGACCGGGCGATCCACCTGGTCTGCTCCTACACGGTGCCCTCGTTCGCGGCGGCCGGCCTGGACGGCGGCTACACGGCCGTCGACGACACCGTGCTCGCGCAGGGCGCGGCCGCGGTGCTCGAGGAGGCCGAGGCGCGCCTGGCGCCCACCGGGGTGACGGTCACGTCCGCGACGGCCAGCGGTGACGCCGCGGCGGTCCTGGTGGACCTGTCGCGCGGGGCATCGCTGGTGGTGGTCGGTACCCGTGGGCGCGGCGGTTTCGCCGAGCGGCTGCTGGGGACGGTCTCCTCGGCGCTCCCGGCGCACGCGCACTGCCCGACCGTGGTGGTGCCCTACCGGGCCCCGGAGGACGCCGGGCACCCAGCACAGCGCGAGGCCCACCAGCACTGGCCCGTGACGCGCGAGGTGCTCCCGGTCCGCCGGATCGTGGTGGGCGTGGACGGGTCGCCGTCGGCCGAGATCGCCCTGGAGCGGGCGATCGTCGAGGCCGAGGCGTGGCACGCCGAGCTGACCGCGGTGGCCGCCGTCCCGGTCGGCACCGGGGCGGGGCTCCTCGCCTGGCTGCCGGCCGCGGTGGACCACGAGGCCGTGCTGCACGACGTCGCCGAGGGGCTGGACGTCGTGGTGGACCGGGCGCTGACCGACCACCCGGACCTGCAGGTGCGCCGGCACGTGCTGGACGGGGTGGGCTCGGCGCTGCTGACGGAGTTCTCCACGGCTGTCGACCTGGTGGTGGTCGGGTCCCGTGGGCGCGGCGGGTTCGCCGGCCTGCTGCTCGGCTCCACGAGCCAGGCCGTGCTGCACCACTCCGCGTGCCCCGTCATGGTGGTGACCACCAAGGCCCACGAGGAGCCCGGGACGCCGCCCCACTGGTGACCGCGCCTCGGGTCAGGGGCGGCGTACCAGGGGACTGAGGATGACGCTCGAGCGAGTGCGCCGCACGAAGGGCTCGGCCGCGATGCGCTCGACCACCTGCTCCAGGTGGCGCATGTCGCGCGCTCGGACCTCGAGCACGGCGTCGGCGTCCCCGGTGACCGACGACGCCGCGACCACCTCCGGGTAGGTCTCGAACGCCTCGCGCATCCGCGCGGGGCTGGTCTGCTCGACGCAGTGCACCTCGACGAACGCCTCGGTGCGCCAACCGAGGGCGGAGGGGTCCAGGCGCACCGTGAAGGCGTCGATCACGCCGCGCTCCACGAGCCGGTCCACCCGGCGCTTGACCGCGGGGGCGGACAGGCTGACCTTCGCGCCGATGCGCGCGTAGCTGGCTCGGCCGTCCTCGACCAGCACGGCCAGGATCGCCGCGTCGAGCGGGTCGAGGGGGCCGAAGACCTCGGCGCCGGGGATGGCCACGCGCCAAGCATGCCCGACCGCGGCGCGCGCGCCCGTCGGGCCGCGCCGCCGCGGGGCTGCTTCGGGCGACCGGCCGGTTCGCGCCGGGCCGGGGCCGGACCCTTGACCGGTCCGAGCGGGCACTTCTAGGGTTCGACGCGACGCACCGCACGAGGTCGTCGGCAGGGGGCCGACGCGCGACCGGAGTGCACACCGATCGCGCCATCACATCGCCACTCCTGCTTCCGGCATGCCGTTTTCGCTCCGAGAAGGCAGGAGAAGCCATGAACCGCAGAACCGCCCGGGTGGCCGTTGCGGCCACCGTCAGCGCGGTCGTCGCCCTGGCGGGCGCCGGCGCCGCAGCAGCCACCGTGCCCGTCCGGCACGGTGGCTCGGTCGCCGCCGCGCCCGCCGACGTGTCGGTGCCGGCCACGGCGCCGGCCGACGTGTCGGTGCCGGCCACGGCGCCGGCCGACGTGTCGGTGCCGGCCACGGCGCCGGCGATCGTCGACCGGTCACCGGCGCCGCAGACCGACCGGCTAATCGTCAAGTACCGCGCCGTGCGGCCCGGCGGGGGCGCCACGACGGCCGGCCGCGAGGACCGGGTCCGCAGGGCCGCCGCCGGGCGCGGCGTCGACGTGGAGCACCTGCGCGACATGTCGGGCGGGGCTCAGGTGTGGGAGCTCGGGCAGGCGCTGCCCGTCGAGGAGGTCGAGGCCGTCGCCGACGCGGTCGTCGCGGCCGACCCGACGGTCGCCTACGCCGAGCCGGACCGCATCATGCTCCCGCTCGCGGCCGCGCCGAACGACCCGTCCTGGCCGAGCCAGTGGCCGCTGGCGACCTCCGCCGTGGGCATCGACGTGCTCGGTGCCTGGGACGTGACGCGGGGTGCGGGGGTGGACGTCGCGGTGATCGACACCGGCTACCGCCCGCACGCCGACCTGGCCGCGAACATCGTCGGCGGGTACGACATGATCAGCGACCCCGCGGTGTCCAACGACGGCGACGGGCGCGACTCCGACGCCCGCGACCCGGGCGACTGGACCACCCGCAACGAGTGCGGCGTGGGCTGGCCGGGCTACGACTCGAGCTGGCACGGCACCCACGTCGCAGGCACCATCGCCGCGGTGACGGACAACGGCGTCGGCGTGGCGGGCATCGCGCCCGCCGCCAAGGTCGTGCCGCTGCGCGTGCTCGGGACCTGCGGCGGCTACACGTCCGACATCGCCGACGCGATGGTGTGGGCCTCCGGCGGGACCGTGTCCGGCGTCCCGGCCAACCCGAACCCTGCCCGGGTGCTCAACCTGTCGCTCGGCGGATCGGGCGCGTGCGACACCACGTCGCAGAACGCGATCAACTCCGCGCGCAGCCGCGGGACGGTGGTCGTGGTCGCGGCCGGCAACGAGTCGGCCGACGTGTCCACCTCGAGCCCGGCGAACTGCAACGGCGTGATCGCAGTCGCCGCGTACGGGCCCACCGGGGCGCGGGCGTACTACTCGAACTACGGGTCGCTGGTCGACCTGGCCGCGCCGGGCGGCGACGAGTCGTCCGCCACGTCCGACGGCGTGCTCTCGACGCTGAACACCGGCACCACGACGCCGGCCGCGGACACCTACGCCTACTACCAGGGCACGTCGATGGCCACGCCGCACGTCGCGGCGGTCGCGGCGCTGATGCTCTCGGCCAACCCGGCGCTCAGCCCGGACCAGGTCGAGTCGCTGCTCAAGTCCAGCGCCCGCCCGTTCGTGGCGCCCTGCTCGGGCTGCGGGGCGGGGATGCTGGACGCGAACGCCGCGGTGCACGCGGCGATCGGCCAGGCCCCGGACCCCACGCCGGACCCGACGCCGACCCCGGGGCTCGCCGAGACCGAGCCGAACGACTCCCTCTCCAGCGCCGACCCGGTCTCGGCCCCCGGTGACTGGACGGGGACCATGGGGTCGTCCACCGACACCGACTACTACGCGCTGGCCCTGCCGGCCCGCACCACGCTGTCGGTGTCGCTCGCGCCGGGGGCGTCGTCGGACTACGACCTGTACCTGTACAGCTCGTCGGGCCGGCTGCTCGCCCGCAGCATCAACGGGACCGGCCAGGTGGACTCGATCTCCTACCGCACCGGGTCGCGGACCGCGACGTACTACGTGCGGGTCGTGTACTACTCGGGCGTGACGGGCTCGAGCGGCACGTACGGGCTCACCTTCGCGTGGTGAGCTGACCCGCACCGGGCGCGCCGCGGCCAGGGAGGCCGGCCGCGGCGCGCCTCAGCGCAGCGCGTCGGCGAGGGCGTCCAGGCCCAGGTCCAGGTCCGCGCGGGCGATGGTCAGCGGCGGCGCGATGCGCACCGTCGACCCGTGGGTGTCCTTCACCAGCACGCGACGAGCCAGCAGGGCCTCGGACAGCTCGCGCCCGGTGCCCCACGCCGGGTCCACGTCCACACCGGCCCACAACCCGACGCCGCGGGTGGTGACCAGCAGACCGTCGTCGACCATCGCGGCCAGGCGGGCGTGCAGGTGGTCGCCGAGCTCGCGCGCCATGGCCTGCGGCTCGCCGGTCTCGAGCAGGTCGATGACCGCCAGGCCCACCGCGCAGGCCAGCGGGTTCCCGCCGAACGTCGAGCCGTGGGTGCCGGGGGTGAGCACGCCCAGCACATCGGCCCGTCCGACCACCGCCGACACCGGCACGATCCCGCCGCCGAGCGCCTTGCCGAGGGTGACCACGTCGGGGCGCACGCCGGCGCGCTCGCAGGCCAGGGTCGTGCCCGTGCGGCCCAGCCCGGACTGGATCTCGTCGAGGATCAGCAGGGCGCCCACGCCGTCGCACACGGCGCGGGCCGCGGCGAGGTAGCCGTCCGGCGGCACGATCACGCCGGCCTCGCCCTGCACCGGCTCGAGCAGCACCGCGACGGTGGTCTCGTCCACGGCGGCGGCCAGCGCTGCCGCGTCGCCGTACGGCACGACCCGGAAGCCCGGGGTGTACGGCCCGAAGCCGCGCCGGGCGTCCTCGTCGGAGGAGAAGGACACGATCGTGGTGGTCCGGCCGTGGAAGTTGCCCTCGGCGACGACGATGGTGGCCCGGTCCGCCGGGACGCCCTTGACCTCGTAGCCCCACTTGCGGGCCGCCTTGACGGCGGTCTCCACGGCCTCGGCGCCGGTGTTCATCGGCAGCACGAGGTCGGCGGGCAGCAGGGGCGCGAGCAGGCCGGCGAGCCGGTCGGCGAACAGGTCGAGCAGGTCGTGGTCGAACGCCCGGGAGGTGAGGGTGAGCCGGTCGAGCTGGGCGTGCGCCGCAGCGATCAGCGCGGGGTGCCGGTGGCCGAAGTTGAGCGCCGAGTACCCGGCCAGGAGGTCCAGGTAGGCCGTGCCGGTCGCGTCGCGCACCCACGCGCCCTCGCCCGAGACCAGCCGGACGGGCAGCGGGTGGTAGTTGTGCGCCAGGTGCGAGGCGTCCACTGTGCCCTCCGGGCGGTCGGTGCGGATCTCCATGGTGGTCATGCGCGGACCTCCAGGGTGCAGCACTTCGCGCCTCCGCCGCCCTTGAGCAGCTCGCTGGTGTCCACCGGGTGCGGCTCGAAGCCCGCGGCGCGCAGCTGCTCGGCGAAGCCGGTGGCCTGCGGCGCGACCACCACGCGGCGACCGTCGGAGACCGCGTTGAGGCCCAGGTGCGCCGCGTCCTCGGCGGAGACCCGGATGGCGTCGGGGTAGCGGCGGGCGAGCTCGGCCTGCGACGCGGGGGAGAACGCGTCGGGGTGGTAGGCGATCATCGGGTGCGCAGGGTCCTCGTCGAGCACGGCCAGCGCGGTGTCCAGGTGGTAGAAGCGCGGGTTCACCAGCTCCAGGGTCACCACCTCGCGCCCGGTGAACGCCGCCAGCTCGCGGTGCGCGGCCGGGTCGGTGCGGAACCCGGTGCCGGCCAGGATCACGTCGCCCATGACGAGCATGTCGCCCTCGCCCTCGTTGACCTCGGCGGCGGTCTGGGTGACGAAGCCCGCGTCGGCGAACCACTTCTGGTACAGCGGGCCTTCGGGCTGGCGCTCGGGGTGGCGGAACCGGGCCGAGTAGACGAGGCCGTCGACGACGGTCGCGCCGTTGGCGGCGTAGACCATGTCCGGCAGGCCTGGGGCGGGCTCGATCAGCTCGACGGTGTGGCCCCAGGCCAGGTAGGTCTCGCGCAGCGTCTCCCACTGCCGCACGGCGAGCGCGGTGTCGGTGGCGACCTGGGAGTTCATCCAGGGGTTGATCTCGTAGGTGACCTCGAAGTGGGTCGGCCGGCACATGAGGTAGCGGCGGGGCGTGGAGGTGCGCGACATGTGCGTGGTTCCTTCGCGGGAGGGTCCGGCGAGCGGCGGGCCAGCGATCCGGCCGCCGGCCGCCGACCGGACGGTGGGCGGGGAGCCGACGTTGGCTGTTCCCCGAGGCTAGGTCCGCGATGGTCGCGGTGGCTCGTCGCGACGATGCATGTTCGGTGGCGATCCGTTGCGTGATCGCGGGTTCGCGCGGCGATTCGTTGCGCGGGTGGGTAGTGGGGCCCTTGCGGTGGGTGGCGGGTGCGCGGCGGGCGATGCGCACGGGGCGGGCCCAGGCCCCCGGTTCTCGGTCAGGGGGTGCGGTCGACCTCGCGGGAGGCGCGGTGGAGCACGGTGCGCAGCATCGCGGCGGTCAGGGGCGCGCCGACGGCGTCGGTGAGCGCGGCCGGCACCCCCCGGACCCCGATCCGCTCGCTCCAGGTGACCTCGCACAGCGCCTCGCCCAGCGGGCGCACGGTGAGCTCGGCCCAGCCGGTGAGCAGCGGGCCCAGCTTGACGAACCGCGCCGAGCCCGGGTGTCGGCCGGCGGGAGCCTCGGCGCTCTCCAGGCGCATCCGGTCGGGCAGTCCCGGTGCCCCGCGGCGGACGCCCGGCCCGGTGACGGCGGTGAAGGTGCCGCCGACGAGCAGGCGGCCGTCGTCGTCGGCCGGGCCGTGCAGGTCGATCCGGGTCAGGGGCACCCAGGCGGCGTGCCGGCGGACGTCGGTGAGCAGCGCGAACGCCCGCGGCGCGGGGACCGGGAGCACGACGCGACGTACCGCGACGCCCGGGCGGCGGTCGCCGGGGCGGCTCGCGGCCGGGTGTGGTTCGGGGCGGTCCATCACCCGTCAGCGTGTCATGTGGGTGCCGGGTCGGCGCGTCCTGGGGATCTCACCTGAACCTGCGGTCGCCCCGGGGTAGCGTCGGTGTCGTGGAGAAGCGCGTACTGGGACGGACCGGTCGAGAGGTGTCGGTGATCGGCCTGGGCTGCTGGCAGCTCGGGGCCGACTGGGGTGACGTCAGCGAGGACGCCGCGATGGCGATCCTCGACGCAGCGGTGGACTCCGGGGTGACGTTCCTGGACACCGCCGACGTCTACGGGGACGGGCGCAGCGAGCGTCTGATCGGGCGACTGCTCGCTCAGCGCGGGCCCGACGCAGGGCTGATGGTTGCGACCAAGCTCGGCCGGCGGGCCGCGCCGCACGTCGCGAGCGCGTACACCCTGGACCGCTTCCGGGTCTGGGCGGACCGCTCGCGGGAGAACCTGGGGATGGACACCCTGGACCTGGTCCAGCTGCACTGCCCACCCACCGAGGTGTTCCGCCAGGACGACGTCTACGACGCCCTGGACACCCTGGTCGACGAGGGCGTGATGAAGGCGTACGGGGTGAGCGTGGAGACCTCCGAGGAGGCGCTGACCGCGATCGCCCGGCCCAACGTGGCGAGCGTGCAGATCATCCTCAACATCTTCCGGCGCAAGCCGCTGGAGGAGGCGCTGCCGGCGGCGGTCGAGGCCGGGGTCGGGATCATCGTGAGGGTGCCGTTGGCGTCCGGGCTGCTCTCCGGCAAGTTCGACGCGTCGACCACGTTCGCCGCCGACGACCACCGGTCCTACAACCGGCACGGCGAGGCGTTCGACGTGGGCGAGACGTTCGCCGGGGTGCCGTACGAGGTGGGTGTCGCGGCCGCGGCCGAGGTCGCGAAGCTGACCCCCGAGGGCGCGACGACGGCCCAGCTCGCGCTGCGCTGGATCGTCGACCAGCCGGGCGTCACCACCGTGATCCCGGGCGCGAGCCGGCCCGAGCAGGCGCGCGGGAACGCCGCTGCGGCTGACATGGCCCCGTTGGACGCCGCGACCCTGGCCGCGCTCGAGGGGATCTACGACGAGCGCATCCGGGAGCACGTGCACCGGCGCTGGTAGGCGTGGGGCGGGACACCGGCACAATCGTGGGGTGCCACGTCGACGCCTCGCCGTCCTGGCCGCGATCGGCGTGCTGGTCGCGGGTCTGGTCGTGATTCCCCGGCTGTCGACGCCGACGACGGCGACGTCGCCCGCCACGACGTCGCAGGCCACCACGTCGCCCGCCACGACCGACGCCCGTGTCCAGGTCGACCAGCTGGGGTACGCCGTCGGCGCGACCAAGACGGCCTACGCGGCGGGTCCGGAGCTCGGCGAAGCGAGCTTCCGGGTGGTCGACGGCGACGGGGGTGTCGCGCTGACCGGGGTCGCGGGTGCCGACCGTGGGTCCTGGAACGCCCGCTACGGCCAGGTGCGCGCGCTCGACCTGAGCGCGCTGGACGCGCCGGGTCGCTACCGCGTGGAGCTGCTGGACGCGGGGACGGTGACGGCACGGTCGGCGTGGTTCGCGGTGGCCGCCCCGGAGGCGCTCTACGCACCGGCCCTGACCCGTGCGGTGGGCTTCTTCGCCCTCCAGCGCGACGGCGCGGACCAGGTCGCCGACGGGCGGGTCCCGTCCCACCTGCTCGACAGCACCGCGGCGCTCTACGACATCCCCGAGTACGCCGACGACGGCGAGACGCTGGTCTCCCTGAGCCCCACCGGGGGCGTGGTGGACGTGGAGGGTGGCTGGTTCGACGCCGGTGACTACCTCAAGTTCACGGGCACCACCGCGTACGCCACGCTCGCGCTGCTGCTGGCGGAGCGTGACGGGCTCGAGGTCGCCGGCCTGGCCGACGAGGCCCAGCACGGTCTGGACTGGCTGGGCAAGGCGTGGGACCCGACCACGGGCACCCTCGTGGTGCAGGTCGGCCTCGGCAACGGCAACGACGCGGTGCTCAGCGACCACGACGTGTGGCGGCTTCCCGAGGACGACGACGTCGCGGGTGCCTCGGTGGGGCCCGACGACCCGTCGTACCTGATCTCGCATCGACCGGCCTTCGCGACGCCGGCCGGCGAGCCGGTGCCGCCCGCGCTCGCCGGGCGGACGGCCGCGGCCTTCGCCGTGGGGGCGCAGCTCGCGGACGCCAGGGGGGACCGGGCCGGGGCCAGGGCCCTGCTGGCCCAGGGCGCCGGCCTGCTCGCGGCGGCGGACACCTCACCGAGCGGCCCGGTGCTCGCGGCCGTCCCCGTCGAGTTCTACCCCGAGGACTCCTGGACCGACGACCTGGAGCTGGCGGCCGTCGAGCTGGCACGTGCCGGACGGGCGCTCGGCGACGACCGGGCGGACGCCTGGGCCGTGCAGGCGGAGCAGTGGGCCGTGCGGACCATGGACGCCGAGGTCGGTCCGCTCGGGGTGGCCGACGTCAGCGCCCTGGCGCACGCCGAGCTCGCCGCGAGCACGACGGACGCCGAGCTCCGGGGCCGGTTGCTGGCGGCGCTGCGTGCCCAGCTCGAGGGCGCCGCGGCGACGGCGGACACGGACCCGTTCGGTGCCGGGGTGAGCACGGTGGAGTTCGACTCGGCCCCGTTCGCCCTGGGCCTTGCCGCGACCGCGCTGCTCTACGAGCGGGCCGGCGGCGACGACCGGTTCGCGGCGTTCGCCGCGGATCAGCTCGCCTGGGTGCTGGGGGCCAACGCGTGGGGCTCGTCGTTCGTCATCGGCAGCGGAACCGACTACCCGCGTTGCCCCGAGCACCAGGTGGCCAACCTCACAGGGCGGGAGGCGACGGGAGCCGTGGTCAACGGGCCGAACGCGGCCGAGCTCCTCGAGGAGCTCAACGGCTTCGACACCATGGTCCCGTGCGACGGCCTGCGGGCGGACGGCACGTCGTACGCCGACGGGGACGGGAGGGGCGCGCGGTACCTCGACGCGGTGGGGGCGTGGCAGACCGACGAGCCCGCGATCGACTTCACGGCGTCGTCGGTCCTGGCGTTCGCCCTGGCGGCGGGGGAGTAGGCGTCGGGATCGGTCCGCCTGTGGGTGGTGCGCGCGTCGGGGCGGGGGACGGTGACGGTTCGACCGGTGGGTCGGCCGGCTGGGCGGTGACGGCCCGGCGCCGGGGCCCGGTCAGACCCTGCGGTCCACCGAGGTCCCGGGTGCTCCGGGCGCGACGACCGGTGCCTCGATCACCTGTCGCACCTCGCTCGACGGCAGATCGAGCACCTCGGGGAAGTGCGCGGGCGGCGGGCCGAAGGCGCGCTGCGCACCCTGGATCACCGTGCGGCCCAGCGACCGCGCCCCTGCGACACCGATCACCGCGCCGATCCCGAACGGCGTGATCCGGCCGAGCGCCAGCGCGCCCTGCCGGGTGGCCTGCTTGCGCACGATCCGCCTGGCCAGGACGTGGTTGACCTGCTTGATGGTCGAGGTCGGCATGTTGACCAGCAGGGTGCGCGCCCAGCCCGCGGAGGTCAGGCCGGTCTTGGTGCCGATCGCGCGGGAGCCCTGCTCGCCGAGCACGGTCGCCATCAGCAGGGTGCGGCGCCGCGCGGTGTCGGTCACCTCGATGCCGTGCACGCTCGCGACGGCCAGGGAGTAGGCCGACGACGCGGCGAAGAACGTCGCGACCTCCGAGGTGGTCAGGGCCAGTGCGACGCCGGTGCCGACCGATGGGGCGGCAGCCACGGCTCCCACGGCGCCGCCCGAGGTCGACACGGCGAGCAGGTACTCCTTGCCGAGCAGGTCGATCAGCCGGGTGGGGGTCGCGTACGGGTTGCGGGCGCGGAGCTTCATGACGTGCTCGTGGATCACCGCGGACGGGATCGCGACCGCCTTGTCCAGCAGCGCGTCGAGCAGGGTGAACCCGGTGACCGGGTCCGGCGCATGCTCAGACGGCTGCTCGTCCGGGGTGTGGGTGAGCTCGGCGTCGTGCTGGGCCCGGTGCTGTCGGGCAGGGCTCACGGCCGTCAGGTCGGTGGAGCCCCGGCGGGGCGCTCGGCGCAGCGACATGGGGGAGATGGTCGCACGGGGTGCGGTGGGGTGCACGGGTGCGGTGGGGTGCGCGGATGCGGTGGGGCGCACGGCCCGAGGGTGTGCACGGGGCCCGGTGGGGTGCACAGGGCGAAGGTGGGGTCCACGGGGTGCGGTGGCTGTGTGGTGGGGAGCGCAGCGTGCGGCGGGGGCAGCGCCGCGGTGATCCACAGCGCGGGTTTCCCGCCTGCCGCGTGTCGGTGGCCTTCGATAGGCTTCGAACACCAGTTCGATCGACGGGGTGAGCAGGGGGTGCAGATGTCGGTCTCCCATGACGTCGCGCCGGCGCCTGGTGGGCCCGAGGGAGACCTCGGCGCGTTCGATGGCATCTTCGCCGGGGAGCGTCCGTGGCGCGCGGAGAGGCTGGCGGCGCTCCTCCCCGGTCCGGAGCTCGCCGCGGAGCTTGCGGCCGGGGACCTGGACGCTTCCTCGGACGAGGCGCTGCTCGCGGCGGTCGTGGGGTTCCGGCGTCAGGCGGCCTGGGCCGAGGCCGGCGCGGCGATGGTCGCTGCCGCGTTGTCGCACCGGCCCGCGATGAACCCCGAGTGGCCCGCGGTGGCCGGCCAGGTCTCCGTGACCGACGTGACCGCCGAGGAGCTCGCGCCGGCGCTGGGCTGCTCGCGCCAGGCCGCGCGGCGGCTGGTCCGCGACGGGCGCGCGTTCGAGGGGTCTCTCGCGGCCACGGGTGAGGCGCTGGCGCGAGGTGAGCTCGACGTGCCGCGGGCCCGCGTGCTCGTGGACGCGCTCGCCGAGGAGCCCCCGGCGCTCGCCTGGGAGGTGCAGGACCAGGTGCTCGGCGGCGAGGTGACGCGCACCGTGTCGCAGCTGCAGCGTGCGGTCGCCAAGGCCCTGGTGATCGCCGACCCGGGCGGCGCGTCGGACCGTTGCCGCGCAGCAGCCGAGCGGCGCCGCGTGGACCGGCCCAGGCCGGCTCCGGACGGGATGGCCCGCTGGTCGGCCCTGCTTCCCGCGGCCGATGCGATGCGGATGGACACCACGCTCGATGCGCTCGCGCGGACCGGACGGGCCGCGGGCGATGAGCGCACCCTGGACCAGCTGCGCGCGGACCTGCTCGCGGACCTCGTGCTCGGACGCGTGCCGTCGGCACCCGGTGGGCGGGTGGAGGCTCGGGCCGAGCCGTCCGAGGCCAGCGGTCCGGGAGAGCCTCGGCGTTGCCCGGTGCGTGCGCGGATCGACGTCCTCGTGCCGTGGGAGGTGCTGGCGGGTATCTCCGAGGAGCCGGGGTTCCTCGCCGGCTACGGTCCGATCCCCGCGCCGGTGGCCCGCGAGCTCGCCTCCGACGGCACCTGGCGGCGCATCCTCACCGATCCACCTGATGGCAGCGGCCTGGACGTGGGGCGTACGCGCTACCGACCGCCGGCGCACCTCGCGGAGCACGTGCGGGCGCGCGACCGCTGGTGTGCCAGGCCCGGGTGCTCGGCGCGCGCCGACACCTGCGACCTCGATCACACCGCCGAGTGGGACCGCGACGACGGCCGGACGGCGCACGACAACCTGGGGCCGCTGTGCGAGCGCGACCACCAGGTCAAGACCCACGGTGGTGCGCAGATGTACCAGCCGGACCCAGGTGTCTTCTACTGGCGATCGCCCCTCGGCAGGCTCTACCGCGTCGTGCCCGGCGAGGACGGATACACGTGCGTCGCCGACCCCGATCCCGGCCTGCCGCCGTTCTGAGGGCCGGGCGCCGTCCGCGGTGACGCGCCGGCGCGTGGCCGGGGGTGGCCCGCCAGCCGGTACGCTCGTGCCGCCGGGTTCTGCTCAGGAGCCCGGCGAGCGCCTGTAGCTCAGGGGATAGAGCACCGCTCTCCTAAAGCGGGTGTCGGCAGTTCGAATCTGCCCAGGCGCACAGAGGTGTTGTCCCAGGTCAGGGACGGTATGGGCGCCGCGGCCGCGATAGCGACTGTGTCCGATTTGCCGGGCATTGGTCAGCGTGTGGTCAGTGACTTGTCTCAGGACGTGGACGGTCGGTCTAGGACGTGGACGGACGCCGACGGACTCCACGGCATGGCCGGACGGATGCGTGTAGTGGTGTTCGGCTTCCGGGCTCGGTGCGCTCGCTTGTCCCCCGCGACGTGAGTGCAGTGAGGGGCCGGCACGAGGTCGGTGTCGCGGCCGGCCTTCCCGTGCAGATGCCCTGCTGGGACGATTTCCTCATGAGGCGATCGGCCGCAGTCGTAGGGTCCGTGCTCCTCCTTGGTGCGTGCAGCGGGCAGGGCGGGGAGGGCGAGCAGCCGCCGATGGTGTCGGCCACGCCGCGCCCGACCGTCACGCAGAGCGTTCCTCCAGAGCCGACGCAAGACCCTACGACGAACCCCGTGGCGTACACGTACACCTGCAACGTCGCCGGCGAGTACGTGGAGTTCGGTGACTACCACGACGTGTGGGCGCTCGGTGAGTCGATCGACTACTGCGAGGCGGCGCAGAGACCGCGCCCACCTACTACCGACGTCGAGGCGTCCGCGATGACCGTCGCATACGGCCGCATCACCCAGACTGGTCTTCAGACGCTATACAGCCTGTGTGCGAAGACGGCCGGGATTGCGTGGGACGAGGTCGTCTCCGAGCCGCAGGCCGCCGAGGCGGCAGGGGCGCTTGTGCTGTGCCCGGATCACCCCCGTGCCCCAGACCATGAAGCGGCTGCAGCCGCAATGCGCGGCGAGCAGCAGTTGATCGCCGAGGGCAAGCTCTTGTATTCCGGCCAGTACCTCATCGGGTCCGAGGCGGCGCCGGGCACGTGGCAGTCCGAAGGTGAACGGATCGGGGACTGCTACTGGGAAGTCTCGGACGCGGACGGCGACATCGTCGACAATGGGTTCATCTCCGTAGCGGAGAGGGTCACCATCGTTGTCCCCACCAGCGCAACGGGACTGACGATCTCGGGCTGCGCCTTCCGTTGGATCGGGCCGTGAGCGTCGCGGTTCACGCCGCGGCCGGCGGGAGTCAGCTGCCCGGCGGCAGCGTTGGATGGTCTCCCTGGCCGGGTTTCGAATGGCCTGGGTGCAACGGTCCCCGATAGTCGCTCGAGGTCGCGGTCACCGGCGAACCGGTCGAGGTCGTCGTGACGAACGGGCGGGTGGAGATCCTGCACGCCGGCGTCCTGGTGGCCACCCACGCCCAGCGCCTGGCCGCCAACCACGCCGACCGCCGCCCGCGCGTGCGGTCCGCCCCGGTGGCGCTGCGGGCCAGGGACGCGACCACCGCGATGAGCGTGTCCCGGTTGGCCGACGTCAAACGGCAACGTCTGCTTCGCCGGCGCGACCTATCGCACCGGGCGGGCCTGGGCACGCCCGGTGATCAATGTGGCGATTGAACCGCCCTGGGTTCGGTAGAGGCTCGTTCTATTGGTTTCCAACCCCGGCGGGGTCGGTGGTGTGGGCAGCGTAGAACGCTGCTTCGTACTCTGCTGGCGGGAGGTCGCCGCAGTGGCCGTGCAGCCGGTCGTGGTTGAACCAGTGGACCCACGACAAGGTGGCCAGCTCGAGCTCTTCGACGTCGTCCCAGCCGCGGGT